>WNFT01004450.1_pt1 | contig 12222 bp, 12 predicted proteins | sample 5400191 | NCBI WGS metagenome assembly WNFT01 (sample SAMN13153359, study PRJNA577476) | soil metagenome | isolation source: 80 cm saprolite under Madrone tree | place: USA:California | collected 2016-06-14
AGAGCATTGGACTGGTCACGGCCGTGGGATGATGCGCGGGTGTGGCGTGCGTCCAGCGAGAAGTCTTGCCGTCCCAAAGCCAGGTATCGCCCAGATACCTTGTCCCGTTGTATCCGCCGAAGAGCACGACTTTTTGCGTGACGACGTCGTAGGCCATTTGACTTGCGGCACGCGCCGGAGGCGAAAGAGGAGTCTGCACGCGTGACCAACTCGTCCCGTCGAATGTCCAGGTGTCACTGAGATACCCCGTGCCGTCGAACCCACCGAACATAACCACCTTCCCGCTGGCGGCGTCATACGTCATCGCCAAATACGAGCGTGCCGGAGGAGACGTAGCAGGGGAAAGATGGATCCAGCTTGGGGAACGAGGAGCAGCGCCGGTCGCACTCGAGATGATCGATGCGACAACGCAGCACCCGACGCTGGTGGGAAACCAGCGCCTGTTCCTTTTTCCGGGGCGTCGCGCTACGGCGTTAGCGCAAGTATCTCCGGCTCGCTCGAGGGAAAAATTTCGAAATTGATTTTGCTTCATCGGGCGGATTTAACCTTGTGAAAGGACGTGCTGTCAAATCGGTGATTAAGAAGCGAGCGAGGACAGAACGCGTCTCAGACAAGGCGGCAGCCCAACCAATCGCGGCGTTTTGTCGAAGAATTGATTTAAACGACTCGCGGACACAGACTCGACGAAGCTTTCCGAGGTCGTTTATGCTGGTAATTCTGCGGCGACCAAACAGATGTCGTCGGCGAAAGATGCGCCGCCGGTGAACCGGCTAACTTGGGCCAGCAACTCATCCAGAACTTCGCCAGCTGGTCGTTCAAGGTTCGCTTGCAGAACGCCAGCTAATCCCGAGACACCGAATTCGACACCGGCGTTGTCCGTCGCCTCTTCAATGCCGTCAGTGAAAAGGAGGACCCAATCGCCCGGCTCGAGTGGGGTGCGCGAATTACCATAGCTCGCAGAATCAATCAGCCCGAGAGCAGGACCCGCCGTACCTTCGATGCAGTTGAGCAGCGCGACGCGACCACCGCGCCTTTGCAGATGGAAAGGATACGGATGCCCCGCTCGTGCATACCGAAGTTCGCCCCGGTCTGCGTCGAACACGCAGTAGAAAGCAGTTGCGAAAAGAACAGTGTCAGTTTGCCGGAGGATCTTGGTAAACTCCGAGTTGAGGTGGGTCATGAGCACGCTGGGATCAGCGGCATCGGCCCCGCAGCCTTCAATGAGCGCACGCAGCATCGCAGTAATGAGCGCGGAGCTGACACCGTGTCCCATTACGTCACAAATAAAGACACTGGCGGCGGAGTCGGACAGCCGGACGATGTGGAAAAAATCGCCGCCGACGAGACCGGCCGCGACGTAACGGTGGTCGAAGTGCGGAAAGCTGCCACCCGCCTTGCGCAGAGAGAGCGGCTCTGTCTTTGGCATCATTGCTTGTTGTAGTTCCATCGCCATGCGCAATTCCGATTCCATCTGCTCATTCTTCTCACGAATCTCGCGTTCCTTTTTCTCCAACTGGCTGATGTTGGCCAGAAGCAGCGCATTCTGGACTTTGAACAAAGTCTCAGTGGAAATGAGACCAAGCAGCCGGCCGTCTTCGTCAACGAGCAGCACATCGTCGTAAAAGTTTTCCGGATTCCGGGCGAAGACCTTCCTTAAAACGTCGGTGATCGCGCTGGTAATCACAATCCGGATCTCGTTAGCCGCAACGTGTTCCGCGATCGGCTTGCGCGCCCAAAGCGAAAACCCATAGCGGCCTCCGAGAAGCGAATCGATCGCATGCCGCGAACACATTCCCAGCAGCCGCTCGCCATCAACAATGGCGAGGAATTCGAGGTCGTTGTGGCGGAAGGTTTCGAAGACATGCTCGACGCTGTCGCCAGCACTGACGGTCTGGCGACGGCCAATAAGCATGCGCAGATCGACCGCCCCTTCGGCGACAAACTTCGCTGGTGATTCGGACGATGCGTTCGAGGCGGGCCTGGATCGCGCCGCCTCCGCCGAGATCGGATCGAGCGTCACTGCCATTTGCATCCCACGGAGCTTATCGGAAACGGCGCGAAATGTCGTGTAAAGTTTTCGCGACAATTACAGTAGATCCTGGGAGGCAGGCGCCCCAGTCTGCCGTAGAGATCAATCGTTCTTAACCGCGCGAAAGATTTGCTCCAGAATTTCCCGCAGTCCGAAGCGAAATTTCCACTCCGGATAATGCGATTGAAATTTCCGCACATCGCTGATCCACCAGATGTGATCGCCGATGCGATTGCTCTCCTCGTAATGCCAGATGAGTTTGCGACCGCTGATTTCTTCACAAAGCGAAATCGCTTCCACGATCGAGCAATTGCAAAAGCGTCCACCACCCATGTTGTAAACTTCTGCGACTCGCGGTTTATCGATGAAGGCCGCAAACGTTTCCACCAGATCGAAGCTGTGAATGTTATCGCGCACCTGTTTGCCCTTGTAACCGAAGACGCGATAGGGCCGGCCGATGACGCAACACTTCATCAAATAAGCGAGAAAACCGTGCAGCTCCGCCCCGGCATGGGCCGGGCCAGTCAAACAACCGCCGCGGAAACACGCCGTCGGCATTCCGAAATAGCGGCCATACTCCTGCACCAAAATATCCGCCGCGACTTTCGAGGCACCGAAAAGGGAATGCTTCGTCGCATCGATGCTCATGGTTTCGGGAATTCCCGTTTCAAATTCGTGACCGGGCTCGATTTCCCAGCGCGTTTCGAGTTCGCGCAACGGCAGACGATTCGGAGTATCGCCATATACTTTATTTGTGGACGTAAAAACGAATGGCGCTTCCGGGCAATTTTCGCGCGCCGCTTCGAGCAAATTCAGGGTGCCATTGGCGTTGACAGTGAAGTCGGTCTGCGGCTCGCGCGCGGCCCAATCGTGCGAAGGTTGCGCCGCGGTGTGCACCACCGCGCGAATCGTGCCGCGATGTTTGGCAAAAAGCGCGCTGATCGATTTGGCGTCCCGAATGTCGAGTTCGTGATGCTCATATTCGCGCAGATTTTTCACCAACTCGTCACGCGTTGATTTGGTCGAAGCCTCCGCCCCAAAAAACTGCGCTCGCATGTCATTATCGATGCCTACGATTCGCAGTCCTTTCTGCGCAAAACGTTTTGCTGTTTCCGAACCGATCAAACCGGAGGAGCCGGTGACGATAATTGTCTGCATTCGCGCGCAGTTTAGAACAAGCGAATTACGATTTCTGTTCGATAATCCAGGTTACGCTTTTCGCGTTTTGATCCACCCGCGCGGCCGGAAGAGCGGGGTCTCCGGAAAAAATACGCTCGATTAATTTCGGATCCTTATTCGCGCCGATCAAAAAACAAATTGCCCGGGCTGCGAAAATTAATGGAAAAGTGAAGGTTAGCCGCATTGAATTCAATTTGGGAACGTAATTGGCCACGACGCGCCGCTCCGTTTCCGAGAGCGCCTCAGTCCCCGGAAAAAGCGAAGCAGTGTGTCCGTCATCGCCCAGCCCAAGCAAAATCAAATCGTGTTCGTAAATTTTCTCGCCTCGTTTGGTGGCCAGCATATCCAGCTGCGCTTCATATTCTTTTGCCGCCAGGGCCGGCTCGATCTCCCCCCGCATTCGCAGAATGGATGAATCCGGTACCGATGCCGGCCGAAATAGCGCTTCGTTTGCCATCCTGAAATTGCTCTCGGCGTTCTCCGGCGGCACGCAACGTTCGTCACCAAAGGTAAAAAGAAATTTTTTCCACGGTAAATCGCGTTTTGCCATTTCCGCATAAACCGAGCGCGGCGTATTCCCGCCGGAGAGCGCGATCCGAAATTGGTCGCGCTCGTTTAAGGATTTGCGCGCCTTTGTCAGAATGAAGTTCGCAGCGTCATTTGCGAACGTTTTTGTGCGAAGAACTTCGCGGGCCATCAAATCGCGCAATGCGAAAGACCGCGCTTTTCCAGGTAACGTTGATGATATTCCTCGGCCCTGAAAAATTTCGGCGCGGGCTCAATTTGGGTCACAATCTCGCGCTTGAATCGTCCGCTTTTTGCCAGCGCATTCTTGGATTCTTCCGCCGCGGCCTTTTGCTCCGGCGAATGATAAAAAATAACGGAGCGATATTGTGTGCCAACATCGGGCCCCTGCCGATTCAACATCGTGGGATTATGATTTGCCCAGAAAACGTCGAGCAATTCGCGATAGGAGATTTTCGCCGGATCAAATTCCACCTGCACGACCTCGGCGTGGCCGGTTTCATCCGTGCAAACGTCTTCGTAAGTCGGATTGTCCTTGTTGCCACCGGCGTAACCGACCGCCGTATCGGTCACGCCTTTTAATTTACGAAAGGTTTCTTCCACTCCCCAAAAACAGCCGGCACCAAAGGTCGCTTTCTCCGTTTCCATGAAGCAACGATGAAACGGGTGGGCGCGTCACGCAAGACGCAGTTGGCATAACCCTGTAGCTGCCTGCGGGAAAATGAGTTGTCGGACCGTTTCCTACTTGCGTCTGTAGCAACGCAATTGGAACATTTCGCCCAATGCAATCCGCCGCCACCATCGATCGTTTTCGTTCGCCGATGGTCATCCGCGCCCTTAACCGATTTGGCGCGATGCTTAACGGTAAAGTCAGCCGCCGCATTCCGCCGGAGGAACTGATCGAAACGGCAAGGCGCCGCGCCAATCTCAGCGATTTCGGCGATAGCGATTTCCACGAACCGCTTGGCCGCCTGCTTGAGTCGTGCTGGCGAGACGCGCGCCTGAACGTGATCGGAAACTTCGCGTTGCGTTCCGATGTTCTCCGCATTCTGCGCAATCGGCTTTTGCTGCAACGCGACCGGAGTCTGCATCCTGAAATCGCACAGCACCAGATCCGCGCTCCTCTTTTTGTGGTGGGATTGCCGCGGACTGGCACGACCTTTTTGCACACCTTGCTTTCCGCTGATCCGGCTAATCGCGCGCCGCTGACCTGGGAAGTGATGGAACCTTCACCGCCGACAAACGAGGAGAAGCAACGGCGCATACGGCACGCTTCACAAAATCTTGCTTGTCTCGAATGGATGGCGCCGAACTTTCGGAAACTCCATCCGGTCGGTGCGGAACTGCCCCAGGAATGCGTCAGCCTGATGAGCCCGAGTTTTTTGAGCGATCAATTCGACACCATGTACAATGTGCCGGGCTATCGAGGATGGTTCTTGCAGCAAGATCTGCGACCGTCCTACGAATTTCACCGGCGCTTTCTCCAACATTTGCAACAGCGAGAAAATGGGCGCCGTTGGGTCCTAAAAGCGCCCACCCACATGTTTGCACTACCGAATTTACTCGCGACCTATCCGGATGCGCTTTTCCTGCAGACGCATCGCGCTCCGCTCAAAGCGATCGCCTCCGTCTCCAGTCTGATCACGATTTTGCGACGCGTGTTTAGCGATGCAGTTGATCCAGTGGAGGTTGGCGCAGAAGCGATCCGCTACTGGTCGACGACACTCACAAAATTCATTGGCGAACGAGATAGCCTCGCGCCGGAACGCATTTTCGATCTCTCCTACGTCGAGCTCCGACGCGATCCTATCGGCGCCGTCCGTCGCATATACAAACATTTTGGTTGGGTGCTGTCGCCTCGAGCGGAAAACCGGATGCGCGAGGTCCTGGCAAAACAACTGGGTGATCTGCACGGTTTTCATCGCTACGAAGCAGCGCAATTTGGATTGCGCCCGGAACACGAACAGGAATTTTTCGCAGACTACTGCGAGCGATTTTCGGTGGGCTCACGAGCGTCGGCGCGGCCCGTTCAGCTGACGTCAGCGCTGCACCAATCTCGATTTGTTCGGGACCGCCTCGGCTGAGAGCAGCTCCAAATCTTCTAGATAAAGAAGCTCGCACGCGCCGTTACCCGAATCGGTGCGGCTCAAGGAACTGCGCCACGTTCCTATCTGCGGACCGGTTGCCTGCACCAATTCGCCACCAAGATGAACGAGCGCCCCAGAACGCAAAGATTTGCAGCGCGCCGCCAATTCTGGCGTCGACGGAATGATGTGAATGTTGGTCGCGTGATTGACAATTTGTTCTGCCGCGATCGGAGGCGGCATTTTGTATTCGTACCAAAAGAAGCGCAGGCTTTGGCTCACCTGCAAATGATCCAGCACCTGTTGATCGGACATTGGTCCCCAGCCGACCGCCAGGTCGATCGGCACCAGCGACGCTCCCCGATCGTACCGGTAAATTTTCGAGTGCAATAGCCGCGCATCAACCGCGAAACGCGCCAGGGGTTTCAAATGAAACTCACCGAAGTCGAATTCCGGCTCGTTGCTGGGCAAATCGACCTGGATCGGATCCGACGCGATTAAGACGCCTGGCGGATAAGTAATCGGCCCGTGTAAATGCCAGTGGGTAAACCAGACTCCGGCGATCCCGAGCAGGAAAAGCGTCTTTTTCACAAAATACCATAATTTCCAGAAGCAATTTTGGTGCTCGCCGGCCCTACCGTCTCCGAACGCAGCTGCCTGCCGGGGGAAGCTTTATGCGAAGACGGGGGGAGGCATTCCTCCGCCAAAGCCCTTACTTGCGGCTCCGCAGAGCGTCGCCCTACCAAAAACTACCGCGCATTCGATTGGTAGGGCAAGACTCTGTCGAGCCGGAGCGTTCCCTCTCATCGCCTGCGACGGTGTAGTCTCGACTGACGTTTGGAATGAGGTACCTATAAATTCGTAGCCGATGACCTTCGAAACTTGCCGAGTAATTTCCCCCGATCATCCCAGCCTGGCCGGTCATTTTCCCGGTGCCCCCATCGTGCCTGGCGTCGTGGTTCTTGATGAAGTCGCTGCTGCTTTAGCCGAGTGGCGCAAAGAGTCCCGGCTCACCGGCGTAACTTCGGTCAAATTCATCGCGCCGATCAAACCCGGGCAATCCTTTGTCATTGGTTTTGATTCGACAAATACTGCCGGAAATCAGATCGATTTTTGCTGCCGATTGGACGGGCGCGTGGTAGTGGAAGGTCGCCTTGAGATCAGTTGCGGCGCCTGCATTTAATCTTCACCCTCGTGATCCGCGTCTGGCGCGCTGGCTCGAAAATTATCCGCCGTCGTTATTTAACGAAAGCCTTTATCAAAGCATCGAGCTGATGGAACGCTATAGCATCGATCTCGCGATCGATTTGCTCGGCCGTCTAAATGTTCTTGAGCGACTCGATCAATCGCGATCGGCCCGCGACCTTTGTCATACTCTTTCGTACCAAACTCGCTTTGGCTCTACTCTAAGCTGGCTTTTGGAGCGTCTGGTTGAAACCGGTTGCGTCGAGGTACAAAGGACCAACTCGGATCGTTCCTACCGTTTGCTTTGTTCACCCTGGCAACCGCAATGCGCCGAACTGCGCGCGATTGCGCTGGAGATTGACGGCGCCAATGCTTCAACCCTGGACCTGCTCGATTATGCCGCAAATCTTTACCCGCTCGTCGCTGCCGGAAAACAAAACGGCGAACAAGGGCTATTCCTGCCGCAAGGAATAACTTTGTGGTTGAACTATTTTCATAATAACAATCTAACTTATGCGGTAAACAACTGGCTCGGCGCAGTAGTAGCGACTAACTATCTGACTACTCGATCCAGGTTTCGAATCCTGGAAATAGGCGCAGGCGCAGGCAGCGGCAGCGAAATCCTGCTTCGTTGCTTAGATGAACGCGGCCTTCTTCCTCGCCTCGAACGCTATCTGATTACAGAACCCAATGCATTTTTCCGGCGCCGTGGCCAACGCCAACTATCGCAGCAATATGCCAAACTCCCGCTTGAATGGGATACTCTCGACATGAACCTGCCATGGGACGCTCAGGGAATTGCCCGCGGCGAATTCGATCTCGTGTATGGCGTCAACGTCCTGCATGTGGCCAAGGATCTGTTGTTCAGCATAAGTCAAGCTCATGGTGCGCTCGCGCCAGATGGCTGCCTCATAATCAGTGAGTGCGTCCGGCCCTATCTCAACCAACCGATGTATCCGGAATTGGTATTTCAGATCCTGGATAGTTTTACCGACGTCGATATCGATCCGGAATTTCGACCTAATCCTGGTTTTCTCACCGCGGATCAGTGGCGCCGCGCATTCAGCCGCGCTGGCTTCGAACACACTGAAGTAAAGCCCGAGCTGGATGGTATTCGCGAAATCTATCCCCATTTCTTCACTGGCGCGATTTGCGGACAGCGGAAAGTGTAGCAGCGACGCCCCGCCTGCCTTTATTTTGGCGCAGGTTGGACAAATTTGCCTAGCTTTTTAGACTTTTCTGGGGCTCAGATGATCGCCCGCCAGTAAATCCCAATTCCCAAGATCCAAGCTCCAAGCAATCTTCAAATCCTAATAACCAAAACTATTCCTCAATCGGAGCTAAATGCGTATTGATATTTAAATGTAGCGCTTGCTTGCGGCTCCGCAGAGCGTCGCCCTACCTCTGAAACTTTCGCGAGCACAAATGGTAGGGCGAGACTCCGTCGAGCCGCGCGAGCGTTCGCAGCTGAAGCTCTCTTTACTCGGGGATCAGCGCATCCGGTGGTTAAGTCGATTTCTTTGCTTTTTGGGCTTTGGAGATTGGTGTTTACTTGGGATTTGGATTTTGGGATTTGGGATTTCCGGAAGTTGCGGTCACACGCCTCTAGGATGGTAAGCTACTCCGGTTTGAGACCGGCGACGTTACTAAACAAATAACGTGGGCTGCTGCATTCCCGGGCTCGCACGAGCTCGCTCCTCCATGTAATTATGAGACGTGACCGTAATGGCAGACAAAACCTTGCACAGGCGGCGTTGGACGGATCTGCCGGAGCGCGGCACTCCCGCCATGCTGCGCTTGATTCATTGGACCGCCACGGCCATCGGACGCTGGGCAGCAAGGCTCTTACTGTATCCCACTACACTTTACTTCGTTTTCAGCGCGCACACCGCCCGCCGGGTGTCCTATCAATATCTAAAGCGCATATGCGGTCGTCGGGCCCACTGGTGGCATGTGTTTAGCCATTTTCATTGCTTCGCCGCAACCATCCTCGATCGAGTCTATTTGCTTACCGGCGCTTTCCACCACTTCGAGATAAAATTTCACCACCGTGAAATACTTCACAATCAAGTCGAAAGCGGCCAGGGTTGCATACTTTTGGGCTCACATCTTGGTAGCTTCGAAGTTTTGCGCGCGCTGGGCGTGACGCGCGCGGAATTTCCACTCAAGGTCTTGATGGATGTTGTCCATAATGAAAACATCACGCGCTTTCTCGATGCGCTTAACCCTGAGATCGCCAGCACTGTCATCGTGCCGGATCGGCCAGATACGTTGCTCAAAGTAAAGGAAAGCCTGGACGCCGGTTATCTCGTTGGAACATTAGGTGACCGGCCGACAAGGGATGGCAAGACCACGCCGTGTCAGTTCCTCGGCGCGCCCGCAACCTTTCCAATCGGCGCGATCCTTATCGCGGCGATGATGCATTGTCCCGTCATCCTGTTCTTTGGTCTGTATCATGGAGGCAACCGCTACGAAATTTTTTTCGAGCGATTCGCCCAGGAAATAGTCCTGCACCGCAATCGCCGCGCCGAAGACATCCAGCATTGGACGCAGCGTTACGTCGATCGTCTCGAGCATTACGCGCGACTTGCGCCTTACAATTGGTTTAACTTTTATCCGTTTTGGGATTAACCGACTGTAGCACAGCCATCTTGGCTGTGGGGCCAACGGGCATCTTGCCCGTTGATTGTGAGTTTCTTAAAGTTTGTCGGATGTCAGCCGTATTTACTTAATGAACACGCCCATCGACAAAGCGGAAATCCGAACCCTTATCCCGCACGCCGGCACGATGTGTCTGTTGGATAACGTGATCGATTGGGATGAAGAATCGATCGTTTGCATCACTAACACGCATCGCGATGAGACAAATCCGCTCCGACGCGACGGGCGACTCTCTGCCTTACATGCTCTTGAATACGGTGCACAGGCCGCCGCAATTCATGGCGGATTACGCGCCCGCGCCGCCGGCGCCACTGCACCACCATGTTATTTGGCCGCACTGCGAGATGCGCATTTGCATGTCAGCCGCCTCGATGATCTCGCTTCGCCACTCGAGGTTCGCGCCCAACGTTTATTCGGAGACGCTGGCAATACGATTTACAAATGCGCAATCTCCGCCAGCGGTACTCCCGTGGCGGAAGGACGCGTCACCATCATGCTACGTGCGTGCTGACACCTGTCCGAACCGCCGGCTGGAAGCCGGCTAGTGCCCGCAAGATGCGGGCGCTCCCCTTCGCTTTCGGCTTGCGGCAGCGAAATTTTCGAGTCGCGTGATTCGCTTCTGGAAAGGGGACCGCCCGCTTCTAGCGGGCTCTGTTCGGCATCCTGCCGAACACCATCTTTTCCCCATCACATCACAATCCCACCATCCACGCACAGAACCTGTCCCGTGATATAACTCGCTTCCGCCGACGCGAGAAATGCCACCGCCGCCGCGATTTCCTCGGGCGCACCCACTCGCTTCAATGGGATCTTATCCTGAATCGATTTCTGAATCTCGTTAGAGAGGGCATTCGTCATGTCGGTCGCAACGTATCCCGGCGCGATTGCGTTCACCGTAATGCTGCGGCTGGCCAGTTCTTTCGCGAGCGATTTCGTAAAACCGATCAAGCCGGCCTTGCTCGCAGCGTAATTGGTCTGCCCCGCGTTACCGATAATCCCGATAACCGAGCTGATGTTAATGATGCGCCCGCTGCGTTGCTTCACCATCGAGCGCTGTAGTGCCTGGGCAAAATTGAACGCGCCTTTCAAATTCGTATTCAAAACAAAATCCCAATCTTCCGGCGACATTCGCATGCTTAGCGTGTCGCGGGTCACGCCGGCATTGTTGACCAGAATGTCAGCGCGCCCGAAATCGGCCAGAATCTGCTCTCCGATTTTCTGCACTTCGGCGTGATCAGAAACATCCACCGCGTATGCTTTGGCGGCATCATTACCTGAAGCATTAATTTCGTCCGCGGTTTTCTGCGCATTGGCTTCGGTGCGACTCACGCTCGCCACCCGCGCCCCCTCACTCGCTAGGCGCAGCGCAATCGCGTGCCCAATCCCCCGCCCCGCCCCGGTGACAACCGCAACCTGATTTTCGAACCTCATCATCCCGCCCATCGTCCGCGACAAAGGCGGCCTATGTCAACAATCGGGGATTTGACATTGTACGCGCGATCGGGCTGTCATGCTCCGACGGAAGCTAACGCGCCGTATGCAGAGATCAGAGGTCAGAGGACAGAAGTCAGCGGTCAGTAGCCGGTGGTCAGCAACTCCAAGCTCCTGGCTCTGCGCTCCAAGCTTCCAAAAACGCCCTGTTGCTTTCCCAAAGAAGTCCGTCATCTTCCTGTCGGAAACCAAAATGGCGCGGCCAAAAACAGAAGTTCAACAAGGGACGCTGGCGTTGATGGTCCTTAAGACGCTTGATGTCCTGGGACCGGTGCACGGCTACGGGATCGCACGTCGCATCGAGCAGATCAGCGGAGATCTGCTGGCGGTCAATCAAGGCACTCTCTATCCGGTATTGTTGAAGCTGGAACAGGAAGGCGCCATCGCGTCGGAGCGGGGGACGTCGGAAAATAATCGCAAGGCGCGCTTCTATCGGCTGACGCGAGCCGGACGTAAACAGTTGCGAACCGAGACAGAGGATTGGGAGCAAACGTCCGCGATCATCGCGCGGTTCTTCACCGCCAAAGCCGAGGATTTAGCATGAGACTTCTGCGGCGGTTCTTCATGCGCCTGTGCAACACCGCGGCGAGGCAAATCGATGAGGAACGGTTGAACGACGAGATTGAGGAACATCTCGCTTTGGAAACTGCCGAAAATATTCGACGCGGGATGTCGCCGGCCGGAGCGCGGCGCCAGGCGCGGCTGAAGTTCGGCGCGGTGGAGGCGGTCAAGGAAGACTATCGAGCTGAGAGTCGGATGCGGTTTATTGAAACTTTGTTTCAAGATGTTCGCTACGGCTTGCGCACGCTGCGAAAATCTCCCGGGTTCACCGCGGTCGCCGTTCTCACTCTCGCTCTCGGCATCGGCTCGAACGTCGCAATTTTCGGCGTTCTCAACGGCGTTGTTTTAAAACCTCTCAATTATCCTCACCCTGAAAAACTCGTCAGCGTAGAGCTCAGTCCGCTTGCCCTGGATCCGACACTGCGCGGCATGGCGCCCGAGGATTATTTCGTGTTTCGCGAACAGAGCCATACGTTTCAGGACATCGGCATTTACCTAGAGACCGAT
>WNFT01006895.1_pt1 | contig 12222 bp, 12 predicted proteins | sample 5400191 | NCBI WGS metagenome assembly WNFT01 (sample SAMN13153359, study PRJNA577476) | soil metagenome | isolation source: 80 cm saprolite under Madrone tree | place: USA:California | collected 2016-06-14
AGTCCCTTGGTTCCCCGATTTTGCATTGCTCCATTCGCGGCTGGCACCGATCGGCAGCGAGTCATCGTTTAGCAATGGCTGGACCACCGCTGACATCAGCTGGAGGTCCTGTTTCGTCAGCGCAAGGCCGAGTGGCCCCAGGGGTTTAAGTCGGCATATGATTCCGTCGATACAATGGCCAGAAAGCAAGCCAGCAAAACCATTCTCGAAGTGCCTCGCATATCGACCTCCCACCAGATACCTAGGGTTGGCCCCCTCATGTGGTCAACCGCCGCTGCCCTCTGCTGATTGAAGATGTTATCCGATATTCTCGAGATGACCAAGGATCGGGATGGAACGCCGTAAATTGCGGGAACTTGATATGTCATTGCCCCAGACGGGCAGCGAGAAGTGAATAGTTAAGCATTATGTCCCCCATTCCCCATTGGTTCGACGGCCTGCTAGGTCGATCGATAAACATGGTCCGGTAAGGTCACGCCGACGCCAGCCTCTTGAGCGGCGCCTCGGGCGTCACGAATAGCAGCTTTGAGTTCCTCGGCTCTATCCGCGAGTTTGCATCCATCCGCGGCTTGCGGAATCGATCTGCGTTCCGCTAACGCGCCGGAAGATGACCACCAGCATTGTTCCGCTCGGCTGGTTCGGCACACCCGATGAGATCGCCAAGGCCGTCGTGTTTCTCGCGTCGGACGACAGCAGCTACGTTACGAGAACGGATTTGTTCGTGGATGGCGGTTTCGCACAAGTGTAGGCCGCTACGGCGGAATTTGACGCCCTATTTCGGGTAGGATCGTGCCACAAGGCAACCCGACCGCAATTGCTCCTTGGCGCGCGTTAGAGAATCTTCCAACTCCCGTCCGCGACCCTGCAACGATTGAGCTTGTAATTGTATGGATCGGCAGTGCCTTTGGTTCGGAGATGATATCTGATCTCGCGGCACGGCAACTTGCTGCCCTGATACTCGTACTCGAATCTTCTCAGAAGCTGGATAGTCCCGCGGTTCCCCGTTTTTGCGTTGCTCCATTCGCGGGTAGCACCGATCGGCAGCGAGTCATCAGTTAGCAATGGCCGAGCCGCCGCTGACATCACCTGGAGGTCGTGCTTCGTCAACGCAATCCCGAGTGGCCCCGAGGGGTCTAGATCCGCGTAAGATTGCGCAAAAGATTCCGTCGATACAATGGCCAGGAAGCAAGCCAGCAGAACCATTCTCGAAGTGCCGCGCATATTGGCCTCCCACGAGATATCTGGGGCTGGCCGCCGCAAGCGGTCAACCGCCGCTGCCCTCTGCTAATTGACGATGTTATCCGACATTCTCGTGATGACCAAGATCGGCTCTGTCGACCGGGCATCGGACCGCCTGCCTCACAAGATCCCAAGAAATCTTCGTCCGAAATCTTAGGCACAGAGCGTGACATGCTTCAACGCATGAAATTGATGCGCCGATCTATTTAACAATTCTCACTCGCGCGCTAAACGAGATCAGCGATACTGCGGCGACCAGCTGAGGCGATGCGAGTAAGTCGATTGGTCTCGCCGTATACAGGCTCGCGAAGCTCTCGCGCATCCGCCTGGCGGAAAGGTCGAGTCCTAACCAAAGTTTGTCACCGAGAGACGAGAAAAAGGGAGCAGAATGAACATTCTAGAGATACGATGCTAACTATTAGGCTCTGCCTAATGAGGTGATGCGCCGGAAAGAAGAGGTCTCTATTCAACAACGCAAAGGGAGGAAAACATGATTCGCATGCTGCTGTTTACAGTCGCCTTGGCCTCGCTGGTGGCAACCGCAGCGTCGGCCGACATCACGGTCGCTGTCCCGGCGGGTAGCGAAGGCGACGGCCTCAGGGCCGCGGCCGCCGACTATGCGAAGCTGAAGGGCTCCAAGGTCGAGATAGTCCAGGCGCCGTACAACGACCTCTTCGAGAAGGCCGCCAACGCCGGCCAGACGAAGTCCGGCGTGTTTGATATCGTTTTGATGGACGATCCATGGATTCCCTTCTTCGCCGAGAACGGCCACCTTGAGGACCTGACGCCGTATTTCAAGAAGGCCGGCACGGACGGCCCCGACAGCGATTTCTTGTCAAAGTCACGAGCACTTTGCCGGAATCCATACGATGAAGGCCCCTATATTTGCCTGCCCTATGTCGGCAACGCGCAAATGTTCTTCTATGACGCCGAAAAGTACAAATCGGTCGGCGTCGACTCGCCGAAGTCCTGGGACGACGTCCTGAAGGCCGCGAAGGCGCTAACCGCCGCTGGCGGCGGGCGCTATTATGGTTATGCCTTCCGCGGGGGCCAGGGAAACCCCGTCGTGGCGGATTTCATGCCGATCTTCTGGTCCTACGGCGCCAGCCTCTTCAACGCCGACCGAACCAAGGTCACGCTCGACACGCCGGAAGCCAAACAGGCGATGGCCACCTTCATGGCCCTCAAGGGGACGGCTCCTCCGGGCGTCGAGAGCTATCAGGCCGACGAAGTCGGCCGCGCACTTGCATCCGGCACCGCGGCTTCCTCTATCAACTGGCCGAATTGGGTCGCCACCTTCGAGGATCCGAGCCAGTCCAAGATGGTTGGCAAGATCTCCTACGCGCCGATCCCGGCCGGGACCAAGCCGGGCACCTCGGAAATCGGCCACTGGACCATGGGCATCATGTCGGCGTCCAAGAACAAGCAGGAAGCGTTCGACTTTATGCTGTGGGCGACCTCCAAGGAGCAGATGAAGATCTCGGCCGAACGCGGCAACCCACCTGTCCGGACGTCGACCTTCACCGATCCCGATCTGACCAAGCAGGCCAAGTTCCGGCACTATCCGCTATTGATGGCTGCCATCGAGGCTTCGACGCCGCGGCCGCGCCATCCCAAATGGCCGGAGATCGAGAACGCACTCGGAATCGAGCTCTCCAAGGCCGTTGCCGGCACCGAAAGCCCGGACGAAGCCCTGAAAACCGCGCAGGCGAACATCCAGAAAATAATCGACGCCAAGTAAGCGGTGGCGACTCCGATCGGTACGGGAGCGGGGCCATCCGATTCCGCTCCCGTATGATCGGCCAGAGGCGAATCCGTTTCCGTGATGTTTCCCCATTGGGGCAGGTAACCGGAAATGCAAGATAGGACGACGGCTGAGCTGAGAATGCCCGTCGGAGTCGGGCTCGGGTCGCCCGGCGAGCGCTGGCGGGAGCGGCACCTGCGCGTCCTGATGCTGGCGCCCGCCCTTACGATTCTCGGCGCACTGACGCTGTTTCCGACGCTCTACATGTTCACGGCGTCTGTGCAAAGAGTGAGTGCCGACCCGGGGGTTCCGCGCGCATTTGTCGGCCTCGACAATTTCATTCGGATGGCAAGCGACAGCCAGTTCCATGTCGGGCTTCTAAACACCATCATCTTCACGGCCTGCGCCGTCACGGTCGAGTTTCTCCTCGGTCTCGGCCTCGCGCTCCTCTTCGACCGCTTCATCCGCCATTTCAATTTCCTGAAGACGGTGCTGATGATCCCGATGATGCTGCCGCCGATTGCGGTGGCGATTACCTGGAAGCTGATCTATCAACCGCAGTTCGGTGTTCTCAATGAGCTGATGTACCGGCTCGGCCTGCCGCTGCGGGCATGGGCGGGCGATGTCCATCTGGCCATGTTCACGATCATCCTCGCCGACATCTGGGAATGGACGCCGTTCGTGTTTCTGCTGATGCTTGCTGGCCTCGCCAGCCTTCCGGTCGAGCCCTATGAGGCTGCGGAGATCGACGGCGCGTCGGCTTGGCAGCAGTTCTGGGACCTCACGCTGCCGTTCCTCAAGCCTGTCATCGCCATCGCGCTTCTCCTGCGGGCCATGGACGCGATGCGGCTGTTCGATCTCGTCTTCATCCTGACTGGCGGCGGCCCCGCCAATGCGACCATCGTGCTCAGCCTCTATATCTTTCAGGTTGCATTCCGTTTTGTCGATATTGGCTATGCCGCGGCCATCTCGCTGTTTGTGCTTGCCGTCACGACCGTGTTGAGCACCTGGTTCATCAAACGAATGAAGCTGGCGGACTAGCCATGGGGGCGATTCGCACGCGAAACCGCGGCAGAGAACGGGCGCTTCGCTGGCTCGCCTATGCCGTCGCTGCGCTGGCGCTGCTGTGGACACTATTCCCGATCTATTGGATCGGCATCAACTCCTTCAAGCTCGACCTCGACATCTTCGCCGTGCCGCCTGTGTGGTTCGATTTCTCGCCGACGCTCAAGCACTACTACGCCGCCTTCGTCGAGCGGCCGTTCCTGATCTATGCAATGAACAGCATGATCATCGCGGTGCTGACGACGCTGGTCTCGCTCGTCTTCGGCACGATGGCGGGCTACGCGCTTGCCCGCTTCCAATATCCCGGGCGATGGCGATACAACATCTCCTTCTGGATCCTCTCGACCCGGATGATGCCGCCGATCGTGACGATCATTCCCCTTTTCATATTCTTCGGCACCGTCAACCTGCTCAACACCAAGACCGCCGTGGTGATCGCCTATACGGCCTTCAACCTTCCTTTCGTCATATGGATGATGAAAAGCTATTTTCAGGACCTGCCGGTGGAACTCGAGGAAGCCGCGATAGTCGACGGCGACACGCGCTGGGGCGCGTTCCTGCATGTGGCGCTGCCGCTTGCCCGGCCGGGGCTTGCCGCGACCGCTATTTTCTGCCTGATTCTGTCGTGGAACGAGTTTCTGCTCGCGCTCATCCTGACGCAGACCGAGCAATCGGTAACCTTGCCGATTGGCATCGCCGGCCGGGTGACGCAGTACACGACCTACTGGGGCGAGATCAGCGCAGCCGGCTTCCTTGCCAGTATCCCGATCGTCATCTTCGCATTCATCGTCCAGCGCCACCTCGTGCGCGGACTCTCCCTTGGCGCCATCAAGGGTTGAGCCATGGCTTCGGTGACATTCAAGGGCGTTGTCAAGAAGTTCGGCAGCTTCGTCGCCGTCAGCGATCTCGACCTGGAAATTTGCGACGAGGAATTCTTTGTCCTTCTGGGCCCCTCCGGCTGCGGCAAGACGACCACCATGCGTATGGTCGCGGGCCTCGAGGAAGTCAGCGCCGGCGAGATCAAGATCGGCAGTGACCGCGTCAACGACGTGTTGCCGAAATACCGCGACGTGGCGATGGTATTCCAGTCCTACGCGCTCTACCCTCACTTGACCGTCGAAAATAACATCGGCTACCCGCTGAAGGTCCGGAAGGTACCGCTGCCCGAGCGGCAGCGAATCGTCGCCGAGGTTGCCCGCCGGGTCGAACTCGAGCCGATGCTGAACCGCCTGCCCAGGGAGCTTTCGGGCGGCCAGCGACAGCGCGTGGCTCTCGCCCGTGCCATCGTGCGCACGCCCAGGGTATTCTTGATGGACGAGCCGCTCTCGAACCTCGACGCCAAGCTGCGCGTCCAAATGCGCTCCGAGCTGAAGCGTCTCCAGCATGAACTGCGGGTCACCACGATCTACGTCACTCATGACCAGATCGAGGCGATGACTCTCGCCCACCGCGTCGCGGTGATGAACAAAGGGGTCATCGAGCAGCTCGGAACGCCAAAGGAGATCTACAATGATCCCCGCACGCTGTTTGTCGCAGGGTTCATAGGCTCTCCGCCCATGAACCTGGTCGAGGGCGAGGTGAAGGACGGTGTCTTCTCCAGCGCCGGCGGTCTGCGCGTCGAGGGTTTCAACCACGCCAATGTCGCCCGCGCGGTATTGGGGGTCCGGCCTGAGGATATCCACGTCGTCGGCGCCAAGGATCCGGGAATCAACCTCGCAGCGCCGATTTATTCGGTCGAGCTGACCGGCGAGAGCACCTTTGTCAGCGTTCACGCCGGCGACCGCCTTTTGATCATGCGCGCCGACAAGAATTTCGACGGCGATTTCGACCAGATGGTCGGAATCAAGGCATCGCCGGATCGCGTTTTCCTGTTTGACCGACAGACGAGCAATCGCGTTGATTTCTAGAGCTCTGGCCGACATCGTCGCTCTTTGCCTCGTAGGCCGCGTGGCGTTCGCCGACGAGCCGATCCTGGGCAATCCGCTGATCGCGGTTCCGGCCGGAACCTTCGTGTTCGGGAGCGACTCGGGCAACGAGAACGAGCGTCCGCAGGAGTTGATCGATGGCAAGGCTTTCGCAATGAACCGGACCGAGATCAGCAATGCTCAATATCAGCGCTTTGTCGATGAGACCGGCCACCGCTCGGCCTTTTACGGCGGGCACCCGCAGCTCGGCCTCAACGACCGACCGGTCGTCGGCGTGAGCTGGGACGACGCCGCCGACTTCTGCGCCCACTATGGGCTCAAGCTGCCCTCTGAACGGGAATATGAGCGGGCGGCCCGCGGAACCGCCGGCTCCGCGTTTCCGTGGGGCGATTCACCGGTGGACGCCAGGCGCGCCAACCACGGCAGCGACACCTGCTGCGGCGGCGGCGACAGCGACGGCTACGCCATGACGGCGCCGGTCGACGCTTTCCCCGCCGGGGCGAGCAGGGAAGGCATTCTCAATCTCGTCGGCAATGTCTGGGAATGGACGCGGGATTTCTACGCGCCCTACAAGGGCGATCCGCCGCCGGACATTGCCGGCAAATATCGGGTGCTGCGCGGCGGCGCATGGAACAGCGATCCGGGCCATCTCACGACCACCTACAGGCTTGCCTACGATCCCGAATTTCGCTTTGCCGCCAATGGAGGATTCCGATGCGTGCGCGACTGACGGCCAGGCTCGCAGGCGCCGCATGCGGGCTGGCCATGGCCTTCGCCGCTTCGCCCGCAGCTCACGCCGGTCCGATCGCGGCCGATGGCTACACTCTTGAGTTCGCTCGGAAGCCGGGCGCCATCTTCGACGGCCTCGCTCGCGACGGCGATGCGCTCCTCGTCACCGACCTCGCCGAAGGCCGGCTGTATCGCTATGCGCCGGGCGGCACATTCGCCGCTTTCGGCCCTGCCTTCCCGCATGGGGTCGACGTGATGGGCGAACCGACCGGCCCCTACAAGGCCGTCCGATACGGTGCGCGCTATCTGGTCGCAGTGGGGTGGACGCCCGCCAGCCGCGACGAGGGCCCGAACGACCATGCGCTCCTCGCTCTCGACGAGAAGGGCAACGTCCAGGTCGTCAGCAGCGACTTCTGGAACCCGTATGATCTTGTCGTGGAGGGCGACGTGTGTTTCGTCGTTGACGCCGCAAGGAACAGCGTCGAGCGCCTTCATGCCGACGGCAGCGGCAAGGCGACGGTTTTCACCTTCGCCCGCCTTCGCCAGGAAGAAGGGGTGCTGAAGCATCTCTCGCCGACCGAATTCACCAAGAAACAGGTCTACGAATTCGATGCGGTTCCGACCGGTATTGCCGCCCACGGCAGCCGACTTTACGTCTCGCTCTTCGCCGGCTTCCCGTTTCTCGCCGGCGCCGGCCGTGTCGTCTCATTGCCCAGTGCCGGCGAGGCGACCTCGGCACGGATCGAATCCGTCAACCTCAACGCCCCGGTCGACGTCGCCTTCGATGCCGACGGCAACATGCTGGTGCTCGAGCATGGCTTGTTCGACTCGTCGGGCGGCTGGGTCGACGGCAGCGGCCGGCTCCTTCGCATAGACCATGCTTCCGGCACCCGGCAGGTGATTCTTGGCGGCCTCACCCGCCCGACCGCGATCCTCGCTTTCGACGCGCGTCAGATCGTCGTGTCGCAGCTCGATGGCTCGCTCATTTTCCTGAAACGCAAAACGAACTAGGGCGCGGACTCATAAGCACGCAACCAGATGCGGATAGCTGCCAGTTTGATGAAGGCGAGGTAGTTGGCTGCGAGTTTGTCGTAGCGAGTGGCAATACGTCGACACTGCTTGATCTTGTTGAAGAACCGCTCGACGAGATTGCGCCCGCGATGCAGGTAATGGCTAAAGCAAATTGGCTCCTTTCGATTGCGCTTCGGTGAAATATTGGCCCACGCGCCCTGTTGATTGACAAGCGCCCTGATCCGGTCTGCGTCATATCCGCGGTCTGCCAACAACATTGATTGCGGCTGCAATCCCGTCGGTAGCTCCGGGCAGAGCCGGTTGTCATGAGCCTCGCCAGGCCTGGATTTTATGCGCTTCGCCTGGGATGGCTCTCCTCCGGGATGATGCCATGAGGCCCATAACTTACATAGGTGATGCAGGCGTACCGTTTGCTGTGTTTCTGTTCGAGCACGCCCTTGCTCCAAAATGTGGAACTCGCCATCTCGGCTTCGCGAAACTCGAATCCCTCGTGAGGGTGGATGGCAATGAAGTGTGGTGCGCCCGTGACGGGGTTCCTGATTGGCTCAACGTTGGCCTCTAGGACGTTGCTAACGACAAATCGCCCCTTCCGACCCTTGAGATCAAATTCGAACTCGACGTCCGCAAAAATCGGCTCTGGCTCGTTTGCAATCGTTGAGGCGTAGATGGCGAAGCCAGTTGTTGGCTCCTGCTCCTTTCCGCCCATTATCTTGAATAGAGCATCAACCTGGTCGGGTGTCGCCTTCTTCTCGATGACGCTCAGCCACGTGCCATTGCCTTGGTGGACAGGCCCGGGCCAACGATAGACTCCCGCGACCCTCAGTCCATCGAGACGAACATTGCCAAAGTAACCCTCGGTAATTTCCATCGCCATCACGCCCTCACACGGGAGCCGAGTGGGCGGAGCGTTGAACTCGCATGGGCAACCATAGTCGCAACTGCATGTTGCGACTTGTTTGGTCCGAATCATCCAATCGACGTAGGTCATGAATTCTCTCTCGCTTGAGAATTTAATCGACATTCCCCAGGACGGACGGCCCATTAGCCAAGCGCAAGTGTAGCATAGCTTGAGTCCGGTTCTGATTTCTTAGCGGACGTTCGTCAGCCGGCCGGCCACGTCGCATTTTGACCCATACCGGAAATTCGGCCCCATGGACTCCGCAGCAGGGCACCCATACAATTCCGAGCGCTGCGTTCTCTGAGAGCGATCACACGATATGCCGGAAGAACGCGTCAAACGCCGTATGGCTGCGATCCTTGTCGCTGACGTGGTCGGCTATAGCCGGCTCATGGAATTGGACGAGGCCAGTACTCTCTCGGCCCTCAAGACTCACATGGATACGCTAATTCTTCCCGCGATCGCGGGGCACCATGGCCGCGTGGTGAAGACGACCGGGGATGGAATTCTCGTGGAGTTCGGCAGCGTCGTCGACGCCGTACACTGCGCCATCGCCGTCCAGCGCGGCGTTACTGAACTCAACGTCGCCGTGGCCGCCGACAGGCGCCTGCTGTTCCGAATCGGCATCAACCTCGGAGACGTGGTAGTCGAGGGCGCTGACCTTTACGGGGATGGCGTCAACATCGCCGCGCGGCTGGAACAGTTGGCTCAGCCCTGCGGCGTGCTACTCTCCGGCACGGCCTACGACCAGCTGCAAGGCAAGCTCGACGTTCCGCTGGAGTTCGTCGGCGAACAGCATGTCAAGAACATCGCGCGGCCAGTCCGGACCTACCGGGTCAGGCTTGACGGGAGCCGGGCAGGATGGTGGCGCCGGTTTCGCGGGACGCGCCGCCGCGCGCCATGGGCCGCAGCCGTTCCGCTGGTCCTGATCCTGGCCGGTGGCGTCTGGTACTTCTGGCCGCAACAGCTTGGCCTCGTCAGCAGAGCGACGCTCGCCGTACTGCCGTTCGCCAACATCGCCAGCGACGAGGCGACCGGACGGCTCGCCGACGGCCTGACGGAGGAAATCATCACCGATTTATCCCGCTATCGCGAGATGGATGTCATCGCCCGCAACTCCACTGAAGTGTACAAGGACAAGCCGGTCGATCTGCGGCAAATTGGCAAGGAACTGAACGTCCGCTACGTGCTCGAAGGCTCCGTCCAGCGCCAGGGCGACCAGATCCGCATCACGGCGCAGCTAATCGATGGGCAAAGCGGCACCCATCTGTGGTCCGAGCGGTGGGATAAGCCGGCGAAGGAGTTCTTCGCCATCCAGACCGACATCGCCGATCAGGTCGGTAGCCGTCTCGGCGGCTCCGGCATCATCAACAACGCAGAGCATGAAGCCACGCGGCGATTGCCCGATGATGCTTATGCTCACGCAACGCTAGGTTGGATGTTAGGGAACCAGGGCGATCTCGTGCGCAGCGAATCGGAGTTCGACAAGGCACTGCAGCTCAATCCCGGCAGCGCCGACATCATGGCGTTGTATTCACGCTGGGCGCGCGGCTTCGGTCACCCCGGACGCGGCGCGGAGGCTGCGGACCGTGCCATCCGGCTCAATCCGAATTATCAAATTTGGTGGGCATGGAACTTCCAATATGCGTACTTCATCGACGGCCGATATGAAGACGCGTTGCGCATCCTGGAACGGCTGCCAGTCGAAAACTACCTCGTCGGCTCCTGGGTCTTTCGCGCTGCGAGCTATGCCGCGCTCGGCCAAACGGATGCGGCAAAGGCTGCAGTGGCGGATGCGCTGAAGCACCATCCGGACGTGACGGTCGAGGGCTTCACCGGCCGCCCGGTCTTCAGCGAAGCGGAACGCCAGCGACTGGTCGAGCTGATGCGGGCGGCCGGATTCCCGGCCTGCGCGAAGGCCGAGACGCTGACGCGATCTCCGCAGCTCGTTCGGCTGCCTGAGTGCCATACGAGATAGAGCGATCGAAGAGCGCGGGCGACCGCCGCGTTGCGTGCAAGGCGGGATGTTCAGCTCTCTGCCTGACTATGCGATCTTGAGTACCATTGGCCTTGTGATCGTCTTTGGCTTGCTTTCTGGCCCTAGGAATGTTTTACGCCATTTCCGCAATTGGCACATATGCGACAAACCAACTCGGCGAGCACGGGTCCGGTTCCGGGTCCTTACCGGACATTTGTTCGCCGGCCCGCCACGTCGCAGTTTGATGCTGCGGACGGCGCCCCCTCTGCGGCATCGAAGTGCCATAAGGTGGTTGCGCTAAGGCAAGCCACATTGAGGGGAGCCGTCCCTGGGCGAGGTTATCACGATCGGTCTGGATATTGCGAAGTCGGTATTCCCGGTGCAGGGGGTCGATGGCGCGGGTGTCGTGGTGATGGGTCGATGGCGCGGGTGTCGTGGTGATCCGCAAGCGCATTAGTCGCGCCAAGGTATTGGTATTCTTCGCCGATCTGCAGCCGTGTCTGATCGGAATCGAGGCGTGTCCATCAGCCCATCACTGGGGCCGCGAGCTGGAAGCGCTCGGCCATACCGTGCGGCTGATGCCGCCGAGCTATGTGAAGGCCTACCTCAAGCGCAGCAAGAATGATGCGAACGATGCGGCGGCGATCTGCGAAGCGGTCACGCGACCATCGATGCGGTTCGTCGCACTCAAGACGAAGGAACAGCAGGCTTCCCTGATGCTGCACCGGACCCGTCAAATGCTGGTGCGTCAGCGCACGATGTTGATCAATGCCATGCGGGGGCACCTGGCCGAGCTTGGCATTGTGTCGGCGAAGGGCCGCAACGGGACCGGTGAGTTGCTGAGGATCATCACGGATGGTGCGGATGGCCGCATTCCCCCAATGGCCCGCGGTATTCTCGGTGTGTTGGCCCGGCAGTACAGCGCCATCGGTGCCGAGCTCGGGTCCATCCAGAAGAGCATCCTGGCCTGGCATCGCTCCTGCGAGGCGAGCCGGCGGCTGGAGGAGATTCCTGGCATCGGCCCGATCGTCGCCACCGCCTTGGTTGCCGAGATCGGCGACTGGAAGGCGTTCGGGTCGGGACGCAATCTCGCCGCCTGGATCGGGTTGGTGCCGAAGCAGCACACGACCGGCGGCAAGGATCGGCTTGGCGGCATCACCAAGCAGGGCAATCGATACTTGCGATGGCTGCTCGTCACCGGCGCAATGGCCGTCATCCGCTATGCGCAAAAACATGGCACTCACAAGCGGCCATGGCTGGGACGATTGATGGAGCGCCGGCCGACCAAGGTGGCCGCGGTCGCACTCGCCAACAAGATTGCGCGGGTGGCCTGGGCCATCATGGTTCACGGCGACAGGTACAAAGAGCCGGAACTGCAGGCGGCAGCGTGAGAGACGCCGGCAGATAGATCGGCAACACCAATTGGCGAGGGCACGACGACGTAATGCAGATACGGTCGTTCCGGGAATCGGGAGAGCCCGTTTGGGTCAACGCACCACCAAGTGCGGGAGTTCGATTGGGACCCGATTCGCGCAGAGCATTAGGGCCAGCGGCCACACCTGCCGCATCAACAGGCCGGACACGTGACCGCACCCGACCAATGCTGCATCAA
>WNFT01008414.1_pt1 | contig 12221 bp, 8 predicted proteins | sample 5400191 | NCBI WGS metagenome assembly WNFT01 (sample SAMN13153359, study PRJNA577476) | soil metagenome | isolation source: 80 cm saprolite under Madrone tree | place: USA:California | collected 2016-06-14
GGACTACCTGAACATTGCCAACCCTTCCACCCCCGTGGGAGCCTGCGTGTGGACTCCCGGCAACGTCTGCGACTGGCCGCAGGTTCCGGTCTGTGGGCTGAACCTGTTTGGCGGGGGCAGCGGGGCCGGTGCCTGCACCGGCGGGCAGGCCGTGGGTGGCTATAACGACGACCCAGCCAAGACCGACGATCTGTGGCACGCCGCGATCAACGGCCGCGGCTCGTACCTGAGCGCAAAGAATCCGCAGAGCCTGCTGCGGGGGCTGTCGCGTGACCTCGCGGTGATCCAGGCGCAGGTCGGTGCGGCGGCGGCGGCGGCGACCAGCTCGCCGAACATCACGACGACCAACAACGCCATCTACAGCACGACGTTCCGGACCGCCTACTGGGACGGCGAAATGGTCGCCCGCAGCATCGATCCGTCTTCCGGCGTGGTGGGTTCGGCGATCACCTGGTCGGCTGCGACACAGTTGATTGCGAAGGTGAACACCAGCAGCGACACGCGGACCATCTACACGCTGTCGAACCCGACATCGAGCCCGGTCCTCGTGCCCTTCAGTTACAGCAGCCTCGATGCGACCGCGCAAGCGTACTTCAACAACAAGTGCTCGGTGCTGTCGCAGTGCTCGTCGCTCTTTCTGCTCGACCAGTCGATCGTGAACAGCGGTGCGAACCTGGTCAACTACCTCAGGGGGCAAAGCGCTTACGCGGACGGAACCCATTTCCGCTTGCGCACCGACACGAACTCGAACGTGACCAACGTGCTGGGCGATCTGACGGACTCGCGGCCGGCCATCGTGAACGTTCCGATGCGGCACTACGCGGATACGCCGATCGCGCCGGGCAATCAGAGCTATGCGGCCTTCGCGGCGGCCAACGCGAGCCGGCAGAGCGTCGTCTATGTCGGTGCCAACGACGGCATGCTGCATGCGATCGACGCGGTCACCGGCAACGAACTGTGGGCCTACATACCGCGCATGCTGCTGTCGAAGATGTACCTGCTGTCCGACGTCGCGTACGCGCCGCAGCACGCCTATTTCGTCGACGGCTCGCCCGAAGTGGTCGACGTGCTTTCGCCGAGCGACGGTCTGTGGCACACGCTGTTGATCGTGGGAATGAATGACGGCGCGCGAGGCTACGCCGCGTTCGACGTGACGAACCCGTCGTCGCCGACGTTCCTGTGGGAGTTCTGTAACGACTCGACCGTCTGCCTGCACAGCGACGCGAATCTGGGCTTGACGTTCGGCAACCCGGTGGTCACCAAGCGCTCGTCCGACAACAAATGGGTGGTGCTGTTCACATCGGGGTACAACAACGTGAGCCCCGGTGACGGGGTCGGCCACCTGTACGAGGTCGACCCGTTCAGCGGCGCCATTCTCCGGCAGGCCTCGACCGGTGTGGGCTCGACCAGCACTCCGTCCGGGCTGGCCAAGATCACGGCGATGGCCAACAATCCGGATTCGGACAACACGTCGCAGTACGTCTATGGAGGCGATCTGCAGGGCAACCTGTGGCGCTTCAACCTCGGCGGCGCGTCGATCGCGGTATCGACGATGGCGACCCTGGCCGATGCGGCCGGCAAGGTCCAGCCGATCACCACCCGCCCGGAAATCGGAAAGGTCAATAACACGCCGGTCGTGTTCGTCGGCACCGGGCAAATGCTGGGAGTCACCGACCTGCAGGATCCGGCGACCTTGACGCCGCCCGGAAACTGGTCGTATCAGTCGTCGCTGTATGCACTGGCGGACAGGGGCACCAGCCTGGGCAACCCGCGCTCGAATGCGACGATCGTCAGGCAGACGTTCAGCTCGTTCAGCGCCACCCAGCTGATCTCGAGCAGCAATCCGGTCAACATACCGACCAACATCGGATGGTATGTCGACTTCCAGACGACCGGGGAGCGGATCAACATCGATCCGCAGCTGGCGATGGGAACGCTGTTCGTCGCAACCAATGTGCCGAACAGCACCGCGTGTGCGGCGGGGGGCGACAGCTGGTTCTATCAGTTCAATTACGCCTCGGGCTCGCCGGTGTCGGGGGCGACGAGCAATGTCGTCGGCACCAAGAACGTGGGCGCGGAGATCGCGGGCTTCACGCTGATCAGCCTGGGTGGCAGCGACGGGTCGGGCGGCGGCGGCTCGTCGGGTGGAACGATCAAGGCGATCGTCACGCTGTCGAACGGGCAGACTCCGACGAATTCGGCCAACATCGCTCAGACCAACTCGACCGTGCGCCGGGTTGGCTGGCGCGAAGTGCCCCAATAATCGGGGCGGATTCAATCGACGCGGGCGCTGCCCCCGGGGCGGCGCCCTCGCCTCGATCGTCCAATCCAACCGGGTAGACTCGTGAGATGAACCGCTGGCTCGTCGGCGCGGGCGTCGCCCTGCTTCTAGCGGGCCTGGCGTGGCCGTGGCTGTCCCGGCTCCCGCTGGGGCGGCTGCCCGGCGACTTTCACATTCATCGGGACGGCTTCGATTTTTATCTGCCGTTGAGCACCAGCGTGCTGGTGTCGCTGGTGTTTACGCTGTTGCTGTGGTTATTTCGGCGCTGAGCCTTCAGCCGGTCGGCGTGACGTGCACCGGGTGAACGAGCACTGATGGGCTTCGCAGCCTTGTTGTCCCAGTCGTTCCGGATGACCCTGCGCGACTGGCGCTCGGGCGAGGTGCGGCTGCTGGTCGTGGCCCTCGCGGTGGCCGTTGCGGCACTGTCCAGCGTCGCTTTTTTCGTGGATCGCGCGCAGCGGGCCCTGGAGCGCGATGCCGCCATGTTCATCGGCGGCGACCTTGCGCTCGACTCGGATCGGCCGATCGATCCGTCGATCGGGACCCAGGCCGGCGAACTCGGCTTGCAGCTTGCGCAGACCGTCACGTTTCCCAGCATGGCGGTCAGCGGGCTGCATCCGGAGCGCAATGTGCTGGCGGCACTCAAGGCCGTCTCCAGCGCTTATCCGCTGCGCGGCACCATCAAGCTGCGCGGTGCCCAGGGCGAGATTGCGGCGGCGGGCGGGCCCGAGGCCGGCACGGCCTGGGTCGACCCGCAGCTGCTCGATTCCCTGGACCTGGCGGCGGGCCAGTCGATCCGGCTGGGGGAGTCGACGTTTCGTGTGAGCGGCGTGATCGCGTCCGAGCCGGACCGCGGGTCCGCAATCCGTCGAGCGCTTCTCCAGCTCGTTGCGGCCGCGGCTGCAGCGCGGCCAACGGCTGCAGTCGCTGCAGGACGGGCGGCCGGATCTGCACGCGGCGCTGGAGCGCGCGCGCCAGTTCCTGACGCTGGTGGCGCTGCTCGCTGCGCTGCTGGCTGCGGTAGCGGTCGCCACGGCGGCACGCCGCTTTTCGCAGCGCCGGATCGACAGCTGCGCGGTGCTGCGTTGCCTGGGCCTGCGGCCGCGCGACCTGGTGGGCCTGTTCGCTCTGCAGTTCGCCTGGGTCGGCTGCATCGGATGCGTCGCCGGGGTGCTGGCCGGTTCCGCGCTGCACCTGGTGATCGTGCGCGCGCTGACCGGCTTGCTGCCGACGCAGTTGCCCGCCGCCTCGATCGTGCCGGCGCTGCAGGCGTTTGCGTGCGGATGGGCCTTGCTGGCTGGGTTCGCACTGGCTCCGGTGATGCGTCTTCGCGGGGTGCCGCCGCTCAGGGTGCTGCGGCGTGATCTGGCGGCATGGCCTGACGAGCCGGCGGCCCTCGTTTACGCAATCGCGGCCGCGACATTTGCCGGCCTGCTGCTGTGGCTGTCGCGCGACCTTCGGCTGGCGGCCGTGACCGCCGGCGGTTTCGCCGGCGCCGGCCTCGCCTTTGCGGCAGGGGCCTGGGCCTGGCTGGGCGGGCTGCGCGCCCTGCGGCGCGCGGCCGCCGGGCGTGTGCCGGCCGGCGCGAGTCTTGCAGTGGCCGCGCTGGTGCGCCGCCCTTCGGCCACGATCGTGCAGGTGGTCGCCCTGTCGTTCGGGCTGACCGCGCTGCTGGTGATGGCGATGGTTCGAACCGATCTGCTGCGGCAGTGGCGCGCGCAGATTCCGGCCGATGCGCCGAACCGCTTCATCATCAACATCCAGCCCGACCAGGTCCAGGCAGTGGCGGCGCGACTGAAGGAGCAGGGCGTCGCCGATGCTCAATTGTTCCCGATGGTCCGCGGGCGGCTGGTGGCCATCAACAGCAATCCGGTCGACCCCGGCCGGTATCGTGCAGAACGCGCACGCGGCCTGATCGAGCGCGAATTCAACCTGTCCTATGCGGTCGAGGCGCCGGCCTATAACCGGATCTTGCAGGGACGCTGGTTCGGGCGCGACGCGCCCGAACTTTCGATCGAGCGGGGCATCGCCGAGACGCTGGGGGTTCACGTGGGCGACCAGCTCAGCTTCGATGTGGCGGGGGAAATCGTCAGGGCCACCGCCACCAGCGTGCGCGAGCTGAGCTGGGATTCGATGAAGGTCAACTTTTTCATCATCATGGCGCCCGCGCTGCTGCAGAACCGGCCGCAAACCTTCATCACGTCGATCCGCGTGGCGCCGGAGCGAGCCGATCCGACCTCACGGCTGGTTCGCGAATTCCGCAATCTGACCGTGATCGACACCGGCATCGTGCTGGCGCAGATCCGCTCCGTGCTCGACCAGGTCAGCCGTGCCGTGCAGTTCGTATTCCTGTTCGCGCTGGCGGCCGGGGTACTGGTGCTGTACGCGGCGCTGTCGGCCACGCAGGACGAACGTGGACACGAGGCGGCGCTGGCGCGCGCACTCGGGGCGGCCCGGCGCCAGCTCTGGCAGGCACAGCTGTTCGAGCTGTCGGCTCTGGGCGCGATGGCGGGTCTTCTAGCGGGCCTGGGCGCGAGTGCGATCGGCTGGCTGCTCGCGCATCAGGTGCTGCACTTCGAGTACCGGCTCGCTCCCTGGCCCTTCGTCGGCGGCATCGTGCTCGGCGCGGTCAGCGCGGTCGCCGGAGGGTCGCTGGCGTTGCGGCGCGTGATTGCGACTCCGCCCTGGGTGGTCCTGCGCGAGGTTTGAGCGCGGATCCTGACAGGCCGCCGATCGATGTAATGTTCGGCTGCCGCGCCAGACGCGGGGACATCGAGTGCTTGCAATGAATGCAGCAGAGTGGCAGTTCGGCTGGGTGGTCGCAGCCGCCGTGCTGGGATCGGTCGCCGGAGCGTGGATCGCGCAGCGCGCCGGATGGCGCCGGCAGCAAGCGCTCTCGGCGGCCGCCCTCGACGCCCGGATCGAACGGCTCGAGCGCGAACTGCGCCAGACGATCGATGCAAGCGCCGACCGCGCATCGATGCAGATCGGCGCGCGCGTGGCCCAGTTGCAGGATGCACTGACCGCTCATGTGACCCAGATCACGGGGGTGCAGGCCGAGCAGCTGGGCGGCTACGGGCGCGTGATGCAACAGCAACTGGCCGACCTCACCGCTGCGATCCAGCGGCACCTCGCCGAGGTGCGAACGACGCTGGAGACGCGGCTGCAGGCGCTGCAGCAGGGCAATGAGACGCGTCTGGAGCAGATGCGTGCCACCGTCGAGGAGAAGCTTCAGACCACGCTGGACGGGCGTCTTGGCGAATCGTTCCGCCTGGTTTCCGAGCGGCTGGAGCAGGTGCACCGGGGATTGGGCGAGATGCAGGCGCTGGCCGCCGGGGTCGGCGACCTGAAGCGGGTGCTGGGCAACGTGAAGTCGCGCGGGGTGTTCGGCGAGGTCCAGCTGGCCGCGCTGCTGGAGCAGGTGCTGCTCGCCGATCAGTACGCGGCCAATGTCGCCACCCGGCCCGGATCGAGCGACCGCGTCGATTTCGCGATCCGGCTGCCGGGCCGCAACGGCGACACCGCGGTGTGGCTGCCGATCGACGCCAAGTTTCCGATCGAGGACTACGAGCGGCTGGTCGCCGCCCAGGAGCGGGCCGATGCGGCCGGCGCCGAGGAGGCTGGCCGCGCGCTGGAAAACCGCGTGCGCGGCGAGTCGCGCACGCTGCGCGAAAAGTACGTCGAGCCGCCTCACACGACCGATTTCGCGGTGCTATTCCTGCCCACCGAAGGGCTGTTCGCCGAGGTGTTGCGGCGCCCGGGCCTGGCCGAGGCGCTGAACCGGGAGCTGCGCGTGGTGGTCGCGGGCCCCACCACGCTGGCTGCGATGCTGAACTCGCTGCAGATGGGATTTCGAACGCTCGCGATCGAGCAGCGGTCGTCCGAGGTCTGGCAGGTGCTGGGCGCGGTGAAGACCGAGTTTGCCCGCTTCGGCGAATGGCTGGGGCGGGTTCGGGAGCAGGTCGGAACCGTCTCCAGAACCCTGGAGCAGGCCGACACGCGCACCAAGCAGATGCAACGCAAGCTGCGCGAGGTCGAGGCGCTGCCCGCGGAACAGGCGGTTGCGCTGCTGCCGGCGGCGCCACGCGACGAAGAGGAGGAGTGACAGCTGAAGAGGAGGAGTGACGGCCGGTCAGACGCGCGCCAGGCGATCCAGTCCGGCGTCCAGCGTCTGATCCTGCTTGGCGAAGCAGAACCGGACGATGGTGCGGTTCACGGGCTCGGAATAAAAGGGTGCCAGCGGAATCGCGGCCACGCCGGCCTCGACCACGAGCCGGCGCGCGAATTGCTCCTCCGGTTCGTTCGAGATCGCCGAGTAATCGGTCAGCACGAAGTAGGTGCCCCGCGACGGCAACGGCGCAAAGCGCGTGCGAGCCAGGCCCTGTACGAACCGATCGCGTTTGTGCTGATAAAACGCCGGCAGGTCCAGGTAATGGCGGGGCTGCTGCATAAACCGCGCCAGGGCCCATTGCATCGGCGTGTTGACGGTGAACACGTTGAACTGGTGAACCTTGCGGAACTCGGCCATCAGCGGCGCCGGGGCACAGCAGTAGCCGACCTTCCAGCCGGTCACATGGAACGTCTTGCCGAAGCTCGACACCACGAACGTGCGGGACGCCAGCAATTCGGAACAAGACAGGCTCCGGTGCGGCTGGCCGTCGAACACGATGTGCTCGTACACCTCGTCGGACAGGATCAGCAGCGGGTGCTGGCCGACGATGGTCTCCAGCGCGCCGATGTCTTCAGCCCCGATCACGGCGCCGGTCGGGTTGTGCGGAGAATTCAGGATCAGCATCCGAGTGTGCGGCGTCAAGGCTGCGCGCACGCGGTCCCAGTCGATCCGGTAGCCGCGCTCCCAGTCCAGCGGCACCGGCACCGTGCGCCCGCGGGCCAGTTCAATGGCCGGCCCATAGCTGTCGTAGGCGGGCTCCAACACGATCACCTCGTCGCCCGCGCGGACCACAGCCAGAACGGCGGTCAGGATCGCCTGGGTGGCCCCGGCCGTCACCGTGATTTCCGCATCGCTGCGATAGCGGCGGCCGTACAAAAGCGCGACCTTTTCCGAGATCGCTTCCCTGAGCAGCGGCAGGCCGGCCATCGGGGCGTACTGGTTGTGCCCCTGCTGCATGGCCTCGCTGACCAGGGCCTTCAGCTGCGGATCGCAGTCGAAGTCGGGAAAGCCCTGACCCAAGTTTACCGATCGGTGCTCCTGGGCGAGCTGAGACATCACGGTGAAGATCGTGGTGCCGACGGCCGGCAGCTTGGACGGACCGAGCAGCTGCGCCAAGTCGACTTCGGGCTGATTCAATCCGTCTGGCATAGGCAACGGGCAAAAAGGGGCGGTCATCTCAAGAGGCGATGATAAGTGCCGGTCCGCCGGCGGGGCAGCGCCGCCTGCTCTGGTGCCAGAGTTGTCCTGGGCATAACATGGACGGTACGAATTTTAGCAACGGGCGTGCCTTTTTTTGGATTCGCGGAGTGCGCATCACGCTCAAGATGCCCGCAGAATCTGCCGGATTCACAAAAGCAGAACACTGCCGCCGATGAGCATCGCCTCGGGTCAGAAGGTCGGTTTGCGCCGCGCGCAGCCGCAGGACATGGCGCGCGCGCATCGCTGGCTGGCCCACTCCGACTTGACTTCGAATTTTATGGGCCCGCCCTGGTTTGCGGAGCGGCCGGTACCAACGCTCGATCAGTTCCTGCTCCGGTTTCCGCGGCACTATTTCGACGGCACGCGACCCTTCGACGGCCGGGCGCTGGTGCTCAGTTCGGCGGCGGCCGATCTGGGGATACTGGCGTGGCGCCGGGTCGATCTGATGCGTGACCTGGTCGAACTCGACATCTGGCTGGCCGCACGTGAGTATTGTCGGCAGGGCATTGCGGCGGAGGCGCTCGACCTGGTCTGCACCTGGTTGCAGTCCAGTTACGGAGTCAATCGATTCCTGTTGCGGCCCTCGCGCCGCAATGTGCGGGCGCTTCGCTGCGCGCGACGCGCCGGATTTCGCGAGACCGATTTCGAGCCGGCCGATATTCTGGGCCGGCTCGGGCTGGACGCCTCGCCGTATCGGGACCCGGCGCTGCTGTTCAGGATACTTCCGGTGACTGCTCGGCTGCCGGTGGCGCGCGAAACCGAGCTGTGGGTGTTCATCGACAGCGAATTCAGCTCGCTGGAGGCGCCCGCGCTGCTCAGTTTCGGCGCTGTGACGGCCGACGAACGCACGTTTTACGCCGAACTCGAACAGGATCACCCGGTCGCGTACTCGGCCTTCGTCGAGCGAAGCGTGTTGCCCGTGATGGAAAACGCGGCGGCGCCGCGCGCGCAGGCAGCACAACGGTTCGCAACCTGGTTGCAGCAGGTCGCCGATGGACGGGCGGTGCGCCTGATCAGCGACTCGGGCTTCGACCGCTGGGCCTTGAGCGAGCTGCTGGGGGTGGAGGATGCGCCCTGCGGGGTGGTGTGGCAGCGCGCACCGGTGGCGTACTCGGAACTTGACCGGCTATCCGAAGAGCACAGGCTACGGCGGCACCACGCACTGGACGATGCGCTCGCCCTGCGCTGCGCCGTGCTGGGCGAAGCGGCGTCCAAAGTGCCGCGGCGTGAGGATCGCGAGCCCGAAGTGCCGCGCCTCGCGGCTCAGCGACAGTAGGGCTTTGTCCTTGGTCAGCAGCACCGCAGCGCACGCTGCGAAGGCCAGATCGAGGAACTTCTGATCGTCCGGATCGCGGCAACGGCATGGCGCCTGCACGTCCAGCGGGAGAAGGAGCGTACGTGCCTGCCAGTTGCGCAGGCATTCGATCAATCGCGCCGATTCGGCGGGACTCGAACCAAATCGAGGGCGCTGCACCACGGTTGCCAGCTCCGCGTCGGTCTGCTCGCAGCGCGCCGCAACCCAGTGCGGCGACTCGAGCGCAGCGGCCAGCGATTGCGATTCGATGTCGCGGAAGAAGAACAGGTCGAGCCAGACGTTGGTATCGACGACGGCCAGTCGGCGTTGTGCAAGCGCGCGCGCCTGTCGCCCGGACTGTGCTGCTTCGAGCGTCACGGCAACAGCGCGAACTGCAGGTGCTGATTGCGAAAGCTCGATTCCTCGCCCGGCTCGCCTGCCACCGGGTCCTGATCGCCGGCTCCGCGCGCCTGCAGGCGTTGCGTCGGCACGCCTTGTTTGATCAGGAAGTCGACCACCGCCTGCGCGCGGCGCCTGGACAGATCCAGGTCGGCCAGCGGCGAGTCCATGCGCTCGGAGTAAGCGGTGATCTCGTACCGCTCGGACGTGGGGCGCGCCTCGATCACCGCCGCGACCCGGGTCAGCACCGGCTCGGCCGAGTCGGGCAGTGTCGAGCCGGTGACGCTGAAGTCGATCACCAGAAGATTCAGGGCGCCCAGTACCTGCACGGATCCCGATTCGGCGGTCAAGGCTTGCAACGCGGACATCGCGTGCCAGTTTCCGACCCGCACCCCCGTCTGCGGGTCGAACGCAGCGGCCGGCTGGACCGGCGGGTGGACCGGCACGCAGGCCCGGATGATCAGGGCGCCGATCACGCCCAGCGCCACCAGCGGCCAGGCATCGGTGATGAAGCGGACGACGCCGCGATCTGCGCCCTGATCCGCACTGTCGGGCATGGCGCGGACAGCTATCCGAGCGACGGATCGGCCAGCAGCTGGCGCAGCACGAACGGGAGAATTCCTCCGTGCCGGAAGTAGTCGACCTCGATCGGCGTGTCGATCCTCAGCGTCAACTCGAGCTGCCGCGTGGAGCCGTCCGGCCGGCGTATCAGCAGCATGACCTGCTGCTGCGGCCGCAGTGCCTCGTCGATCCCCTGCAGATCGAACCGCTCATCGCCCCGGATGCCCAGCGTCTGTGCGCTCTGATCGGGCCCGAACTGCAGCGGCAGCACGCCCATCCCGACCAGATTGCTGCGGTGGATCCGTTCGAAGCTGCGCGCAATGACCGCGCGCACCCCGAGCAACTGCGTGCCCTTGGCGGCCCAGTCGCGCGAAGAGCCTGTTCCGTATTCCTCGCCTCCGAACACCACGGTGGGCACGCCCTGCTCCCGGTAGCGCATCGCGGCGTCGTAAATCGACATCCGCTCGCCCGACGGCTGGTGCACCGTGATGCCGCCTTCCACGCGTGAGCCGTCGGCTTGCGCCTCGATCATCAGGTTCTTGATCCGAACGTTGGCGAAGGTGCCCCGCATCATCACTTCGTGGTTGCCGCGCCGGGCGCCGTAGCTGTTGAAATCGGCCTTGGCTACCCCATGCTCGATCAGCCAGCGGCCGGCCGGCGAGGTCTCCTTGATCGAGCCGGCGGGCGAGATGTGGTCGGTCGTGATCGAATCGCCGAATATCGCCAGCGCGCGCGCGCCGCGCACCGGCGCGACCGCTGCTGGCTGCATCGAGAAGTCGGAGAAGAACGGGGGCTCTGCGATATAGGTGGAGGGCGGCCAGGCGTACGTCTTGCCGGTGCGGCCGGTAATCTTCTGCCACAGCTCGCCCGGGTTCGATGCGACCTGCGCGTAGTTCGTTCGGAACGCCTGACCCTCCATCGCGTACTTCAGCAAGGCATCGACCTCCTCGCCGGACGGCCAGATGTCGCCGATCCAGATCTCCCGACCGCCGGCTCCGCGACCGATCGGCTCTGACATCAGATCCGTCAGCACGGTGCCCGCCAGCGCGTAGGCCACGACCAGCGGCGGAGATGCCAGGAAATTGGCCTTCAGGTTCGGATGAATGCGCGCCTCGAAGTTGCGATTGCCCGACAGCACGGCGGCACACACCAGATCGTTGTTCACGACCACGTCGTTCAGCTCCGGCGCCAGGTCTCCCGCATTTCCGATGCAGGTGGTGCATCCGTAAGCGGCGACGCTGAAGCCGAGCTTTTCCAGATAAGGTAGAAGACCGGCGCGCTGCAGGTACTCGGTGACGATGCGCGAACCGGGCGCGAGCGATGTCTTCACGTAGCTGCGCACCGTCAGGCCCGCTTCGACCGCCTTCTTGGCCAGCAGGCCCGCGGCCAGCATCACGCTCGGATTGCTGGTGTTGGTGCACGAGGTGATCGCCGCGATCAGCACGTCGCCATTGCGGATCGAAAGGCCGCTTGCGGTCGTGAACGATCGCTGCAGCTTGTCCTTGGGTTGATTGAATCCGTTTTCGGCCACGGGCTTGCTGAACAGGTCCGAAAAGGTCTTCTTCACACGGCCGATCTCGATGCGGTCCTGCGGCCGCTTCGGCCCGGCCAGGGACGGCGCCACCGAGGCCAGGTCCAGCGTCACCACCTTGGTGTAATCGATTTCACCGGCCCTTGGCACTCCGAACAGGCCCTGGGCCCGGTAATACGCCTCGAACGCGGCGATCTCGGAGCGTGTGCGCCCGGTAGCCTCGAAATACGCAATCGTTTTTTGATCGACCGGGAAGAACCCCATCGTGGCACCGTACTCAGGCGCCATGTTGGCGATCGTTGCGCGGTCAGGCACCGCAAGGCTGGCCGTGCCGTCGCCGAAGAACTCGACGAACTTGCCGACCACCTTTTCCTTGCGCAAAAGCTCGGTAATGGTCAGCACCAGATCGGTGGCAGTGACGCCGCCGCGCAGCCTGCCCTTCAAGTCGACGCCGACCACGTCGGGCGTGAGCAGGTACACGGGCTGCCCCAGCATCGCGGCCTCGGCCTCGATGCCGCCGACACCCCAGCCGACCACGCCGATGCCGTTGATCATCGTCGTGTGACTGTCGGTGCCGACCAGCGTGTCCGGAAAGTAGACGCCGTCGCGCTGATGCACGCCGCGCGCAAGGAACTCCAGGTTGACCTGGTGCACGATGCCGAAGCCGGGCGGTACCACGCGGAACGTGTCGAACGCCTGCATGCCCCACTTCATGAACTCGTAGCGTTCCCGGTTGCGCTCGAATTCGAGCCGCATGTTCAGTTCCAGAGCGCTGCGCGTCCCG
>WNFT01004452.1_pt1 | contig 12219 bp, 8 predicted proteins | sample 5400191 | NCBI WGS metagenome assembly WNFT01 (sample SAMN13153359, study PRJNA577476) | soil metagenome | isolation source: 80 cm saprolite under Madrone tree | place: USA:California | collected 2016-06-14
CAGGCAAGAAGCACGCCGAACAGCCACAGGAAGAGGGCGGCGACCACCGTGTAGTACCACCAGTAGCCAACAACCTCGGCAATGAACTCATGCCCGGCCACCCTGCCGCGCAGGATGCGCCCGCCAAGCAGCAAGCCAACAATCGCGGTCAGCAGGAGGTGGATTGCTGTAAACCAGGTCACCAGCAGAAGCACACTTTCGTAGGCATGAATAGGAATGCCGTATCTCAGGGCCGCGCCGATCCAGGTTTCGACCACCCCCGCCGCGAGCATAAGCACCAGGGCCAGCAGGAAAAAAAGCGTTTGGCCCGTCTCCCCGGGCCTGCGCGCTCTGCGCTCCCACCAGAAGTAGGCCAGTCCGCTCAGCACCAGGCCAATCATGACCAGCAGTCCCGGCACGAATGGGGGAGCAAAGTCGCCAGCAATCTTGTACTGGCCCTCTGTATTGAGGGCGCTCAGGTAACCGCCCGCGGCTAGGATGGCGAGGACGGCCAGAGCATCCGACAGGATGAGCATCAAGACGCCTGCTCGCGCTCGTGCCACCTTAATGTGCGGCTCCAATTCGTATACGTGCTCGTGTACGTGCTCTAAGGATGTATCCACAGTATCCCTCCTCTTAATCCTGTCCTTGTGGTTGTACGGGTGCCTGTGTGATAGCACCTGTGATATCTGCTGCCGGAGTTACCGGTTCCGGCAAAGGTGACCCATAGTTGTAGGGCAAGGAGGTCACCACGGGCAGTTCTTCAAAATTCTCCAGTGGGACCGGGGTTGGCACAGTCCACTCAAGCGTTTTAGCGCCCCACTCGTCAGCAACGGCAGGCTCGCCGCGCACGAGCGTGTAAATCACGTTGTATACGAGCGTAAACACCGATGCTGCGATCAGGATGGCAAACAGGCTGGCGATTGTATTGGCAGTTGCAAACGGGGGTGCAATATTCGCTGACCAGCGGGGTTCGCCCTGCAGGCCTGCGTAGAACAGCGCCGTAAACGTCCCGACAAAACCGATTTCAAACAGCCAGAAATGGAGCCTGCCCAGCAGCGGGTTGAGGCGCTTCCCCACCATTTTGGGAAACCAGTAGTAGAGGCCGGCGAGGAACCCGAAGACCGAGGCCCCGACGAGCGTGAAATGGAAGTGCGCGGTGACAAACATGCCACCATGCAAAATCTCATCGGTAGGTAGATCGGCCAGGTAGATGCCCGTGATGCCTCCAATGACGAAGTTGACCAGCACACCGCACACAAACAGCATGGGAACTGTGACCCAGATCTTCCCTCTCCAGAGCGTTCCTACAAGCACCAGGAAGAAGACGCCGGTAGGAATCGAGATGAGCTCTGTATCGAGCATATAAGGGCCGATTAATGCGTTCTCTGATCCGCTGGTATAGAGGTGATGCCCCCAGACGATCACGCTCAGGACACTGATACCGACCAGGCCACCAACCAGTAATCGATAACCAAACATCGGCTTGCGGGTAAACACCGTGGTTACCTCGGCCGCTACTGCCAGGGCGGGCAGGGCAATCACGTATACCTCGGGGTGCCCCATAAACCAGAACAGGTGCTCATACAGCCAGTTGTTCCCGCCACTGGCGGCAAGAAAGAAGGACGTATTGAAGACCCGGTCCATCAAGACCATGGTTTGAGATATAATGAACGAAGGGAACGCCATCAAACTAAGGACGACCGAGAGCACCACTCCCCAGACGAAGATCGGAAGCCGTCCCCAGGTCATGCCCCTCGTGCGCATCACCATCACGGTCGTCACAATATTCATGGCCGCTATAGTTGTTGAGATGGCAAAGACCAGGATGGTAAAACAGTACGCATCCATGCCCGGTGTTAACTCCTGAACGGCCAGTGGCGCGTAACCGGTCCATCCTGTCGGGAACCCACCAAGGAACAGCGTGGAAAGGAATATAGGAATGGCGGTGAAAAGCAGCCAGTAGCTCAGCGCGTTGAGCCGGGGAAACGCCATGTCACGCGCCCCAATCATGATGGGGAGTATGAAATTGCCGAAAGGACCGCTGACCATGATAATGGTGGATGCAATCATTAAGATGCCGTGCATGCCCACAATGGTGTTGTACGTGGAGGGATCGAAGAAGATTGCCCCGGGTCTTGATTGTTCCAGCCGGATCATGAAAGCTCCCATTGAGCCTAAGAAAAAGAGCACAAACACTGTGGCAAGGTATTGCATGCCGACCACTTTGTGGTCGGTGGTAAAGCGGAAGTAGCGCCAGAGGCCCTGATCTTTTCCCGCTAACTGGAGTTCTTCGGCTGGCGTTGGCTCCCGGCGAGCAAATGCCCATTTGAAGATCCCGTTGAAGGCTCCAATACCTATAAAGAAGAAGAGCACCCAGCCGGTGTAGACAGCCACGGTCACCGCGTCGTCGTTGGGGACCATGTCGGGGCTTACCGCGGTCGTAATCCTGTTAATCAGCACGCCAGCAATGACAGCGCCTATCACGCCGAGTACTATGCCGGAAACCACGCTCGGGAAAAGGCTGTTGATGAGATTTTGGCGTCTAACCGGGGCTACGGTTGTACTGCCAGTTGTACTGCTCATAAGTGTCCTCCTTGGCTTTGTATCCAGGAATTGAACGCATCAGCGCTGACCACATTCACCGCCTCCCACATGTTGGAATGATAGAGCCCGCACAATTCCACGCATTGCACGACGTACGGCCCAATCTGCGTGGGGGTCACAACCGCCGTGGTGGTCACTTCCCCCGGGTTCGCGTCGACGCGTACCCCAAGGGCGCGGATGGAAAATCCGTGCAGCACGTCGTCCGAGGTGACATAGAACTCCACCGGACGATTCACGGGCAGTTCAATGACCTGCGCTCCACGGCTGGTCGCGCTATACTGTGGATAGTTAAAGGTCCACTGCCATTGCTGCGCGGTAACCTGGACAACCAGGGTATTAGAGGTTGTGGCAGCGGCAGTTTCCTGGTAAAAGGCGAACATACCCCAGATGAGCAGGAATAGGCATAGAACAGAGGTGATTCCCAACCACCCGATTTGGAGCGCCGGTGTGGGCTGTAAGGGGGTACCATCCTCTGTGGGCCTCTCCTTGACTCTGAATGCGAACAAACTGTAGCCAAGAAAGACAAAAACGAACAGGGCCACCGGCACAGCCAGGACGGTAAGCACGAGAAACGTGAAGTTATCGGAGCTGTCAAGAGAACTCGCAGCTGGTGGGAGAATAAACTGGGCCACGGCCAGCCAGATCGCGATTCCAATCACGGAGAGCACTGCCCAGATAATGAGAACACGACGCAGATGGTGCGGTTCCGCTGGCGCTGGTGCAGCATTACCAGCGTTTCCCTCGATATTAGGTTCAGACATGTTGCCCCCCTTAATAATTTGTTACGCTTATCGTTCCGGCCATGAACCCGGTAGTGGACATCGGCCCGGTAAACCCATAGGGGCTTTCGCGATCGTTGCCACAGGGGACATAGCAGTGCCAGATGTAGGTGTGGCCCGCGGGACCTGTGCGGAACTGGAACTCGATGACGTTGGGCTTCGGGTATTGATATTGATTACCGTCAAGGCCGGTAACGTTCGTGTTGCTGGGGGCGTCGTCCGCGACCCCGAGGAGCGGGACACTGACAAATATCCGCGACCCCGAGGGCTCGTCGGGTTGCGATTGAATGGTAAACGTGTGGGCGGCATCATCCGCTTTGATCTGGTTCATGGGCTTATTGTTGTACATCGCGACACCTCCAACGGTTCCCTGCACATTCTGGAAGAAATCGTTGTACAGGCCCGATGCACCGTCGTATTGCTTGATGACAACAGTGATGACGCTGTTCGCGGGCAATTCCCAGGTCGTACTGTTACAATAGCTTACCCAGTCGATTTCCGGTGCCGGTGCGCCGGGGTGGCATACCTGGCTGTCGGGAAATGTGGAGATATTGAGTGTCGCAGCGTTAGGACCCGTTTTGGTTGCCTGCAACACATCCGGTTGGTAGCCAAGTCCACTTGCTGATCGAAGACCCAACGCGACCGCGGCTACTACGCCGAAACCTAAAATGATCGTTACTACGAGGCCAATAATAAATCCTGATGAATGCTGTTTCAATGCCGACCTCCTTGTCTTTGGTTTTGTTGCAAAAGCCGACAAGTGTGCTATTCCCCTCTGTCGGCTGCTGACAGTGGCTACATGCATTACACCAGATGGATGTATTGCTGTTTCATGATCACAACAAAGACATCCACTGTAATCAGAAACTCCTCAACTTCCTGGAATCTTTACTTCGGTGGGCAGCAGGGAGAGTCCGGGAATCCGTAGCAAGCAAAGATCGGGGACGCCAGAGAGTTCCTCCTTTATCTTATGCAATGAGTATGCCATAAGTATACCATAAGCACTTCAAAAATTGAAGCCCATATGACTTTGTTATCAAACAAGCAGTCACAATCTCGTCACAGTAAGTACTCTCCACCTCATTTCTCATCGTCAAAGGGCTGTGACATCAGGCATCAGATCCTCCCAATCCCCTTGTTCTCGATGACCTGACCTGGGTATACTTTGAAACGTGGAATAGTTGAGGGACTCGACTTTAAACAACCAGGTCATCCAGGATACTTGGAAGGGAAAATATGACCGTGATTTCGATCTCACGCACATATTGCTATCGTTTCTGTGTTCCATTCATGTTGTTATTGCTTGCGGGATCGTTCTCACCATCGGCTCATGCAGATGGGGGCGCTCCTCAACTCGCCTATGTGGCAGGAACTACGCAAGGTATCAGCATCATTGATATTGCACTACGGCATATGACCGGGTCGATTGCCGTTGCAGGGAATCCCCGCACGGTCTTGCTGAGTCCCGATGGGCACGCGCTGTATGTCACACAGCCAACGCTCGGACGGGTTTCGGTAATCGCTGCGAAAACGGGGAAGATTCTCTGTACAGCCAACCTTCCTGGTCAACCATCACTGCTTGCACTCAGCCTGGATGCGACCATCCTATATGCGGCAGGCCAGGGAGACACTGACGTGCGTGCGCTTGATCCCGGGAACTGCGCCGTCCAACGCACCTTCGAGACTCATGAACCCGTCTATGGAGTGGCGGTGACGGCGTCGACGGCCGCTGACGCCACTCCTTCAACTCCCAACCAGCTCTGGATCACCGGGTCCACTTCGCTCACGGACTTCGAAGTGAATGGACACCTGCTTGGCTCTATGCCAATTGCGGGCGGGCCGCAAAATATCTCTATCCCAGGCGGCTTTACTGCTTATGTTACCACCCGCCAGAGTACCGTCGTTGCTGTTGATCTGAATACCCGCAAGGTTATCCGTACCCTGCTCAGTGGGGGACAATTTGGCTCAATGGATTATGATGCAATCACAGGTGAGGTCTACGTACCTGACCAGCAACATAATCAGCTGGATGTCCTTACGCCTGTCACCGCGGGCACGACTTTAATCCCGCATGAACCGGCGCGGATTATCCACTTGAGCAGTTCTCCTCAATCGGTCGCCATCACCAACGATGGGCAGCTCGGCTTTGTGGCGCTCTCCAACGGTCAGGTACTCATGCTCGACATCCCGGGACGAAGCACCGTCACCAGCGTGGCTGTCGGTGGAACTCCACGCTTCATTATCACCGGGCTCTACCCACCCGTAAATAGTCCTGCATCTACCTCGCAACCGGCGGCCACTTCGCAACGACCGGCACAGCCTACCAGTATCCTCCTTCTCATGCTGGCAATGGTGCTAGCAATAGCGCTCGTGCTAAGTGCATGCTGGCTCTTTTGGAGCATCTATCAGAAGCGGTTTTCTGGTCAACGTTCTGCCCGTAAACGCCTCTAACATCTTTTGCGCAGAGCGAGGTACAGGAACTCGTATCGCTCTTCCCCCACATCATCACAGGGATGGAGCGTGAATAGTAAATTGGTCTTGACACTTCAAGGCAACTGCACAATAATTACTCTGTATTGCTACCTGTGCAAATGAAAATCGGCATATCCGTAGAAATGGACTTCCACATGCCCGAACTCGCTGAAAATGCACCTGTTCAAGGATCAATATTTAAGAACAAGCGCAGACGCAGGATTCTCATATTTTCTGCGGTGAGCCTGTTAAATGTGGGATTACTGGCGTTTCTCCTGGCACAATTGCTGACGCCGGCACCAGCTTCTAGATCGGATCCTCTTGTCGGACATCCCGCGCCGAATTTTTCGCTGGCAATGCTCAATGCACATGCCGGTAAGAGTGTGCTTTCACTCTCGAATTTTAAGGGCAAGCCGGTTGTCTTGAATTTCTGGGCCTCGTGGTGCCAACCATGTAAGGAGGAAGCTCCACTTCTGGAAAGTGCCTGGAAGCGGACGCAGGCGCAGGGAAAAGATGCCGTCTTCCTGGGAATCGACTTTCAGGAATCAAACAATGACGGTACGGGCTTTTTACAGCTTTACAACATCACCTACCCGGCTATTCTGGATACAGATGGATCAGTTGCCAGCAAATACGACGTAACATCTTTGCCCGTAACCATTTTCATCAATCGGCATGGGACGGTTATGAGCAGGGTGCCACAGCAACTTACCGTACAGACTTTATCGAGCAATCTGCAATTGATTATATAAGCCTGGGGCTTAATAAGGCTGCAGATATCAAGTCGTCAGCCAGGCACTTATAATGCGAAAGAGTCAGAATGTCCTCTTTCAGGTTCTTTGTCAGCTAACAAGGTTAAAACACGGGTACCCACTATAGAACCATTACCTGCATTCATGGTAACTAGGATGTCACCGGTCTCAAGAGTTCGCAGCAAATTCTCAGCTGCAACCGTAACATCGCCAACACACTCCTTGTGATAAACACCATCAATGAGCGCGACTAAATCGGCCGCGCTCACCTGACCATCTTTCTCGCGAAATCCATATACATCACCAATGCAAGCCACATCAGCAAGAGATAGAGCTTCTGCAAAATCCTTGATGAATGTTTGAAGGCGGCTGAAACTATGAGGCTGGAAATAAGCTACTATACGGCGGTCAGGGAAACGACCGCGTAGCGCCTTCAAGGTTGCCTTGATTTCTCGAGGCATGTGAGCATAATCGTCGAAAACATGAATATTATTTGCCTCACCCTTATACTCGAGTCGGCGGGCAATGCCTTTCAAAGAGGACAACGCCATACTGGCAGCTTGTGGTTCGATACCAAGTTGGAAGGCAGTTGCAATCGCACCAAGTGCATTCAGAACATTATGTTCCCCCAGGACTTGTAGTACCACATCAGCAACAGCTGTACCCTGTGATTCCACAGTAAACAATAGCTTTGATTCCGACCACCTGATAGAGGTTGCTCTCCAGGCATTTCCTTGCTCGATTCCATAGCTGGTAAATTCAAGACCCCTTAAAGCTCGTTGCACCCCTGGATCATCGCCACAGGCAATGATTTGCCCGCCTTTTGACTGAGCATTTGTAACAAACTCTCGAAAAGCCGCCTCATAAACTTCCCGTGTTGGATAGATTTCCACATGATCTGGATCTATATTCGTGATGAGTGCAAGAACGGGAGATAAAGCTAAAAATGTACGTGCGTACTCATCTGCTTCTATAATCAAAGGTCCACTACCCCAGTAACCGGAACCCAGGCCCGATATGGTTGAGCCAAATAGATAGCCCGCGTTAGTACCAGTTTGCGTAAGCAGATAAGCAAGCATACCTGAAGTCGTTGTCTTGCCATGGCTACCGCAGACAGCAACTACTTGACGTTCAGTAGACCATTTTCTCCAAAGGTCATGGCGTGTTAAGACAGGGATGCCTTGCTGGCGAGCGCCTTGTATTTCGATATTTTCTGGCTTGATAGCCGAACTCACCAGCAGTGCATCTACGTTTTTGAGATGTGCCAGGTCATGATTTGCGGCAACTATAAGACCTCTTTTTTCTAAAGCATCAATTTCTCTATTACGAATGAGATCGCATCCACTTACCTCGAGTCCCTGGTCAAGTAGTATATGAGCGATGCCATTTAGTCCCGGCCCCCCAATGCCAACGATATGTATGTGTTTAAACGCATCAACCATGATTGCGTTCTCCTTTCCTGGTCATTCGGCCTTCTTTCCAATCGTGAGGTTCGTGTTCTTTACTTCGTCCTATTCTATCATGTTCAGCGACCCAGGCTACAGTCTACATCGTAAGAATGCGTCTATGTTGCCCTTGCCTTCAGACTTTTTCTACAGTTACAATGAAGAGTGAGGGTTTTCTACAGTTACGCCGAAAATGGGATTTCCGGCGTAACTGTAGAATAGAATGAGCACGAACTCCCCAAGAATACCCATTTCCGCCGTAGAAAATTTCATCGTAACCGTAGAAAAAGTCCGTTTGTGGCTTTTTGGACGAAACGGGACTTTTTTGAGTGTATGGCTCTCGCAACCGCGGAAAATTTCACTGTAACTGTAGAAAAAATCTGAGGGGAACGCATCCTGGTCATTTTGTGGCGAGAGAAGAGCAAGCCCGCTTGAGCTTCGCTACGTGTCTCCGTAAGGCATAGAAATCGACACAAGCTCTTACCGCTTACCGTCGATCCTCTAAACCGAGGCAAACTCAGCATTCCATTACCGTAAGTGCTCAATGAAAGGAATATAGATATCCCATGAGCATTGTCCCTGCCGTCTTCCTCCAGAAACCTTCCTTTCCCGGTTTACTCCTGCTTTTCCGTTTCGTTGCTCCTCTGAGGCCAGGTAGATTGCCAATGTGCTAGCGTGCCCTTACCAAGAAATATCTGACTGATCTATTAATTCATCCCGAAATCCTCTTGACAAATCTTATTTTATGCCTTAAAATAAATCTTAAGGTAAGTATTAAGACAAGTTTTCCTTTTAGAGAGGGCTCAATGATGAAGGTATCGAAACCAACAGTCTTGGATCTGCGGCGTATCAACCGCTCTACAGTCCTTCGACTAATCTACCTGGATCGGTCGGTCAGTCGCCAGGAACTGACTGAACTTTCTGGTCTGAGTTCAGGGACGGTCACTAATGTGGTCGCAGAGTTGCTCCAGGAAAGGATCGTTATCGAGTCTGGTATAGAGGCATCGCATGGCGGACGACCTCGTTCCATTTTGACAATCAATCCACACTACGGATATTTTCTGGGTGTGGAAATTGGTGAGACGCTCACACGAATTGAACTCTTTGATTTGACCTTACGCAAACTGGGGGCCACAGCTTATCCTCTGGCTCTCGACGAGTCTGAACCAGAGCAAGTAGTAGAGCAGATTCACCGAGGAGTAGGAGCTTTGCTGGCCGAATCCAGCGTCACGCCAGACAATGTGATCGGGGTGGGCGTTGGCGTAGGCGGCGTGGTCGAACTCGCTGAACCTGTGTCCGTCTACCTACCCAGTTGGGGATGGCGCAACGTGCCGTTAGGCACTCTTCTCCAGGAACGCCTCTGCATGCCCATCTATCTTGATAATGCGGCGAAAGCTATGGCACAGGCCGAGAGTTTGTTCGGCGCAGGTCAAGGGATCGAGCATGTAGCGGTCCTGCTTGTAGGAACGGGTATCGGTGCTGGCATTATCGCTCATGGTTCTCTCTACCGCGGAGCGATCAATGGTGCTGGAGAATGGGGACACACGTGTATGGAACTTGATGGGCGCTTGTGCCGCTGTGGCAGTCACGGCTGCCTTGAAGCCTACGCTGGAGCGCCGGGCATTATCGAACGATTGAGAGAAGTCGAGCCACAGAGTCGGCTTCTGCAGAGCAACGACCAGCACAGCACGCTCGCTGCCATTGTCAATGCCGCCCGGCAGGGGGAACCTGCTGCAACCCGACTGCTCAAAGACACGGCCCACTATCTGGGTGCGGGTATTGCCAATCTCATTAACCTTTTCAACCCACAACTCATCCTTCTGGGTGGCTGGGCCGGTTTGCAGATCGGCGGGTACATTCTCCCAGAGCTTCACAAATTCGTCGAGCGCTATGCCCTCAAACAACCACTCTCCGTTACGAGGATCGATCTCTGCCAACTCGGGCAAGATGCCGTACCTATGGGAGCAGCAACGCTCGGTCTGGAGCAATTTCTTACGACAACGGGAAGGCAAAGTCCGCCAATCCGACCGATGAGGGTCCCGGCCTAGAGGATGTAATCGCATGCTATTCAGGCAAAGATGATGCCGTTGTGTTCGGACATACAGAAGACCATACGTCCGTATGCCTGGCTAAGCCGACAATACCAATGTTGACTATGATCACGGGCAACAAGCAATCAGAAAAGTCTGAGAGGGTGAAACGAGTACCGGCTCATCGTTCATAGCCAGAAGGATGATAGCACTATGGAGCAAGAGTTGACAAAGATTTACGACATCGCGTGGACAAAAAAAGAAGTGATCGACAGTCTCCTACCCTCTCAGGCAGCTGAAACAGGAGTCGTAGCGACACCACTCAGACGCGGGCGCCACAGACATGTCTCGCCCGCTGCTCTGGTGACAAAGAATCCTTCAGAGATCAAAGTACTCTCTGATCAACTCACCGCTAGAATCCTCCCGGGGCTGCTTGACGGGAAGAAATATACCAGATATCTGGAACTTCATCTGGCTGAGTATACGCAGATCCTGCCGAAAGGCAGGGGATATGTGAATATTGCACTGGTGCCACGTGCTGATGAATCGTGGGACCATGTCCTTTCCTCCCTTCACGTACTGGGAGATGAGCTTGTTGACACGTTCCTTGTTCTTCTTGCTGTTGCACTCGATACCAACGGGGCTGAGCACATGACCATCCCTTTTGCTCTTACTCCGGACGATATTCTGGCAATCTGTCAGAAAAAGAAGTCCAAAGGGAGCTATTCTGTCCGCCAGAGGCAGAACGTTATCGAGCAGTTACTCACGCTTGCACGTGCCTCGGTGCATGCGACACTTACACTGCCCCAGGCGAAGCAAAGGCACATTGAGGGTCCACTCCTTGAGATACTGACGAATGGTCAATCAGAGGAAACTGAGATGCGTGTGAGAGACGAATGCCGGCAAGCATTTCGCCTGAAAATAGGAGACTGGGCAACCATGATTCCCGAACAGCGGTACCAAATAGCCGTGCTATCACGGCGGGTGCTGCGCTATCATGCCAGAGAGCAGAGGCATGAAAAACGGCTGGGGCGCTATCTGACATTGCTCTACCGCATCAATGCCCACAAAAATGAGGGCCAGGTGAAAGTGTCGATGGGCGTACTCTTAGAGCGCGCTGGAATCATACCCGACCTTGGCCATCCCGGTCGCACGCAAGAGGCGGTTGAAAGCGCCCTGAAACAATTGCACACCGATGGTGTGATCGGCCACTTTACACCTCTGGTGGAGAACTCATCCCGAGGCAGAGAGACGCAGGAGCGCATCCGGCAGCATGCCTATCACTGGTGGGATGACTATCGGCAACAACTCTGGCTCTTTGACATTCCAGAGTATCTCAAAGCGGTTTACCTGCGCGGGCCGAGAAAGACGGGTGACCCCAACCGAAGGGCGGGATTTCCCGATTGAACGGCGGATTTCGCTACTCGTTCCCTGCGCTCTTTGAGCCTGGTTGCTTGTGTAGAAACGCAGGCCATCGTGCTAAAAATCATAAGAGTCAGGACAGAAGAGCAGACACTTCTTTTATACTAACGACTAAGGTGGCCATTCTCAACTTGATTTTGGATCTGTTCTCAACTCGTAGGTAGTCTTCTGTAGATCAGGTATCGCAGGTAGTCTTGCGTTGATCAGACGAGAGTGTGATGGTAATTTCTTATTTTCACACACAAAAGGAGGCATCAAATGATGCAGATTCTCTCCTCTTTTTCCTGGATGCGCCGCTTCGCGCTCCAACTTGCCGTCATTAGCTTCGCGCTGGTGCTCATGGTTCCCCTTGCTGCCTGTGGTGGCTCCAGTTCGGGCAGCAGCAGTACCTCGACTGGCCCGGTGAACTTGACTTTCTGGTCTTGGGTGTCTGGTGTCGATAAGTCGGTCGCGCTCTGGAACCAGACCCATCCCAACATTCATGTCACGTGGTCCAATGTTGGTTCAGGCCCGATTGAATACAACAAGTTGTTTACGGCCATCAAGGCCAATAACGAGCCAGATGTTGGTCAAATCGAGTTTCAGGTCACGCCGCAATTCGAGACGACCGGCGCACTCGTCGACCTGTCCCCCTACGGGGTCAATTCGCTGAAGAGTCAGTTTGCGCCCTGGACCTGGAACCAGATGTCCCTCGGCAATGCAGTCTACGGCATCCCCGGAGATACCGGCCCCC
>WNFT01009893.1_pt1 | contig 12219 bp, 13 predicted proteins | sample 5400191 | NCBI WGS metagenome assembly WNFT01 (sample SAMN13153359, study PRJNA577476) | soil metagenome | isolation source: 80 cm saprolite under Madrone tree | place: USA:California | collected 2016-06-14
CTGGATGCGATCGGCGCCGAGGCCGCCGAGCTGCTTAAGAAGTTGAGGGTTGAGAGAACGGCTGCGCCTTTAGTTGAGAGTTCGGACGCCGGAACTTCTGGCGATGAGATGCTCAAATTGCGGCACGAATATTTGCAGAAACAAATTTCCGCGCTGGCGGCGCGGGTGCGGATGTTGAAGGGCGAAAAATTAAAGTTCGACGACGAGTCGCGCGCGCTTTACGACGCCGTCGCGCCAACTTTTCCGGATTCGCATTTCGATCACATCATTGGCCAACTGGAGGCAAAGATTCCAGGCAAGGGTCCGCTATGGGAGCGCTACGAAAGGTGGCGGAAGCCGTTTGTGATTCCGAAGGAAAAACTCGATACCGTGTTTCAACTCGCGATCAAGGAATGCCGCGCCCGGACGCTGGCGCACGTTGCGCTTTCGCCTAACGAGAGTTTCACCGTCGAGTACGTGACCAATAAGCCGTGGGGTGGTTACAATTGGTACAAAGGAAATTTCCACAGCGTGATTCAGGTGAATACTGATCTGCCCATCTTCATCGATCGCGCGGTCGATCTCGCGGCGCACGAAGGTTATCCCGGCCATCACGTTTACAATTCCCTGCTGGAAAAGAACCTGGTCCGCGATCGCGGCTGGCTGGAGTTTTCGGTTTACGCCCTGTTCTCACCGCAATCGCTCATCGCCGAAGGGACGGCGAATTTCGGCCGGGACGTTGCGTTCCCGACTAAGACCGAGCGAATGAAGTTCGAGAAGGAAGTCTTGTTTCCCGCCGCGGGAATCGATGCATCACGCGCAGACGAATATTACGCCGTGCAGGATTTGATGAAGCAACTCGATTATGCGACGAACGAGGCCGCGCGAAGATTGATCAACGGTGAGATCGACGAGGACGCTGCGGTGCAATGGTTGCAAAAATATGCAGTCATGGAACCAGCTCGCGCTCAGCAGCGGGTAAAATTTATCCAGCGTTACCGAAGTTACGTGATCAACTACAATCTCGGGGAAGACATGGTGCGCCATTACATCGAGAAACGAAGCGGGACGGATCCCGAGAAACGTTGGAGCGAATTTGGCAAGCTTCTCGCGTCCCCGCGATTACCGAGCGGATTGCAAGAAAAATGACATGACAAGCAACGAGCACCGCAACGAAGCCGAGCTCGTCGCAGCTTCACCTTCTATGGTCCTCATCCATTCGCTTCATTCTCTATGAATGGATTGAATCGTTCAGAATCCTGTTAATTCTGTCTAATGAACCGAATACCGATTCTTGGGAAATTGACGCCGGGCAAAACGCAGCGGCATTTGATCAAGTTGCCGGGCGCGGCGTTGGCGAAGGATGAACCGCGGCCGGTAATTTCAATCACCGGCGCGAAACCGGGACCAGTGTTGTTTGTGAACGCCGGTGTGCACGGTGGCGAGTATCCGGCGGTCGAAGCGGTGATTCGTTTAAGCAACGGCCTGGATCCAAAAAAGATCGCGGGCGCGGTGATCTTGATGCCGGTGATGAATCTACCGGCGTTTCGGGCACGAACACCGTTCGTGTGTCCAATCGATAACGTAAATCCGAATCGCGTTTTCCCCGGCGATCCGACGGGAAGTTATTCCGAGCAAATGACTCACGCGTTGATCAACGAGTTCGTCGTTCACGTCGATGCGTATGTGGATCTTCACGGCGGTGACATTCCGGAAGCGCTCGTGCCGTTCGTGATTTGCAGGCACGGCCATGATGACGTGTCAGTGAAGTCGAAACAGATGGCACTGGCGTTCGAGTTGCCCTATGTGCTGACGGTCAGTAAACCGGTTCAGTCAGGCAAAGGTTCGTCTAGTTACGCGGCGGCGGCGGAAAAGGGAGTTCCATCCATCCTCGCGGAAGCGGGGGGAGTTGGGCAGATGCAGGAGGACGCGGTCGCGTTGCTGGTCCAGGGCGTGATCAACGTCATGAGACATCTGGGCATGATCGACGCAGATGGAGCCCGTCAGAACAAGAAATCTGCCGTCGCGAAGCCGGCAGGTACAACGATTCTGACGAATTTTGAGTGGCTCTACGCGAACCACGCGGGAATGTGGTACCCGAAAGTCGGGCCGGGCGATCTCGTGAAGAAAGCGCAAGAGATTGGGACGATCGGAGATTTGTTCGGCGACACGCTCGAGAAAATTATCTCGCCGGTGAACGGCGTGATTTTGTTTCTCACTATCAATCCATCCATGCTCGAGAAAGGATTGCTCATGGGCATCGGGGCAAAAGAAGTGATCAGCGGCAAGCGATGAAAAGCGCAACGAGGCGGAGCTCGTCGCGGCTATTCAGGCATGGTTTCGCCGGAGCCGCCGATTGCGGCGTGGAATCTTTTTCCAGAAAAGTTGATGGTTGAGAGGACGCTCCGCTTTAGTTGAGAGACTGGATCCGTCGGTCAGGTATGATCTCGCCCGCGACTTGAAACTCGTTAGGCCAAGCTTATGCGAATTTGCTTTAATTCCCTGATTGAACTCTGCAAGATCGAACCCGGAGGTTTTATGACGATCTGGCAAATTATTCTGCTTATCGCCGGCTGTGGAGCGGTCGGCGGGATTGTTAACTGCGCGATCAGTGGCGAATTCAATTATCCTAGGTTTGACGCGGCGGCGAAGGTATGGCGGCCTGGTTGGATCGGAAACGTTCTCGTCGGCGCTGTAGCGTCTGCTGTCGTATGGGGTATTTATGGTCCACTGGCGTCGGTCGATCTGCTAACCGGAGAGATGGCCGGTGTGCGTTTGACCGTCGCGCAGCTGCTCACCTCGCTTGTGATCGGTTTGAGCGGTGGTAAAATTCTCACATTGATGGCCGAGAAACAGGCGGCGACAATTTCCAAAGATCAACTCGCTGCCGCTGTGAAAGCGTTAACGAAAGGTTGATATGGTTATCGCAGACGACAAAGCCGCAAAGATCCAGGAGCTTCTGAAGCAACTTTCGAGTGCGGATACGTTCCAATCGGTTGCGATCACCAGGCAAATCAGGGACATCGCAACAGAAAATCCGAGGCAGGAGCCGGGCACAACAGGCAATCCGGTCGCCATAAACCCGGCACAACGGTAAGGTGGGTTTTAAATCGCGCAGGCTCGAAGCGCGCGTGCCGCACAGGTCCGCACACGGGACGGATTCGTCCTTTGGCGAACACGATACCTGTGTTCCTTGGGACGCCTTTGTAATCTGACTTGCCATACGCGCGTCTCTCGCGCAGGATTAAGTCCCGATGATCAGGGCGAATTGTCGGGCGCGGTTTACTGCGGCTGATTTCGATTTCATCGTGCGCACGCTTGCGCGTTCGCAAACGGATCAAGTTTCGCTTGTCGATCTTTTGAGCGATGTTGAAACGCGCGATTCGATTCTCGATCATCCGCGATTGGTTGGTGCGATTCTAAATCACTGCGGAAAGCAATTGCAGGTGCCGCAAACCTCGGGGCGCGCCGAGTCGGCCACGGCGGATTTGCCCCGTGGCGAACAATACATTTCGGACATGCTTATCGCGCTGACCCGCGCGACGCCCGAACAGGCATTTTTGCTACGTGCGCACGTTGGTAATTACTCACTTTTCATCAGCGGAATTTTTCACGAGAATACACAGCGCCGCAGTTTGCGCGGCGGGCCAGATCTCGAATTTTATGAACAAGTCGGCCGGACGAACTATCAACTTGTTGCCTCACACGCCGTCGCACGTCGCTGCGAATTGGATGACGTGTTCGAAGGATTGGGTTTCGCGATGTCCGGCTCGCGCTGAACCAACTTTCGGATCGATTGCTCAACTTGGATGACGACGCGCGCCCATCGCTTTGTTTGTGAACGAAACACTCTTCAGCCAAATCCAGAAATTATTTGAGCGGACCTACGCGCAGGTCGGGATCAATCTGGAAGATTGTTTGATCGATCGGACGCGCTGCTCGCAATTGTCGATTCTCGCTGGAAGATCAGCCCGCGAATTGAGCGAGCTTGCTCGAACGTTTTTGCGGCGCGCTGGCGATCAGCTTTACGTCGGCATTTATTATTCGCGCTGGCTCATTGAACAACTCGAACAGCATGATCCGCGCGCAGGCGTGGGTGATCGCAATATCCGGTCGCTGATCATGTTCGTGGAGGAACTTAATCATGCCTTGCACGCGGCGCTTCAGTTCAAAAGCGGAATCCGCGAGATCGCTTCTGAAGATTTTGCCCGCAATCTAGAACTCCAGGCGCAGGTCGATACTTATCTCGTTCTACTTTTGTTTATCGCGTTTTTTCGAAAAACCCAGCGCGTTTCGCGCATGGACCGGCGTTGGCTGCGCTTTCATCTTTTCGCGCGCCAATGCCCGGAAGCGTTTCGGGATGCAAATTTGCGTGGCCGTTATCTGGAGACGAGCCAGCTCGCAGCGAGCTACACGCATTATCTCGATACTCTGAATGGGGCGCGGCGCCTCGATGAAATCCGCCGCTTTCATTCGTTGGATTACGATAAAAAAAGGGCGCGCATCCTGGCCCTAACAAATCGCAGCGCGAACCAGACAAACTAGCCGCTGGAGTTGCACGAGTATAGCGACACGGCGATTACTCTGGAATGACGACGTATCCAAAAAGCCCAAAAGAAATGACGAAAGGAATGAGCTATTTCCCGCGAATGATCGATAAAATCCGACTTCATGCCCGCGGCGAGTTGCACGAGGATTATCGCGACAACCTCGGGACGCCTCGAACGCTTGATGGAGCCTGCTGCAATTTTTTGCGCGTCAACTATGCCGATCTTTGCGAGCGCGTTCTGCAAGGCGGAACCGATGAAGACATTCTCGAATGGTGTTTTGAAAACGGGCGGCGCTTGAACGAGGGCGACCTTTTTGTCTGGAATGGATTCGCATCGAAACTCGGATGGCGCGATTCGTTCGCTGCGAGGTTGGAACAAAGGAAAAAAGAGCACGGCATCGCTGATCGAACCGACATTCTAACCATTTCTGATCTGATGGATTTCGACGAAGGCCGCTTCGCTGAAGCGACCAAGACCGCGTGACCTCATCGAATTTGATTCATCGCCGACTCGGGTTCTGCATTGCGGCTTGTCTGTGCATTCTGGCTTTCAACGCGTGCGAATACGAAGTTCCAATCACACCGAGCCCCACTCAAAAAGTGCAGGAACGGTTGCTTGGCGATTGGACTTCCACGGACGGCAAAGAAAAGATGAAATTGCGCAAGCTCGATGACAGCGTTTACATCGTTTACTACGATGGAGATTTATTCCGCGCTTATCACTCCGACATCGGGGAGACGCCGTTTGCCAGCGTTCAGGACCTCAACTCGAATGATCGCAAGTATGCTTACGTGGTTTGGAAACTGTCCGATGACGGCAAGCATCTGAGTTTGCGGAGCGTCAACAAGTTAATCCCAAAGGAAACCAAAGACTCAGCTACGGTTGCTGCGCTTTTGACCAAAAACGTCCGAAACCCCGAGCTCTTTGGCGAAGAGATCGAGTTTCGCAAGGAGAAATAGCCGCCGCCTGCTGTCATGTTGAGCGACGCGAAACATCTCTAATTATTGGCTTGGCGAACGCTAGAAAAAAACGGAGATTCTTCGCTTCACTCAGAATGACAAGCTGCACGACGTGTGATGAAAAAGCGATCTGTCGGCGCGATTCCTGTTTGCAACAATTGATGATGAAGGCTCTTCTGACAAAGTTCGGAATGCTTGAAAATCGTTTTCGCCCAACCTTTCTTTTCTCGCTTTTATTGCTTCTGTGTGCTCCGCCGGTTGATGCGCAACAAACGCCAGGGACAACGTCGAGTCCGAACGCTTCGCCATCGCCGACACCGCCTATCTTTTCGCCGCAGACCCTGGGGGAGCTGAAACAATTGCAACAGGCAGCTCTGACCAGCGATTACGCTTACAGGCAGGTCGCACATCTATCGAATAACATCGGACCGCGATTGACCGGATCCGCACAGGCGGCCAAAGCCGTTGAGTACGTCGCCAGCGAATTAAAGGCAACAGGCTGCGAAGTGCAGCTCGAAAGAGTGATGGTTCCGCATTGGGTTCGCGGCGAAGAAACAGCAGCGCTTGTTCAATTTCCCGGACAGCCAGCGAACACCACGCAGAAAATTGTCTTGTGCGCACTCGGGGACAGCGTCGCGACACCTGCGGATGGAATCGAAGCGGAAGTAATCGCTGTCAGAAATTTTGATGAACTAAAATCGCTGCCTCGCGAGAAAGTCGCGGGTAAGATCGTGCTGTTCAATAATCCGTTCGACAAACAAATGGCCGCGGAAGGTCGTGGCGGCGAAGCATATGGCGAGGCAGTTATTTATAGAGCCGATGGCCCGAGCGCAGCCGCGCGACAAGGCGCTGTTGCGTGCTTGATTCGTTCAGTGGGCGGAGCCGACTATCGGCTGCCACATACTGGACAGACGGATTACGCAAATGATGCGCCGAAAATTCCAGCCGGCGCAATCACCGCGGAGGATGCGGATTTGATCGCGGACCTGATCCGACAAGGACCCGTCAGAATGAAATTGGTTCTCACGCCCCAAACGCTGCCGGATTTCGAAAGCGCAAATGTGATCGGTGACATTAAAGGCAGCGAACATCCCGAACAGGTGATCGTCGTTTCGGGTCATCTGGATTCGTGGGACCTGGGGACGGGTGCAATCGATGATGGTGCCGGCGTCGCAGTATCGATGGAGGTAGCGAACGTGATCCAAAAACTTCATCTCAAGCCAAAGCGCACAATTCGCGTGATCGCGTGGATGAACGAAGAAAATGGATTGGCCGGATCAAAACAGTACGCAAAAGATCACGAAAAAGAATGGATGAACCATTTTGCGGCCATGGAAACAGACGGTGGCGCCGATCATCCGCTTGGCATCAATATCAAAGCAAAGCCAGAAGTGAAAAAGACGTTCGCACCTGTTGCAGCAATCTTGCAGGCATCAGGCGCGGGTATGCTCAACCTGGTCGAACATTGTGGCGCCGACATTGGCCCGATGGAAAAAGCCGGCGTACCTGCTTTCAGTCCGATTCAAGACAGCCGTTTCTATTTCAATTATCATCACACTGCCGCTGACACGTTGGACAAAATCGTTCCGAAAGAACTGGCGGAAAATTCCGCCGTCGTCACCGTCCTTGCGTATGCGCTAGCGAACATGGAACAACCGTTACCTCGTTGAGCTGCATGTTGGCGTTGCGCCTTGCTTTGTCGATCGGTTTGCTCGCGGTCGCGGTATGTCCGCCACACTGTTCGGCGCAGGAGCGAAAGCAAGGACCATCAAAGATCGACAAGTTTGTTACCGTTTACGGTGCAAAAATTCATTACGTCGAAGCAGGTAATGGCGCTCCGCTAATCTTGGTTCACGGCTTGGCAGACAGTGTGGAAATTTGGGATCCGGTCATCCCGCCGCTTGCCGCGAAATTCCGCGTCATCGCGTTCGACGAAATCGGTTTCGGCCATTCCGACAAACCGCTGCTTGATTATCGCGTCAGCACGTTCGTGGATTTTCTAGATGGCTTTTTGAAGGAACTGAAAATCGAGCATGCGTCGCTAGTAGGTAATTCATTGGGCGGCTGGATTGCCGCAGCCTTTGCGCTGGCGCATCCTGAACGTGTGGATCGGCTGGTCTTGTGCGATGCCGCCGGCTACCGCGCGTTGGCGCAAGCGATGGGACCCCGAACGCTGGACGCGTTGAAGTTAGCTAGCCGAGATGACATCCGATATTTAGGACCTCTCACTTTTCACAACAAACAGTTTTACGAAGGGACTGCGGTGGATGACGCATTCAGGCAAAGAGTTATCGCAGGCGATAACTACACAGTCAGCCGGGTCCTCGATTCACTCATTCGTGGCGACGACGCCCTGGACAATAGACTGCACGAAATCAATCGACCGACACTTATCTTATGGGGTCGCGATGACAAACTCATTCCGCTCAGCTTCGGTGAGCGCTTTCATCAAGAAATCGCGGGTTCTCAACTTCGAATCGTCGACAACTGTGGCCACATGCCGCAGATCGAATGCGCCAATGAATTCACCACCGCCGTGCTGCAATTTTTGACCGACGCAAAATGAACTTCACGGGAGCGATCCGCGCTTCAAATTGCGCATCTCGTTGAGCGCGAAATTCGCTGCTCGCCGGCCCCGATTGCGCACAAATCGCCACGGCCCGGCATCGACAAAATAAGTGAGCAGAATGCTGTCGCGCGTTTTCACTTCGGTTCCCACCGGGTCGGCCGAATGCCACGTGTTATCGGCAACTGCGAATGCATAACCGCTGTTAGGCGAGAATGGCATCTGCGCCTTCTTTGGTTTTCTCCCGTTGGGAAGCACCTCATGAAAAATAGTTCCGATATGCGGTGTCGAGTTGTCCGGCGGCAAATAAAACTGGACTGTGATGCCTTTCCAAAGACTGTCGGTATGTTTGAAAATGCGATATCCGGGAATATCGCGCGTTAGGATTGGCACGGGATAGAGGCTTATCTTGTTGAAGTTTTCGCCGAACCGGCGTTTTAAGCCTGGCGCTAGTTTCTGCACGAAGGCGGCCTCCAACTCTTTGGAACGAAGGACGCCACCGGCCACGTCCCAGACCGTGCCCTTGTTCGGCGGCAAATGACGGATGTATTCCGGAAAAAGATCAATCTTGGCGCGAGTCGGCTTTCCGTCAGGCCTGCTGCTTCCCATTTTGCTTTTGCCGGACATCGCGCGGTAATCCTCCGCCACTGGCATCGCCTGCAACATCTCCACGTAGAAATCGTCGGGAAATACGCGGTCGAATCTCAAATGATAAAACGGCGCCTCATCAGCATGCGCCGCTTGAACGGAGTCGACGACGAAATCGGTCAACTTGTTGACTGACCACGATTGTCTCATTGATTGGATTGTTCTCGTGAATCATGAGTCAAACAACTGAAAAACGCTCGCGTTTCGCACACCTTGGCGGTTGGGTTGCTGAGTTGGTTCTGGTGTTCGTTGGCGTTTCCGCGGCATTTTGGCTCAGTAATTACCAGCAGCACCGGCAGGATGCAGAACGGCGTGACCAGATCCTGGCCTCTATTGAGCAAACGCTCCGGCAAGGAATCGAGAGCTCAAAGGTTAACCGCGCGAAAGAACAAGAACCAGAAGCGGCAGAGTTTCGGCGCGCGCTGGACGCTGGTGAGATGCCGCCGGTGCGTCCCTTTACTTTCATCACGGACTACAGCCCAAGCGACTTAGCCACGATGCTCCAATCCGGAGGCGTCCAGTTGCTCGACGTGCAAACGCTCAGGGCGCTGCGCGACGACGAATCAGTTATCCGCTGGGGACTGGCCCGCATGGCGCGCTATCAAAAGCTAAGTGACGAACTGATCGTTCCGAATCTCGGCCAGGACATTTCCTTCTTTTACGATCCGGCCACGAAGAAATTGCGAAAACGATTCGAGATTTATCCCGAAGCTCTACAGGAAACTGTGAACTTTGCTATTGAGCTTGAACGAACGCACACCGAACTGCTCAAACGAATCCAAGCCGAACGCCAACGAAGCCATTAATATGAGATCTTATACTGTCATTCTGAGCAGACGCGAAGAATCTCGGATCATTTCTGAACAGTTCTCCACCCAAATAAAATCAGAGATGTTTCGCTTCGCTCAACATGACACGGCCTCTTAAGAGATGAGTCCTAACATGAACCCGACAATCCGAATCTTCGTATTTTTCTTATCTATTTTCGCCGCACGTTTCGCGTCGGGCGCCGATTATCCGGCACCGACTGAAAGCGACTTTACGATTCATGATTTCAAATTTGCTTCAGGCGAAACATTGCCGGAGTTGCGCGTTCATTACCGGACCCTGGGAAAACCGGAGAAGGATGCGCAGGGCAAAACGACCAATGCCGTTCTCATCATGCATGGAACAACTGGCAGTGGCGCGCAATTTATTCGTCCCGAATTTGCCGGCGAGCTATTGGGGAAAGATCAGCCGCTCGATGCGACGAAGTTTTTCATCGTATTGCCGGACGGGATCGGTCACGGCAAATCGAGCAAGCCAAGCGACGGCATGCGCGCCAAATTCCCGCGCTACGGTTATCTCGACATGGTGGAGGCCGACTATCGCCTCTTAACGGAGGGACTCGGCGTAGATCACGCGCGACTGGTAATGGGAACGTCTATGGGCGGAATGCACACCTGGTTATGGGGCGAGATGCATCCCGATTTCGTGGACGCGCTCATGCCGCTGGCGAGTTTGCCGACCCAGATCTCTGGGCGCAACCGTGCATGGCGTCGCATGGTCATCGACGCGATCCGCAACGATCCGGCATGGACCGACGGCGACTACAAAACTCAACCGCCGAGCCTGCGCACCGCTGCGGGGATGCTTTGGTTTATGAGCAGCAATCCGGTCCTCCGCCAGAAGGATGCGCCTACACTTGCGAAAACCGATGAAGTTCTGGACAAATTTGTCGAGCAAATTTTCAAGACCGATGACGCAAATGACGTACTCTACGCGTTGGAAGCTTCGCATGATTACGATCCCGCACCGAATCTTGAAAAAATCCAGGCGCCGCTTTTGGCAATCAACTTTGCCGATGATCTGATCAACCCGCCGGAACTCGGCATTCTGGAGCGTGAGATCAAGCGGGTTCCGCATGGCCGCGCCATCGTGATTCCGTTCAGCGACAAAACGCGCGGTCACGGCAGCCACACACTGGCCGCGTTGTGGAAAGATCAGCTCGCGGACTTGCTCAAAGAGACCGAAAAGTAATTAGCGGATCACTCCGTAGTTGTACGCTCCGCCATAGTAAGCGTACCACGGATAGTACGGATAATAGTACGGTCCGTAATATGTATTATACCGGGATTCGGGCGTGGCAGAAGCCTCAGCGTAATAGGTTCCAGCGCATCCACCGAGCGAAAGCCCCAGGAATCCTGCGCACAGGAGCGAGAGAAGGATTTGTACTGCGCGAGATCTGTTCGTAACCGCTGATGTCTTCATCCAGCCATTTAATTACGACCGCGCAAAACAAGAAAGCCAAATTAAAAGAAAATTCGTACTCGCCTCTTTGTGAGACGTTGATTCGATTACCTCGGTAGTGGCGGCATCGCCTTCGGCCGTGGTTCGGGTTTGACAAGAAGCGCCGTGCAACAGCGCGCCGCGAAATGTGGAGTCGTTAGCCAAACGCTTCGAGCGCATCGGCGCATCGCTAACAGCGGATGGCACCGATGCGTCCATCGAAGCGCGTTACAAATCACTACCAGTCGCCGTACGTTGTGCTGCCGTAGTAGCGCGGGCCGTACGCGTCATTATAGCGAGTGCCAGAGCGTACGGTTGTCCTCTCATACGTCGGTCCGTAGTCATAATAGGAATACGGATAGGCCGGCGCATAATAAGTGGTCGGATAATAATAACCGCCATCATACGCCGTCACATAAGGCCCTTCCGCACATCCAACCATGAAAGTTGCAACGACGCCTGCGCAAATCGTCAGCAAGAATGCTCGACCGCGGTGCATCGATTTGGATTTTGTTATCGTTTTCATCAGATGTTTCCCTTTCGTTTGAGTTCCGATTTCCCTGTTTCCATCTCGGAGCCGCGCTTGTTTTCGCGCATGGGAGATGCTTAAGAAGGATGTTGGTTAAGTGGGACCCATTAGTGTCCATCAACCTGTTCACCCCCCATTCAGGAACTTCCACGTTGTGAGTTCGCTTCGGCTCCATCTGACTTGCTGGACTCACAGCTTACCGAGGGTTCCTGTAGCAAGCCTTTATGTACGATTCGCACTGCGTGTCTCGATCGGCCGCGTGAGATTTCGCCTTCGATGGTAAATACCGTTGCCAACGTCGAACCTTGCATTGGTTTTGCACCGACATCGGCGCTCGATACCTTCCAGCGACATAATGAGACGCATTGTTTTTGGGCTCGGTGTGTTCGTGACAATTGTGTTCACGATGTTTGCGCAGGACCGATCCTCATCATCAGGACCCGCAGATTTCGACATCATCATTAAAGGTGGCACGGTTTACGACGGCTCTGGTGCCGAGCCGAAACAAGCCGACGTCGCGATTCGTGGTGATCGGATCGTTGGTATCGCCGATTTCAAACCTGCGAAGGCCAAGACCGTTATCGATGCGAAGGCACTCGCCGTGGCGCCCGGGTTTATCAATATGCTCTCCTGGTCTGCTGTGTCGCTGATCCATGACGGCCGCTCACAGAGTGAAATTCGGCAAGGCGTAACGACTGAGATCATGGGCGAGGGCGAATC
>WNFT01005308.1_pt1 | contig 12218 bp, 9 predicted proteins | sample 5400191 | NCBI WGS metagenome assembly WNFT01 (sample SAMN13153359, study PRJNA577476) | soil metagenome | isolation source: 80 cm saprolite under Madrone tree | place: USA:California | collected 2016-06-14
GCCGCCCCGGTCTCCCCCTTGTCCAGGCACTTGAGAGTGGACTGGAGCTGCAGCCGCAGGGGCGTGAGCGGCGTGCGCAGCTCGTGCGAGGCAATGCTGAGGAACTCGTCGCGCAAACGGATCGCGTCGCGCTCTCGTTCCCGGGCGAGCACCTGGTCCGTCACCTCGAACGCGTGCAGCATCAGCCCGTCGATGTTGCCTGCCGGGTCCCGGATCGGCTGGACCACGAAATTGAAGAACCGGCGCTCCGCCCCTCCCTGGCCGTGCTCGTCGAGGGAGATGGCCGCCTCCGTTCCGACGAAGGCGTTCCCGCTCTCATAGACTGCGTCGACCGGCTTCCATGCGCCCTGCGGGAGCAGGTCGCGCAAGGCTTCCCGGGCCGGCTTCCCCAGCACCTTGAGCGACCTGAGCAGCTGCTGACATCGCTCGTTCACCAGCTCGAAGACGTGATCGGGTCCTTTCGTGATCGCGATCACCGAAGGCGCCTGTACCAGCAGGCTCTGGAGCCGCTTGCGTTGCGCTTCCGCTTCCGCCCGCGCCTCCTGCTCCTTTTCGCGGAACTCGTCTCGCTCGCGGCCGCGCAACGCCGCCTCGCGCCGCATCTCTTCGCTGCGGCGATGCAGCGCGAGCAGATTGGTGACCTTCGCGCGCAGGACGTCGGGATCGAACGGCTTGACCACGTAGTCGATGGCGCCTTGCGCATAGCCCTTGAAGACGTGCGTCTCGTCGCGCGCCGAAGCGCTGATGAAGATGATGGGGATGTGCCGGGTGCGCTCGCGGCCGCGAATCAACGCCGCCGTTTCGAAGCCGTCGAGCCCGGGCATGGCGACGTCGAGCAGCGCCAGCGAACAGTCGTGATCGAGCAGGTATCGAAGCGCCTCGACTCCAGACGACGACTTGATGATCGGTTGGCCGAGAGGCTCCAGCACCGCCTCGAGCGCGAGGAGATTCGCAGGGTGGTCGTCCGCGATGAGGATGCAGTCGCTTTGCTCGGGGAAGGACATGTCAGGTGGGCAAGGTGCAACGCGGGTTTTTCACGCGCGAGGCTCACGAGTCCAGTGGAAATGAAAAATGCCTGTCCGTTCGGAAGCAAGAGGCCTCCCGCTCGGCGTCCCGAGTGGGCTCCAAGCTGACGCCATCATCTTGTCGGTCGTCCCGGAGCGCCCGCCTGCCCTGCGATCTCGAGAACGTCCGCCAGCAACGCCTGTGCGGTCACCTCCGGACCGGCTCCCGGCCCGCGTACGACCAGCGGCTGCCCGTGGTACCGGCCTCGAGGCCCACAGTAGCCCGCTCTCCCCCGGGCAGCCGCGCGACGTATCTCAGCACCTGGCCCGCTTCGACAGCGTTCCGGCGGCGTTGCTCGAGGATCCCGTCGAGCTCGCCGAGCCGTTCCAGGAATTCGCCGAGCGCGAGGTCGCGCAGCGGTGGCGGAACGAGATCCTCCACCTCGATGTCGTCGTCCTCGAGCGGCCTTCCGGCGACGCGAGCGACGATCAGCAGCTTGCGGGCCACGTCGCGACCCGAGAGATCGGCGCGCGGATCGGGCTCGGTATAGCCGCGCGCCCGGGCTTCCGCGAGAAGCGACGAGAACGGCCGCCGTCCGTCGAAGGCGTTGAAGAGGAAGGAGAGCGATCCGGAGATCACCCCGGTGAGCGAGATGAGCGCGTCGCCCGCCCGGGTGAGTCGCCGCAACGTCGAGAGTGCCGGCAGACCCGCTCCGACGGTCGCGGCATCGCCGTAGTACGTGCCGGTGGCCTCCGCCGCCGACTGGAGCGCATCCCAATCGGCCAGCGCACCGCCGAGGGCGAGCTTGTTGGCGCTGACCACATGCAGTCCTCGCGCGAGCCAGCGCCGGTGATGCGCGGCCACCTCTTGCGCGGCAGTCGCATCGACGATGACGCGTACGTCGGCCGCGGTGTTCATGACCGCGGCGAGCGGGGCCTCGAGCCCAGGCTTTCCGCCTTCGTCCCAGAGACGGCTCAGAGCATCGGCGGGCGCGATGCCCTCCGGGGCGGCGAGGGCGCGGCGCGAGTTCGCGACGCCCACGAGCCGCGGACCGGCGAATCTGTCCTGCTCGGCGAGCTGGCGCAGAAGCGCGCCCCCCACCTGGCCGGTTCCGAGCAGCGAGACCGCGATGCGCGGAAATCCGCGCGTCCGGGGGGCGCTTGGAGCGAGTGAAAGGATCGACGCCATCTCGGTCTCCGTCAGGCCCGAAGAGACTCCCGCGGAGGACCGCGTGGCGTCGGCTGGGAACGCGGACTGCGCGTGGCCGACGCCACCACTCATCTTCCGGCGAACCGCGCCCATCCAGGCAGGTTGCCGCAGGAGTTGGCACCGCAACGGGAGTTGCCCCCCGCAGGTTGCCCCGGCTTCGAAGGGCCTTTCCCTCAGCCGGTCTTGATGAGCTGCGCGCTGTCTAGCAGTCCAGGCGAAGACCGTCAAACCGAGAGGAAGCGCGCTAGCACAACTCGAGTGGATGCGCATATTTGCCCGACGAGGCGGATCGATGCGCTCGCGGTACCGCGACCGATTCGATGCAGGGGCAGTGCTCGCCCGACGGCTGGGCGGACTCGCCGGCCGGCCAGATCTCCTGGTGCTGGCGCTGCCGCGCGGCGGAGTTCCCGTCGCCTTCGAGGTTGCCAGGCGGTTGGGTGCCGAGCTGGACGTCTTCGTCGTGCGCAAGCTGGGAGTGCCCGGCCAGGAGCAGCTGGCGATGGGCGCCATCGCCAGCGGTGGAATCCGCGTCCTGAACGAGAGCGTGATCGAGGCGCTTGGGATCGACGACGAGACGATCGAGGCGGTCGCCGCGGAGGAACAGCGCGAGCTGGAGCGCCGGGAACACCTCTTTCGCGGTGAGCGGCCTCCACCTCCGATCGAGGGCCGGACGGTAGTGCTGGTGGACGACGGGCTGGCGACGGGCTCGACGATGCTCGCCGCGCTGCGAGCGCTGCGGGAGCAGTCGCCCTCCCGCGTGATCGTGGCGGTGCCGGTCGCCGCGCCTGAGACGTGCGAGCTGATGGAGAAGGAGGCCGACGAAGTGGTCTGCGCATCGACCCCCGAGCCGTTCCATGCCGTGGGTCTCTGGTACGAAGATTTCGAGCAGACCAGCGACGAGGAGGTCCGAGAGCTCCTCGAGCGCGCGCGGGAAGAGCGCCGCGCCCCGCGCGCGCAGGGAGCGCGGGAGGTGCGGGTCGACGTTCCGGCGGGCGACAGGGTGGCGCTGGAAGGCGATCTCGCGCTTCCCGAAGGAGCGATCGGCGTGGTCCTCTTCGCTCACGGCAGCGGCTCCAGCCGGCACAGTCCGCGCAATCGCCAGGTGGCGCGGGCGCTGCAGCGCTTCCGCCTCGGCACCTTGCTCATCGACCTCCTGACGCCCGAGGAAGGCGAGAAGGAGCGCTACACCGGGCGCTTGCGATTCGACATCGACCTGCTCGCCGATCGGCTGATCGGCGCCGCCCGCTGGCTTTCCCGGAATCCCCTCACCGGGCATCTGCCCATCGGCTGCTTCGGCGCCAGCACCGGCGCTGCCGCCGCGCTCGTGGCGGCCGCCCGGGAACCGCGCTTGGTGCGCGCGGTGGTCTCGCGTGGGGGGCGCCCGGACCTGGCCGGCGAAGAGCTCGCCGCGGTCCGCGCTCCTACGCTGCTGATCGTCGGCGGCAACGACAAACCGGTGATCGAGATGAACTGCGAGGCCTTTCGCCGGCTGCGGACGGCGAAGGAGCTGCAGATCATTCCCGGCGCGACCCACCTGTTCGAGGAGCCCGGCGCGCTCGAACGCGTCGCGCAGCTCGCGGCTGAATGGTTCGTGCGCCACTTCGCCGAGGCCGGAAGGCACCGCTCGGAAGAGGCGAGGTACTGAGGAAAGGATGCCGGCGAAAAAGAAGAGAGCGCGGAGCCGCCCGCAGACGCGCCGGTGGTCGCGGCGGGTGACCGAGCGCAGCGACGCGCTCGATCTGGAGAGCCGGGTGTTCACGCGCAGCCCTCGGCAGATCGCGCTTTCGCTGAAGCGATCCGCTGAGCGCAGCAATCGGCGCAAGTCCGGTCCGTTCCGTTCGGCCATGTCGATGCTGACCTTCTACGAGAACCGCGCAGGTCGGAACCTGAGCGCTGCGAAGCGGCGCAGGCTGCACCAGGCGAAGGAAGAGTTGCGCAGACTCTACGGGCGTTAGCGCCTTCGCACGCTACCGCGCCTGCGACTCGGTCAGCGGAATGGGAAACGCCGCGTGGATGACGTCCTTCGGTATGTCGATCGACACGTGGCTCGCGTCCAGCTTCCCATAGCGGCGCAGGTCGATCCAGCGGTGCCCACCTTCGAACAGCAGCGAGTAGCGCTTCTGTTTGAGGAGTTCGTCGAGAACGTTGCCGCCGCTGGACGGCGCCAGGCCGCCCGAATTCACCCGGATGAAGTCGATGTCGATGACGGCCGGGCCGAGGTTGTTCAGCCCGATGTTCGCTTCCGCCCGCAACAGGATCAACTCCTCGTTGCGGATGATGGGGATGGGCGAATCGCTGTTCGGATAGAGAGTGAACCCGTACGAGGAGCCGTGATCGGAGAGCGCGACCGGTGTGGTCAGCGTTTTCACCTTTGCGGCAACGCGAAGGTCGCCGGCTTCCGCCTCCGTCACGGTGGAGGGGTGGCAGAGGATGTCGCTGGTGTTGAGCACGTTGGGAGTGTCACCCGAGCCCGCCCCGAACGCGTGGTACGCGCCGGTCTGCAGTGATGTCGTGCAGGCCGCGGCGGGAGGGAGAGTACCAGCGCACTTGGTGTCGTCGAGGAAGGACTCTCCGAGGGCAGTGAGGGCATCCGCATACTTCTGGTGGTACACGGCGACCCGCGCGCGCAGCGCCCGGTTGAACTTCAAGAACGTCGCAGGCGTGTCGAATCCGGTGAAACCGGTCCCCAGCGGGAAGGGGAAGGCAGTGCCGCCGGCCGTGAGGTTGGTCTTCGCGTTGTCGAGGAGCGTCTCGATGAACGTGAAGATCTGGTCGGTGCTGGTGACGATGGGTGCGACCTGCCCCACCGGCAGGTCGACGTTCAGCACCGCGCCGTTGACGTCGTGCGAGTCGATCACTTGGAGATAATCCAGCGCCTGGATGGTCTTGGCGAATCCCCGCGTCGCCTCCTTCTGCGCCGCGGTGAACCCCACGAAGGAGGGATTGTCGAGTGCGTGGAGGAGCAGGTTGGCCCCGCGGATGTTCGAGTAGGGGATCACCCAGAAGTTTCCGCCGAAGTTGTTGCTGCCGGGGTCGAGGCTTCCTTGCAAGAGCTCGTTGACGAAGCGCGGGTCCGAGGGAGTGAGGACCAACGCCTCGCGCCCGAGGATGCCCCACTCGACGACCAGGCCGACGCGCTCGGTGACGCCCTTGCGTGCGCCGATCAAGAGGCCCGTTGCAAGCGCCTGCACCGAGGAAGTCGTGGGCTTTTGCAGCGTGTCGAGACCCGGCCGGTTCAGGTCGCCAACGTCGAAATCACAGGCGGTCAGGAGCAGCGTCGACAACATTCCCAGGCGAAGTGTCTTCATGACGTCGCTCCTTTCCTAGTAGAAGCTCATGTCGATGGAGGACCAGAAGCTGCGACTCGACGGATACGGCGTCACCTCGATGTTCCGGTAGATGGGCTGGTTGGCGAAGTTGGACACCTCCGGATCCCAGCTCGAGTACGGTGTGATGGTGAAGAGGTTGCGCGCGCTGACGCTGAAGCGGAGCTTCTTGATTGCGCTCCAGATACTGCCGGCGAAGGTGGAGGGAACTTCGTAGGCGAGCGTGATCTCGCGCAGCTTGAGGTAGGAAGCGCTCTCGACGTACGCGTCGGCAAACGACGCGAGCCAGTGATTGAAGCGCGCCTGGCCGGTGGTGTTCCAATCCGCCGAGTTCGCGTTGGCATCGTAGAGCAGGCGGGTGAGGTTGATGATGTTGCTCCCCTTCTGCCAATCGAGCAGGAAGTAGAGGGAGAAATTGTGCCAGACCAGCCGGTTGCTGAAGTGGACCAGGAAATCGGGCTCCGCGTCGCCGATCTTCTTCAGCACGCAGCAGGTGCCGTCTGGGAGGAGGCCCGCGTCGCCGATGATCTGCGTGGCCGAAGCACCCTGCTCGATGCGGTAGACACCCAGGCTGGCACCGAACCCGCCGGTGACGAAGGCGCCCCCGGGCAGGGACCGGACCGAGCTCACGTTCCGGGAAAACCCCACCGTCGACTCGAGGCGGAGCTCAGAAGGCAGGGTCGGCCGGACGGACAAGGCGATCTCGATTCCGCGGTTGCGGAGCACGCCGCCGTTGGACCACTGGGCTGTCCAGCCCGACGAGGCCGGGACCGCGTGTTGCAGCAGGAGGTCGACGATCGTCCGCTGGTAGAGGTTCAGCTCCAGCGTCGCCGCGCCACCAAAAGCCGTCACGTCCGTCCCCACCTCGAACTCCCTGGCCCGCTCGGGCTTGATGTTGGGATCGCCGGCGCATGCTCCGTTCCCCGGAGCGGCCGGCGAGCAGATGAAATTCACGCCGATACCCGGGTTCCCTTGTATGTTCGTATTTACCTGGAGCGAGGTGAAGCGCGCCCCGTAGAGAGGGTGGTTGCCCGTCTCGCCGTATGCGGCGCGCACCTTGAGCTCATCGAGGTCGCTCAGCAGATTCTGGAAACGGTATGACGCCGATGCCTTCGGATAGAAGTAGATCTTGTTGGGATTGCCGTTGCTGCTCGACGTCTCTCCGCGCAGCGCGGCGGTGAGCGCCAGCCGGCGCTCGAGCAACAGCACCTCCTCTTGGAGATATGCGCCCCGGTCGTGGACGCGCTCGCGGTTTTCAGTGATCGACGATTGCGTGCCCGCGTCGATGTTCGGCTGACCGGCGTTCAAGTTTTGACTGAACAGGCGGTATGTCCGCAGGTCGCTGCTCTCATACTGGAACCCGCCCGAGCTGATTGCGCCGAACAGGCCGCTGGCCGGACGCCAGTCGTGCACCAGGTTGAGCCCGAGGTTGAGGTTGAGCCCCGTGGTCGACGCGTAGCCCGATGCCCCGTGAAGCGGGCTGGTCTGCTGCCAGAACAGCTCGGGCGGGAAGAGCAGGTCGTTCTCCTGCTGGAGCCGGTCCACGCCCCCAGTGACGATGAAGCGGAGGCGTTGCTCCTCGGTATCGTAGAGGCGGAAGGTGGAATCCGCCGAAGAGGTGAAGCGCCAGACGCCCTCGTTGTTGTTCATCAGCGCGACGGTCTGCAGCGGGTTGTTGAGGTTCGGAGAGTAGGGGTTGGTCGGATAGGTCCCGCCCTGCGGGTTCAGGTTGACGTAGCTGGGCGTGCCGGAGAGGACGATCCAGTTCGAGGTGTTCGTGTTGTCGTTGTTGGTGATGCCCCTCTTCGCGTCGGAGTGGATCAGATTGGAGAAGAAGTTCACCGTGATCTGGTCGCCGAGGTCCTTGCCCAGGTTCAACCGCAAGGCCTGCTTCTGGTAGCCCGTATTGTCGATGATGCCCGGGTCGTTCTTCACCGCGCCCGAGACGAAGTAACGGAAATCCTTGGAGCCGCCGCTCACGCCGACGATCGTCTCGGTCCCGAGATCGTGCCGCCCCGCGAGCTCCTTGTCGTGATTGTAGACCGTGCCGGGTCCATAATAGGCAGTCTGATTGGCCACGCAGGTGGCATTTCGCTGCCCGGTGGTCTTGTCCGGGGGGCAGAACTGATCGAGCACCGCGTTCAGCGATCCGAAGTTGCGGGCGCCGATCTCGTTCGAAAGCATGGAGACGCCGAACCGCTGCGTCACATCTACGCGGGGAGGCCCCGCCTGCCCGCGCTTGGTGTTGATGATCACCACCCCGTTGCTGGCCTTCGCGCCGTAGATGGCCGCCGCGGCGGCGCCCTTGAGCACCTCGATGCTCTCGATGTCCTCGGCGTTGAAGTCGGCCATGCGGTTGACCACCGAGTCCTGCATGATCGAGTGGTTTCCGCCCAGGTTGGACTTCGTCACGTTGAAGATTCCGGAGGGCACCGATACGTTGCTGACGATCATCCCGTCCACCACGAAGAGGGGTTCCGCGCTGGCGTTGATCGAGGAGACACCGCGGAGCCGAACCTGCACTCCGCCGCCGGGCGCGCCGTCGTTGCGCTGGATGTTGGCGCCGGTCACTTTCCCTTGCAGCGCCTCATCCACCGTCTGCGCCGGGGTTTCGGTGAGATCTTCGGACTTGACGGTGGCGATGGAGACCCCGAGATTGCGGCGCTCGGTCCGCGAGACGCGGCCGGTGACGACGATCTCTTCCGCCAGCTCCCGGGTCAGGCCCACCCGGACATCCGACTGATTCTCTGGAACCGAAACGGTCGCGCCGCGATATCCCGGCGCGCGCAGCTGGACCGTCAGCGCCCCCGCGGGCGCGTCGGGGATGGTGAACGCGCCGTCCGAGGCAGTGGTGGCGGAGAGCGTGGTCCCCTCGATGGTGACCGTTACCCCTGGCAGCGGGTCGCCGGTCGCGACGTCAGTCACTTCTCCCTTGATGCTGCGAGGCTGTGCTTCTGCCGCTCCCGCCGCAACCCACGCAATGAACAGCGACAAAACCGCCGCAGTAAAGAGACGACGCGCCTTCATGCGCCCCCCCAAGGTCAAGACGACGATACAGCCGGCTCCGCGAACGCGAACCTTGAATCGTCTTGAAAAAAATGTCCAGTAGGGGAGGGGCAGAGCCATCCCCGTTCACCGCGCGGTACGGATCCTGTCCGCTTCGCGCAGTGCGGCAAGAGCAGAGGTAATCCGATGCGATACCTGGAAGACTTCAGTGAAGGCCAGGTTTTCGAGCTCGGCGAGGAGACGATCCGCGAGCAGGAGATCCTGGAATTCGCCCGCCGCTTCGACGCGCAGCCGTTTCATGTCGATCCGGAAGCCGCCAAGAGATCGATCTATGGGGGGCTGATCGCGAGCGGCTGGCACACTGCGTCCTTCTTCATGGGCCTGCTCGTGCGCGGTCTGCTCCACGACGTCGCCAGCATGGGAGCCGGCGGCATCGACGAGATGCGCTGGCAGAAGCCCGTCCGGCCCGGGGATACCCTGCGGGGACGACTGACGGTCCTCGCGACGCGGCCGTCCACCAAGCATTCCGATCGCGGCCTCTTGACCGTACTGGGCGAGCTGTTCAACCAGAAGGAGGAGCGGGTGCTGATGATCCGCTGGTCGGCGATGATCGCGCGCCACAAGTAGAACACGTCTCATTACCGGTACAGCCTAAAAGCGGCAGTCGCTAAGCCGCCTTCGGCGGCCGCGACTGATCACTTCGGCGGCTGCTGTTCCGCGGCGGGCACGATCGTCGGCGAGCCGGTGCTGGGGTTCGGCGGGGTGACGGGAACGATCGCGGGAGCCTTGCTGGTGGCCGCCGCAGCCTTGCTCTCCACGCCGGTCATGGTGTCGGGCACGCACCTGACATCCGTCATCGTCTGCGCGCACCGCTCGCCCGAACCGCACTTCCCTTGACAGGGGAGCGACTCGCACAATCCGGACCTGGGGTTGCAGAACGTTTCGCCGGTACAGATCGCGATGCATCCGCCGGCCGCGCGCGATGCGGCCGCGGCGCCGATGGCGAGGCTGCTGATCGCCGCAGCGCCCGTCAGCTGGCTGACATTGCCGGTCCTGCATGCCGCGAGCAGCAGGAGCAGCGTCAGGCTGACCTTGGCCATGTGTCCTCCACGGGCCCCATTTCGCTGCGACGCCCGACGCGCGACCATTGTAGTCCTGGACGGAGCCTGGAGGCGACCGATGAGCCTGCAGTTGCGCGTCTGAATCGACGTGGACGAGCTGATCGGCAGCTGATCCATGTCACCCGGTGCGGGTCTTTGCTACCGTGCCCCGATGCCGCCTCGAGCGCGGGACTACCTGGAGCGGATCCTCACCTCGCGCGTCTACGACGTCGCCGTCGAGACGCCCCTCGATCGCGCCCCCGCCCTCTCGCTGCGCGCCGGAAACCAGATCCTCCTCAAGCGGGAAGACATGCAGCCCGTCTTCTCCTTCAAGCTTCGCGGCGCCTACAACAAGATGTCCGCGCTGCCGAGCGCGGCGCTGAAGCGCGGGGTGATCGCGGCTTCCGCCGGCAATCATGCCCAGGGAGTCGCGCTCTCGGCGCAGCGCCTGGGGTGCAGGGCGCAGATCGTGATGCCGGTGACCACGCCGCGAATCAAGGTCGACGCGGTCGCCGCGCGCGGCGCGGAAGTGCTGCTGGTCGGCGATTCCTACGACGAAGCGTACCGCCACGCGAAAGAGCTGGAACGGCGGCGGAATCTGACGTTCGTGCACCCCTACGACGACCCGGACGTGATCGCCGGCCAGGGGACCATCGGAATGGAGATCCTCCGCCAGCACCCGGGTCCCATCCATGCCATCTTCGTCGCGGTGGGCGGAGGCGGACTGATCGCGGGAATCGCCGCGTACGTGAAGCGGCTCCGGCCTGAAGTGCGGGTGATCGGCGTGCAGCCGGTCGACTCCGACGCGATGTCGCGATCGCTGAAGGCAGGCAGGCGCGTGACGCTGCCGCACGTGGGACTCTTCGCCGACGGCGTCGCGGTGAAGCGGGTGGGCAAGGAGACCTTCCGTCTGGCGCGCAAGTATGTCGACGAGATGCTCCGCGTCGACACGGACGCCATCTGCGCGGCGATCAAGGACGCCTTCGAGGACACGCGCTCCATCCTCGAGCCCGCCGGTGCGCTGCCGGTCGCGGGGGCGAAGGCCTACGCGGAGCGCACGGGGATCAAGGACCAGGTGCTGATCGCGGTGGCCTGCGGCGCGAACATGAACTTCAACCGGCTTCGCTTCGTGGCCGAGCGCGCGGAGGTCGGCGAGCGGCGCGAGGCCATCCTGGCGGTGACCATCCCCGAGCGGCCCGGAAGCTTCCGCCGCTTCTGCGGGATCATCGGCCCGCGCAACATCACTGAATTCAACTACCGGATGGCGGATGCGGAGGTGGCGCACGTCTTCGTCGGCGTCGGCATCAACAGCCGCGACGAGACCGCGGACATCGTGCGCTCGCTGCAGCGCCAGGGGCTGAAGACGCTCGATCTCTCGGACGACGAGATGGCGAAGTTGCACGTGCGCCACCTGGTGGGCGGACACGCGGCGCTCGCGCGCGACGAGCTGGTCTACCGCTTCGAGTTTCCCGAGCGCCCGGGCGCGCTGCTGCGCTTCCTCTCGCGGATGCGCACCGATTGGAACATCAGCCTCTTCCACTACCGCAACCACGGCGCCGACTACGGCCGCGTGCTGGTCGGCATGCAGGTCCCGCGCGCGGAGATGGCGGAGTTCAGGCGCTTCCTGGAGACGGTGGGGTATCCGTGGATCGACGAGAGCCAGAATCCCGCGTACCGGCTCTTTCTCGGCTGAGTCCCCCGTCAGTCCCCGGCGGGCACCGCGATCTTGACGGTGAAGACCTCTACGCCAGGGTTGTGGTCGGCCAGGTGCGCATTCGAGATGTGGCTGAAGCCGATTCCGAGGCGCACCGCCTCGACCGGCGCGATCGAGAGCTCGAGCGAAGAGCGGAATTCGAGCCGCGAACCCAGGTCGCCGTCCCCGCGCGCCAGCAGCACGCCCGGCGCGAATCCCGGAGTCAAGCGCAGACCGCCGGGTAGCGGGATCTCGATGGCCACCCCGGAATAGAGGAAGGCGGTTCCACGCGAGGTGGTGAGCAGACCCGCCACTGGACGGAAGACTGTCCAGCGCCAGGGTGGGCGCACCTCCATCTCGATCCCCAGGGCGTGCGGGATCTCCTTGCGCAGGCCGTATTGACCCGTCGAGAGCGCGAACGAGACTGGTTCGCCGGGAGCCGAAGTCGACCCGAGCATGATCAAGGCTGCTGCGAGCGCGCCCGCGACACGGTGTTCCGGCATGCCTCCGGGCTTCGATGCCGCGCTCATGAAAGCGGTCCCCCGAACAGGGCCGGCGCGAACGCGCGCAAGAGGCCCAAGGCGCCGCCTCCCAGGACCACGACCACGACGTTCAAGCGCCACCTCCAGAACGCCAGCGCCGCGAACGCCGCGAGACCGAGGACGACGGTGATCCAGTCCACCGTTCCGGACGGCATGAAGGCGACCTTCGCCAGCGGGATGGAGATCGAGAACATCAGGCCGACGACACCGCTCGTCACGCCGCGGAGGAACTCCTTCACTCCAGGGCGGGACGTGAGCCACTCCATGTGGCGGGCGGCGCCCAGCACGAGGATGAACGAGGGGAGGAAGAGCCAGAACGTCGCCCCGAGGGCGCCCA
>WNFT01009448.1_pt1 | contig 12218 bp, 19 predicted proteins | sample 5400191 | NCBI WGS metagenome assembly WNFT01 (sample SAMN13153359, study PRJNA577476) | soil metagenome | isolation source: 80 cm saprolite under Madrone tree | place: USA:California | collected 2016-06-14
GCACGACGCACCGATTGACGAAACCGAGAGCAAGCATTGGGAAGATGGGCGGCGGGGCAGACATGCAGATTGATGATCCCGAAGTATGTCCGCTGCACTGCGCCGTGGCAATGACTGAGAACGGCGTTCGGCTTTACGATCTCGATTCCATGAATGGGACTTATGTCGATGATGAACGGATTCAGGTGGCGGACCTCCAAGACCTCTCCGTGTTTCGCATTGGCCTCACCGAATTTGTAGTCTCGGTTGTCCCGAACGGCATCGAAACGGTATAGATGGAGCATCACAGGAGACTTTTTGAATGCCGCCGGGAACTGGGGTGGTCAGACCTCTCCGGTCCTTCTGAGTACACTCCGCAATTTCGTCATCGATTGTTTTGATTTCTAGAGCAAGGTTGCACGGGGAGAACCGACAAAATGAGGGGAATGGTGAAGAAAATTGACGCGCAGGGATTTGGAATTATTGATGGTGCGGACGGTTCCAAGGTTCCCTTCATTGCGTCCGACGTTATAAATCGTCACGTTCTCGAACCGGGACAAAAAGTGATTTTCTCTGTCCGTAGAGTCAGGGACCAGGCGTTTGCCGAGAACGATAATATGGAGTTGGATGCGTCTGCCCTTTTCCATCTTTAGGCGCTTGACACCTGAACACCGCTGGCGTATGAACGTAGGTAACTGGGATACAGCTCCAAAATCTAGCGGGAACCGGCGTGTTCCACTGAATACACCGTCTTGGACGGAAGTTCATTTGGAGGAGTGTCCCAGAGGAGGGCCTATGCCTGGTACCCAGCCGAGCAAGGAACTTCGCGTACTTTGTTACGAGCATCACGGCAAGATGACGCTTAATCGACGCCTCGTGAACAGCAATGCTGACGCTACACAAACACTCGCGTATGCCTGTACGGAGCCCGATTGTCTCGTCCACTACAACATCTATCGTGGATACTTCATCCTGAGCCAAGACGGAAACACGAATGAGCTGGACATGGTTCCCAGAGTCCGATGTCTACACGATGGGACGCCCATGTATCTTGCTGAAGCCGATACGAAGAAAAGTGGCTTTCGCCTGTGGATATGCCCGCAATGCGATGGGAGATGCACGAATGAGGAGGGCCTCATAGGCTTGGCGTCGCAGGAGATTCAGGATCATCTCGGCGGGAAAAACGCGGCGTAGCCCGAACCCAAAGCTACGGAACCGGCAAAACAGAAGTTAGAGCAGGTCCGGGGAAGTTGGGTTACAAATCGTAGGCAAATGACTTTTAGGCTTCCAACTCGACCCGGTTGAGAATCACCGCGCTCTACCGTAGCGAGTTACCTTTCCATCCACGACGTTCGCCACGTATCGGCCTTCGCTGAGGAATTGCATAACCTTTTTGCCAGATCGCGCCAACTGTGCCCATCGGGATTTCGTATCAGGGTTCTGCTCCAACCCTCGAATCTCGTTTCCGTCGAACGTGAAATCCACCTCTCGCAAACCGAGCTTGGGCGTCCGACGAACAGAGTAACTTTCTCCGCCCACCTTGACGGCCTTGGCGTTTTCCACAAGGGCTTGCCGCCAGACTTCAATCAGTGTTTCGTCGAATGACGATTTCGTCATGGCGATTCCAAGCAAGGAATCAACTTCTTGCTGCCTGCCGTTGGTGCCAGTGTTTCCGCTTGTCGGAGTCAGGAATATAGCTGCACACGCTTGGGTCATCGTGGACGAACATGCAGCTTACACACAGAGCGATATTGTGATGGACGCATCGGACGACGGTGCTTCGGCTCGTGCACTCCTCGCATGGAGGGTGTTTTGAATGCCGTCGCCGTTTCTTGCTGCCAAAGAGCCAGTCGAACATGCGAGCGGCATCATACCGTGTTAGCCTCGGAACCGTGAGTTCAAAGCGCTCAAAAGCGGAGGTGATTCATCCGACGCTCTTCGAAATGGGGAAATTGGAGGAACCGGAGAAACTTGCAAGCAGCCGTGTTCCAGAAAGCTGCGTACATTCCGGCCCGGACTGCCACGGGCCGATGCAGACCGAACACATAACATACATTCCAGACACGACAGCGCCGATCTGCGCATTTCATAACCAAGTCTTACGGGTCATGCGGCTGTCGCTCGCGCTGTCCAAGAGAGCGGTTGCACTTAGAGGGAAGCTGACAGTGGGCCAGAGAACTAAAACCATCGAAGTGCTGAAGCACTATCGTTTCGATCCTGCTTCAGTCGAGAGGACAGATGCCTACTGCAAAAAACTTGCGGCGGCCCAAGGGATACTTCTTGGAAAACTCGATTACAGAAAACATAGAGCAACACCGACGCGCCCCGACCCTGTGGATGGGATACGATTTAGGATGTCCTTCAAGCCCGAAAAGAAACGTGGTCTGGTGACATGCTGCAAGTGGGATGTGCGGCGAGTGTGAGGAAGTCCAGCTTCGCCGCTCACTTGGCCAATACCCTTAACTTAGCTTTCCGCTGTTCATCCCGTGGAAATTTTCCCGGTGCTTTCAGCCAACTCAACAATTTCTTTACGTGAACCAGGTGGCGCGTCGGCTCCTCCCAAACCTCCACGATCACACTCCCGATTGTCGAGCCTGCAACGGCTATCTCTGTGGCGACCATTTACCCGTGGAATCATAATTGGGACTTCCTTCGGCCCCCGCTGCCTGCCAGATCGAATCAAACGTTGTATGCAGGAACGCAGGCACGTCCACATCGAAATCCTCGATTGAAAGCGGGGCGGCCAGCAATAAATCACGGTCGATGCGCTCGATCCGATGGTAGAGGTTGGACGCAAGGGTATAGTCTCTGACACCACTAAGGGACAACATGACGAAAATCGGCAGCGACACTCCAAGCTTACGTTGTGCGCCGAGATATTTTTGAACGCCCCCGATTATTTCCTGCTCGAAAAGCGTGCCCGGTAGCAGTTTTCCTAAACTTTCGGATACGTTTTTCAACTCAGCCAAGTCGGTGTCCACAACCTCGACTATGCCCGACCGGAAAAGTTGGACATAACCGCGTACAGGACTTCGTGCGACAGAGTACACAAGAAAGCCATCGAAGTTGAACCTGTGACCACAACTGCTCTGACCAATAGGTAAGAGCATCAATAGAACTTCCTTCGCGGATGCTGTGAAATCTTGACCTAACGTTGAATCGAGAGCGGACAAGGGTACGAAATGTAGAACAATTTTGGCACTGGCCAGAAGCGCCGCTGGACCTTCACCGGCTTCAATTTGAAGAATTCGTTCACTGCGAAATACTTTTAGTTTTTCTGGCAACGATGATGACAGCGCAAATGCTGTCCGCAGCTCGGAAACGTCCATGATGGATTTTCCAGCAGCATTTCGAGAATAGAAGCGACTTGCTCCGCGAAATGTCACCATGTGCGGGCCAATCCAGCTTCTTGGTATACGTAACACCAATACTCCTTGGCCATTAGAAACGTCAATAGGTCGGAATTCAATGCCACCCACTCGTGGTGAAATGCAGTCCCGCAGCAGGCTCTCCAGCCTTGGTATTTCCGCTGACGCATCAGTGGTGTTGATGCCCGTAATTGCTTCGGGAACGCCACTAGATTTTCCTTCTTTTCTTTCGTCACTGATGCCAAAAACGATGTCACCACCATTTGCATTTGCAAATGAGGATGCGTCATATAAGAACTCGCGCTTATCCTCATCGGTGCCGCCCGGAAGTAGAGACTTATATTCCAGCGTCCTCCCCTCGGGTACGCGATTGTCCACGAGACGGCGAATCGTAGCAGTACCTGAATTTCATCACGCACGTTGGGAAGATCGCACGAGCGTTGAAGATCACCGTAGCAAAAATGTTCAAGGGGATTCGTTGATTTTATGGCACAACCGAAATATTTTGTCGGATGAAGTTCCCCATTCCGTCTAAGGCATCATGGCATAGCTCAATTAGATTTGCTTGATCGCTCCTACCGAACGATGTTATGGGAGGGGCAATAGTGCCAAATGTTGGTATCTTCACCGAAGAAGAAAAAACAAAATTCAGTAGTATAGGATTCGGTGCCGCTGAATCCTCGATAGTGAATTCGACCAACATAGGAAAGCAGGATAATGCTGATATTGTTCTTGGGTTTCAGCAAATTCAATTTATCTGTTGGGGAAAGTACATCCTCTCCCTCCAATTCATTAGTGAGAAAGGCTGGAGTAGCATTCGGACCAATGTCAGACTTTGGAATGCCAGCATAGTTCTGCGCGATTTTGGCCTCATCTTCGTTGATGCGCATGAATTCTTCATCAATAAAAGGAATTTTCGGGGGTGGTTGCCCACTTCCCTGATATCGCCACGTCCTGAATCTCGAAAGAACAAACACGTCTCCCGCTGGAGTCTTACCGATATCCGTATACCTTACGTTGACAGCATCAAGGTTGACCTTTCCATCCTTAGATTTGACGAAGGATGGAATTCCAGGGGGAGCGATCACAACATAAGGACGATTTTCCAACCGGAAAGTTTGTCGGGAATCCTTAAGACTTTGGTCGGCGGTCTGTGCGGCACTTTTAGCGGCGTTGGCAGCTTTTTGACTGGAGTATCCTTGCCAAAAGGTCAATCCGGCATAAATGAACAACAGAACTGCTGAGACTTTCGTCCAGAAAAGTACGTCCTTGCTATGGGATGTACTGTCTTTTTGTGCGGCGTCGTACTTATCTCTAAGGTCTTGAACAAAGTCTATTTTAGCCCCGGGTTCAATGTAAACATGGCGGTTAGTGTTTTCCTTTTGGGAGGTATTATCAGCGGTGGGTGTTTGCTGATTCTTATGCTTGTTTTTCCCTGACATAGATATTCCTTTAATGCCGTAGAGAAGAGTTGGAGAAAATGAAGAAGTCCAAACCAATGGAAGAAGAACGACGAGCAAGGGAGAAGTTTGAAAGCACAATGACCGCGCTCTTCCGAGTCAAAAAGACGGAACGTGATGAAAAGATAAAGAAGAAACCAAAAAAAGGCAAGGATTAGGCGTCGCGCTCGCTAAATTTATTTCTTGAGCGTCACGACACTGTTGTATTATCTTACCCATTAAAGGGGTGACAAAATGCGACAGACCCGAGCCGTGGCTTTGGTTTTTCTTGCCTCCACATCTGTAGCTATGGGACAACAGACCCCGCAACTTACAGTAGTGCCGCCGAAGCCGACGTGCACCCCGATCTTCAAAACCGGGTCATGCGTCGATCTGTGGAGGAACTACACCGAAGCAGTCGCACGGCGGCAACAGGAAGAAATACAACTGTACGTCAACCGACAGAAGGAACTCGCGTCAGAGGCGGCCACCGCGCCGTTGCAACAGCAGATTGCCGACCTGACGAAATTAACAACGGACCAGCAGACCCAAATCAGCAAACTACATCAGCAAATGCAGTCCGACGCATCGGCTGCTATTGAAGCGAGACAAATCGCCCACCAACAAGGCTTATTGGAGGGCGTAGCAATGGGCGGAGTGGGGATGCTGGTTTTGATAGCCCTAGTCTTGGGCGTCAGGCGGATTTCGCGGGGTTTCACCATCACCAAGAAATCGCAGCCCGCATGAAGTGGCAGGAGAGTAAGCGACAGAACTAAGGTCGCGTATCCTTTCGACTATTTAGATCGAAGGAGACAGCATGGATAGTACCGCCGTGGCGCTGGGTGTGATCGGAATAATTCTAAGCGGTATCACCATCTTTGCCATCTACTACGGCCCAATAAAAGCGTTGAAAATTCAGCGGACTTTAGATGAAGAACGCGACGCAAGAAGCCGCAAAGTCAGCATTTTCAAAACGCTGATGAGCTACCGTGTGACACGTTTAGCACCAGCCTTCGTGCAGGCCCTGAATCTTATTGATGTTGAGTTCACCGCCAACAATGAAAAAGAAAAGGCAGTGCGAGAGGCGTGGAAAGAACTGAACGACCTGTACGCAAATTACAAAACCACTGTGAACGCGGAGGACAAGACGAATGATCTTGTGGCGGTCTTGCTTGCGGCGATGGGCAAATGTCTGGGGTACGACTTCGATAAAGTCTATTTGAAAAAAGGCGGTTACTACCCCGAAGGTCTTTTCAATGTGGAAGTTGAACAGCACTCACTGCGACGGCAGTTGCTGGAACTGCTGGACGGCACCGGCAGGCGAAAAATTCCTGTTGCCGTGTTTGAGCAAAAATTTCCAGATTTGATTGACCAACCGAAAAAGAAACCAGACGGCGAATAAAATTAAAGAGCGGAAGGAGCGTCGCATGGTAGAAGGATTTTGGATTGTTCAGTACGAAGGGATGAAAGGAAGCGGCGGTGGAGTTGTTTTCTTCCTCAAAGGGAAAGTCTTCGGCGGCGATACCGGATACACTTACACAGGTTCCTATCAAACTCAGAACGATTCAGTTAAAGCCCGTGTGATGGTGCGCAACTTCTTGGCGGATGTACCGAGCGTACTTGGGGTTGTTGGTGACTTTGAATTGAACATAGACGGTAAAATGGAAGGCGATGTTATTAAAGCGACGGGCACCGTACCGAACTTGCAAGCAGTGGGTATCGCTTTGAAGCTGACTAAGCGAGCAAATCTACCTGAGTAGTATCATCCGGTGGGGATAAACTGTCTGGCGGGCAAAAGGTATATCTCACTCGGTCGTATTCAGTGGCGCACAAGATGATGGCGGGCTTTCGGAGGGGACGCCAACGAATCGCAGCGGTCGTTTTTCAACCGATTTCGTCACTGCGTAACTCAACGTGGAAAACGGTTTTAGCCACGTAATCCACATTTTTCCGAAATCGTTGGAAAACTTCAGGCTTGAAGTGCCGTTTTATTTTGTTACTCTCGCCAACGAGGCTTGATGCGCCCGGCAGGAATCGGACCTGCATAGTCCCAGTGCGAACTGGGGGCCTTGTCCATTAGGCTACGGGCGCATCGGCCTATTCTCTTTTACTTCGCCTTACGCACCGCATTGTGCATGCCGCCTACCCATGTGTCTAGCAGGGTGCATGTGCAAGATTGCGGAAAATGTGCAAAACTTTTCTCCTGCAATCGTTCCACGGGGGCCTTATCAGGTTAGGTTATGAGCGCATCGCCTACAGTCTTCGAGCAGATGAAGGTCGCCCTCGGCAATGGAAAGGAGTTCCTACACGGCAGGTTTATCGAGGAGGGATGCGAAGCTCTAAAATGAAATCATTGAGCACCGCCATTCTTGCCGTTGTCTCTCCCATTGACCTCGCATCTTGGGGTTAGCCTATCGTTCGGCGAGTCGGTTAAGTTGGGATCATTTCTCATCTTCATACAGATGCTCTTTGTCGATCTCAATGTCTTCGTGTTTGAAGACCACGGCAGGTGCCATACCGCTTTCGCCCTTGATTATCGCAGGGTGCTCCGGGTCAATCGCAACAACTAACTGCGACTTTTCTGGATCATCCGTACATTGCTCGGGATCAGCAACTGGCCATGTATTGGTCCCACGGGCGCGGCACTTTATCCGGTCGCCTGCCACGAATTGTGGTGCCCCAAACTCAAGTGCAACCCAACCATCGAAGCCCCACTCCATCAGGGTAACTTCTGGAGCATCCACCTTTACCACCAGCACATCTCTGAACACATGCTCGAACATCGATGGAGTTGGATAGGGAGTTGCCCCTTGCAAGCGCGTCAATACATTGACCGTTTCTTCATACGCAAATTCTGTATTCGGGCGGTTCCAATTACCTTCATGTCCATACTGTCTTTTCGTCCAGTGAGGTTCGGACAGCAGCATCCAGTCGTAAGACGGCAGAAGCCGCTGCAGAGCTAAGAACCTGCCGGGATCGATACCATACGCGGAAAATGTCAACGCAGTCTCGGCGTCGGCTTGCCCGGTAGAGACGTGTACGCCAGTCGGAAAAAGCTCCAGACCGGACCTGGATATTGCTTCGGCAAGCATTTCAAGGCATTCCTTGAACTTACCCTGGTTCAGGTTTTCGCGTGCGGATCGCATGATGTCGCGTATCGAGTTGGAAGAGATCAGGTCAACCGCATCCAACGCGGCGTAATCAACATTCAGATATTCCTTGCACCACGATGATATATGTCCGAAAACCACCTCTGCTACTGTGCCCCATTGATCCTTGTCCGGTGTAATGCCGTGATGCTTCAGGTCCACTCTCATCCGATTGAGCCTGCCCACATAGTCCCGCCCCGACACATCTCTGCTTGGATGCAGGTGTTGCTTGAGTGCCCCTAAGTATTCAGGCAGACTCATCGCCCGACTGTCAGATAGATTTGGAACAGACTTTTCCGTACACACCGCTGCGGTCGCGAGTTCGGCAGCATCGTGGGCGGCGAGGACATGAGCGGCAACTGCAAAACGGTCGTTGGCTGGCTTAAACCTCAGTGGTGCAATCAAAGATCGACTCAGAAGAAGTCGATCAACGGTCTCACGCTTTATGCCTGATTGCATACAAAGTCATCGCCGTGCAGAAAAGCTGCATGATTCAGATTATGGTAACACCGCTCTGAAAAACCCGGCAGCGAGGTCTTCACCAAATTACGCCGAACCTTACTCGGCAGGATTTACAAAGATCGTATGCACAGGGGAAACTAGGAACGTCCACAACCATCACGTCCAGACTTTTGTAGCATCTTTGGCATAGAACGTTAGGCTCGCATGGAACGCCGTCCCGCAATTTCGCGCCTTTCAGAGCTTCGGACCATTCTTCATCGGACATGCTAATCCCCCTAACTCGCAAACGCTTGCTTGACGGCGGTTTGCGGCGGTGGGATTCTGCGCAATCTTCTGGCCACGGAAAACCTGCGGCCCGCTAGAAAGGTCTACGGGCATTTAGTCTGCTCCATCGCGCCGCAAAGGAGTCATAGTCTTTGACCGTATTCAGGACCGCTTCAGGGGGCCACACAAATCCCGTGGGAATGCGCGGCCAAAAAGGTATAGCCAAGCGTTCAAATCCGGCGACTGGAGACAATGCCAAAGAGCTGGGCTTTCTCTGGGCGGCAACCTGAAAGACAAAACGCCCAATGGCATAGGTACAAACGTAAAACTCAAGACCATCTGGACCGGGAAGCTGGTGATAAACGGTAGTACAGCGTCCCTGTCCGGGTGGAAGATATCCGGCCATCCACATATTGATGTTCGGAGGAATGTCGAGTGTCTGCCTAAATCGGTGGCGCACTTCACGCGGAAAAAAACGACCAGTTCGACGACGGTTCAGATGTTCAATGACGACGGTAGTCTTAAACGCAAAAAGCGCAATGGAATTGGCGCGTGGTTGTGGTATTGGAATGTCTACCTTCCCTTCGATCAAGTCCGTCATCGCTGGCTGCGCGTGCTGTGACTCTATGTCACTCATCCAGCCGTTGTTGCACTGCTCGCACACGACTTTCGCAGTCCAGTTTAGTTTGTCGGCGGACCAATTCCTTCTCTCAATTACGTTTAGGAAATTCTTCTCTCCGGGGAACAAGGCATTCATCCACTGGCTCCATACGTGTTCCCCGGAAAGTTTGGCTGTCGATGGGCAAAAGGCACACGTTTGGGGCATGTCGTATTTTACCGCTGACGATCCATAGATTCGCTGTCGTATACAGTTACGATTCCGCTGACTTGCGTCCTATAATCCTGGTTCATGGAGCCAACGAAAAAACAGCGATTGCGGGCTTGGTGGCAGGAATCTCTCCAGAATATCCGCAGAGGGAAATGGTGGCTGCTGTTCGTGCCGTTTGTCCTTTGGTTCGTGAGCATGACGAAGCTAAATACCCCAGAAAGCAAAACACTCCCAATCGCTGAGAGTGAAAACCAAGGGAGCATTCGAATGTGGCCATCGGAAGACTGGGCGTCTAGGCTATACGATCTAGCGAATTGGGGATTAATCGTCGGACTCATTATGGGTGTAGTTTCTACAGTAGTAGTCGTTTGGATGGGCAATGTAAAAGAAGCATATCTGCGGAAAGATTTGGCATCCACCAATGAGCGTGCCGCGAAGGCGGAATTGGAGGTGCAGAAACTCAGATCGATAGCTGCGCCGCGATGGGTCGAGGAAAAACCGTTTCTCGAAGCACTGAAAGACCAGCCTAAACCTGCTGGGGTCTTGATCGTTTTTGCGGAAGATAACGAATCGAGGCGGCTGGCGTCCCAAATTATGGGTCTGTTGTTTCAAGCGGGATGGCATGTGTATTTCCCAACGCCCATCGTGCGAGCCAAGTATTCTGCGACCTATTTGTCTTCGGCAGAGACTTTAGGAGGGCAACCAAGCGGACTGACAATTGTTGCTAAAGACAAGGAAGGGTGGCATGTGCCACCATTTAACCACAACACGCCGTATGACGCGATTTGGAATGCCTTCATAAAGGCTCACTATCCCGCTTTGTATGCTGGACGTGACGACACATTGCCTGACAGTGTTCTGCGTATCGTTGTGGGTTCAAAAGAATCGCCTCTGGTGCCGTGAACGCCGATGTATTTCTTTTCCAAAAGGGTTAAGATTCATCCATGAATTATCTACAAAGCGGTTCAACGAAGGGTCAAAGAGGAAGCTGGCCTCCGGGCGAGGCAACAAGATGAAGATCACTTCCATTAGCGTCATCCCCGATTCAGAAGTTCCGCTTCGCAATTTTCCGGCGCAATGGGTCTTTGAACTGGAAGATGGAGTCATAGGCGAGGATGGCGCTGTTCTCTGCCCAACTTGCCGATGCTGTTCGCTAAAGCAAGTTCCAAAATCTTTTCCTGACCTTTTCGGGAGGCCCCGAGAGTTGTCTGTTTGGGTGTGTTCCAGCGGATGCACAAAAACAAAGTCACATGCGCACAGGGCCTAACTTTTAAGATGTTGCCTCTCAAGAGTTTGCCACCAATGCTTTCCGATCTGATCGAAAGTGCACAGCCGTGCCCAATCTGTGGGCACGCACGCGGCATTGTTTCGTACGACAGCGTAAGTGCCGGGCCAGACTGGGAATGCAATGCCACGCTAAAGTGTAGCGCTTGCGGCAGGGCGACAACCATGAGGGTGCGATCTGCGGACCAGTCCAAGGGTCAGAAACAGTAAGAGACGCTGCAAAGGCGTGGGCCTCGAATGATGGATTCGGGGCCTTTGGTTTTTGTGGCGTAGTACAAGACAGGCCGGAATCTACTGGGAGAAGCGATGCGACTTCACCAAGAAATAGAGAAGGGAAGCGTTCGACGCCCACAGCGGCAAAATCCGGCAAAAGCCCTTGCCAAACGCGGTTTTTCTGAAGGAAGAGAACGTATGGCTTCGTTTCCCGGCCTTGCTACACTTTGCTACACTTGGGCGGTTATTTAGGCGGGAATGCCCTGCGGTAAGTGCTAGTACGGGCAAGGAGTTCGGAGCCTCGAAAATAAATCAAGCCGCTTGTTTTCATGCGCGTAGCAAGCCAACCGCATCCAACCGGACTCAACCGGAGTGTCCCGCAAAACACAGCCCTAGTGAGTGGTGGGTTCGACTCCCACACGCTTCCGCCAAGTCCTTTCTTTACGCGGTCTTAACAGAGGAAGTTGACTCCAATTCGGAGCCTGACTCCAATTGAGTGATGTTTTGCCCGATGCGCTGAGAGAACTTCTCGGACGCAACGCGCTCGGCATCGCCAACGATGTGCGCATAGTGCTCCAGGGTCACGTTCGAATCTGCGTGACGCATGAGCCGAGTAACGACGTGGATCGGAGTGCCGGATTCGAGCAGTTCCGAAGTTACTCCATGCCGGAAGCAGTGAATGCCCACGTGAACGCCTTTGGCGGTTTCAATCCCGAGCTTCGCCATTGCCCGATGAACACCGTATTTCACTACGTTGTCTGACAGGTATGGCAGCGCACAAGCACCTAGCGCCGCCAGCATCCTCCTAGAAAAACCGTGCGACGCAACTCTAGGTGTAAGTTCCCCCAGCAGGTCAATTCCGCGAGTTGTCGGCAAACCTTATCTTACCTTACCTTACCGGATTATGGATGGTTTGCCCGTGATACGACAAAATGCGTAAGTGCGGCCCAACAACGTGTAGCGCGGCGTCGTTCTCAATTGACAACTACTGACACCGTCACAGATACTGCGATCTGCGCATGTAGGATGCAACGGCACGTCGGCGAAGGGCAATGCCCACCTACGATCTCATCGTGGAGGCCTACATGCCCAATCTAGGAGCCCGTCTGAAAATTGACGTTTTGAAGACTGATCCTTCGCGCGAAGCGCCCATATAGGGCTATCCGGTACTGTGCGCGTCCGCCGACGATGGGACCGCTCCTATGGTTAGCATTCTCGGGAGCATCCTTTT
>WNFT01021404.1_pt1 | contig 12218 bp, 13 predicted proteins | sample 5400191 | NCBI WGS metagenome assembly WNFT01 (sample SAMN13153359, study PRJNA577476) | soil metagenome | isolation source: 80 cm saprolite under Madrone tree | place: USA:California | collected 2016-06-14
GGAAGATCCAGACGGGATCATCCTGGCGTGAGATGCCCGAGCGCTTCGGGCCCTGGTCCACGCTCGCCAGCCGCTACCGCATCTGGCGCAAAGAGGGACGCTGGACACGCATGCTGCAGGTCTTACAGGCCTCAGAGGAACTCTTCCTTTCCTCCGCCTGACTCTTAAGTGTCACTGTAGTACTAGAGGCTGTACGAAAAGGCTTCTGGAGCCAGTTTGCGTTGATGAGTTGTGTGGGCCTGAGAAGCCATTCCAGAAGCCACTGCGTGCTCTTTTCGTTCACATAGGCCAAAGCTTCCGGGGCAAGTGGCTCCAGAAGCCAATGGAAGCTCAACAATGGGAAATGGCTCCCCAGGCCTTTTCGTACAGCCTCTAATGGGCATAGTCTGATAAGAACAGCTATTGATACACAACGGTTGTTGCGGTTGCTAGAAGACTGTAAAGAGAGTATAGACAGAGAGGCAGCAGTGGAAGCCCAGCGCCTGGGGGAAGGTGAAAGGTCGCAAACTTTCCCCTCTTGATTATAGCTGGCACTCTGCCATGTTCTATAGGCGGGTATCCTCTCGCCAGAATGAAAGGATTGGCTTTTCCGGTAGTCGGCGGCTATGACTCTTTGTATGTGGGTGAAAATTTGTCACCAGGAATACATTAACTCTACCATATAGACTGTGTGGAATGTTGGGGAAACATTACCTTTTCTTTAAAAAATGCGCTTCGATAGTCTCTATTATAGTGGAGTACTTCAAAACAATTCCCAGGTCTATCCATTCAGGCGATGATTTCTCAGGCTTATCGGCTACAGGTTGAGACTGAACCCCTTCCCTTCCCGTCTCACGAACAAAATATGCATTCTGTATTAAGCCTAAAAAGATGAGATGTTTCCCCATTGCAATAGCTCCTGAGCTATGATGATAGATCCCAATTCGGTACAAGAATACGGGACTTCCACTAGAGCCAGGGAATGATGATGCATCTATGAGAAATTCCTTCTTACCTTCGAAATCTACTGCTATCGGCGTTGCCGTGATGCCTTTACGTATAATTGGTAGCAGATTTACTTTATCCCACAATCCGCCTGAGTACCCAATAAATATAATCTCCTCAAATGCATCAATGACTTTAAGGGTTTCTTCGGTTGGTAATATTGAACTACTAATTGGACAGTAGTAGAGGTCAACGCCCTCCTGGTCTTTTGCGTACTTGAGTATATTTGAGAATGGAACCACAGCAACATCAATAGCATCGTCTGGATGCACAAACCACAATTGTTCAAGATCATCTAATCCTAGCGTGTATCGGGTTCCTATGAGAGGCTTTCCATCGCGTGCTTGAGTAAAAGTGAGCGATCCGCTTAGCATATTTTTAATGTTGTGCTTAGCTGTTACAAGAAATAAAGCTGATTTATACTCAAACACAAATCCGGTTCCAACATAGGAGTCCTTCAAATCCTTCGTTTCTATTCGAACTGTCGAAAACAATAGATCCTTACTGATGGTTGAAATTTCCAAGTGCTTCCACCTTTCGACCTCTTTGATTTGAAGAGACTATACACGATTTATCTGCTACTGTCTATAAAGGCTCAATCATTCTTAGCACATTGTAGAGAATGGTCATCGAAAACAGGAGAGTAGCAAATTAGAACGTACCATCCCCTGAGAAAACAGAACACCCACGAGGTTATCTCGTGGGTTCTTTTGTCCTGCAATCCCTGACGGGAAGCCTCAGTCATTTAGACCAGTATCAGCCTTGCGTCATCTTCGTTGAGGACCTGTTTCAAGCGCTATGATGCTCCGCCTCAGAGAGGAGCATGAAAATGGATTCACCCCCGCCGCCCCCACTGGCTCTCTCTGTAACCCGATACGCTGCGGTGCACTTCCCACTGACGCGTCCATGCGATAGAATACAGCAGGCGGCAGCGAGACGAGATCGTCGGGATTTGGGCGTCCAGCCCGGGTTTCAAGCTGATCCTGGCGCGTCCAGCAGAGCTGAGTGTCACCACGGACACTTGTCCGCGAGTACGAGTAGGAAACTTGTGGTTCCTTTCGCGCCTCTTGCCACCGCCCTTGTGCATCGTTCTTGTCATGCGGCACACCTGGAGCGGAGGTGACTTCCTCGTTCTCTTCGTTCGCCTATACCGCTTGCTCGCTCTCAGCGGCTGGCCTCTGAGCTACTTTTTTATGCCTCTTTTTCCTCTTCTCCCTCTCCCCGAATTTTCGTAGGAATCCCTGACGGGCTGCTTCAGTCATTTAGACTGCTGCCCTTATAATACAGCATCAGCAGCCCCAAAAGCAATCCTTTTCCGCGCATCTCTGCAAAAGTGGTACTTTCAGGGCCTTCTCTCACACACCCAGGATAGATCGTAACTCAGACAGTAGATAACTACTGTCTATCGTTTTTGTCGGGCATTCTCTTTAGCCTCTTGCAGTAGCTGTTTGCATCTAATAGATGGATTACAATTCTTTCATCTTCTGCCACTTAGAACATGCGTTGATGTCTTTCAGCAAACAAGGCGCGTATACTTCCTCTGTAGTGTATCCACAAGTTATCCACATACAAAGGGGCACCTATGCGACATTCATCTTTCATCCTGGTTGCATTCCTCTTCGTAGTGCTTCTCGTACTCCCTGCTTGTGGCAGTGCCGGCACATCCACTGGCAGCAGCAGTAGCCCAACGCAACCGCCTGCGGCCACAACAGCACCAACCGCGACACCCACACCACAACCAGCGTATACCGGGAAATCAGCAGATCAGATTGTGCAGGCATTGAAAGCAAAAGGGTTGCCCATCGGAGAGACGTTTACCTACACGGCAGAAAACGACTATAATAAACTCCTTGGCCGCCCAGGACAATACATCGGCAAGACGGAATTCAAGGACAACAGGCTCGGCAGCACTTATCACGGTGCTGCTATCAATGTACGTGATGGTGGCTCGGTTGAGGTGTTCGCATCGACAACCGATGCACAACACCGCTTTACCTACCTGCAATCACTCTCAACATCTGGCAACGCCTTGTTTGCAGAATATGAGTACCTGGACGGCCTGGCAATACTCCGTGTCTCATCCGACCTTACGCCAAGTCAGGCAAAGGCGTATGAAACAGCATTCAAAGCTATCGGCTGAGACGGGCGAAATAAGTTGTTCAGGTGCTACGTCGGATGCAGCATGAGGACGTATGCTATATCAGGCTGAGAGAGCTTTTGCTTGCTGCTTTGCATCCTCAACAATGGATGGCGATATTGGCCTTCCCATGTGTTACTCCTTTCATGCGGCCAGAATACTTCGTAACTCAGAGAGTAGATAACTACTATCTATAATAGTACTACTTGATAATGGCCGAATTGAGCGACATGGCATCCGGCATTTGCTCGCGTGTCACCAGGCTGGGAATGATGGCCTGGCGTGTTGGATATTCAAAAGCGGACACGCTGGCGGCCACCAGCACGATGGCATAAATGATGACAATGTTAATAACGTGGAAGATGGTGCATAGAGCAAGCGCTACCGATGTCGATGCCATGGTTATCTCGACGATGAGTAGCATTTTGCGTCGATCGAATATGTCAGCAAATACCCCACCTACCAACGAAAAGATCAGGCGTGGCACGGCCTGGACGAGTCCAATCAGGCCGAGTGCGATAGCAGAATGGGTGAGGAGAAATACTTGCCAGGAAACTGCCACCACCTGCATTTGTGTTCCTGCTGAAGAGATAAGCTGGCCCCAAAACAGGAGTGAGTAATTGCGATTGCGGAGTACTCTCCATGGACCCAAAGGTCTTTTAGCGGGAACGGGAACGATTGTATTTGGGGATGCAGGTGCAGGTGGAGTTTCGGTAAGCTTGCTGGGAACAACATCCTTTTGTGGTTCGGTCTTCATGCAGAAACTTTCAATTGCGCTGGACAGGGCACGATGATACCTTCAATAGTATAGCATGGAGAAATGCATTTGCCGAATCAGAAAGGCTGTCAGGAGGCATCGCCATTGGAAGGGAGCACAATAATCTCCTGTCCGGGTTTGAGTGCTATTTGTAATCCATCCAGGCTGGTTATGAGCTGATTGTTTACAAACATCCTGACATGAGCACGCAGTTGTCCCCGCTCAGAACAAAGAGATTCCCAGACCAGGGGGTACTGGTTTGCGAGTTCCTCTAAAAGCTGCTCGATGGTATCTGCCTGCAACGAGAACTGGCTCTTGCCTCCACTGTGAGCGCTGAAAGTCGATGGCAAGCGCAGGATCACCGTTGCTTTTTCATTATTCATGTCTTTTCACTTTAATTAATCGGGTCCGGATCACACTCACTGTGCTTAAGAGAATACTGATTACGTTGATGTATCTAAACTTATCATTTCTCTCATAGGGAGTATACTCTTCCATCCAGTTACCTGCAAGGGGTACCATTGCATGATCAGATTTTTTGGAAGAGGCCTGGTGGATATCCTACGACAGGGCAGGTCAAGTATATTGTTTAGCAGTTTCTATGGCCTCTCCTAGAGAATCTACCACCGTAGCCCCTGCTGCCAGCATCTCGCGCATCAACTTCACACCCTCTCCATCTGTATAGTCACGACTAACTATGCCTGTACGCTCTAATAATCTATCCTCAGTATTCAATGGTTCGTCAGGTACATTTAAAGCACCAGGAGCAAATAATATGATGGGCAGGCCTCGTTTTGCTGCTGATACGGCCTCTCGCAACAGAGAGAGATTACCTGGGCCAATCGGCATTGGACAGAGGATCAGTATTGATGCTTGTGCCAGGCTTGCACGCACTTGCTCTAATGCCACAGCCGAGACAGGTGCATATGGCTGTTCCGTGATTACTTCGCTGGCAAGGCGCAGTGCCAGAGCATGGTCGCTATCACCAATATTGAGGGCTCCTGCAATGAATGGGATATGAGCATCTGCCAGACCACGCATGATTAATTCGCCGGAGCCTCCACCGGCCATGATATGCACCTTTGGTTTGACAGGTTTTTCATTTTCAATTTCCTGCGCTTCCTCGCCAGGAGGCAGAACGCTCAGGTGTTCTGCCCCTCGCAATATACCGACCTGCACATTGATACCGTATACACGCCGGAGTAGTTGCGGCTCCAGTACCTCTGCTGGGCCTGCATCGGCCACTATTCCACGCTGGAACAAGAGCAGACGTGGGAAATAACGAGCCGCCAGGTTGAGATCATGCATAGCGGCAATGACGGTCACACCCAGCCGGTGATTTAACCGCCGCACCAGTTCAAGGATTTCAATCTGATATTTGATGTCGAGATGAGAGGTTGGCTCATCCAGGAGCAATAATGCCGGTTGCTGCGCCAGCGCCATGGCCATTATCACCCTTTGACGTTCACCACCGCTCAGTTCATTGAAGATGCGCCCGGCAAGAGGAGTAATTTCTGTTGACTGCATAGCCTCCTGTACGATGCTGATATCGTGTTTACTTCTTGTTCCGAACAGATTGATAAATGGGGTGCGTCCCAGGCTCACCATTTCCTCTACGCTAAAGGCGAATGGTACGTGCAATTCCTGGGGAACGACTGCTATACGCCTGGCAATGCCCCGTCGTCCCCAAACTTGCAGGTCACGCCCCTCTAATAGTATATTGCCTCGTTGTGGGCGCAAGACTCCGCTTATCAGGCGTAAGAGCGTCGTTTTGCCGGAGCCGTTTGGCCCCAGCAGGCCAACCATTTCACCTTCATCTACCTGTACGTGTATATCGTAGAGCAGCGGCTGGCGGTCGTAGCCGAAGGTGATGCCATCGATCTGCAGGAGAGGCGCATTGAATTGCGACCCACCTGCTTTCTTCCCTTCCGTGGACGCAATGAATTGCGCCCCTACATTGCGTTTCTTCACCACCGGTAATCCCTCTTATTGTTTCGCAGCAGGAATAAGAAGAATGGGGCACCAACGAGCGCGGTGAAGATGCCCACAGGCAGGACAGAGGGCGCGATGACGACGCGTGCCAGCAAATCAAGAGACAGCCGCGGCAGTCAAAAGTGATCCGACGATGATGATGACTAATTTGTAGCGTTCGACATGCAAGCCAAGATTGGCCGCGCTTTCCTCGCCTAATCCGAAGGCGTCCAACACATTGGCAAGCAACAAAGAGCAGAGTATCCCGGCAATGATGATAGCACCAACGACAAAGATTGGCGGCCAGCTATACACGGCAATGCCACCGGAGAGCCAGTTAAATAATGCCTGCACTCCAAATGCTGCATGCGGGCTGAGCGTCAGGATCAGTGTTTGAAATGCGACCAGAACCGCGTTAATTACGACACCGGCCAGCAGCAACGTGACGACAGGAGTATAGCTGCCCACGCGAGCGATGGCGTAAACCAGCAGCACGGTGAGCATTGCGCCTATGAATGCAAGTAGCGGTGTCAAGGGGAAGAAGGTGCCGAAAACGGTATCGAACGGCAGGACAAAGGCGATAGCGGCACCCAGAGCGGCACCCGACGAAGTGCCAATCAAGAATGGATCAGCCAGAGGATTGCGCAACATGCCCTGGAATAGAACTCCGGCAACTCCAAGTGCAGCCCCGACAAGTGCCGCACCAACAATGGGAATGGGCGTCGAGCCGAAGCTTATCGCTAAAAGCATCACGATAAGCAATACCGCGCTTAACATCGAGAAGAGGAGTGTGGCGGGTAGTGCCCTCACACCTCCTCGCAGTTGTTTGAGTTGTGATTTTTGCGTTGCAATTTTCATAGGTTTGTTGGGTGCAATGCAGTTTAACAACATAATCAGAGGATACCAACCATGGCACGTAGGGGCCGATTGATCGCGCCCACCGCCGATTTATCGGCCCTACCTCATCCTTCGATTCATTTGTTTATGTACATTATCGCACCCTCATATCATCATATAGTCCCGGTACAATAATCAGGCAATGCGCCGGGGAACTTATCTGGATGCAGAATCTGGGCCAGGCATTGCAGACCCTCGACCAACCGCGGCCCGGGACGTCCGATGACGTTGGGATTGATACGATAGACCTGGTGCATTTTGAGCGCATCGATACTGCTCCAGTTGGCACGCTTATACACTGCGTTGACATTGCCGCCATACGCTGGATCCTCGGTGAGGATGATATACTGCGGGTTCGCGCTAATGATCGATTCGACGCTTACCTGGGGAAAGCCTCCATTGGTAGTGTTGCCATGGAAGATGTTGATGCCGTTGGCATCCTGCACAAGCTCATCGTCAAAAGTGCCACCACCGAAGATGTAGGGCTTATCCTGGGTAGTATCATCCGCCTCGATCATTACCTTCGGTGCGGTTGTGCCGGCTACTTTTGATTTCACCTGGCTCACCTGCTGCTGCAACTGGTTGTACAGCGTGGTTGCCGCATTCTGCGTCAAGGTCAAACGCCCTACGGTCAAAATTTCCTTAAGGGTCAGATCAAGGTTGCCGGTTGGCAGGTCCACGACATGCAGGCCGAGATTGGTGAGCTGCGAATCATAGGCCTTGGTATCCTGGCCGTAGCTCAGCACCAGGTCGGGATGTAGCGCCACAATCTGCTCAACGTTGTATTGCTGGTTCGCATTAGAAACTTTAGGCAGCGATGCCAGGTCCGCTGGATAGTTGGTGTAGTAGTCAACCGCGACTACACGCCCCTCCAGGTGCAAGGCTCCCAGCATTTCACTGATGTTGGGCGTCAATGAAACGATGTGCTGCGGAGCTGTGGTTGGAAAGGTAATTGGCTTTCCATAGGCATCAAGCGTTACACTAGGAGTAGGAGTTTGCGTGGGCGTAGAGCTTGCACTGTTTCCACTCTGCCCACACGCTGCTAGCAGGACAACGAGGGAGAGAAGCAAAACGACGCACAAACGAGAAGAGATGACATGGGAGCGCATGAATTAAACCTCCGAGACATACTAACGCCCGCTGTCACCTCGCGCAGATTGGGGTCAACCTGAGACAGGTACGGGTGATAACATGATGTCCCGGTGGCTCGTTCCTCTTACGCGAAGGATGTTGAGCATACATTTGTTCACCGGGCAGGTCTCCTGGCTTCTGGCTACAAACGCTTCTTGTCTCGCCTTCCCATCCGTCCTATGGAGATGTACTTCATAGCTCAAGACAGTGGCTCTTTCCCAGAATATCTCATTTTTGTCAGAGATATTTATGGGGACAGGTCGCTTGCCAGTTACAGTAGCGCGACTGCGTCGGAATTGCACCGACTTCCCTATTCTGCCCAAATATCGATCCAGGCCACCCGATGACAAGCGGTAATATTCTATTACCTGCAGGCAGTATACGCAGAGATAGGAGGCTATGTCAACTCATTTCTGATCTATGGGTGGGCATCATTTTTTGTGTTGGCCCACCCTCTGGCGTCGAATGTACCGAATGTTCCGTTTGTTCCACTTGTTCCGTTTGTTCCGTTTGTTCCATATACATGGCTCTTGAAAAAGATTTTTTCCGGCAGGTGATGGGCCAATTTACGACAGGGGTCACCGTCGCAACTACCTGCGACGACGGTCACGCGGCAGGGTTGACCGTCAGCGCTTTCACCTCCGTTTCGCTCGATCCACCCCTGGTATTGATCTGCGTTGATTTACGCAGCAATGTCCTCGCCCATTTTCGCGAAAGTGGCATTTTCGCCGTCAATATTTTGACCAATCGACAGGAAGCGCTCTCACGCTGCTTCGCCACAATGTCTGAAGAACGCTACACGCATTTTTGCAATGCAGACTATCACGTGGCTGCGACCGGCGCTCCCATCCTCGATGGTGTGCTGGCATTCGTCGATGCCCGTATTATCGCTGAATATCCAGGCGGGGACCACACGATCTTCCTGGGCCAGGTGGAAGCGATGGGCACCGATGGCGAGGTGGTATTTGCCAGCGAAGCAGGCAAACGCAACTCTACATTAACCGCATATCTTCCAAAGGATAGCAATGAATTAGACCTTGTAGAGGCTAAAAGATCGAGCATGCCTCTGGCCTATTATCGCGGGCAGTACCGTCACCTCTCCAAGGACTATCAACGACCTAGCCTGGCTGCTTACTATGATGAAGATTTTGAATGACGAGCAAGAGCTAAGCCGAGCGGAAGCAATCGCTGCATTACAACAGCGCATACGTTCATGCCGCCTCTGTGAAGAACATGGATATATTCCTAAAGCCCATCCTCTTGCAAGCGGTAGAGCAGATGATCGTGTAATGGTAATTGGGCAGGCTCCTGGTCACCGCTCTGTTGCAAAAGGCCGGTCGTTTAGCGGTCCTGGTGGTAGCATTTTGCAGAAATGGCTTGAGCAGGCAGGCTTCCCCCCAGGATATCTCCACGAACACACATATCTCAGTTCGCTCACACACTGTGATCCCGGACGTAACCCACGAGGCAACGGTGACCGTCGACCCTCCCCACAAGAAGTTGCCCTCTGCCGCCCGTTCCTGGAGGCAGAATTACAACTTTTACGCCCAAAGGTTGTGCTGCTCGTGGGAACGATGGCAATCGAGGCGTTCTTCGGCAAAGTACGGTTGGAAGATATCATCGGCACTTTCAAGGAACGCGACGGGATGTTATTGTTGCCCCTACCGCATCCGTCAGGGGTTAGCAGGTGGTTGAATGACGCGGAGCACATGGAACTTTTGAGGAAGGCTTTGGAGATTCTGGCTGAATGGCGGGAAAGATATGGGCTATGATATGTGATGGAAAGGTTCAATCATCCTCAAGATCTCGCCCGTCTTATCGCGGGCAATATCCAGTTCATAACGCTTTTGCAAATTCATCCAGAAAGCAGCGCTTACACCCAGCCATTTTTCGAGGCGCAAGGCGGTATCTGCAGTCATTGCCCTTTTACCAGCAATAAGCTGTGAAATCCGGTTGGCCGGTACGTGCAACTCGCGTGCCAACTCGGTGGGGCTTATATTCAGTTCTGCCAGTTCATCGGCTAATATCTCGCCTGGATGGATGGGATAGACCGGGCGTTTCTGCATGGTTTTTCTCCTAATGATAGTCTACGACTTCGATGTTAAACGGGCGATTTTCGCTTTCCGACCACTCAAAACAAAGTCGCCATTGCCTGTTAATACGCGGTACGTCAAGCGTATTTTAACATTTGGGAAGAACCAAACGCCCGCATTAGTTCCTTACCACGAGATCAGTAATGCCAAAAAGCACAAGTCAGTGCGTGCAAAGCTTCAAAAAAATACAAGATATCAGGAGGTTCTGGGTAGCCATAAGCCTGAAGGAAGGTAGATTGATAGCCGGGTTCCTGTAAGGTCTCAGTTAATCGCATTGAGAACAACGCGGTCGCAAGATCAAATCTCCGGTCAATATATCCCCCTCCTGACCAGTCAATAATCCCGGCCACTTGCAGGCCTTGCACAAGGACATTGGGTAGACAATAATCGTAATGACCGAACACGATATCATTCCTGATCCTGGACCTCTGAGCCTGTAGTTCCACTAGCAGTTGCCTGGCATTGGTTCCATCAAAACGGCTGTTCGTGTTCATGACAGGTGTCTCTGCCGAACGAGCCAGAATCTTGGCACTTAGCCAGTTGAGCTTTTCTGTCAACCAGTCTGCAGGATACGGAAGATCCGGCGTCCAACTATGGACTCGTTGCAGTGTCCGAGCAAATTGCACAATAAGTTGGTGACGTTCTCGCGTATCCGCATGCTGCATGGCTATATGAAGTGTCTCCCCATCAAGATAAGTAAAAAGGAAGGCATGTCCCCCATTCACTTGAGTATCAGCAAGTGGCTTAGCAACAAAAGGCACCTGCTCCTGCAAGGCAGTGAGCATATGAGCCTCCCTGGTCAAAGCCTTGATCATGGCAGGCGAATGAGCTACTTTGAGTACAAATCGTCCGCGAGCCGAGGTCAAAACAGCCACCTGGAACGCCATTCCTTGTGGAGGATATTCGATTGCGTCCAGAGATCCAACATGCTGTGCAATTTCGCGAGGGAGAGCAAACAGAGAAGACATTTTTACGCATCTTATTTTATTTCTTTTTCCGTCATATTCTACCGAAAGAGATGCCTGGTGCAAGCTGTAATCGGTAAATCAGCTTTTGACTTCATCAAAATGGTAGAGTAATATACAAAGGCCCTTCATACATCTAGAAACATAATAATCCTAAAGAAAGCAGCCACACCATGGGACAACAACATTCCCCAGAAGAAATCACCTGTGAGAACGTGACCGGCGAGATCACCGCCTCATATGCAGAGAAAGGATACACCTTGACCTTCGCCGAAGAAGTGATGCGATTTGACCTGTCTCATGCAATACCACCGGTGGTCGTACCACCAGATGTCTCCTTTTTCACCTGGACATCTGAGAGAAGCCACGATTTCTTTGTGGCCTACCATGCATCGTTTCGGGATCGACCCGGGTTCCCTGGTTGGTCTGAACAAGAATGGGTGCGCTGGACATCCGACAATCCTACATTTCGACCCGACTTATCCTATCTCGCGGAAGTCCAGGGTCAGGCAGCGGGTTTCATCACAAACGAAGAGGACGACACAGCTCCAGAGCCAACCGGCTATATCAATCAAGTTGGCGTTGATCCCCGCTTTCGACATCAGGGAATTGGAGCGGCCCTCGTAGTTCGTTCACTGCAAGCGTGGCAAGAGGAGGGAAAAGTGGCAGCGATGCTCCATGTCAATGTCAACAATCCCGGGGCCATACATCTCTATCAGCAATGGGGATTCAGTATCATAGCACGACGGGGAAAATTTCATAAGCTATCGGTCTGAGACAAGCGTAACCGCAAGACCACTCGACGAGCCGCTCCGTGGTCATAGTAAGGGCAAGGGTGGCGGAGGCGCGGAGTGGGGACCCTTGTGGTTGCCCTGGAGTGGTGGGGGCCGCTTAATGTAACTGCCCTGTTTCTCTGGCTTTCTCGTGCATGTGATATTCATGCACACCCTTTTTCAGTGTGCCGAGTGCCAGCGTTGCACAGGTAGGACGTGTCATGACTAACTCGCGACCAAGCTGCTCTATCAGATCCTCGAAACTCATATTCTCGATTTCTTCCGCCGTCATGCCCTGGGTTATTTCGGTCACATAAGATGCAGCAGCGCTACTGATGGTGCAGCCTTCACCCTCCCAGTTGACAGCCTCGACTTTGCCATCCTTATCAAATCGAGCATGCATGGTGATAATATCGGCACAGCCTGGATTACCACCGGTGAGACTTACATCGGCATGTTCCAATGGCCCATAGTTACGCGGATTTTCATAGTGATCTACTAAAAATTCGA
>WNFT01004454.1_pt1 | contig 12216 bp, 8 predicted proteins | sample 5400191 | NCBI WGS metagenome assembly WNFT01 (sample SAMN13153359, study PRJNA577476) | soil metagenome | isolation source: 80 cm saprolite under Madrone tree | place: USA:California | collected 2016-06-14
GGAGATGTGAAGATCCGCAATACCCGCCACCGCACCGACGCGCACCCGCTGGACGACACATGCGGCTGCTATACCTGCCGTAACTTCAGCCGCGCCTATCTGCATCACTTGCAGCGCGTCAACGAAATCCTGGGTGCGCGGCTCAATACCCTGCACAATCTCCACTATTATCTGACCTTGACCCGCGAGCTGCGGCAGGCCATCGCGGAGAACGCGCTGCCTGCCTACGTCGCCCGGTTCCGCGATGATCGCAACCAGGAGGGCGGCGTCTCCGACATGGTAGAATAGCGAGCTTTACGCAGACATCGTCACACTTCCGGTTAGACGATAGGTTCGCGGGACTTCCAGGCTCCCGCGGTGACGAGAGTTAAGTTGCAACAGGAGGATCATCCGTGTTGATCAGCCCCGCATATGCGCAGGCTGCCGGCGGCACGTCCGGCACCGACCTGATGGCATTTTTGCCCATGGTCGCCATTTTCGTCGTCTTTTATTTTCTCCTGATCCGCCCCCAGCAAAAGCGTGCCAAGGAAACCAAAACCATGCTCCAGGCGCTGCAAAAAGGAGATGAGGTTGTCTCGGCTGGCGGGATCGTCGGCAAGATCAGCAAGCTGAACGATTCCTATGCCACGGTCGAAGTCGCGCCCGGGGTCGAGATGACGATTCAACGAACCGCGATTTCGCTGCTGCTGCCGAAGGGCACCATCAAGAGCCTCTAGCGGCAAGCCGCACGTTCGCGGCCGGCGCGTCGTAGGAAACTGCGCTCCCGCCCGTGCACTTCAACCGCTGACACCCAATGAATCGTTACTCAGCCTGGAAATACGTCCTCATCGGCGTTGCGCTGTTTGTCGGCATCGTCTACACCTTGCCCAACTTCTTTCCCGAGGTGCCGGCGGTGCAGGTGTCGACCAGCAAAGCCAATATCAAGATCGACAACTCGACGCTGCAAACCGTCGAGGGCGCGCTCAAGGCCGCGAACATCGCCTACCGCGGCGAGACGATCGATCCGACCGGCATCAAAGTCCGCTTTGCCGATGGCGATACCCGGCTCAAGGCCAAGGACGTGCTGCAGCAGAAGCTTGGCGATGACTACATCGTCGCGCTGAATCAGGTGTCGAGCTCGCCGCCATGGCTGGCGTCGATCGGCGCCTTGCCGATGTACCTTGGCTTGGACCTCCGCGGCGGCGTCTATTTTCTGGAGCAGGTCGACATGAAGGCGGCGCTCGACAAGGCCGCCGATCGTTATCTGACCGACATACGCTCGCTGCTGCGCGAAAAGAAGGTGCAGTATTCTGGTATCGCACGTGAAGGTCAGAACGTCGTCATTCGCTTCCGCACTGCGGCGGAACGCGACAAGGCAAACGCCGAGATCAACGGCGCCTTCCCCGATCTCGCGCTCAACGGCGCCGATGCGGGCGACCAGTTCAAGCTGACCGCCGGCCTCAAGCCCGAGGCGCAAAAGCGGATCCAGGACGGCGCGGTCCTGCAGAACATCACCATCCTGAGAAACCGGGTCAACGAGCTCGGCGTTGCCGAACCGATCATCCAGCAGCAGGGCGCAGACCGCGTGGTGGTGCAGCTGCCCGGCGTGCAGGACACCGCGCGCGCCAAGGATATCCTGGGCCGGCAGGCAACGCTCGAGATACGAATGGTCAACGACGATCCGGGCGCGCTGGAGGCGGCGATCGGCGGTCAACCCGCGCTGGGCAATGATCTCTTCACGGAACGCAACGGGGGGCGGCTCCTGGTCAAGCGTCAGGTGGTGCTGACCGGAGATCGCATCAACGACGCGCAGCCGGGATTCGACGGACGCACCAACGAACCGGCGGTGCACATCAATCTCGATGCTACCGGCGCGCGCATTTTCAAGGAGCTCACGCGCGAGAACGTCGGCAAGCGGATGGCCATCGTGCTGGTCGAAAAGGGCAAGGCCGAGGTCATCACGGCCCCGGTGATTCGGGAGGAAATCGGCGGCGGCCGAGTGCAGATCAGCGGCAAGATGAACACGCGCGAAGCGAACGATATCGCGTTGCTGATGCGCGCCGGAGCGCTGGCGGCGCCGATGGAAATCGTCGAGGAGCGGACGGTGGGCCCGTCGCTCGGCGCGGAAAATATCCAGAAGGGCTTCGACTCGGTGCTCTACGGATTCATCGTGCTTTCCGTCTTCATCTGCGTCTATTACGGACTGATGGGCATCATTTCGACCATCTCGCTGGTGGTCAACCTGCTCTTGTTGATCGCGATCCTGTCGATGCTGCAGGCCACCTTGACGCTTCCCGGCATCGCGGCAGTCGCACTGACTCTCGGCATGGCCATCGACGCCAACGTTCTGATCAACGAGCGCATTCGAGAAGAGTTGCGCTGGGGCGACACGCCGCACGCGGCGATAAAGGCCGGCTACGAACGGGCCTGGGGTACGATTCTCGACTCCAACGTGACCACGCTCATCGCCGGCCTTGCGCTGCTCATTTTCGGCAGCGGCCCGGTGCGCGGCTTCGCCGTGGTTCACTGCCTGGGGATACTGACGTCGATGTTCTCCGCGGTATTCGTCTCCCGCGGGCTGGTGGCGCTCGTCTATGGCGGCCGGAAGAAGCTCGACAGGATTTCGATCGGTCAGGTCTGGAAACCGGCCGTGGCGAAGGCAGCGGGGCAATGACACACATGATGGAACCCTCGGCCCACGGTCGAGAACTTCGTCGCTGACCAGGACAGAGAATCGGCATGGAATTCTTCCGCATTCGCATCGTCATCCCGTTCATGAAGCACGCGCTGGTGTTCAACGTGATTTCGTTGGTCACTTTCCTGCTTGCCGTTTTGTTTCTGGTCACGCGCGGCCTAAGCCTGGGGGTCGATTTCCGCGGCGGAACGGTTATCGAGATCGCGTACAGCCATCCCGCCGATCTCGCGCGCGTCCGCAACGTGATCGACAAGATGAATCTGGGCGAATTTGCGGTGCAGAGCTTTGGCAGCTCCAACAGCGCGCTCATCCGTCTGCCGCTCAAGGAGGGACTTTCGAGCGCCCAACTCTCCGAGCGGGTCATGACCGAGCTCAAGGCCGACGACGCGACCGTGAGTCAGCAGCGGGTGGAATTTGTCGGTCCTCAGGTCGGCAAGGAGCTTTACGAAAACGGCGCCCTCGCCTTGTTGCTGGTGAGCATCGGCATCGTCGCCTATCTCGCGCTTCGATTCGAATGGCGCTTCGCGGTGTCGGCGATCGCAGCCAATCTGCACGACGTGGTGATCATCCTTGGCTTCTTCGCGGTCTTTCAATGGGAGTTTTCACTTCCAGTGCTGGCTGCAATCCTTGCAGTCCTCGGCTATTCGGTCAACGAATCGGTGGTGATCGCGGACCGGATTCGGGAGAACTTCCGCAAGATGCGCAAGGCTACCGTTCCCGACGTCATCAACGGCGCCATCACCAGCACCTTGTCGCGCACGATCATCACCCATGGCTGCACCTTGATGATGGTGCTTTCGATTTTGTTCTTCGGCGGCGAGACGCTGCACTACTTCGCCCTGGCGCTGGCGATCGGAATCTGCTTCGGCATCTACTCTTCGGCGCTGGTGATGGCGTCTCTGGTCATGTGGCTCGGCGTCTCGCGCGAAGATCTGGTCCGGCCGGAAAAGAGAACCGGCGCCGCAGCCCGGGAAAAAATCCTGCCCTGACGCGCCGCGGCCGTCCCTGTTGCGGCCGGCCGGTCTGATGATCACCACACTCCTTTACTCGCTGCTGGCGCTCGACCAGTCGCTGTCGGCGCTGGCTGCGCAGCACGCCGCGCTGATGTTCGCCGCGCTGTTCATCGTGATCTTCGCCGAGACGGGACTGGTCGTGTTTCCGCTGCTTCCCGGAGACTCGCTTCTGTTCGTGGCGGGCACCGTCGCCGCGGCCAGCGGCGTCAATGTCCACCTTCTCGTGCTGACCCTATTGGTCGCGGCGGTCCTGGGAGATTCGGTCAATTACTCCATTGGTCATTTCATCGGCCCGAAGGTCCTTTTGCAGCCTCACGAGTCGCGGCTCGGCCGCTGGCTGAAGCCCGAGTACATGGCGCGGACACATCGCTTTTATGAAAAGTACGGCGGTTTCACGATCATCATCGGCCGCTTCGTACCGATAGTGCGCACGTTCGCTCCGTTCCTCGCCGGCGTCGGTCAAATGAGCTACCGGAAGTTTCTAAGCTACAACGTCATCGGCGGTGCCGCGTGGGTCGGCCTGCTCACGTATTCCGGCTACCTGTTCGGCAATATCCCGTGGGTCAAGAACAACCTGGCGTGGATCGTTATCGGCATCGTCATCGTTTCGCTGCTGCCTATCGCGTTTCAATGGATGCGAGAAAGACGCGCACGAAAGCAGAAGCTCAAGAACCTCAATCTGTGAGTGGCTTCGTGAGCAGCGGCGCCGCTGTGGCAGCGCGAAATCGCTAGACGCGACGCGCGAGCGTTGCGGCGTCGCCGATATACGTCGCCGGAGTGAGTGCCTTGAGTCGCGCTTTTGCGTCGGCGGGAATCTCGAGACCATCGATGAAGGCGTGAAGCGATTCGCGCGTCATGCCGCTTTTTCCCCGGGTCAGCGCCTTCAGTTGCTCATACGGATTAGGCGCACCGTAACGCCGCATGACGGTCTGAATCGGCTCGGCGAGCACTTCCCAGTTGGCTTCGAGATCGCCGGCAAGTTTAGCCGGATCGACCTCGAGCCTGGCAAGACCGCTCCTGCATGACACGATCCCCAACAGCGTATAGCCAAGCGCGACGCCCATATTGCGCAGCACTGTCGAATCGCTCAAATCGCGCTGCCAGCGCGAGATCGGCAGCTTGTCCGCGAGGTGACGCAAGAGCGCGTTGGCGAGCCCGAGATTGCCCTCGGAATTCTCGAAGTCGATCGGGTTCACCTTGTGCGGCATGGTCGAGGACCCCACCTCGTCTTGTTTCAGCTTCTGATTGAAATAGCCTAGCGACACGTATCCCCAGAGATCACGATCGAGGTCGATGAGAATGGTGTTCAGGCGCGCGAGGGCGTCGAAGAGTTCCGCCAAGCCATCGTGCGGCTCGATCTGCGTCGTGTAAGCATTGAATTCGAGCCCGAGCTTGGTCACCAGCTTGCGCGCCACCGACTCCCAGTCGATCGCGGGGTATGCCGCGAGATGTGCGTTGTAGTTGCCGACGGCGCCATTGATCTTGCCTGGCAGTATCACCTCCTCGAAGAGCGCGCGGGCGCGATCGAGACGCGACACGACATTGGCCATTTCCTTGCCCAAGGTCGTCGGCGTCGCCGCCTGGCCATGCGTGCGCGCCAGCATCGGCAAGGCCGCGTGATCGTGCGCGAGAATGCGCAGATCGCCCACCAGCGCCGCAAGCGCCGGCGACAAGACGTCCCGGCGCGCATCGACCAGCATCAGTCCATGCGCCAGATTATTGATGTCCTCCGAAGTGCAGGCGAAATGGATGAACTCGGCGGCACGCATCACTTCGACGACGCTCTCGAAGCGCTCCTTCAGCCAATATTCGACGGCTTTGACATCATGATTGGTGGTGCGCTCGATGGCCTTGATCCGCTCGGCATCGGCAATGCTGAAGTCTCGCTGAACTTCCAGGAAAAGCGCGCGGGTCGCGGCGGAAAACGGTGCCACCTCGGCGATGCCGGGTTCGTCCGAGATAGCTTCGAGCCACGCGAGCTCGACACGCACGCGCTGGCGCATGAGAGCGAATTCGCTGAAATGGTCGGCCAGCGCCACCACCTTGGTGCGATAACGGCCGTCCAGCGGCGACAGTGCAGTAAGAGGAGTGAGCGCGTCGGAAGTCGACATGACATTGCAGGCGGGGCCAGCAAAGTCTATCACAACGACTGACGGCTTCGCGCGGCTCGCGACAGACCGGGCGCGCTGTTTCGCGGTGGTATAATTCGCGTCGCCCGTCAGAGGCGTCGTCCTTCGCAACCGTCATAACTTCGCATGAAACTTCTCGCGTCGCACACAAGCCCTTACGCGCGTAAGGTGCGCATCGCCATCGCCGAAAAGAAAATCGAATGCGAGTTGGTCGAGGAATCGCCGTGGGTCCCAGGAACGTCGGTGCCTAATTACAATCCTTTGGGCAAGGTACCGGTCCTGGTACTCGATGACGGGACCGCGCTCTACGACTCGCGCGTTATCGTCGAGTACCTCGATACCGTGAGTCCCGTGTCACGGCTCATTCCCGAACCGAGCCGGCAGCGGATCGCGGTCAAGCGCTGGGAAGCGCTTGCGGATGGCATTTGCGATGCTGCGGTCGCAATCGTGCTGGAAACAAAGCGGCCGGCGAAAGAACAGAGTGCCGAGTCGCTCGCCCGCCAGCAGCAGAAGATCGACCGCGGCCTCGCGGATTTAGCGAGCGAGCTCGGCGACAGGCCGTGGTGCTCCGGCGACGCGTACACCCTCGCTGACATCGCAACCGGCTGCGCGCTCGCCTATCTCGATTTGCGTCATCCCGCGATCGACTGGCGCGGCGAGTATCCATCGCTGCTCAAGCTGGCAGAAAAGCTGGCGAAGCGGCAGTCGTTTCAGGACACCGTTCCTCCGACGGCGTAACAAGGGTCACCGGAACGGGTTACGCCTTCTGAAATTTTGCGTCGTCCTCGCGAAAGCGGGGACCCAGCGGCGTTAGTTCCAAAGACACTGGATTCCCGCTTTCGCGGGAACGACGAAGATGCAACGTATTACAGCGCCTGCTTGAGCTGCTCCAGTATCGCCGGATTTTCCAGGGTCGAAATGTCCTGGGTGATGGTTTCGTCCTTGGCGATTGAGCGCAGCAGGCGGCGCATGATCTTTCCCGAGCGCGTCTTGGGCAGATTGTCGCCGAAGCGAATGTCCTTGGGCTTGGCGATCGGCCCGATCTCCTTGCCCACCCAGTCACGGAGCTGCTTGGCGAGCCTTTCCGCGTCGTCGCCCGTCGGCCGCGCCTGCTTCAGCACGACAAAGGCGCACACCGCTTCTCCGGTCAGCTCGTCTGGACGGCCCACAACGGCGGCCTCGGCGACCATGGGATTTGCGACCAACGCCGATTCGATTTCCATCGTCCCAAGGCGGTGGCCGGAGACGTTGAGCACGTCATCGATGCGGCCCATGATGGTGAAGTAGCCGGTCTCCTTGTCGCGCACCGATCCGTCGCCCGCGAGATAGAGCTTGCCGCCGAGCTCCTCCGGGTAGTACGACTTCTTGTAGCGCTCCGGGTCGCCCCAGATGGTGCGGATCATCGCCGGCCACGGCCGCTTGATCACGAGTATGCCGCCGTGTCCGTTGGCCACGTCGTGTCCCGTCTCGTCGACGATGGCGGCCATGACCCCGGGCAGTGGCAAGGTGCACGAGCCGGGCACGAGCGGCGTCACGCCCGGAAGTGGCGTGATCAGATGGCCGCCGGTTTCGGTCTGCCACCATGTGTCGACGATCGGGCAGCGCGCTCCACCAACGTTCTCGTGGTACCACATCCAGGCCTCGGGATTGATGGGCTCGCCGACAGTGCCGAGCAGCCGCAGCGTCGACAGATCGTAATTTTTCGGCGCGGTTTGGGGATTCACGTCGGAGGCCTTGATGAGCGAGCGAATCGCCGTAGGCGCGGTGTAGAAGATGCTGACCTTGTGCTTCTTTATGGTTTGCCAGAAACGTCCGGCGTCCGGAAACGTCGGTACTCCTTCGAACACGATCTCGGTCGCGCCGACGGCGAGAGGCCCGTAGCTGATATAGGTGTGCCCGGTCACCCAGCCAATGTCGGCGGTGCACCAGAAAACATCATCGGGTTTGATGTCAAACGTCCAGCGCATAGTCAGCATTGCCCACAGGAGATAACCCCCGGAGCTGTGCTGAACACCCTTGGGCTTGCCTGTCGACCCTGACGTGTAAAGAATGAAAAGGGGGTGCTCCGCGCCTACCCATTCCGGCGGGCAGGTGTCCGGCTGCTGCGCGACAAGCTCGTGCAGCCACAAGTCGCGCGGTGCGGAGAATGCAAGCTTGCCGCCGGTGCGCTTGTAGACGATCACGTTTCGAATCGCTTCGCATCCGCCGAGCGCGAGCGCCTCGTCGACGATGGCCTTGAGCGGCATCGCCTTGCCACCGCGTGTCTGCTCGTCGGCGGTGATGACCGCGAGTGCACCGGCGTCGATGATGCGCTCCTGCAGCGACTTTGCCGAGAAACCGCCGAATACAACCGAGTGGGTGGCGCCGATCCGCGCGCACGCCTGCATCGCAGCCACTCCTTCGATCGACATCGGCATGTAGATGATGACGCGGTCGCCTTTTTTGATGCCGAGCGACTTGAGCGCGTTGGCGAAACGGCACACTCGGTGGTAGAGGTCCTGGTAAGTAACGCGCGTAACCGCGCCATCGTCGGCTTCGAAGATGATCGCGATTTTGTTCGCGTTGCCGTTTTCCAGGTTGCGGTCGAGACAGTTGTACGAGACATTGAGCTGCCCATCCTCGAACCATTTGTAGAAAGGCGCGTTGGATTCGTCGAGCGCTCTGCTGAACGGCTTGTGCCAGTCCAGCGTCTCACGCGCGAGCCTCGCCCAGAAGCCTTCGTAATCCGATGCGGCCTCGGCGTTGAGGCGGCCCAGGTCGGCCTTGGAGACGTTCGCCTTCGCCGCGAATTCGGCCGGCGGGGCGAACACGCGCTTTTCGTGCGATACCGACTCAATCGAAGCCATTTTGAAGTTCCTCCTTCCGGTTTGCTGTGCGCGCATCGGACTTGCGAGGATCGGTAAGGCCGATGCGATACGAGAGACTTTATCCAGTCTACCGGGCGGGCGATATCAGGCGCAATTGCACTCTGCGAAGCCGGACCGGTAGCGCCCGGCACAGACATCGTAACCGTTGGCGACGAGCTTGATCAAGCGCGCAAAGCTGGGCCTCCGGCATCGCCGGCGCCGCAGGAAACGAAACGGCGTAGCAGGCGAGGCATGCGGGCGATGCTAAAATTGCTGTTTAGGCGGCCCCGCAGGCCGCTCTTTGCGGCGGGCCGATTCACGAGCACCTTCCCCATGACCGACCATTCCATAACGACCATCTCGCAGGAGTCGCTTATCCAAAGCGTCGCCGACGCGCTTCAGTACATCTCGTATTACCACCCCCTCGACTATATCGACGCGCTCGCGCAAGCGTACGCCGCCGAGGAGTCGCCGGCGGCCAAGGACGCAATTGCGCAAATACTGACCAATTCGCGCATGTCAGCGGAGGGCCATCGACCGATGTGCCAGGACACGGGCATCGTCGTCGTCTTTGTCAAGATCGGCATGGACGTTCGCTGGGACGACGCGACGATGTCGATTACCGACATGGTGAACGAGGGCGTGCGGCGGGCGTATCTCGACCCTGACAACACCTTGCGGGCATCGATCGTTGCCGACCCTGCCGGCGCTCGCAAGAACACGCGAGATAACACGCCCGCGGTCGTTCACTTCGACCTGGTGCCCGGCAACACAGTCGAAGTGAAGCTGGCGGCCAAAGGCGGAGGCTCAGAGAACAAGGCCAGGTTCGCGATGCTCAATCCGTCGGACTCGATCGTCGACTGGGTGGTGAAGACGCTGCCAGGCATGGGTGCGGGATGGTGTCCGCCGGGCATGCTCGGCATCGGCATCGGTGGCAGCGCGGAAAAAGCGATGCTGCTGGCCAAGGAAGCGTTGATGGAGCCGATCGACATGCATGCGCTCAAAGCGCGTGGGCCGAAAAACGCGACGGAGGAGCTTCGCATCGAGATCTTCGACGCGGCCAATGCGCTCGGCATCGGTGCTCAGGGCCTGGGCGGATTGTCGACGGTGCTCGACGTCAAGATTCTCGACTATCCAACGCATGCGGCGAGCAAGCCGGTGGGCATGATTCCCAATTGCGCGGCGACCCGTCATGCGCACTTCACGCTCGATGGATCGGGCGCGGTCAAACTCGATCCACCCGACCTCGCACGCTGGCCGGATGTGCATTGGGCGCCGTCGCCCGCGTCGACGCGGGTCAACCTCGACACTCTCACGCGCGAGGAGGTTGCGCGCTGGAAACCGGGCGAGCGCTTGCTCCTGAGCGGCAAGATGCTGACCGGACGCGACGCCGCGCACAAGCGCATCGCGGATATGTTCGCCAAAGGCGAGCCGCTGCCGCCAGGCGTAAGCTTCACCAACCGGGTGATCTTTTACGTCGGCCCCGTCGAGCCGGTGCGAGACGAGGCGGTTGGTCCCGCGGGACCAACGACCTCGACCCGTATGGACAAGTTCACCGAGATGATGCTGGCGAACACCGGCCTGATCGCCATGATCGGCAAAGCCGAACGTGGCCCGGCGGCCATCGAAGCCATCAAAAAACACCGCGCAGCGTATCTGATCGCGGTTGGCGGTGCTGCCTATCTCGTTTCCAAGGCGATCAAGAGTTCACGCGTAGTCGCCTTCGCCGATCTCGGCATGGAAGCGATCTACGAGTTCGAGGTCAAGGATATGCCGGTGACGGTGGCGGTCGACGCGACGGGAGCCTCGGTCCACCAGACCGGGCCTCGCGAGTGGCAGCAGAGGATCGGCAAGATTCCGGTAAGCGTAGCCTAAAAGCTGCGGCGCTCTCGCTCGCGGCTCAGCGGGGCGAAAAGGCGTCGCCGCCGATCATCACCACGCCCCGGGCCGGGCGCAGGCATACTGCAGGCTTCTGTAGTAGTTTCTGGACCCGGACTTTCACCGGACGCCCGATTTCGACGCGCGATGGCCAAATACACCTCGCCCCTGAACGCGGACACCGTTTCGTCGCTGACTGCGCCGCCGGTGCGGCTCGGCCTGCAAACCAAGCTCACTTTGTTGGACATCGGGCTGATTGTGATCGTGGCCACCGCGGTCAGTATAAGCACATTCCTGATCCGGCAGCAGGTCCAGTATTTGATCGTCGCGCTATCGGTCGTCGCGGGCCTGGCGCTCGTCCTTATTGGCGCAACGCTGCTGCGCAAGCGGCGGCTAGTCGCCGTCCCGATCCGGCAACTGATGCGCGGCGTGCGCGCGGTCGGCGCCGGCAAGCTCGACGTCTTTGTGCCGGTGAGCTCGAGCGACGAGCTCGGACTTCTGACGCACACCTTCAATCATATGACGCAGCGCCTGTTCGAAGCGCAGGCCGAGGTCGCGACCTATCAACGCACCCTCGAGGAGAAGGTCACCCAGCGCACCAAGGAGCTGGAGGTCGCAACCGCACAGGCATACAAGCTCGCGCAGCACGATATTCTCACCGGCCTTCCGAACCGCGCGTTGCTCAACCAGCGGCTCAGACAAATCATTGCTCAGGCGGCGCGCGACGGGCATCAGGTGGCGTGCCTCTTCCTCGACTTCGATCACTTCAAGCGCATCAACGATACGCTCGGCCACGATGCGGGCGATCAGTTACTGCAAGCGATCGCGCAGCGACTGACCAGCGCGGTGCGCGAGTCGGACACCGTTGCTCGCCTCGGTGGCGACGAATTCGTGGTCATTCTTCCCGGTCTCGACCCGGACAAGACAACCTTCGAGATCATGCAGGTCATCACACGCGTGCGCGAATCCTTCCTTGCGGCGTTTCGTCTAGGCGATCAGACACCGACGCTCACCTGCTCGATCGGCGTGTCGGTGTATCCCGTCGACGCGGCCGATCCGGGCGCGGTGATTAAGCAGGCGGACACCGCGATGTATGCCGCCAAGGGAGCCGGCCGCAACGCTTACCGCTTCTACACTGCGGACATGAACGCCAGGGTGCAGGCGCGATTGCAGCTCGAGACCGACATGCGGCGGGGCTTGATGGACGACGAGTTCTTTCTCGTCTACCAGCCGCAAGTCGAAATGGCGAACGGGCGGGCGTGCGGCGTGGAAGCGTTGCTACGATGGCGCGATCCGCAAAGGGGCGTGGTCGGCCCGAACGAGTTCATCCCCATCGCCGAGGAATCGGGAATGATCCAGGCGCTGGGTGCGCGAGTGCTGCGCGACGCCTGTCGTCAGGTCATGACCTGGCATCGGCATAACATGATGCTGCGTCTGTCAGTGAATCTGTCGGTGCAGCAGCTGGAGCACGAGAGCTGGCTTTCGATTGTCGAAGACGCCTTGCTCGCCAGCGGCATGCCAGCGCGCTATCTCGATCTGGAGATCACCGAAAGCGTGATCATCACCCATCCCGAAAAGGCGGTGGCTACGCTGATGAAGCTCAAGCGGATGGGCGTGTCGATTACCGTTGACGATTTCGGAACCGGTTATTCGAGCTTGTCCTATCTCACCAGCCT
>WNFT01008275.1_pt1 | contig 12215 bp, 10 predicted proteins | sample 5400191 | NCBI WGS metagenome assembly WNFT01 (sample SAMN13153359, study PRJNA577476) | soil metagenome | isolation source: 80 cm saprolite under Madrone tree | place: USA:California | collected 2016-06-14
CCGGTTCCACTGGGTCTGCTCGAGTGCCTGCAGGATGGCTTCCTTCTCGGCGATCTGGGCCGCCTTGCGGGAGATGTCCTTGAGCGACGTGGTGGCGGTCTTCCCCGCCCGCGCTCCGTTGTCGTCCGCGGCGGGCGCGGGGCCGGGCAGGGGGCTGCGTCGCAGGAGCGGATCGCCGAGCACGATCATGCGTTTGATCATGTTCTCGAGCTCGCGGACGTTGCCCGGGAACCGGTGGCGGACCAGCCGTTGCATCGTCTCCGCCGGCATCTGGAGCGTCTCGCGCCGGAAGAGCTGCGAGTAGCGCTGCATGAAGTAGTCGGCGAGGACCGGAATCTCCTCCGGGCGCTCGCGCAGCGGCGGCACCATGATCTGGATCACGTTCAGGCGGTAGTAGAGGTCCTCGCGGAAGCGACCGCCCGCCACCGCCTGCTCCAGGTCCTGGTTGGTGGCCGCGAGCACCCGCACGTCGACCTTCACGGTGGACCGGCCCCCCACGCGAGAGAACTGGCCGTCCTGGAGGACGTGGAGCAGCTTGCCCTGCAGGGCGGGGTGGAGGTCGCCGATCTCGTCGAGGAAGATGGTGCCGCGATCGGCCGCCTCGAACTTTCCGATCTTGAGCTGATGGGCGCCGGTGAATGCCCCGCGCTCGTGCCCGAAGAGCTCGCTCTCGAGCAGCTCGCGCGGGACCGCGGCGCAGTTGACCTTCACGAACGGGCCGCTCTGCCGCACCGACTCCTCGTGGATGGCGCGGGCCACCACGTCTTTGCCGGTGCCGGTCTCGCCCGCGACGAGCACCGTGACGTCGACCCGGGCGGCCTGCTCGATGATCTCGCGGACCTCGCTCATCTTGGGGCTGCACCACAGGCCCACTTCGGCCCGGAGCCGGGCGCGCGCCTCGTCGTCGGGGGTGCGCTCCCAGTTCCGGCGGGGACGGGTGAGCGCGCTCTTGATGACGTTCTCCAGGTCCTCGGAGCTGAACGGCTTCTGGAGGAAGTCATCCGCCCCGAGCGCGGCCGCTTCGGCGGCCAGGTCGCCCGCGTCCGCATCGGCGAGCAGGATGATCGTGCCGGGGACACCGCCCTGCGCCTTCAGGCGGCGGAGCAGGTCGTTCGTCTGGGTGCCCAGGTCGAGGAGGCTCAGCAGGAACCGACGCTGCCCCATCTCGGCGAGGGCGCCGTCGACCGAGTCCGCCGCGACCGGTTCGTAGCCCCACTCACCGAGGAGCTCGGTGAGATGATGCGACACCGCCGGCTTCGTACCTGCGACGAGCACGAGTCTGTTCTTCATTATTTGCGTCATTCACGTCCTTCACAAATCATCGGCGGTCTAACGCTCCGGTTGTTTGGCGAGACAACGAAGATACTGTGAACACGTCACCATGCAGAACCCGAGGCGCTAGGAAAAGCAAAGTAGGTGCCATCACAGTTGCAGGTTCGTTCACGTAAGTGCCTGATCTGACGGGAAAGAATGCCTCTGAAAAACAGGCATTCCGATTCACTTAATGGGAAAGGAAGTTCCTTTCTGACACTTGCTCGTACCAATCTGCCGTTCCCCTAGGGTTACAGCAACAAAACACCAAGTCAAACAATTAGTTAGCGAACCACGACGCTCTAGCAACAGTTGCACATACCACGAAAGGAACGTGCGGGCCCCTTCACGGTGATCGACGCTTCATGCCCGGGCTCAATTCCTCGCCCCGCCGTCCCTGGCTCGATTGAGGGCAATACATACATAATTTACCAATAGTTACGGGTTAGATCGGGGGGTGAACGCCCGCTGGAATCCGGGGCCGTGCGACGCCTGGGCTGGGTCACTGCTGGGTGTGCACAGGTGTATTGCACATATCGCACGCGTGAGGGCGGTGTCGAAGTCGCTTGACGCGATGCGGCTCGGAGGTCCGGGCAGAGCGGGGGCGCAATCAGGGCGTCGGGACGAATCTTCCCGACGGACGCTCGGACACGCGTCGAGTGGTGAAGAAGTTACCGGGCGTCGGTGTAAGTTTTACACCGAGCCGGTTTCGTCTCTTACTTCAAGTTCTCGCCGTCCTCCGACTTCTGGAGGATGTGATCGACCACTTGGGTCACGTGCCCGGCCAGATCGTTGAAGGCGGCGACCATCTCAGACCGGTCGGTCTGGAGCATGTCCACCTTGTGGCGGAGCCGGGCCACCTCCTCACGCAGCATCTCGTTCTCGCTCTCCAGGGTCTGATTCCGTGTCTGCAGACGCTCGGAGGTCTCGAGGGTCTCCAGGCACACGCTGAAGAGCCGCTGGCCGTCGGCCAGCCATCGGGCCAACTCGGGAGAGTTCGCAGTCATTGGGTGAGTGGTCCCTTTCGCCCTGCCCGCGTCATGATGTGAGCGTCTCGAGCGCGAGATGTCTCCGGCGATGAATCCGGGGGTGAGATCCAGGATCTCGACGATGCGGGAATACGGCACGCCCGCCGCCGCGTGGACGCGCTCCACCAGCTCGGCGCTATCCGATCCGAACAGGTCGAGCGCGAGCGCGTCGACCGGGACGACGGAGCTGCTGATGTAGCGGATGCGGTTCCCTTCGGATTTGAGCTGCCGACAGGCGGTGGCGACGTCTCGTTGGAGCCGGCGCATCTGCTCCGGAGCGACATTGCCGAGATCCCGCTCGACCACATAGAGAGCCATGCGCCGGTGCCTCCTGGAAACGCCACCGGGATAGTAGCCGAGTTGCGGGCGGGCGACAAGGCGCGGACTCGCGTCCGCCGAATTATTCGGCGTGGTCGGCGTCTCGCACCCGGTTTCCGCCGCCGTGCCGGGCCTGCTCCATCAGCGCGCGGGCCCGGTCGAGCAGGGCGTGCGCGTCCGTTCCGTCCCGGGGAAACGAGGCGAGGCCGATACTGACCGGGTCCGACTCCGCGAGGCGGGCGCGCACCCGCTCGGCAATGGCGAGTGAATCGGCGGGTGACGTGTTGACCAGCAAGAACGCCACCGCGCCGTCGACGTGGCCCACCATGTCGGTGGTGCGGAGCAGCTCCGCGATGGTCGAGTGGAGGCCGGCGGGATCCGGAGCCTCCGCGCTGGGCCGTCGATCGGGTGTGAGGAGGCAAAGCCCGAAGAAGTCACGATAGCGGCTCGCGCGCCCCGCCTCACGCGTGAGCAGCGTGAGGAAGACCGTGCAAACGTTGCGTCGCACGTCGTGCCGAAAAACGCCGTATTGTCGGCAGTTTCTGGCTCGGCGCGGCCCGAATCTTACGGCTCATCACGCAGATTTCCGCCTGAGGGGAATGGAGTTGCCCAATCAATGTAGCTAGCTTCCTCAGTGGAGGCGTAATTATATCCAGCAAATCAGGCAGTTAGGGCCACGAGCTCGTGCGGCTTGTGGCACTGTCATTGCTACTCTCTGCCGTCGGCTTCCAGGGAGTTGGACTGTCAAGGAGGAGCGAGAACTGATGAAGACGGTTGGACAGGCAGGCGGACTCGGGCCGGGATCGTCAGAGAAGGAGCCCGGCGCCGGTGGCTATCTCTTCGTGAGCAAGGCCGGCAGGGTCTGGTGGCGGTTGAGCCGAGGCTCGCATACCCACACCGAGGAGACATAGCATGCGCGTCCTCGTCACCGGTCACAGCGGCTATATCGGATCCGTCATGGTCCCAATTCTGAGAGGGGCGGGTCACGACATCGTGGGGCTCGACACCTTCTTCTTCGAGGACTGCCTGCTCGGAGACGCTCCGGGCAACGTCCCAGCCATCCGGAAGGATATCCGGGACATGCAGGTTTCGGATCTCGAAGGGTTCGACGCGGTGGTACACCTCGCCGCTCTCTGCAACGACCCCCTAGGTGACTTGAACCAGGATTGGACCTACGACGTCAACCACCACGCCTCGGTGCACCTGGCGCGGCTCTCCCGGGAAGCGGGGGTTCGCCGCTTCCTCTATGCCTCGTCGTGCAGCATGTACGGAGCCGCCGGTAGCGAGATCCTCAACGAGACCGCGCCCCTGCGCCCCCTGACCGCCTACGCGGTGTCGAAGGTCCGTACCGAAGAGGATGTCTCCAAGCTGGCGGACGGCACCTTCAGCCCGGTCTTCATGCGCAACGCGACCGCCTACGGCCTGTCGCCCCATCTGCGCGCCGACGTGGTGCTCAATAATCTCGTCTGCTGGGCCCACACCACCGGCCGCATCCGGATCCTGAGCGACGGCACACCCTGGCGCCCGATCGTTCACGTGCAGGACATCTCGCGCGCGTTCGCGGTGGCCCTGGCCGCGCCACGTACCGCGATCCACAACGAGGCGTTCAACATCGGCTCGAACGAGGAGAACTATCAGGTGTCCGAGCTGGCCGAGATCGTGCGGGGCATCGTGGCCGGTTGCAAGGTCGAGTACGCCGAGGGCGGAGGCCCGGACCCGAGGAGCTATCGGGTCGACTTCAGCAAGCTGGGCCGCGTCCTTCCGGAATTCCGCCCTCAGTGGAACGCGTCGTTCGGGGCCAAGGACCTCTATGCCGCGTTGCAGGATGCCGAGGTCACACTCGCCGACTTCCAGGGCCGCAAGTACATCCGCCTTACTCAGATCAAGCATCTCCTCGACTCCGGCCGGCTCGACGGCTCCTTGCGCTGGACCCGGTCCGCGGCGTAGCCGATGGCCACCTGCCGCTTCTGTCACACGCCACTCGAGCGCACGTTCGTCGACCTGGGCATGTCGCCGCTCTGCGAGAGCTTTCTCACTCGCGAGCAATGCAATCACATGGAGCCCTTCTATCCGCTGCACGCCTATGTCTGCGAAGGGTGCTTCCTCGTTCAGGTCGAGGAATACGTCCGACCGGAGCGGATCTTCGACGAGTACGCGTATTTCTCGTCGTACTCCCAGGCGTGGCTCGCCCACGCCAAGTCCTACACGGAGATGATCGCCGCCCGCCTCGGCCTCGATCAGACGAGCCAGGTGGTCGAGCTTGGCAGCAACGACGGCTATCTCCTGCAGTACTTCGTGGCGAAAGGCGTGCGCGTTCTCGGCGTCGAGCCGGCCGCCAATGTCGCGGCGGCCGCCATGGCGAGAGGCGTACCCACCACCACCCGCCTCTTTGGCCTCGAGGCCGCGCGCACCCTACGCTCCGAAGGCGTTTACCCGGATCTCATCGTCGGAAACAATGTGCTGGCGCAGGTCTCCGATCTGAACGGCTTTGTGGCCGGAATGAAGGCACTCTTGAAGCCGGGCGGTGTCATCACGATGGAGTTCCCCCACCTCCTCCGGCTCATGGATGAAAACCAGTTCGACACGATTTACCACGAGCACTTCTCGTACTTCTCGCTGATGAGCACCGAACGGATCTTCGCGGCTCACGGCCTCACCCTGTTCGACGTGGAGGAGCTCTGGACGCACGGCGGCTCGCTGCGGATCTACGCACGCCACCGCGAGGACGAGACACGCCCGGTGGGCCCACGGGTCCGGGCGCTCGTGGCCCGCGAGCAGGCGGTCGGTCTCGATCGGCCCGAGCGGTATGCTGCCTTTGCCGAACAGGTGCGCGAGACCAAGCGTCGCCTGCTGGAATTCCTCGTGGCCGCCAAGCGCCAGGGGAAGTCCATCGCGGCCTACGGCGCGCCGGGTAAGGGGAACACCCTTCTCAACTACTGCGGCATCCGGACGGACTTTCTCGACTACGCGGTAGATCGGAACCCCTACAAGCACGGACGCTTCACCCCCGGCACACACATCCCGATCTATCCGCCGGAGAAGCTCCTCGAAACACGCCCGGACTACGTGCTGATCCTGCCGTGGAATCTAAAGGACGAGATCATGGAGCAGATGAGTGCGGTCCTATCGTGGGGCGGCCAGTTCGTGGTGCCGATTCCGGACGTGAAGGTGTATCCGTGATGGGTCCACGAGAAAGGCGGAGACGCGAATGAAGGTCGTGCTCTTTTGCGGAGGCCTGGGAACCCGGCTACGGGAATACTCGGAGAGCATCCCGAAGCCGATGGTGAATATCGGCTATCGACCCATCATCTGGCACGTCATGAAATACTACGCCCACTTCGGACACACCGACTTCATCCTCTGCCTCGGGTATCGCGGAGACGTCATCAAACAGTACTTCCTGAACTACGAGGAATGCCTGTCCAACGACTTCCAGCTCTCGAAAGGCGGCCGCGAACTTCAGCTGTACAGCCGCGACATCGATCAGTGGAACATCACCTTCGTGGATACCGGCCACTATGCGCCGATCGGCCAGCGGCTCAAGGCGGTAGAGCAGTACCTCGAAGGCGAGGACGTCTTTCTGGCAAACTATTCGGATGGCCTCTCGGATCTGCCTCTTCCCGCCTATCTGGACAACTTCTACCGGAACGATGCCATCGCCAGCTTCGTCTGCGTCCGACCGAGCCAGAGCTTCCACATCGTGAGCCTCGCCGAGACGAACGTGGTGACGGACATTCGACACGTCGACGCGGCCGATCTCCGGATCAACGGCGGCTTCTTCGCCTTCAAGCGGGAGATCTTCGACTATATCGGGGATGGCGAGGACCTCGTGGCGGAGCCGTTCCAGCGGCTGATCGGGAAGGGCGGCCTCGTCGCCTACAAGCACGACGGGTTCTGGGCCTGCATGGACACCTTCAAGGACAAGCAGCGACTAGACGAGATGAACGCACAAGGCGACTGCCCTTGGGAAGTGTGGCGGACCGCCCCGGCGCGTGCTGCGGCGGCGCCGGCTCGTGAGAGCCGACCCATCTCGGTCCCGGTGACGCGAGCCCGCGCCGGCGAGTGATGTCCGTGACGGCCCCCGCTGAGCACGCCACATGATGAGCCTCGACCTGGAGCGCCGGGACGAGCCCCTCGTCGTGCTTTGTCTTGGCGCTCACGCCGACGACCTCGAGATCGGGTGCGGCGGGACGATCCTCAAGCTCGCCAGCGGGGGCCGACCCCTCGCGGTAACGTGGGTAGTCTGGAGCGCGGAGGGGACGCGGCAGCAGGAGGCGCGAGACAGCGCGGAGCTTTTCCTGAGCCAGGCCAAGAGCAAGACGGTGGCCCTGAAGGCCTTCCGCGACGGCTTCTTCCCATACCAGGGCCAAGAAATCAAGGAGGAGTTCGAAGCGCTCAAGACCCGCCTGTCCCCGGACGTGATCTTCACGCACTTCCGCGACGATCTGCACCAGGATCATCGACTGATCTCGGAGCTCACGCGCAATACCTTCCGCCATCAGCTGATCCTCGAATATGAGATCCCGAAGTACGACGGCGACATGGGGGCCCCGAACCTGTTCGTGGAGTTGGACGCATCGTTGGCACGCCAGAAGGTCGCGGCCATCCTCGACAGCTTCCCCAGCCAGGTCGGCAAACACTGGTTCGACGAGGACCTCTTCTTCGCCCTGCTGCGCCTCCGCGGGATGGAATGCGCCGCACCCGCAAAGTATGCCGAGGGGTTCTATTGTCGCAAGGCAGTGCTGGCGTGCTGACGCCGACACCCGGACGGTGCCGGTCGTGCGGAGACACGGCACTCACGCAAGTGCTCGATCTCGGGTGCCAACCGGTGGCCGATTCGCTGGTACGGCGGGACGCTGCCCCGACCGAGCCTCGGTATCCTCTGACCCTCGCCCTCTGCGGTCGTTGTGCGCTCCTCCAACTCGGCCCGTTCGCCGCTGAGGACCAGGTCCGCGGGCACCAGCACACGAGCGCGTCCTCGTCCACGGTAGCTGAGCACGACATGGCGTGGGCCGCCGAGTTGGTCCGGCGTCTCGGACTCGGCGCCAGGAGTGTGGTTGCCGAAGGATCGGGGGGCGGTGATGGCATCAGCCGGGCCCTCGCCGCGCACGGGATTCGGTCACTCCCCGCGGTCGCCTGCCCACCCGGACAGGCCGACGTCGTGATCGCCAATCACAGCCTCGCTCACGCGCTCGACCTCGACGAGGCATTGCGAGCACTGCTCACGCCGCTCGGGGCGGACGGCACCGTGGTGCTGGAGTTCCACCACAGCGCGCGATTGCTGACGGACACGCAATTCGACCTCATTTGCCATCCTCACCGGACGTATCTGTCCGTCACCACGCTCGTCAAGGCTCTCGCCCGACATGGGCTCCGCGCGACCGACGCGGTCGAGATCCCGGTGCACGGTGGCTCCATCCGGCTCTACGCGCAGCGTGGCGACCGGGCAGCCGGCGCGACCGTGGAAGCGCTCGGCGCGGGCGAGCGTGCGCTCGGGCTCGATCGGACCGCCGGGTATAGCGCCTGGGCCCAGCAGATCGCGGACGCCTCGTCCAAGGTCCAGCGGTTTCTCGTGCAGGCCCGCGCCGAGGGGCGGACGGTCATCGGATACGGCGCGCCGTCGCGAGCTAGCACCCTGCTCAATCACTGCGGGGTGACCGCGGCGGACCTGACCGCCACCGTCGACCGATCGACCGAAAAACAGGGGTGGGCCCTCCCCGGGTGCCGGGTCCCGATTCATCCGCCTCGCCTGATCGCCGACCGGAGGCCCGACTACGTCCTCATTCTGGCCTGGACCTTGGCCGACGAGATCATGGACCAGATGGCCCACGTGCGTACCTGGGGGGGGCGCTTCGTCGTTCCCCTACCGGATCTCAAGGTCTTGCCGTGAACCACCGCCGCGGGTGCGCGACCGTGGCGCGCCTGGCCTACTCCAACGAAAAGGGACCCTAGCAATGACCAGCAGACTGAGCGTAGCCATCCTCGGAACCGGCATGGCCGGCTGTGGCGCGATCCACCGGCTGTCGGAGGAGGGGCTCACGCCGGTCGCCTTCGACAAGGCGGCCTACTTCGGAGGGCACACCGCCTCCTTCGCTCACAAGGGCGGCTACACCTTCGATGAAGGGGGCCACGTCTCGTTCACCAAGAACGAGCGCCTGAAGGAGCTCTTCGCGCGCAACGTCGACGGACAGTTCGAGACGGTCCACGCCTATATCAACAACTACTGGCGGGGCCACTGGATCAAGCATCCTCCGCAATGCAACCTGCACGGACTCCCGGCCGATCTCGTGGCCCGGATCATCGGCGACTTCGTCGAAGCGCAGCATGCGCCACCCGCCGAGATCCGGAACTACCGGGACTGGCTGCTCAGCACATACGGCAAGACCTTCGCCGAAACCTTCCCCATCGTGTACGGGCGGCGCTACCACACGACCACGGCCGACAACATGACCACCGACTGGCTCGGGCCCCGGATGTACCGGCCGAGCTTGCACGAGGTCCTGATGGGGGCCCTCAGCGTTGAGACGCCAGACGTCCACTACGTCACCGAGTTCCGGTACCCGTCGTATGGCGGCTTCGCCGCGTACATTCTCCCCTTCGCGAAGCATGCGGAGATCCGGCTCGAGCATCAGCTCGTGCGCCTCGATCCTCGCGAGCGCGAGCTGACCTTCGGTAACGGGGCGGTCGTTGCCTACGAGGAACTCGTCTCCTCGATTCCGCTCCCCGCGCTGGTGCCGCTGATCCAGGGTGCCCCGGCTGACGTCCGCGCCGCCGCGCAACGCCTCGCCTGCACTACGTGCGTAATCGTCAACGTCGCGGTGGCGCGCCCTGACTTGTCCGACGCGCACATCACCTACTTCTACGATGAGGACATGTTCTTCACCCGCCTGAACTTCCCCCACCTCCTGTCGCCCCACAACGTGCCCGCGGGCGTGAGCGCCGTGCAGGCCGAGTGCTACTACTCCAAGAAGTATCGACCCTTGGATCGCGCGCCTGAAGACTGCATCGCGCCCGTGGTGGCGGACCTGCGCCGGTGTGGCCTCCTGCGCGAGGACGATGAGATCGTATTCACGAATGCCCACGTCAACGACTATGCGAACATCATCTTCGATCAGGAGTATCCAGCGGCCCTGGCGACCGTCCACGGCTATCTCGACGAGATCGGCATCGGTTACTGCGGTCGGTATGGCGACTGGCGCCATCTCTGGACCGACGAGGCCTTCGAGAGCGGGGAACAGGCCGCCCAGCGTGCCCTGAACCACTTGGGATCGACGGTCCGCTGATCCGATGACACGTCCGTTCCGGTTCATCGTCTCGATGCCGCGCCTGGCCGATGGCGTCGCGGTCTGGCAGTCGACCCTGCGCCGAATCGAGGACCACGGCTACTCGACGATCGCGATCTCTGACCATTTCACCCAGGGCTGGGCCATGGAACCGCTGGTCACCCTCGCCGCCGCGGCGGGGGAGACCGAGCGGGTACGCTTGCTCACTCTGGTGCTCGGCAACGATTACCGCCACCCGGTCCTCGTCCACAAGGCGGCCGCCACCGTCGATGTGCTCTCGGGTGGGCGCGTGGAGCTCGGACTGGGAGCGGGGTGGATGCGCGCGGAGTACGAGGCCGCCGGTCTCTCCTACGATCCACCGAAGATCCGTCGAGAGCGCCTGGCGGAGTCGGTCGCGGTGATCAAGGGACTCTTTGGGCAGGATCCGTTCGATTTTGCCGGCTCGCATTATCGGATCGCGGCGCTCGACGGCCTGCCGAAGCCCGTCCAGAAGCCTCATCCGCCAATCGCGATCGGAGGAGGCGGCCCTCGGATGTTGGAGCTCGCGGGCCGCCTCGCGGACATCGCGGGGGTGTACGCGAATCTCGGAAGCGGGGCGCACGACGTCCACCAGGTCGCCGACATGAGCCCGGAGAGCGTGGCCGCGAAGGTCGAGTGGGTCCGCTCGGGCGCCCGCTCCGCGGGCCGCGACCCGGCCGAGGTCGAGCTCGAGCTGAGCCTACTCCTCTGCCGTCTCGTGCGGTCGGACCGCGAGCGCCAGGCGGTGCTCGATCGCGCGGCGGCGGCGTGGAAGGTCCCCGCAACGATGGTCGCGGGGTCGCCGGCTGTGCTCGTCGGCTCGGTCGACCAGTGTGCCGACCGACTTATAGAGCACCGAGAGCGCTACGGCTTTAGCTACATCCATGTTGGCGCCGACGTGGACCATATGGCGCCCCTGGTGGCTCGTCTCGACGGTCGGTGAAGCCGGTGAGCGCCTACAAACGGAGCTTCGCCAAGACGTCGATCACCGCCGGCGCCGCCGGTCTGTTGGTCATCGTCGCCACCCATCTCCTCGCCCCCCACACCGTCCCCTTGCTCACGTGGCTCATCGATGGCATCGGGTGGGTTATCGGCGGCCTCTTCGAGGCCATCGCCGCGGGCGGCGTGATCGCGCTCTACCGGGACCACGAAGAGCTCAAGGGCCGCCGCGATGTCTTTCTTCGCTCGAACGGCGCGCTCTCCGAACAGGTCCTGACGGCAACGACGCGGCCCGCGTTCGGCCTCCTGGTGCGGCGCGGCGTGCGAGCACTTGTGCGCGGGCGGTGGAGTCTGGCGGGCGATCACGTTGAGGTGCGTTCGCTCGAGGAGATCCAGAAGACGCTCGATGCTAATGGATGTCTGGACGGGCTCCCCTTCATGCCAGAGATGGCCAAGTTCTGTGGACAGTCAGCGCGGGTGTTCCGTTGCGTCGACAAGATCTACGACTACGGCCGAACCAAGAAACTACGACGACTCCGACACGTCGTCCTTCTCGGTGGCTTTCGCTGCGACGGCAGCGCCCATGGACGCTGTCAGGCGGCGTGCTACCTCCAGTGGAAGACGGCCTGGCTCAAGGACGTGCCGGCCCGCGCCCCGTCGCGCGACGGCCACCACTCGGTACCGTTCGCCCAACGCGGACACCCGGAGCTGGCCAGGCCGGCAGGCCCGGCGCGCTACACCTGTCAGTACACCCAGCTCGCGGCGGCCTCCCAGCCCATGAACTGGTGGGACTTCCGTCAGGATTTGCGGCCGCTTCTGGCCGGGAACGTGACCGTGCGCGCCTTCGGGGTGGCAGTCCTCACCCGCCTCTTCAACGAAGTACAGGAGGCGCGCCGGGGCACGGGCTATCCAGCTCCCTGGCGCGGGCTCCTCGCTCGAAGCGCTCGCGTGGCCCAGGGCGTCGTGCCGGGGGACCGGGTCCGCATTCGCCGTCGGGATGAGATTGGCGCGACGCTCGATACGCGAGGTCGGAACCGGGGGCTCTGGTTTGACGATGACATGATCAAGCATTGCGGGCACGTGTACTCCGTGCGGCAACGCGTCGAACGTATCATCGACGATGCCACCGGGCAGATGCTCGAGATGAAGGGCTCCTGCATCCTCCTGGAGGGTGTCGACGCCTCCGGGGAATTCCTTCGGCTTTGCGCGCAGCACGAGTATCCCTTCTGGCGGGAAGTGTGGCTGAGTCTCGAGCAGACGGCAATCCCTGACAGTGCGGAGGGTAGCCGGCCGGTCAACGGCGCGGGTATTCTCGAAA
>WNFT01005262.1_pt1 | contig 12214 bp, 8 predicted proteins | sample 5400191 | NCBI WGS metagenome assembly WNFT01 (sample SAMN13153359, study PRJNA577476) | soil metagenome | isolation source: 80 cm saprolite under Madrone tree | place: USA:California | collected 2016-06-14
TCGAAAACTCCCTGAAAACCGGAAAGCCGCTTCGCGTGTATCTGGGCGTGGACCCCACCGCGCCGGATATTCATCTGGGGCACACCGTGGTCCTTCGCAAGCTGAAGCACTTTCAAGACCTCGGGCACACCGCGATTTTTCTCATCGGCGATTTCTCGGCGATGATCGGCGACCCCACCGGCCAATCCGAAACCCGCCCCCCGCTGACCCGCGAGCAGGTGGACGCGAATGCCAAGACCTACCTCGCGCAGGTCTTCAAACTCCTCGATCCCAAGAAAACCGAAGTCCGCTACAACAGCGAGTGGCTCGAAAAGCTCTCCAGCTACGACGTGGTGCGCCTCTGCGGCCACTACCGCCTCGCACGCATGCTCGAACGCGATGATTTTCGCTCGCGCCTCGCCAACAACCAGCCCATCTCCGTTCACGAGCTACTCTATCCGCTCTTGACCGCCTACGACGCCGTGGTGCTCCAGTCCGATGTCGAGATCGGCGCGACCGAGCAGAAATTCAATCTGCTGGTGCACCGCGACATCCAGCGCGAGTACGGCGTACCCTCGGAAGTCGCGCTGACCATGCCGATTCTCGTCGGCCTCGACGGCCAGCGCAAAATGTCCAAAAGCCTCAACAACTACGTTGGCATCACCGAATCCCCGCAAGAAATGTTCGGCAAAATGATGTCCATCCCCGACGACCTGATGTGGTCGTATTGGGAACTCGTCACGGATCGATCCGAGGCTGATATTGCGGAAATGAAAAAGAGCCTCGTCCCACTGACAAAGCCGCCGATACCAGATCCATCTAACCCCCGTTCATATTTGGCGGGTTCAGCGAGAAATCCCATAGACATCAAGATGCAATTAGCACGCGAGGTGGTCGCAACTTTTCACAGCGAAGAAGCTGCGCGCAAAGCCGCAGAAAAGTTCCAACGCGAAGTCAGAGAAAAACTGTTGCCGGAAGATATGCCTGTCGTCCGTTTGAAAGACGAGGAATGGTACCAAGGTTTTCTCACAGCCGGAACGGACTCGGTGCCGCTGCGTTGGCTCATAGTCGCATGGAATTTGGCTCCGTCGCTGGCGGAAGCAGAGAGACTAATTAAGGCCGGCGCAGTGGAATTTAATGATCAGCGCATTACAGATCCACGCCACCAAATACCATTGAAGCATTTGCCCGGTTCTACGTTGCGCGTTGGAAAGCGCAAGTTCAAAAAAGTCGAATGATTGCGAGTGCCCTCATATTGTTTCGCCGTGAATTCATAACTACTTAACTCAAGATCTCCTCGACGAGTCGACAAACGTGCAAGGCGATGGCAGGAGCCGCAGTAAGCCCGGGCGACTCGATCCCCACCAGGTGAATCGCCTGTGGCACACGCGAATCGCGCGTAATAACAAAATCCGCGATGCCCTTGCCGTCCGGCGGCACGAGCTTCGGTCGAAGCCCGGAGTATCCAAGCTGCAGGTCGCGTTCTTCGATCTCCGGCAGCAATGTTTTTGCGCTCTCTGCGAACGCGGAAATCGGCAATCGATTTTTCTCGTAATTGTCTTTCCCTTCCACGTACGTTGCCGTCGGCCCGACGAGAACCGTCCCCCAAAGCGTCTTCGTGAAATGAACGCCGAGGCTAAGCCCGTTGCTATGCGGCAACGGATAAACAAGATTCTTGATCAGCAACGATTGTGGCCCACGGATTTCGCAGTATTCTCCGCGCACCGGATAAATACGCCAGGAGTGGTTTCCCAACAGTGCCGCAACTTCATCAGCAAAAAGTCCCGCCGCATTGATCACGCATTTCGCCTCGATCGTTTCGCGTTGCGAATCCTCTTCATCCCCGATCTGCAGCCCCACGCGAATGGTGTCCCGCGCAGGTTCCAGCGAAACAACCTGCGCGCGAGTAACAATGTTCGCCCCCTGATTTGTTGCCACTCGCGCATAGGCATGCACGAGCTCTTCCGCAGAGACAATCCCCGTCGACGGCACATCCAGTGCAGTGACACCTTTGATGAACGGCTCTCGCGCGCGAATCTCCACGGGACTGATAATCCGCAAGCCCTCAACGCCGTTATCCTCGCCGCGCCTCTTCAGCGCAGCAAGTTCCTCTTCTTCATGCGCATTCGCCGCCACCACGAGTTTCCCCGTGTGCCTAAACGGCACGCTGTGCTTTTTGCAGAATTCGTAGGTAAGTCGATTTCCCTCAACGCACAGCCGCGCCTTCAGCGAATTTTTCGGATAGTAGATCCCCGAATGATTCACACCGCTGTTCCGCGTGCTGGTGGCCATACCCAGCTTCGGAAACTGCTCCACAAGAAAAACGTCCTGCCAGCGCTCGGAAACCGCGCGCGCAATCGCGCAGCCGACCACGCCGCCGCCGATGATCAGAATGTTTGCCTGGTCCATGAAACAAAAAGGATAAAATAGAAATTCAGCCTGCGAGGAAATTTCGAATCTGCAGTTTCCTTACGCTCTCTTCCGCGGAAACTTCCTGTTTATTGATCCCCACCCGCTTCATCGAAGAACGGCTTGCACGGAACCAACCGCGACTCGCTCCCGTCGTGCACCGCGTAAGAAGCCTGCTTGTTTTCTTCATAGCCATTGCGCCAGAGCGAAGCGGCGCCATGCACGCCATCCTTGTTCACCGCATAGAAATAAATGTGAAACGTCCCGAGTTTTTTCTTATCGTTCTTGTAGTGCCGCCCAATGCGCCCCAGCGCTTCCAGGCACGCATCCGTCGGCGTCTTCCCCTGTCGCATCATTTCGATGATGGTATGCCCCCCGGAAATCTTGATGTTTTCTTCACCCTTGCCGGTGGAGCCCGCGGCCCCGACTTCATTGTCCACGCAGCAGCCCGCCCCAATGATCGGTGAATCACCCACGCGCCCAGGGATTTTCCACGACAGCCCCGAAGTCGTCGTCGTCGCGGAAATATCGCCTTTAGCATCCACGGCCATGCACGGAATCGTTCCGGTTCGGGGATGCGCGATGACGTGCTCGGCATAGGCAATCTTTTCTTCATCGTGATCGAAAATTGCGGAAATGTGCTCTTTCCATTCCGGAGAATCGATTCCTGGGCGCCAATTGAAGGAAGACTTGGCTTTCCACGCCAGCCAGATCTTGCGCGAGTGCTCCGTCAGGAGATTCATCTCCTCAAACCCTTCGGCCACCGCGAACCGCCGCGCGCCATCGCCCACGATCATCACGTGATTTGTTTTTTCCATCACCATCTTCGCAAGCCGCGAAACATTCTTGATGCGGCGCACGGAAGCGACCGAGCCGGCGCGGTGCGTCGGCCCGTGCATCACGCTGGCGTCGAGCTCGACTTCACCTTCCTCATTCGGCAGCCCTCCGTAGCCTACCGAATCGTCATTGGGATCGTCCTCAACAACAGTGACCGCCGCGACTACCGCGTCGAGCGTGTCGCCGCCCTTTTTGAGAATGTCCATGCCCTTATCGAGGGCGTGCACTCCGTTCGCACTCGAAATGATCAACGGGCGCTTGCCCTGTGCGGCGGGAGCCAGGCTATCGAGCGAGAGCGCACCGCTTCCATTGGACGGCGTCCGCCCAAAGAGCTTGCCGGCGCTGGCGATCGCGCTGCCAGCCAGCGAAGCGAGAAAGAATTTACGTCGTGACCACAGTTCCATGTTGAAGCCTCCTGGATGCGCGGAGGCACTATACCGTTGGCCGCAGGAAGTTGAAAGAGAGGAGTACCTTGAAGTTGAGAACTTGAGAGTTCGGGCTCTAAGAATAGCGAGCGCGATCTTCAATCTGGAACGCCGCTACTCCACGCGCAATGCCACCAGCGGATCGATGCGTGTGGCGCGGCGCGCAGGAAGATAGCAAGCCAGCAGTGCGACACCCAGCAGCAACGCTGTGATGCCCGCATAAGTGAGCGGATCGGTAGCGCTCACGCCATAGAGCAGGCCCGCGGCCATGCGAGCGACCGGCAACGCCACCAGAATCCCCGCAATCGCGCCAATACCCGCCAGGAGCATGCCCTGTTTGAGCACCAGCCCCACCACCTGACGTGGTTGCGCGCCCAACGCCATGCGCAGCCCGATTTCACTAGTTCGCTGCGCCACCGAATACGCCAGCACGCCATAAATTCCGATCGACGCGAGGATCAGCGCGAGCGCTCCGAACAATCCGAGCAAGGCCGCGCCCATGCGCGCGGCCCACAGCCCTTGCCCCAGAATTTGTTGCACGGTCTGCCCGTTGGTGAACGCCAGATTCTTGTCAATCTGCTGGACCTGCGTGCGCACGGCCCCGAGCAGAGATTCGGGGTTGCCCGTGGTGCGCACGACGAGCGCGGCGCCGGGAGAGTATTGCTGCCGCATGGGGACGTACGCGATGGGTTGAGGCTCTTCCCCGATCTGACCAATGACCGCGGTTCCCACAACGCCGACAACCTGGAGCAACCTTGGCTGCGTCACAATGGAAAAGCGCTTTCCAATCGCTTCCTGGCCCGGCCACACCATCTTGGCCATGGCCTCGTTGATGACCACCACGGGAGTGGTGTTTTCGCGGTCAAAGTCCGTAAAGTCGCGGCCGCTCAACAGCGGGATGCGCATGGTCTCGAAGTGGCCGGGGGTCACGTCGTCAAAATTGACGAGCGTACCGCGATTATTGGGATCAATCTGCTCGCCTTCGCGAAACACGGTGCCCGCAATGCCGCCCCCGAACACGCCGTTCGAGGACACCGAAGCATTGACGACGCCGGGAACCGATTTGGCGCGCTCGATCACCTCGCGGAAAAACTGTTGCCCGTGATCGGCGTCATAACGAAGAGCGCCAAGATCGAACAATAATTGAAACAGGTTTTGCGACTCGAAGCCGGGACTAAACTGCTGCGCATTCCGCATGCTGCGAAGAAACAGCCCCGATCCGACAAGCGCCACCAGCGCCAGCGCAATTTCCGAAATCACCAGCAAGCTCCGCAGACGGTTGTGCGTCCAGCCCAGCACTCCGCCGCGGCCGCCGGTCTTCAAAACCTCGTTGATGTCCGTGCCGGAAGCCTTAATGGCGGGAATGATTCCGAAGACCAAGCCGGTAAGCAACGAGATAAGCAGCGTGAATCCCAGGACACGGCCATCGAACCTAAGGTCAATCGAGCCGTCGGGAAGAAACGGAGGCCGGAAGGACCACAACACATTGCGGCCCCAGTACGCCACCAGCAATCCGGTCAAGCCGCCGAGCAGCGAAAGCACCGTGCTTTCGGTCAGAAGTTGGCGAACCAGCCGAGAGCGCCCTGCGCCCATCGCCGCGCGAATGCTCAATTCCTTTTCGCGTTTAGCGGCTTGCGCGAGCAGTAGATTCGCCAGGTTGACGCAAGCGATCAGCAGCACCAAACCGACCACGCCCATCAGCACGCCGCCGGCCAGGGAAAACTGTCGCCGCTGATTGATCCCCAGAGCCGATTCGTTCAGCGCATAGAGTTCGATGGTGCGGCCCTTGTTGTCACGCGGATATTCCTTCTCCAGGCTGGCCGCGATCGTTTTCATCGCCGCCTTCGCCTCCGCAAGGCTCACCTCCGGTTTCAATCGCCCGACGATCGACAGCCAGCGGAAGCGCCGGCTATTTTCCCAAGCCTTGAGCTGCCCGGTGAGCACGTAGTCGCGCATGCTGATGGGGATCCACATCACGTCTGGACGGCCCAGCGAGACGATTCCTTTGAAATTCGGCGGCGCGACGCCCACGACCGTATAGGGCGTGCCGTTCAGAGTGATGGTCTGGCCGATGAATTTGTCGTCGGAACCGAATCGCCGTGCCCACAGGCTGTAGCTCAGCACCACTTCCGCGTTGGCGCCGACCTTCTTGTCTCCGTCGGCGACAAACGTGCGGCCCCGGTAAGGCTTTACGCCCAGCACGTCGAAAAAATTCCCGCTGACCATCGACGCGTTCAATTGTTGCGGCTCCGCTTGCCCGCCCCAGTTCAGGGGAAGGGGAAAGGTTACGATCGCCAATCCGGAGAAAACGGTGTTCTGGTCGCGGTAGTCCTCATAGTTGGGGAGCGAGGTGCCGGTAAGTTGAAAATTGGCATTGGCATCAATGGTCAATGTGTCGTGGGTGAACGCCTCCGCCAGTCGGGAGGGCTCCTCCACCGGCAGCGGATGCAGGAAGACCGCGTTGATAATAGTGAAAATGGCGGTGTTCGCGCCGATCCCCAAGCTGAGCGAAAGAATTGCGACGAGGGTAAATCCCGGGCTCTTAACGAGGTTGCGCATCCCCCCTCGAAGGTCCTGCCAGAAGTTCTCAAGCATATGCGCCTCCTTGCCCGGAAATAGTAAGGATAGTAGCTGAGACGTACGGAAGTGAAAAGTGTTTCCAAATGCGCTTAAGAACCCGAGGCTTTCAGGGAACATGGGGTGCAAAGGCTGCGTCTATCAATTAGAAAGCCGTTGACCCTGGAGGCACTGCAAGGGACAATCGCGGACCTCGCCATGATTCTGCTCGAAAACGTCACCAAGGAGTACGACCTGCCGGCCGGCAAGGCGGGCCAGCTTGTCGCCGCGGACCGCTTGACGCTGGAGGTGCCCGACGGCGAGGTGTTCGGCCTGGTCGGTCCAAACGGCGCCGGAAAAACTACCACGCTGAAGATGATCTGCGGCCTCATGCTCCCGACCGCGGGGCGAATCACCGTGAATAAAATCGACGTGGAACGGCAGCCGGAGCAGGCGCAGCAATACCTCGGCTACCTCGCGGATTTTTTCAATGTCTATGATGACTTAAAAGCCTGGGAATACGTGGAACACTTCGCGCGGGCCTACAAGCTGGAGCCCTCGAAGATTTCCGCTCGAGTTCGTGAAGTCATCGGACAGCTGGGATTGGAAACGAAATACGACGCGGTGGTGGGCACCCTCTCCCGCGGAATGAAACAGCGGCTCGGAATTGCGCGAGCCATTGTGCACGATCCCCCGCTCTTGGTCCTCGATGAGCCGGCCTCAGGGCTGGATCCGAAGGCGCGGCTGGAACTCAAGGATTTGATTCGAAAGCTCAATCGCGAAGGCAAAACCGTTTTCATCACCTCGCATGTGCTCTCTGATTTGGAAGAGATTTGCACCTCTCTCGCCATCATGGAAAAAGGAAAGCTGCTGCGCGTCGGAAAGATCGGCGACGTCATGCGCGGGGCTCGGAAAGCGAAGCGCGTTCGAATCCGCCTGGCCGCGCCGGGATTTGCGCTCGGCGGATGGCTTGCGGCTCGGCCGGGCGTCAGCGAAGTGAAAGCAGACGGCCTCGAGGCGGAGATGGTTTTTCCGGGGACGGAAGCGGAGCTTGCGGCTTTGGTGCGCGATGCGGTGCACGCGGGCGCGCCCATTTGCGGCGTGGAAGAAAAAGTGGAGACGCTCGAAGCCCTCTTCTCGAGACTTTCCAGCGGAGAAGTCATGTGACCGCCCTGTGGGCCAATCCCGAGTTTATCCGCAACGTCCGGTCGCAGCTCCGGCCCGGAAAAGTCATTGCGACCGCCCGCATCTGCGCCGCAATTTCAGTCGCCACGGGCTTCGCGATTTCGCATAAGTTCCAGTCGGAGGTACCTAACTGGTGGGGTTTGGAGATTTTTCAAATGGCCGCGTGGCTGCAGGCCCTGGTACTGGCGGCGGGCGGCAGCATTTCTTGCATAAACAGTATTCATCGAGAGAAGGAACAGAATACCTTTGACTATCAGCGCGTTACGCGGATGACGCCACTGGAACTGACTTTGGGGAAACTCTTCGGCGCGCCGGCCTTTTCTTATTTTGTATGCCTATGCGTGATGCCCCTCGCGATTTTCGGCGCGGTCATGGGGAAGCTCAAGTTTTCGAATTTCGTGGCCGTGTACGCCGTGATGCTGGTCGGATCGTTGATGTTCCACATGCTGGCGCTGCTGATTTCGCTGCTGACCGTGAAGGGATCGCATGCCGCCGCGATTTTACTTTTGCTTGCGCTCTTGTGGGGGACTTCGGCGGGCAGCGGGCCTTCGAGGATTTTTCAATTGGGGCCGTGCGGCCCGTTTTATGCGGCGCAGATCGTGGGATGGGACAGTTGGGATACGGCCAGAGTGGAAACGCGCGCGGGAACCTACGAGATTCCCCGCACTGTTGATGTTTTTTTTTGGGCAGAAAATCCACCACGTTCCCGTGCTCCTTGCGATTGATTTGATGTTCGCTGGCTGGTTTTTGCTGGCCATGGTTCGAAACATCAAGCGCGACCCGAACTACTATGAACTTTATTCGCCATTGCAGGGCCTGGGATTAGCCATCTTCGTGAATTTGCTGTTTATCGGATTCTTTAATTGGGGGAACTCGACGCCTATCGATGCGCAATCGATTCTGCTGTCGCTGAACATCGTCGTGTTTTTCTGTTTTGGCCTCGTCATGCTGCGAAACCGCGAACGCGTGCGCAGAATTATTCGATCGCGGGAAGGAGCGGAAATATCCTGGCTGGACTTGACGTGGCCTGCTCCGCTGCTGATCGCGGGAACTCTCGCCGCAGGACTTCTGGTGGTTCTCGGCGTCGCCGAAGGACGCAATCCTCAGGTCGAGTGGAATGCGAATTTCCCCGTCCTCCGCTCTCTCTTTTTTGTCGCCTGGATTGTGCGCGACATTCAATTTTTACAATGGATGAGCCTTCGCCGGGGCAAGCATGCCCTCGTCATCGGCGTCCTCTTCCTTGTCATTTTCTATGTTTGCGTCACGATTTTGATGGGTCCGCTCGGTCTGTACTCAGTACCTGAACGCGCTCCGTTTTCGGCCTTCTTCGTGTGGTCGGCCGTGTATCTGTTGGATCACGGAGCGTGGGTGATCCGGCCCGCCATTTGGGGAGCGGCGTTCGTTGCACAGTGGATCTTGATCGCCGCGTTTATCTGGCTACAGCAAAGAATCATCGCGGAATTGAATTCACCCACTGAAGTTTCCGTTTCGAATCCCACTCCCGTCTATCTGTAGAATTTTGAAATTCATCCAACAAAGAATTTGCGTCGGCTGCACACTCACCTTGAAAGCGGACTTGCCGCGCAGGAGTAAGGCCGAAGAAGAGCGAGTGCCGAGCGTAAATGCTAGCGTTGCGCAGCGGGTTCGGCAGGAAATTCTCCTTCCCATCGCGCGATCACCACGCACGCGAGGCAATTGCCGAGCACGTTGACGGCGGTGCGCCCCATGTCCATCAGTTGATCGATCGCGAAGAGCAGAAACAGCGGCTCGGTCGGCAGATGAAACGAAGCCGCTGCCGCGAAAACAATCACGAGCGACGCGCGCGCCACACCCGCCGTCCCTTTACTGCTTACCAGAAGAGTCAGGAGCATGACGGCCTGCTGCCCGATAGTCAGATGAACGCCGGCGGCCTGCGCGATAAAAAGCAGCGCAAGCGATTGGTACAAGCTGGAGCCATCCAAATTGAAGCTGTAGCCCGTGGGAAGCACGAACGCGACCGTCTCGCGCGGCACGCCGAACGATTCCATCTGTTCCATCGCGCGAGGCAGCGCTGCTTCCGAGCTCGCTGTGGCAAACGCGATGGTCACCGGCTCCGCGGCCGCGCGGAGGAAACGCTTCACTGGAACGCGCGCCAGCAAAGCGATTGGAAACAGAACGCAAGTGATGAAAAAAATGAGAGCGACGTACATCGTCGCGAGCAGCTTCAGGAGCGGAAGCAACACTCCCAGTCCCAGGTGTCCGACGGTGTACGCAATCGCGCCAAAAACACCGATCGGCGCCGCAAGCATCACTAGATTCGTGAACTTGAACATCGTCTCGGAGAGGCTCTCCGCGAAAGAAAGCATCGGCCGGCGCTTCGCTTCGGGCACCAGCGCCAGGGCCATCGCAAATAAAATACTGAAGACCACGACTTGCAGCACCTGGCCTTCGGCCACAGACTTCGCGATGTTCTCCGGAAAAATATCCGTGATCAGCTGCGTCGCGGTGTGCGGCGCCACGTTCAGCGTTTCCGCCGTCGCGGATGGCGGCAGCCGCACGCCTTCTCCCGCGCGGCTCAAATTGATCGCGGCAAAACCGATCAGCAGCGCGATCGTGGAAACAATTTCGAAATAGACGAGCGACTTGACGCCCAGCCGCCCGACTTTCTTCAAGTCCGCGTGCCCGGCGATGCCCACAACGAGCGTCCCGAAGAGCAGCGGCGCGATAATCACCTTGATCAGCCGCAGAAAAATCGTGCCAAGGAACTGCAGCTTCAGCGCGACGGAAGGCGCGTCGTGCCCCAGTTCCGCGCCTGCCAGCAGCCCCACCAAAATCCAGCCGGTGAGCGAACGCCGCGACGCAGCATTCACCGCGATCAGAACAATCGCGAGCCAGCGCAGCAGTGCCGTGGCCGGCGCCGGCAGCGCCACAATTTGCGCGCTCGCCAGCAGCGAAGCCGCAATCGCAATCGTTCCAGCAACGATGGCCGCGGCAAGTAATCGGTTTTTCATCGGCGCTTGGCGAGGGATTCCATCGGTGCCGAAAGGTATGCTGCTTCGCCTCGCGTGTCAATGCTAGCGCCTGTTCGTAATCCTGATCCTTCGTGATGGGCTTAGTGTTCATAGTCGGGGTGGCAAAATTCCCGCTTGATCAGCTCAAGTAAATAGCGGGTAGCGAGCGGGAGGCTACATGGCCTCTGGTTATCGTCGACCCGACCCTGATACCATCGCGGCCAGTATCCTCCCTGGACATCCTTCTTTTTCAGGAGGCTTGCATGCGTCACCGTGTAACTCTCGTCGTTCCAATGCTCTTCGTCGTTCTTTTCGCCATCACATCTATGGCGCAGGCTCCGTCCGGACCACCGAAACCCGGACCTGAAGTGAAAAAGCTCGGCGTGTTTGTTGGCAGATGGGATGCCGTAGGAGACGTGAAACCCGGCCCCATAGGCCCCGGCGGCAAAATGACCGGCTTCTCGGCTTGCCAAAGTATTTCCGATGGATTCGGCGTCCTTTGCCGCGAGACCGCTACCGTGCCTGGTCTGGGTGAAGTGACGGACGTTGGGTTGCTGAGCTACGACGCTGAGGCAAAGAACTACGTCTTTCTTCAAGTGAACAACATGGGCGCAACATGGATTCTTCGCGGAACGGCCAAAGACGACACCTGGACTTGGACCAGTGAGAGCACTATGGGTGGTAAACCGATGCAACTGCGTTTCACAGTGAAGTGGACGTCGCCGGATTCCTACGATTTCAAGAACGAAGCCGGTCCCAACGCCAATTCGATCGGGGTGATGATGGACGGGAAAGGAACGCGCAGCAGGGCGCCCGAACTCAAGCCCGCATTCTAATAGTTTGTACCTTTGCGGCGCGCGGGTGCCGCAGCCGGGTCCAGCATCCCTCCTGCTAGTTCCAGAATGGGAATTGTTGGTGCGGTTGACTGCAAAAGAGTTGTGAAACACTCTTTGTGCAAAGAGCGAAAAGAGAGAGCCAAGAGCGAGACGGGAGAAGAATCCTTCGACTCCTCCGCCGTTGGCGGACTCGGGACAGACGCCCTTCGTTGGGTGTCTGGTTAACCATAACACCCCCCCATGTTTTTTGTAAGTGTTGATTCTAAATAATTTAGCGATCCTGTAAGTTCTTTGGATGCAACACTTATGAGGGGTCTCATAAGTGTTGATTTTAAAGGGGTTTAGGGACCCTGGAAAATGGCGGGGGAGGGGCGGGCAGGCAGCGACGATGGTGGGGATAGAGAAAGACCCTTCGAGGCTCCCTTCGGAACTCAGGGTAAACAGGCGGGAATTTTGATTGGCACTTCGAGGCTCAGTATGAACAAACACGCGGGAGAATAGCACGGAAGTATACTGCGTGTCAATTACTTTCTTGACAGCATTCGTCCCGGTAGAAACAACCGGGATGCAAAGGGCGCAAATGGAGCGGGAAGGTGTTGAAAAGGCTGGGGGTTGTGGGTCTAATGTACGGAGATCAAGGAATGGGGCCAGGGCGGAGAAACAGAAAAAGTTGAGAAAGGCGGGTACCCGAAGGGGACGGAGGAAAGTTCAAAAGCCCCACACGCCAAACCCGCGTATGGGGCACCCGCAAAGAGGAGAAATACAAAATGGTTCGCGCTTTTGCACTTTGCATCGGAATGCTTTTGTTTTCAACGGCGGCGCACGCGCAACTGGAAGAACTGGCAAAGCGCGCAGGCCTTGGCAATGCCGGCGGATTGAGCGATTCGAAGGTGGCCTCGGGGTTAAAAGAAGCGCTCCGGGTTGGCGCTAACAATGCCGTGAAGCTGACCGGCAAGACGGACGGCTACTTTGGAAATCAGGCCATCAAGATCCTGAT
>WNFT01006617.1_pt1 | contig 12214 bp, 10 predicted proteins | sample 5400191 | NCBI WGS metagenome assembly WNFT01 (sample SAMN13153359, study PRJNA577476) | soil metagenome | isolation source: 80 cm saprolite under Madrone tree | place: USA:California | collected 2016-06-14
CGTAGTGCTCCTGAGCAACGGTCTATGGAAACGCAAATTCGGCGGTTCTCCAGGTGTCATCGGACAGACCCTGCGATTGGATGGCGTGAGCTATACCGTGATCGGCGTTATGCCGCAGGGCTTCGCTTTTCCTGCTGGGGCCGATCTGTGGAGCCCGCTTGTCTTTGGGACAGCAGCACGCCCGGAAGAGAGAGGCGCGCATGGTTTTTGGGCAGTAGCACGCCTCAAGCCGAACGTCTCACTTGAACAAGCACGATCGGAAATGAACATCATCGCGACCCGGCTCGCGGAGAATTATCCCGCCACCAACGCCGGCTGGACCACGAACCTCACACCCTTGCGGCGGCAGCTCCTGGGAGATTCCCGGCTGGCAGTGTTAGCGCTCTTCGGCGCGGTCGGTTTTGTGCTGCTCATCGCTTGTCTTAACGTAGGGAATCTACTCTTTGCCAGAGCTGTCTCGCGGCGCAAGGAGATCTCCATTCGCAGTGCCTTGGGCGCTGGCCGCAAGCGTCTTTTGGAGCAATTTCTGACCGAAAGTCTGTTGCTGACTTGTGCGGCGGGAATCATCGGCTCTCTCCTCGCATGGTGGGCCACGAAGCTCGCGGTAATGCTATTGCCAACCGCAGTCGAGGGGATCAGCGGAGGCGCGATCGGTGTCAGTACCATGGGAATGCTCTTTACGCTGGCAATTTCCGTGGTCACGGGAGTGGCCTTTGGGACTATTACAGTACTGACATCGTCGCAGGTCAAACTCAGCCAGGCTTTGCAAGATAGTGCTCGCGGCATGAGCGAGGGCCGCAAGCTACGAGGGTTCCGAAGTTTTCTGACGGCGGCTCAGGTAGCGCTTTCGCTGGTACTGTTGGTTGGGGCCGGTTTACTGCTCAAGAGCTTTGCGCGTTTACAAAACGAGAAAATCGGCTTCCAGGCAGCGGACGTTCTGACAATGAAGCTCTCGCTTGCTAGCAGCCGTTACCAGGAAGCTCCCGCTCGGGCTGCGACGTTCGAAAAACTGCTGGAACAGGTCAGTGGCGTGCCCGGCGTCAAGTCGGCGGCAGTCGTCTCCAAACTGCCGCTCGAGGCAGGCACTGCGGGACTCAATACGTTTGAGATAGAGGGTCAGTCAAACACTGGAATCCAGCGCGACATGCCAGTAGCGTTCGAGCGTGCTGCCAGCAGGAGTTATTTTGAAACCATGGGGATTCCTCTCGTCCGCGGACGCACCTTTACCCAACGGGACAATATTGACGCGCCGCTGGTCGCGATCGTTGACGAAAGCGCCGTCCAGCGCTATTGGCCCAGCGAGGATGCCATCGGCAAACGCCTTTACTACACCCGCCGAGGCAAACGGCTCTCCCTGGAGATCGTCGGGGTTGTCGGTTCGGTCAAGCACAATTACCTGGATACGAAGATGGCCCCCACGATTTATCGCCCGGTGGGTCAGAACCCCTCGGCCAACATGTTGTTACTCGTGCGAACTAGTGTGGAACCAAGAAGCCTTACAGCAACAATTGCGCGCGCGGTACGCTCGGTGGATCCTGACCTGCCAGTGGCCAGTGTGCGAACGATGGACGATATCGCCTCTGAAACTGCGTGGCGCCTTAGATTCGTAATGTCGCTGCTTAGCGCTTTTGCTCTGATGGCAGTGGGCCTGGCCGCGCTCGGCGTCTACGGAGTGCTCAACTACAACGTGACCCAAAGAATGCGCGAAATGGCGATTCGTATGTCACTTGGTGCGACACCGGCAAGTATTTTTCGCATCATCATCAGTAGGAGTCTGTTCCTCGTGGTGACCGGCCTGGCAGCCGGGACGGCAATAGCTCTATGGCTTAGCCGTTTTCTGGCGAGCTTTCTTTACGGTGTCACCTCTGTTGACTTATCTATCTACCTGAGTGTTGCCCTTGTCATGACCGCCGTTGGATTACTGGCCGCGCTTTTTCCCGCTCGCCGGGCAACGAAGATTGATCCGGGACTCGTGCTGCGCCCTGAGTGATTCGCAAACCTCGGCCACCTCACCTCATTTTTGACCGTAACGTCGGAGGAAGAATCATGACAATCATAGATAGCGCTGAAGTGTCAGCATTGACTTTGGGAAGCAAGCTGCCATTGCTGGTCCATGCAGCTAAGCCGTACATGACATTAGCCGAATGGATTAGACACAACAGAGATGCAGTCGAGTTTTATCTTTCGCTGCACGGCGGCATCCTGTTCAGAGGGTTCGACCTGGCTGACCCGAAGGCTTTCGAGCGCGTTGTAGACAGCGTTTCCAATGAAGCGCTTGACTACGTCTATCGTTCGACACCCCGCACTGCCCTGGGCAATAAGATATTCACAGCTACCGAATATCCGCCGAAGCAGAAGATACCTCTGCATAACGAAAGCGCATATCAACGCGATTGGCCCATGCGGCTGCTCTTCTACTGTGTCCAGCCGGCCGCACAGGGAGGGGAGACTGTGATCGCGGACATGATCAAGGTAACCGCCCGGATCGATCCTAAAATCCGTGAAGCGTTCGTTGCGAAGAGCGTCATGTATGTGCGGAACTATGGTAGCGGTCTTGACCTGTCCTGGCAGACTGTCTTCCAAACTAAGAACAAAGCTGAAATTGAGCAATACTGCCGCAGCCATGAGATTCCTTTTGAGTGGAAACCGGATAATTGCTTAAGGACAGGGCAAGTTTGTCATGTGATGGCGCGCCATCCCGAGACCGGCGATTACCTGTGGTTCAATCAGGCGCACCTCTTTCACATCTCGAGTCTGGAGCCAAAACCAAGGGCCGCGCTGTTGGCCGTTTTTAGACAAGAAGATCTGCCGCGAAACGCCTACTACGGAGACGGCTCGCCTTTGGAAGAAGAGATGCTGGAACATATTCGCGAGGCGTTTCGTTCCGAAACCATCTCTTTCCCGTGGCAGGCGGGTGACGTCTTGTTAGTTGACAACATGCTGGTCGCGCATGGGCGGAATTCCTTTCAAGGTCCACGCAAGGTCCTGGTCGCGATGACGGATTCGTATTCAACTTACTGCAACAGATTGAAAAGTTCATTTCGTCTGGCTAGCTGACCGGCAACAGGCGAAGCCCAAGGAAGTCCACGAAGCACAAACCTGGAAGGGGACTCAAACAGTGAAAAGCATTTACTTCTTTATGCGCTACTCGCGGCGGTATGTCTTGCTGGCGATGCTCACCGGCATCATCAGCGGACTGAGTAGCACGGGCCTGCTGGCTTTAATTAATGCGGCGTTGAAAAGCAAGGCCCGCTCGGCTTCGACTTTAGTGCTGGTCTTTGTAGGGTTGTGCATAGTGATCGCACTAAGCCGGATTGCTTCGGAACTTCTCCTGTCTCGGATCGCGCAAAAGGCAATGTTTGAGTTACGTATGAATCTATGCAATCAAGTTTTGCAGGTTCCACTGCGTCGCCTGGAAGAGATTGGAGCGCATCGTATTTTGACCACTTTGACCGATGATGTGCCGGCCATCACCAACGCGGTGGCGAGCATTCCCGTGCTGTGCATCAACGCGGCCATAGTTGTCGGCTGTCTCGTCTATCTGGGCTTTCTTTCCTGGTTCGCACTGCCCAGTATGATGATCTTCCTGGTGGTGGGAATTGCGACTTATCAATTTGCCGTGCTGAGGGGCTTGCGTTACTTCAAAGCGGCGCGCGCTGACGGTGATAGTTTGTTTCATCATTTCCAATCCTTGACCGCTGGAATTAAGGAGCTAAAATTGAATCGCCGCCGTCGCGAGGCGTTCACTTCTGAGGTCCTCGAACCGACCGCCGCACGTTTCCAGCGGCACAACCTTTCCGGACAGGCGATCTATACGGTGGCTGCCAGTTGGGGGCAATTACTTTCCTTCGTCGTGATCGGTCTCCTGATTTTCGTGTTGCCCGTATTCATGAATATCTCTGAGCAGGTGCTCACCGGCTACGCGCTTGCCCTGCTCTTTATGACGACGCCTCTACAAGGCATTATGCTTTCGGCGCCCAACCTGGGCCGGGCTAATGTCGCGCTCAACAACATGGAGAAGCTGGGATTACAGCTTTCATCCCATTCAATAGAAGTCGATCAGCGCTCCCTCCTCCCGCCGCGAGCACCCTGGCGCAGCTTTGAATTGATCGATATAAGTCATCAATACAGGCAGGAAGGACAGGAACATAACTTCGTCCTCGGGCCAATAAACCTTCAATTCGCCGCAGGAGAGCTCATTTTCATCACGGGCGGCAACGGCAGCGGCAAAACCACCTTCGCTAAGATTCTGGCCGGCTTGTACGTTCCGGAAACTGGAGAGATAAAACTGGACGGTCAGTCTGTCACAGACCAAAATCGAGTTGATTTTCGCGAACACTTTTCAACCGTGTTCTCTGACTTTCATCTGTTTGACAGTCTTCTTGGCCTCAGCGGGCCGGAACTCGACCACCGAGCGCAGGACTACCTGATCCAACTTCAGCTCAGCCATAAGGTGGAAATCAAGGGAGGGAAACTCTCAACCATTGAGCTTTCCCAGGGGCAGCGCAAACGACTCGCGTTGCTGACGGCATTTCTGGAAGACCGCCCCATCTATCTTTTCGATGAATGGGCCGCTGATCAAGACCCGACGTTCAAGAGATTTTTCTATTACGATCTCCTTCAGGAACTTAAGTCGAGGGGCAAGACGGTCTTCGTCATCAGTCACGACGATAGTTACTATGATTTGGGAGATCGACTCCTGAAGTTCGAAAACGGCAAGCTGCTTTGTGACAGTTACGACCTGGTTGATACCCACCGCGATCGGAAGGCGATCCAGTTCGCCTGATATCGCGCCAACACTAGACCCTTGTTGCTCATGTGATCCTGAACAGTAAACTGCATTCTTTAATGAGAGAGGGTGATGTTATGTCGACAGTTGGTACAGCAGATGTGAAGGCCATGTATTCAAAATATCCCTACCCAAGCCCAATGGTCGGCGGGTCGTTATCCTATGACATCGCTAATTTGTTCCGCATTCTTTGTGTTGGGGACGATTTGAATGGTAAAAAGATCCTTGATGCAGGGTGTGGTACGGCTCAACGGGTACTGGGATTTGCAAAGCGCTACCCGAAGGCGAAGTTTCAGGGAATCGATATGACAACGGCTTCGCTGGACGTCGCGAAGCAATTGGCGCAAAGACACAACGTTCAGAATATCACCTTCAAAGAGAAGGATATTTTGAATCTGAACCTGGGTGAGAAATTCGACTTCATCGTCTCGACAGGCGTCCTTCATCACCTTGCGGATCCACAAAAAGGGGTAAGCAATCTCTGTCAACATCTCGAAAATGATGGCGTGATCTGTCTTTGGTATTATCACCCCTTCGGTGAATCTGACCGTCTGATCGATCGCGAATTGCTTCTAACGATGTGGAATCCTCAGCAGTCAGACCTCCTCAAAGGCCAATGGATGATGGAACGACTCGGCCTTGGTTTGATCCCTGGACAATACGGTGTGACTGCGACACAGAAAGAACGTGACCGGAGTCAATTGTCTATCAACGCAGATGCCTTTATGCATCCCATTGTTAACGCCTACCGCTTCGATGAAGCGATGGCACTGTTTAAGGCCTGCGACGTTCAATGGGTGGCCATCAACGGGGCCAACACCGCTAATACGATGAAGCTAATCGATTTGCAACAAGTCGAAGAAAATGGGCGCGAGTTATGCCTCCTGAATTCCGAACTATTTAAAGTGGAAGCCCTGATTGATCAATACAAATCACTACCGAGGGTGGACCAGCTTAAAGTTATTGAGCTGACAATGAAACCGACGGGTTTCACTATCCTGGCGGGCAGGAACGATTCGTTCAAAAAGTTGGGGAGCCGCATCGCGGGCAATATGATTCGAAGGGAAGATTTGCCCGATCCTTATCCGCGTCTCTTCCGAGTTTAGTTATGATATAGTTCATCATGCCCACGACACGATCAGCTAACAATCTAACTGGCTTGATTGCCCCTCTTTGAGAAAGGCTCACCTGAAATGACAAGCGGCTTTGCTGGTCCTCTATTTACAACTTTATCGCGCATCGTAGCCTGCATCTTGATATTCTCGCCGTCACTATCCCTTCCGGTTAGGTCACAGCCAAAGCCTTTGAAGTCACAGACGGATTTCTCTGAGGTCAGAAAGCTTATTCAGACACAGATGGCGGCGAGGGCAATCCCGTCGCTCTCGGTTGCCGTGGCGCGCCATGGAGAGATTATTTGGGAGGAAGCGTTTGGGTTTGCTGATAAAGAAAAGGGCATCCCTGCAAACCAGGAGACGATGTATTACGTCGCCTCTGTTACCAAAACGTTCACTGCCACCGCGCTCAAGATATTAGAGGAGCGCAAGCAGATAGATTTTGACCGACCAATCAATGATTACATTAGACCGATGGGGGTTACCAGTCCTATCTGGAATCCGAAAGAAGCCACTGTCCAAAGTGTCGCCACACACATGGCCGGACTGACGACTTTCGGGCGGAACTGCTATGCGGATCAGAGCAATTGCCGAATTTCAGCTGAGGAGACAATCAAACGTTACGGCATTCTGTTCTGGCGACCAGGTGATCATTTTGATTATTCGAATCTGGGTTATGGAATTCTCGGAGAGGCTATACGGCAGGTCTCAGGTAAGAGCTATGCCGATTTCCTGCGCGACGAAGTCTTTCTTCCCCTCGGAATGACCCATGCTTCGGTTGGCATCGCGCCACGTTTTGAAAAGTATGCCGCCGTTCGCTATAGCTCGATTAACGGGCGCCGTCCGATTGCGTATTCCGCCTCACCCGCGGCCTCCAGCATTTACTGTAACGCGCACGGTTTGGCGCTTTTTGGTATGTTTCATCTAAGAGCGCACTTGCCCAACCAGAAGGCAATTCTTTCCGATAAGTCCATTGGAATGATGCAGAATTCTACCGTCAGTGCCGGGGGCAGCTCACGTTACGGCCTGGGGTGGTGGGTCCATGAAGACCTGAACGGATATCGCGGTCTGCTTGGGCAAGGTGGAACTGATGATGCGATGGCGTTTCTCCGGTTGATTCCTTCCGAAGAAATAGTGGTCGTAGTGTTGACTAATACGGGTGACGAGTTTCCCCCGAAGCTCGTTGATGAAATCCTTTCGGTACTTCTCCCTCCTTACCGCTTAAGAAGGGCGACTCCCTCCAATACCAGGCAGCAACAATCGAGCCTGGACGCCAAGCCATCTGCGCCATTCGTAGGGAAATGGGTGGGAAACGTGCACACGTATCGCGGAGATCTGCCGCTCACGTTTTCCATCTCCGCCTCGGGCGATGTTCACGCGAAACTCGGATCGGTTTCAGCCGTGCCACTCAACAAATTCGAGTTTTCGGATCGAGGCTTAATTGTACGTCTCAAAGGTAACCTTGGCACTGATGAGGACACCGGACCTGAGCCGTATGATCTTGATTTCGAGTTGTACCTCAAAGGGGACATGCTCTACGGGGCCACCACCACGCGCCCGCGTCCGGGAGCACGCCATGGCGCGAAGTTGAGTTACTGGGTAGAGTTGAGAAAAACACCCTGACCAGATTCCGCCATCGGTGAATCCTTCATTGATACGGCGTTGCGCAAAGAGTCCGGAATAAGTAAAGCCACCTCTTCAATGGGGAACGCGAAAGGGATACACAATTTCTTGACTGTGATCTGAGATGCGGCTAGAACAGCCCGCCTTCTCACAACTCGCCTGCTGTTTGCGCTACGAAGACTCAACATATGTCCGGTGCACCTGCTTCATTGACGCGCTTGGGTGGTTTTTACCCGAACGGTAGTGTCTTTGGCATAACGACCTCGGTAGTTTTGCTTCTTTTAGCTGGTCTCTCGGTTTCAAACTTAACGCCGCCCGCCATCTTATCTAATGTCCCGCTGACGGAATTCTCTTCAACGCGTGCGATGGAACACCTTACTTCAATCAGCGCGCAACAGCATCCGATTGGATCCGGCGCGCACGATAAAGTTCGCGACTACATAGTCGGCCGGTTGGTGAAGATGGGTCTGCAACCGGAAGTGCAAAAGCTTACTGCCGTCAATGCCAACTCGCGCCGTCCCTATCGCGCGGCGATGGTGCAGAACATCGTGGCTAAGCTCCAGGGAACTGAAAATTCGCGAGCGGTCTTATTGGTCGGACACTACGATTCGGTTCCGCTCAGTTTCGGCGCCAGTGATGATGGCGCTGCGGTTGCGGCCTTGCTGGAGACTATACGCACGCTCCTGGCGGCCCCGCGGCTCAAGAACGACGTAATCTTTCTTTTCAGCGATGGAGAAGAAGTTGGTTTACTCGGAGCAAAGGGTTTTGTCGACGAGCATCCCTGGGCGAAAGATATCGGGATGGTACTCAACTTCGAGGCCCGAGGTACCCACGGGCCATCCATCATGTTCCAAACCAGCGACGCAAACGGCTGGCTAGTCCGAGAGTTCGCCAAAAGTGACGACTACCCTGTGGCGAACTCGCTTTCTTCCGATCTTTACAAGCTGCTGCCGAATGACACCGACTTCACTGTTTTTAGAGACGCGGGATTGGTCGGACTCAATTTCGCCTTTATTGAAGGCGCCTCCTCTTACCACTCCAGCCTTGATAATTCCCAGAATCTTGACCAGCGTAGCCTTCAGCATCATGGCCTGCAGGCGCTTGCCCTAACACGCCATTTCGGAAATTTAGACCTGAGGGGCCCGGTCAGAAGTGGCGACGTTGTCTACTTTGATCTGTGGGGGCGCGGCTTGCTTCGTTATTCAATGGCTGCGGCTATCACACTGGCCGCCACGATAACGCTCTTTATCATCGCGGCAATTGTCCTGGGCTATAGACGCAGGTTTTTGAAGTTTTCAGGGTTGGCGCTGGGGATGGCGGCATTGCTATTGAGCGTGATGAGCGCAGCCGGACTTGTATGGCTCGCGTGGCGGATGATCGTTGTGATTCACGGATCGCCAACACCACTCCCTTATCAAGACACGTCTGTCAATCTCCTCTACCTCGCGGGGTTTGTTGCGCTAAGCATAGCCTCAGCCTCAGCTATCTACGCCTGGTTTAGAAAAAAGATCAGCATTGATGAATTAGCCCTCGGCTCGCTACTGTGGTTTTGGGCTTTGATGATCATGTTAATCGTGTATCTGCCTGGTGGCAGCTATTTAGTGACGTGGCCGCTCTTGTTCGGTCTGGCGGGCTGGATTTATCGATTCACCCAAACGCGGCGGGAGCTTAGCCGACTCGAACTCAGCTTGATCTTTTTTCCCAGCGCTGCTGCCGGAATCCTCCTGCTCGTTCCCCTCATCTTTCAACTCTTCGTTGCGTTCGGAATGCATCTGGTTTACGGGGTGGTGGCCCTGGCAGCCCTTTTGCTCGGGCTGTTGGCTGCACAGTTTGACCTCGTAACCGGCGCTCGCAAATGGCTGTTGCCAGGTATCTCGGCCGCTGTTGCGTCGGGAATAATTTTGGCTGCGCTCTTCCAGTCTGATTTTGGTCGGCGACGTCCGCAGACGGATGACCTCTTTTATGCGCTGAATGCAGATACAGGCCGGGCACTCTGGGTGAGTACTGACGAGCAGCCGGATGAATGGACTTCTCAATTCTTAACCAAAGATGCGCACCAGGCTCCCGTGAATGACTACTTGCCCTGGTTAGACTCCGGTGAGTTTCTTCAGAGCCCGGCTCCCGCCGCGCCGCTGCCGCCACCCGAGATTAAGGTCCTGGAGGATAAACTTGAAAGCGGAGCGCGATCATTGCGCCTGCGTGTCATCTCAGCACGGCAAGCTTCACTCCTCATGGTTTACGTGGGTTCAGAAATTTTTGATGGCCTCGTAGACGGGAAGCCCTGGGGCAACCGCGCTAAGGCGAGTCAAGACAAAGGCTGGCTGCTGAACTACTGGAACCCACCGGCGGAAGGCATTGAGCTGACGTTCAAAACAAAATCGCTCGAGTCTCTGAAGATGAGGGTGGTGGATGAGACATATCAGCTACCCGCGCTCGAAGCCGTGTCGCTCAAGCCCCGGCCCAGCTACCTCAGGCCCACTCCGTTTTCCCACAGTAATTCAACCTTCGTCAGCCGATCGTTTTCTTTCCCGGCGGCCGCCGCCGCGGAGAGTAAGGTGATCGAATTGTTTTTCAGAACTCGACTGTCTCGTCAGGTCATCAAAGTAGCTTCAACGGATTTTGAACAATCCCAGAGTCAAACAATCAGCAACCTATCGAATGGAATTATCTCACGGGCAACGGCGCAGCACGACGATGTCGAGGTCGTAATCTGGACCGACGGCGTGTTTGGTCCATCGGGAATTCCGCTCGAAGATCTGCTCAAGATGGTAAACGAATCGGATTTCGCGGTGTTCATTATCAGCGAAGACGACGCGGTAATTAGCAGAAGCCGTGAATACCACGCGCCGCGCGACAACACCATCTTCGAATTGGGCCTCTTCATGGGTAAACTCGAGCGCAGCCGGACGTTTATCGTTCGCGAACAGGATGCCGATGTAAAAATTCCCACCGATCTATTGGGTATCACTCCACTCACCTACGCCAAGAACGCCAGGAACCTGACCACCGCGCTGGCGCCGGTTTGCACCGAGTTGAGAAAGGTCATTGGCGGATCGGGCGTGAGGTAAGAGCAGAGTATCCGACGACCGCGCGAACCATGCCTATGGCTGCGCCCACCAGCTCGAACGATATACTCCATTAACGCCGTCAGCCTCGTCCCAAACTCTTCGTTCCCACATCGCAGTTCCGTCTGCAGAGAACTTCAAGTTGTCGGGAATTATGCTATGAACCGCCGAGGTAACAAAGGAATAATAGGGCGGTTCCCGCAGCGCACTCAGCTTAGCGGCCACATTAGGGGCGACCCACCCATACTAAATCGTTGTGATTGACCACGCCGCCACGCACTACAAATACTTCGCTTGAGTCCACGCCCACGCAATGGGACAGTTCATAGTCAGTTGCCAGAGCGGGGTATTTACCCTCCAGGCGCGGTTTGATGATTTCGCGAAAAGCGTAATTGATATTCAACGCGCACAGCACTGCTTCCGCCTCGCTGTCCCCTCCGAGGAAGATGCCCATGACTCGATCCCCATCAAAGCTACGGATTTCTCGCGCGCGCGCGAATCAGGCGAGCTGCGCACCTTAGAAAGCTCTTGATCACTTTGGCGGCAATGCGCCGGTCAAATCGCATCGCCAGCTCGGTTGAATCGGAGAGGTCCGCGTAAATCATCGTGGCTTTAAGCCGCACGGCCCCGCCGGCGAGAGTCACCTCGTCTGAGAAAGGAACGACCTGCCCGTTTCGAATATTCCAAGTATTCGAGATTACCGAGATGACGTCGTTGTCGAGATCGTCTATCAACGCCATTTTCAAGGAGCTGCCAAGATTTTCGTTTCCGAATCCAGCGAGATGAATAAAGCCAGCATCGCAATACTGATGCTGAGTAATACGGAGATCCCGGTATCGACCCGAGGAAAGAAACTGAGCACACGGTTGAGCTGTTCGTTGGCGGCTATGGTTAATTCAGGTTTCTCCATATTTGATTTCGAGTTGCCGAGCTACCACGCAACCTCCGAGGTCGCTAGCATACCGACGACGCTAGCCCTCCAGTTTCACGGTAGCTTCAGGCTGCCACGCTTTCGCCGATCAGTACCTCGGCGGGAATTCCCAGGCCGTCATGTAGCCGACGAATCATTGGTAGCGTGAGCGACCGCTTATGATTCAGCACTTCGGCCACGCGCGCCCGGCTCCCGATGAAGGGCTCAAGGTCGCGCCTCGAAAGACCGCGCTGCTCCATCGCAAAAAGAATGGCTTCGACCGGATCGGGAGAGTCGATGGGCCAGTGCTTTTCTTCCCACGCCTCCACTAGAGTCACCAGTACATCAAGCCGATCGCCTCCAACCGTGTTTGGCCGTGCGTCCATCAGTTCGTCGATTTCCTTGAGCACTCTTCGATAATCGCGATTGTTTTTGATCGGTTTAATGTCCATACTCACACCTCTTCGACATTGATTCGATCATACTGGGCGTGCGTCCCAATGAACCTGACGTACATCACTCGGTAGGGATAATTCACTCTCACGACCAGTCGATATTTGTTCCCCCCTATGTTGAAGACCACGCGATAATCTGCATTCCGCTCCGGGTCCTGTAGGTCAATGACCGCTTGTCCGGTGAGGGTTGGTTCGCCGCGTCCACCTGCAAGGGCATTCTTGGCTTTGTGCGCTTCGTCAAAGATGACTGTGGGAGAATG
>WNFT01027928.1_pt1 | contig 12214 bp, 11 predicted proteins | sample 5400191 | NCBI WGS metagenome assembly WNFT01 (sample SAMN13153359, study PRJNA577476) | soil metagenome | isolation source: 80 cm saprolite under Madrone tree | place: USA:California | collected 2016-06-14
AGGCTTGATTTCTTGAAACTGACAATCGACGGGTTCTCGACACTAGCTAAACACGCTAGCGCCTATCGATTAGCCGGAAGTAGCTTACGGCTAGCATGGATATCACCTCTGAGAAAAATGGCAACGTTACGCTCCGCGGTGCGATATTCTCTGAACCCATACTCCTTTAATTGCGACCGAAACGGGTCGTAGAATCGCGGCCACCAAGCCTCCTGGTGGTGTGGCTGGACGATGACAACTGATACATCCAGCCGGGTCAAGTAGGGTAAGCAGTTTCCCTGTTCTACGCCCGTCCATAGCTCCATGTATCCAGCCGGTCCAGTATAATCGCCGAGGGCAATTATGTTTGCCTTCCGAAAGTAGAAGGTAAGTTCTGCATTACCTGGCAAAAGAAGGACTTTAGTGTTTGTTTTCTGATTAGAAACTAGCGTCGCAATAACTGCTTGGCTCGCCAAATAACCACTAAGGTCCTTCTTCAGATAGTCTTTTAGGTTGGTGTCGGAGCCTAGTAACGAACGTGTTATTCCATAATAGTCGCTGTAAAAGCGCTTGGAAGAGCGCGCCGGACTCGGAATGATAAGAGCTGTGCAGAATATAGCGGTAACAGTCCTGGTTATCGATGTTGTCAAACGAGAACTCCAAAGGGTGTCGACCCGTGCGCAAATGTCTGAAACCATGACGCCCACCCACGCCGCGAGCACGGGATACCAATGAAGAGCATATCTCCCCAGAGAGCTGAAAAGCCAGGGAAGGGGGAGATATGCAGCGGCCAGCGATAAATAGATGAGACGGGGCGGAGCGCGCCACCTGTCCCGCCAAAAGACCTGTGCAAGTAGGAATAAAATCGGCGCATACAATAGCAGGATCATCGCCGTAATTCCCCACTCTCGAAAATTTTCGGATTGCGGGTAAGTGAAAAATCGGAAAGGCAAGAGCAGCAAATGAAATGGCTTCCGTTCCGTCATGGTATCGGCGGTGTAAGGAAAAGGATCATCTTTGAAGATTGGGTCTGGATGCTTGAAAAGGAGATTGAAAACCGGCGGCGTAGGGTCATGAGCTCCAAAGAGGTTCCGCAGATACCAAGGCAGACTTAGACTTACCAGAAGGAGGCAAAGGACTGCAATCTGCCGTCGTGGCAATCGACGCGCGGTAGCGAAAAGCAACGAGCAAAGAAGAAAAGGAAGATGACCAATCAGGGTGAGTTTCATCCCGACGCAAAACGCTGCGGTGACGACGAGTTCGCGCTCAAATGGTTGGCCTGATGACGATCGGTAGGCGCAGAGAATCGGAACGAGCAAAAAGAGTCCGATAGGCACATCGATATAAGCAACGTTCAGATACCGGAGAAAAACTGGAGACAACGCCACACAAAGGGGAATTAGGAAGTGCTGCGGGCGAGATAGCCTCCAAGTGGATGTCCCTTCTCGAAATGGATTTTCAACCGGAGTAAAAAAGGCCAGGACTCCCAGACACGTAAGCAGGCCGCAGAGCCAATTTAGAAAATGGCAACAGCTCCCCAGCTTCAGAACGAACAGGGCGCTATAGAAAAGCAGAAAATTATTTGCGTAATATGGAAAACGCAGGAAGGGATCGACGTAGATCCGGCCGGCGTTCGCCCAATCAACAGCATAAGCTAAGTGATATGATACCGAGTCAGAGAAAGTGGGAGGCAGGACAGCCGGCACTGCAAGAATCAAGAACAGCAGATAAATGAAAAGCGCCGGCAGCGTCCACGCTCCAACAAAGCGCTGGAAAATTTTTTGCCAAAAGCTGTAGGAGAGCCAGTTCTCGCCCTTAAGCCAAAGAAATAAGAGGCCCTCGCACACCAGGGCGAGCAATATCCCAGGGCGGTTTAGAAGGTGAGTGAATCCCAGCAACAACAGGCAGAACCCGGCGACCGCCATTCCCGCCACCGACGTAATGACGAGATCGGTAATTGAGAAAGAGCGTGATTGTTCAAAGGCCTTTCGTCGTAACAAGTGGCCTGTTGTAAAGAAATACAACCAGAGCAGGTGCGCCACTGCCATACCCAGGACGTAGCTCTTAAATACAGGCATCTGCTGATGACTATATCATACTGATCGATTGCAATCGCTCAGCACGAAGGGGGATCTGATCCAATGGCTAGCAGAACTTAAAGCGCACTGAAGCCAGCATAGCTCAAGGTAAAAAGCTCGACCAGGGAGAAGCCTCGCGGAACTGATTGAGCCTAGCTGTGAATAAGATTACAAGCGTACGACGTTCAAGCTTTGCGCAGGCGCTATCGGGAGTGTACATCAACTGCGGATGCATGTCGTTACTTTGGTTGCTTAGCCTGCATCAAGTTCCTTATGAGTCCTTCCTTTTGGATGAGCAAGTCCTGGTACATCTGAATCAGACCATCGCGATTCGCTAGCAGCACACGCAGGTATTGGTAATCGCTTTCCTTAAGAACTTCTCCTGGCTTGACATGGCTCGGAAACGGCCTTGCTACGTAAAAGGTAGTATGAGGCGCAACCACCTCCTCAGCCGGGCGGTCTGCGGTGTATAGGTAGATCGAAAACGATTTACGCGACAAGTGTTTCTTGTCTTCAGGAAGACGAATCACGGGAAATCCGTGCCAGCTGTATTCACTGGTTTCGAAGATCACTGCCCGATTAAACAATGGCAGGAAACTCTTGACATCGTCCGTGTCAGGATTTCGCGGGTTTGAATGCAGTTCAATGGAACCACCCCACGACTCCTCCCACTCTTTATTTAAATAAATCAGCAGGTTCATTCTTCGATGCAGCATGCGCCTTTCGTCGATGTTAAAGTCGATATGCGTGTCGAGGTACTGCCCGTCCAAATTTTCATGCGTGCCACCACCAAAGAGCGTCTCGTCTGCTATCAAACCGGGAATGCCGGTAATTTTCGACATTATGTCGAGGAATGGCTGAGAGTTGATGAAGTCGTAAAACTTTGAATAGAAAGGACTCACCGACGCGACACTTTCAATGACGGCCTTGCGTCCAACGTGTCCGATCTCGTTTGTGGCCTTTTTCGTATCGAAGCTTGGAAAATCCCGCACAAGCGCGTCGCAAACCTCTGACTCAAGGAAGTCATCGATCTCGACGTGGCGGAAGGGGCGTGCTTCTTGGAAAGCACGGGAGATCTCTACAGCTTTTTGGATGACCTGCTTGTTAATCACTGTGGCCTAATGGAATGAACTCGTGCAAGAAGATTGTTTAAATCACCTAAACACTGGGCAGGTCAAGCGCGAAAACGCTCTCCCGAAAGGCTAGGAATAGCTCTGGCAAGTCAGTTAATCTCGCAGCTTCGGTGCGCATACACGCCATTTGGTATCTGAACTGACAAGTGCGGGATTGCAATCACCTGATTCGCCTGCCGGCACTCCATTTGACTGTCCCCGGTGTTTCCGCATTCTAATGCTCCACATGCTCGACCTGATTAATCCTGAGGTATTGAAGAATCGTGAAAGGTACGGAAGCCGCTTTCGATCGGCGGATCCTTTTCCACATGTTGTGATCGATCAATTCTTCAGCCCTACGTTTTGTGAGCAACTGATCACCGGGTTTCCACCTTTCGAGCGCGGAAAAAATCTTAATGAGGATGGATTGCCAGGCGGGAAGTCGACCGTTGAAGACATTCGATCGCTTGGGGACACTTACGTGCTGGCGGACGACCTGTTCCGGTCCGCAGAATTTTCCTCGCTAATGAGCGATGTTACAGGAATCCCCGACCTGCTTTACGACCAACTGTACGTAGGTGGCGGCACACATGAGAACCGCCCAGGGCAAGAGCTTGATCCACACGTGGACTTCAACTATCACCCGCATCATGGGTGGCATCGGCGATTGAATCTGATCGTCTATTTGAATCGTGAGTGGGAGGTGGAATGGGGTGGTTCTATCGAGTTTCATGAGGATCCGTGGCGTCCTCCCGAGCAAAACCGAATTGAGCGCGTTGTGCCGCTGGCCAACCGCGCCATTCTGTTCGAGACCAGCGAGCGATCATGGCACGGATTTGAAGTTATTCGGCAGCCGCAGAATCATCCGCCGATTTCGCGCAAGTCCCTTGCTATCTACATGTACACGAAAGATCGGCCGCCGGCTGACACCGCGCCGTCCCACGCCACCGTGTACGTTGAACGACCCTTGCCTTTTGTGCTGCGGGCCGGTGACTCGACCGAAGCTCAGGGGGCACGCGTGCGGAAGGCGTTGACGCGCCGCATCGAGCACGTAGCCAGGTTGCAGGAGCGCGAGCGGGCATTCAGTGAGAAAATCATCACTCAGGTGAGAAAACTGTTTTCCAGCACCAAATCACTTGGCCAGCCGGAGATCGAGATGCTTGAAGGCCTGTTCCGTCGGGAAGATGTTCTGTTGAAACTGCTCTACGACCGCGAGAAGGAGTTTAGCAGGGATATCGAGTGGCTGCAGCATCGCGTCGCAGATCGGCAACTTGGGCTGCCAATTATTGGAAAGGCAAAGCTTGCAACGGCGCCTGAGGGCTACTATCCCAATGACGAGTGGTGCGCTCCGTTACTGACATTGGATCTTAAACTGTCGGCGCCTTCAAAGGCTATGGTATTCCACGGCCGAGTGCCGCATCGGTTCCCGCAAGGCCAGACGCTCGAGTGTACAATCCGCGACAGGTCCGAAAGTGCCCACTTCAACCCCGGCGAGTTCGATTGGAAGGTTCCCGCCGCGATGGCTGCCGGCGAGCGCGCTTCAGTTCAAATTCGGGCGTCAGAATCCATTTGTCCGGCAAGTGCTGACAGCTCGTCCAAAGACATGCGCAACCTGGCGTATCAGCTTCACTCTGTAGAGGTGGCCTGATCGGCCAAGCGGTTTAAACAAAACTTGTAGCCGATTCGAAGCGCGCACTATTTCTGGGTTGCGAGGTGCCTGACTAGTTCTCGAAACGCAGCTTGCATTTCATCGGCTGCTTGAGGCGAAACGTCCGCGGGCTGGGGAGTTGTTTCGACTTCAGCTGAAAGCTGTGTTGCTTCTTCAACAAGCGTCGGATTCAGAGCGGCGTAGTTGATTTCAAAATCCGCGGGAACAATGGAACTATTGATGCGAAGCTCGAGCGGGTCGAGACATCTTTCCGCGTAGGGCTCTCCGAGGAAATCGAGCAGCGAACGCATCGTTGGTTCGGGGTGCTCGATCAGATCTGTGTAACGGACGCGATGAAGCACAGCTGGGCCATAGGCGCGCTCAGCCAGGAGGCACGCGCCGACGGTTCGCATCCAGTACCGGTAAGCCTCCTCCTCGTTGGCCACCAACTGAAGACCGGACGACTGCCCGAACATCGCGGACTAAATGGATGAATAGAGCCTGGGGAAAGAGTTTGCGCAGGCCGTGGATGTGGAAAGAGTATTCTGGCGTCCCATCGACCCAACGCGTTTTGGGCCCCGCCGCGGTGCTGGCAGCTTTGATCCAGCGCGGTTCAAGTTTCAGTTCGATACGGTTGGCATAACGTTTTTTCTCCAGGTCCGTGCGATGGCGCAGGATCAAGTCGTTGATGCTCCGACCAAATGCGGCGAACAATTCATCATCTGGAATATCCATCGCACTCAAAATCGAGTAGTAATTGCGTGCCGCCCCAATTCGGTAGGCAATTGCTACATTGACAGCGAAATCCCCCATCCAATTTGATTCAGGCACTGGGAACAGATTGGGATGATGCCCCAGACACCACGTGAGAATGCTCGTACCGGATCTTGGGGAACCGACAACGAAGACAGGCCTGGCTGGTAGAGGTTGCATGTCCCTTGCTCCCGTGGTCGGATTGTTCAATCAGCTAGGTTGAAGGCTGCAGCCAATCTTGCCTGCCACGCGATAGGCCTGAGCCGAGATATCACTGAGCTGGTCTGGTCACAGTAATTTTGGCGAGCTGTTTGGTGTGATCTGAATTGTATAGACGAAATTCATAAGTTACCCCTGCCTGAATAGGCGCATCGTGAGAACCATCCGGTCCTTCGGCAAACTCTGTTTCCTGAGCTCCGTCGGCCGAGACAAAAACTTTGCCGGTAGTTCCATCACCCGTTGTCCATTTAATTGTAGTGGTTCCAGCACCGCTTCCAGCTGGAACGGGATTCGGTCCCGCCGAGATCACCCCTGTCGGGCTCAATGGAGTCTCGGCCTGGGGGGCAGTGGTTTTGGGCGGATTGCACGCACTTATGACAAGAACTACGCAGGCAAAAGCAATGAGTCGACTAAAAGCCCTCATAAGGGGCGATGAATAGGCATTTCTGTCTCCGTGTCAATTTCGAAACGGCGCCGTTCCAGCATCGCCGCGTTTGATAGGAGTAGAATTCTCTTATGCCATACTAGCACGTATGCAGGCTTGGCTGCGAAAACTTAGAATCACTTCGATTCCGTCTGCTTGGACACGCGTCGGCGCATCCAGAAGCTGCCGCCGCCCCAAGATGGCAAACTTGGAAAAGCACTCTTGAGATCCTCGCGATAGTAATGGTTGAGATAGTTATTCGCCATTAGGACTTGGAACTCAGAATTGAACGTCAGAAACGCCTGGAGCAGATATTGCTCAGCCCAAAAGCGAAAGTCATCCCGCACCCATTCGCGTGGGTACTCAAAAGGAAGGAAGATATCGTGGACATGTACTATCACTCCTGGTTTTAGACGCGGCAGCACTTCCAGGAACAAATAATTGACATCGCCGCCAATCTTCACCGTATGGGAGCTGTCGATGAAAAGGACGTCCCCTGATTGGAGTTGCGAAAAGAAATCCAAGTCGATCTGCTGAACCTCTTTTATGACCAATGACTTCAAACCAGGGAAACCTTTAGATAGGAAATCCGAGGGGAACGGCTCGACACAGATGAGCGGGCAGGCATCGTTTCTGGCTCCTGCTTCGCCCATAAGAAGGGACGAATAGCCGCTGCCAACCTCAATGATCAACCGTGGTCGAAAACGGCGCACCATACAGTACGCGACCAATGCGTCTGTGCCGTCAAAGAAGCCGTTATTGAGATGAAAACGGCTCGCGCCGCTCGTTGGTTCAGTTGGAAAGCGTTCATATTCGTGCCGAAACTTCGGAAAATCATTTCGCAGCAGGTTTAGCTGCAGGGAGTCGTTCATGTCTATGCCGACGAGCTCGCTCGGTTGATTCCACACGCTTTCGGGAAGGGTTTGGGTATCCGGAATCGGCTGGTAAAAGTGCACTGGCGTCACGTGAAAACCGTGTTGCTCCCAAATCGGAAAAACCTTCCGAAACTTTCCCGTGTGCACAAAGCGAGGGACGATTGCCGCGATAAAGTTTGATAATGCGGCATCAACGTTCCCCCACATTACTTCAGCAGCGAGTTCGCGGAGAACGGCCTTGGCGGAATCGGTATCGCGCCTGACCTTTACGCTGGCTATCGGCAGGTCGGGCAGGCTTCGCGCGTAAAGGCGAAACTCATATACCTTTGAATGCGCGATCCAGGAAATTTTCGTACTTCCAGATCGGCCTCGACTAACCAGTTTTTCGTGGCCGGGCGAAGTTGAGACGCGCACCTCCCCTCCAGCTTGATCGTTGATGTCCCATGAAATCACAACGCACTCGTCGCCAAAAGGAACCGGGTTGGGTGTTGCAGTAATTGTCCCGCGGATCTCTCCGGTTCGACCAATCTGACTCACTTTGTTTGAAGCAGAAACCGTTAGTTAGCTAGCATGGCAGCACGCTGGCTCGCGGCCTTTGTAAGTGATGAACCTAAGCTGGTGAGATGCTGATCGCTTAACAAAAATTCCAGCTTTTCGCGCGCCGCGTCAGTAGAATACAGGGCGCGTGTTTTCGTGAGGCCATTGTCCGACAGCCGGTTCCAGAGGTCTTCCGATTCGTAGAGCTCGATCAATGCCTGTGCAAACTCCTCCGGCTCGTCCGCTACCAGAATTTCTTCACGATCCCGAAGTTCTGTTCCATCGACCGCGACCGAAGTTGCCACCACTGGCACGCCAAAGGCCATGCTTTGATTGATTTTGCCTTTCACCCCGGCCCCAAATCGCAAAGGCGCCACGGACAGTTTTACGCTATCGAAAAATGGAGCCGCATCCCTCTGCAATCCTGTTACGACGATGTTGTCGCTGGCCAAAGCAACGACCTCCGGCGGCGCTTTATCGCCGATGATGTAGAATTTAGCGTCTGGAAGATGAGCGCGAACCAAAGGGTAAATGCTCTGCACAAAAAACAGAACGGCATCGATGTTCGGCGTGTGTTGAAAGCTACCGATGAACAGCCAGTCTCTGCGAAGTGTGAAAGGCGTGCTCGAGCCTGGCACATCGACAATGTTTGAGATCACTTGAATGGATTTTTCCGGCCATTTCCTCTGAAGCAGCCGCTGCTCGCTGGTGCTCACCGTCCAAGTTTCATCGGATTGATCGATTAGCTCGGACTCCAATCGTTCCGTGTCCCTCGCCTTCTGTCGCATCTCTGGGTCGCCAGTTACTCGTGCCTCGCCTGCTTCGCGAACGAAATGGAGATCCACCGTGTCGAAAATGATGCGAGCTTGCGGTGCGTACAGCCGCACGTCAGCCATGTGTTTGTGCGCAAACTTGCAACGACTTAGTATCACAACGTCAAACTCGGAGCCGCGTGAAATAAGGTAATCGCAGACTCTCGCGACGTAAGGGTAATGAACAACTTCAATACCACGCTTTTGTAGCTCGCGCCTATAAGGGTCGATCTTTGCGAGGTTATCCGGCACGAAAGTGACACGGTGGCCCAGCCGGTGGAGGAGCTTAAGAATTTGAAACATCCGCAACGATCCTGAATCGCGGTCAGGCATCGGAACGTGATGATCAATCACAAGAATGTTTTTCCCCGAAGGCGTTTGAGGCTGCCGCAGGAATGTGAGCTCGCCATTGACTGGTTTCGCCTCCAATTCAGTGGCCCACTTTTGGGCAAATCTTGAGCGGTTAATATCCTGATGTTTTTTTGTACCGCTCGAAAGATCGGTTCCGCCGGTTGCTCCCTCGTAATGGATAACTTCGCTAAGCGGCTGGTACAGCACCTTGTAACCCGCTTGGCGCACTTTGAATGATTATTCCGCCTGCTTCCTGCAAGCGACCATCTGGATAAAGGAGCTTCGCTCCGACGATGCCGGTCCCTGGCTGTTCGGCGAAAGTGTCGAGCAGCGCCTTCAACCAGCCTGCCTTTACAAGCGTGTCGTTGTTTAAGAAGACAAGATATTTCCCCCGCGCCTTTTCCGCGCCGCGGTTACAGGAGGCGATAAAGCCTGAGTTGGTCTCATTTCGCAGATAAATAACTCCTGGCAACTGCGAAATAGCTTCCGGGGTAGCGTCTGTCGAGCAATCGTCCACAACAATCACTTCAAAGCGCTCCGCTCCCTGGTGTTCCTGAATTGACACCAGGCAAGCCTGGGTGAAATGGAATTGATTGAAAACCGGAATCAAAATTGAAACATCCACCTGCTTATGAACTGGAAACTCAATTGGACGGGTCGGCACGGGCGGCGCAAAAGTGGAAGCAATTTCCGCCGCGGTGGTCGCTGAATGTTGCGTGGGCGCCGACGCTATACCTGAAAGCAGGCTTTGGATTTCATCGTCGATCGCCGTGATCTCAGAATGGGTGACTCGCCAATTCTCGTAACTGGAGATTGCCTTTTCCAGATGCCCATAGCCTAACAAGTGCTTTGATTTTTCTGGAGAAATTTTTGCTTTCAACGCGGCAACCGGATTTGCAATCTGCCAGCGCAATGAAGAGCGAAGCTGGGCAGCTGCGTTGCTGGCGTCGTCGAGTATTCGGCTAAGCCTCTTCGTCGCCTGCAATTGTTTTCGCAGCCGGTTTTGCAGGTCTTGTGCGCGGCTTTCATTCTCAGCCAAACTGATGCTCCTGGCGCGAAGCAGCTCGTTGATTTGCAAGATGCGATCCTGCAGTTGCTTAACTTCGCCCGTGTAGTGAGCGCTGATTTCTTCTATCTGTGCTTTGAGTTCCTCGATTTCGACTCGGTGTCGCGCTTCGGTTTGTGCAAGGAGCTCACCGTAGAGATGCTCTATCTGTGCAAGACGTTCTGGAACGAAAGTATTCACCCGGCTGACGGATCCGGGAAGCAAGTCGGTCTCGCTCGATGTATCGCGGCGGGATGTAGCCTTTGCGACTCGCGTTTTGGTTGGTGATGCCTCCGCACTCAAAGAGCGATAGAGTTCGATCACTTCATCGGAGACGCCGGCGTCGATCAGGTCGTCAATTGTGAAATGGGTGTGGCGTCGTCGAGTGGATACAAGCGCGGCGGCACTGCGTAATTCCGTATCCTTCAGAGCTGCGAACTGCAGAATTCTGCGCAACTCCGATTCTGTGTTTTCGAAAAATGCATCGTAGCACGTTACAAGGTGGTCTTTTTCATTTGCCACCTTGACTAGTCGCCGGTTGTAGATTTCCCAAAGGCGCAGAGCAAACGAATAAGAAGTTCCGTTCCGTTCCCGCATCGAATGGGCGACTTCCAGCGGATTGCGTACAACGATGAGAGTTCTGAGCCCCGGCAAGAGATCCTGCCAGAACGGTAGGGTCAAACTGTTACGAGGATCCTTCCAGCCCCAGACGTTTGCCGGGGCAAAGCCCTCAATCAGGAGCCGTGCTTTAAGACGTAAAGGATTCAACTGCGGGCCTGTGAAACTCTCGTCAGGCTTGGGGGGCAGGTCCCAAGCGCCGCCAAGCGCCGCCAGTAATTCGTCATTCAACGCCACGAACCTCAGATGTTCCCAAAAACCTTCGGGATTATCAGCCTGCGGCGGCATCAAGTCTGATTCGGGCCCAAGCTCCAATCCGCAGCGATGAAGCAACCGCGTGACCATACTTGTTCCCGAACGGTGCGCGCCGGCAATGCAAATCGCCGTCTGGGTCTCAGCAATACTTTTCACGCAAAGGCTTTATAGAACGATGACCCGCTCGACGCGTCAAGCCGATTGCTGCCTCCGTGCAACAGAGCCACCGGCTGTTATCCTCAAATTTGCCCTGCAAAATCGTCGTCGCACAAATTCTGCTCTACATTTACGTTCTATTGATGCAGCGAAGTGACGGCAGGGCACCAGATGAGATTCGTCCGCTCAATTTCGAGTTGAACGTGGCGGTGCATGCGAGCGGGTCGGTGCTCGTTTCGATGGGTAACACGCGCGTGATCTGCGCTGTTACGATCGAAGACACCGTGCCGCGCTGGATGAAGGAGCAGGGAGTCGCCGGTGGCTGGCTTACTGCCGAATATTCAATGCTTCCGTATTCGACCCAGCCACGGAAACCTCGCGACGTTACAAAAGGCCGCGTCGACGGTCGGAGCGTGGAGATTCAACGTTTGATTGGCCGCTCGCTGCGAGCGGTCGTGGACCTTGAAAAGCTTGGGCCGCGTACAATCTGGGTCGATTGCGATGTATTACAGGCCGATGGCGGAACACGCACCACCGCGATTACTGGTTCTAGTCTCGCGCTGGCCATAGCCTGCCGGAAATTCGTGAGGGAGAAAAAACTCGACGCGCCTCCGATGAGAAAATTAGTCGCCGCGGTGAGCGCTGGAATTCTTGACGGGCAGACGATACTCGATCTCAATTACGACGAGGACAAACTCGTTAGTGTTGATTTCAATCTCGTGGCTACCGAAGACGGCGAATTCGTGGAAGTACAGAGTTCCGGTGAAGAAGCGACGTTTGCTGGATCACAACTGGATGAAATGCTCGCGCTCGGACGGAAAGGCATCAGCGACCTGATCGGTGCCCAGCGTGCTGTCTTAGCCCGCATCATGGTGACACCGCCGGAAAGTTAGTGGCATAGCTGTGGGGCGTTCCCGCCGCTGATGCCATCTCGATGTTCTTCGATTGGCGTTTCACAGAAACGCCCTACAATTAGTGCCCAATGAAGCGGGCGCTCATCACCGGCATTACTGGCCAGGATGGAAGTTATCTGGCCGATCTGTTGCTTGAGAAAGGGTATGAAGTTCATGGGATTATCCGCCGTGCCAGTACTTTTAACACCTCGCGAATTGATCATCTTTACGCTGATCCACACGTAAACGGTGTGCGACTGTTTTTGCATTACGGAGACCTCAGCGACTCGGTGAATCTTGTGAAGCTTCTTTACGAATTGAAGCCGGACGAGATCTATCATTTGGGCGCGCAGAGCCATGTGCGTGTGAGCTTCGATATTCCGGAATACACCGCCGATGTCACGGGCGTGGGCACGATCCGCATTTTGGAAGCAATTCGCGAAGCTGAATTGCGTTCCC
>WNFT01004458.1_pt1 | contig 12210 bp, 9 predicted proteins | sample 5400191 | NCBI WGS metagenome assembly WNFT01 (sample SAMN13153359, study PRJNA577476) | soil metagenome | isolation source: 80 cm saprolite under Madrone tree | place: USA:California | collected 2016-06-14
GCTCTTCCAGATCGGGGCGAATGGTGCGTTCGTGCTCTTTGTTCCCATCCTGGGAGGCTTCATCGCCTACTCCATCGCTGATCGTCCCGGCCTCGCTCCTGGCATGGTCGGTGGGCTACTGGCCAGTACCATTACTGGCTCCGGATTCCTGGGTGCTATCGCGGCAGGCTTTCTCGCTGGTTACACGGTCTATTGGCTCAACCGATGGATCAAATTGCCACCCACCCTGGCTGGTACCAAGCCGGTGCTGATCCTTCCGGTGCTCGGTGTGCTCATCGTCGGCTTGCTCATGATCTTCGTGGTTGGCCCGCCCGTCCACCTGCTTAACGTCGCGCTGACCAACGGGTTGAAGAGCCTGGGGACAGGCAACGCGGCGCTGCTGGGCCTGATCCTGGGCTTGATGATGGCCTTCGATATGGGTGGCCCGGTCAATAAGGCAGCATACGCGTTTTCGGTGGGGCTGCTCGCCAGCCAGATCTATGCACCAATGGCCGCGGTGATGGCCGCTGGTATGTCACCGCCGTTGGGGCTGGCGCTGGCGACTGTCCTGTTCAAGAATCGCTTTACACATGATGAGCGGGAAGCGGGCAAGGCTGCGTGGGTGCTGGGCGCGTCCTTTATCACCGAAGGGGCCATCCCCTTTGCCGCAGAAGATCCCTTCCGCGTGATCCCCTCCCTCATGGTCGGCTCAGCGGTGACCGGGGCGTTGTCGATGATCTTCGGCTGTCAACTGCGCGTCCCGCACGGGGGGGTCTTCGTCCTGCCCATCCCGAATGTGGTCACCAACCTGCCGCAGTACCTTCTGTCAATCGTGATTGGGACGGTGGTGACGGCAGGGATACTGTTTATCCTCAAACGTCCTATCGCTGCTGAGGAGGAAGAAGCTGTTGCAGCGGTCGCCTAAAGCAATGTAGCGCGAATAGAGGGCGAGGAGAAGCAGAGAAAGGGCTTCTCAAGACAGAAAGAAGGCCTCTGGTGTACCCCCATATCGGACATGCCAGAGACCTTCTTTACTACAGACCAGAGAAGGGAGGAGAAGAAAGGTATATAAGCGAGTTTGTCGAGCAGAGTATGCTGGACAGTGGGCGACCTCAGCTAGTTGTCCTAAGGGCTGTTGTCATAACAAAAGTAGACCGAAACGTTGATAGAATCGTCCTTCCGTTACATTTCCCCCTTGATAGCTCCCTTCTGTCTAGTAATACGCTCTTGTATTCTGGACGGATTACTCATCTTGCCCCAATTTTTCAGAGAAGAGTGCAGAATTTGACCCGTGATGATATCATTTATCTGAAAACCACAACAAATGCAACAAACCCCCCCCTTCGAACGTCTCTTGTAAAAACATGCGATAAAATACCTGGCGCTTATACCACACTTGAGATTACTTTGTTTCTCAATGTTATTGTGGTATTATGGTATCAAGTAAAGCGGGTATCACCAGGCCATCTAGGTCACTCGTGGATACACTCTACCTTTCGTGTGGAGGCAAGATGGGGAATCTGCGGGGAGAGCAAGCAATATGCTATTTATCCAGCCATGCAGTGAATATACAGTGCAACTAACGTTCTTTAATTATATGTAACTAATCAGGTGTCTGATACCTCGCCGTCTGCAGCCACTCGCGTCTTTTTTGCTGCTTTAGCAGCAGTTGCGAGCAATAAAGCAGATCAGGGCTCACCGCCTCCGGCGACTCGCGTCTTTTTTGCTGTGGGCGTGGCAGCCGCAGGCTGCCACGCCCACAGCAAAAGAACCCTTGCGAATACACCGAAGGTCAGGCGGTGTGTGTAGAGTGCGGATTTATCCAGCACGTCCTGTGGTGAGGAGCCCTGAGGAGTCACCTCTATATCAAGATAATCTATACGATCGTTGTTAAAGTGGTTCGATGGGTGGATAGGAATATTTAAGAGGGAAGTTACCATGACCTTGCACACATCTGATGAGCTTCCTGATGAAGCTCTGCTCAAAGCAATAGCAGAAGGTGAGGTATGGGCCATGGAACATCTCTACAACCGCTATCATCGCATGCTCTACTCCTTAGCTTACCACATGGTAGCGGACCCCCAGGTCGCTGAAGACCTTGTGCAGGATACCTTTGTAGCGGTATGGCGACGGGCTAGCTCGTATTCTCCCCAATCAGGAGCAGCCCGCAGTTGGCTTAACTCTATTGTACAGCATCGCACGATAGATTACCTGCGCAGTGTGCGTCGTCGGTCCACGACCATGAAGGAGGCTCCTTTAGAGGAGATCGAACTGGATGAGCGAGTTGCCTTCCCCGACGTGTGGGACTCGGTCTGGCGTTCGGTGCAAGGTGCACAGGTGCGTACAGCCTTGATGAAACTCCCCCCCGAGCAACGCCTGGTGATCGAACTCGCCTTTTTCCAAGGATGGACGCACACCGAAATAACCGCCGGCCTCCAACTCCCTCTCGGCACAGTCAAAGCGCGCATGCGCCTCGGCCTCATCCACCTGAAGCGTATTCTTGAGCAAATGGGCCTACATGAGGAATGGGAAGAACGTGGGTCTGGTAAGACCCCCTGCCCCGACAAGTAAAACAGGTCACACCCGCTACCCGTTAGTAACGGATATATTGCCTGCTAAGCGTGTTGTGTGCTATCATCAGCAAAACTCAAGCGGAGGGAAGCAACAGAGCGCTTATGCAATTCACAACACAGACACAGCAAGTCATCACCTGTCCCCAATGCGATAATGTCGTCTCTATCAATGCTGAATTTTGCAATATCTGCGGCAAACGGCTGCGGCCAGCATTCACTAATGTTCGCCCCGGAATGCCTATGGTAACATCCTCTCAGTTAGAGGAGCAGGGCATGGAAGAGGAAGAAGAGTATCTGGACGAAGAGGAAGACGAATCGCGTCAGGACGCCAGAACAGCACCGGCAATCCCATCTGCCCCCAGCGAATTACTGCATCTTTTGCGTCAGTTACAAGAGCAGTCCATACAGATGGAGCGCTATTTTCCTGCGGATTTGCCAGGCAAAGCGCAAAAATTGCTTGCCTGGAAAAAACAGTTGCAACGCGCACGTGCCTGTGCAGAACTCTTTGAACGCCCACAACTCCAGCAGATTGAGTCACAGCAAGCATTCAAACTGCGCCATCACCTCGCAGAGGCTACCCGTGCCCTCGATTTCACGCGTGAATATACCGTCAAGTTGATTGGACACGCGGGCGCTGGTAAAAGCACGCTGCTGGCTGCGTTGTTGGGCCAGGATATTTTTCCCCGCCTGGCTGGCGGTGCAGTCACAGGCGTACGCACGCGAGTTCGGCTGTGTAGCGACCAGGAACCCGAAGAGATGCGGGTGCATTTCCTTACTCGGAGCGCCTTCGATGATCTGCTCAAACAAACACAGCAGGGGATCAAAAACGCTTCCAGCCAGCGCACACGCGATGCCCTGGCCGCCGAATTGAGCATCTTGCTCAAGGCCAGCGAAGCATTCGCCGAAGAGTATCTTGCCGATGAGGAGGCCTATGTCGAGATCATTCCACGCGAACGCTGGAAAGCAGAGAGTAGTCGCTATATTGAAGAACCTGCACGCGACAGTCAAGAGCCTCGCCTGGTGCGCATTATTGATTATGTCGAGTATACCATCCACGCAGGCCCACATGCCTTGCTTCCCCCAGGCAGTGTATTGGTGGACCTCCCCGGCGGGGCAGCCGGTCAGTTACGCCACGACGCCATGTTACGCGAGGAATTGAATAGCGTTGATGCGGTGATCCTGGTGATCGGCAACAATCGCTTCGGGGACGACGACCGCACACAGCGTATCTTTGAACAGGTCCGGCGCAAAGTCGTGCAAGGGCGCTCGCCAGAGGTCGCTGCACGCATGGTGTTTCTCGCCGTCACGCACTGGGATGAGATCAACTCGCCCGCCAGCCAGGAGAAAGCGCTGGGCAGCCTACGTCCTTTACTACGCGAGCTGCCGCCCAACTTTAGCAGTTACCACCATCATGGACCCGGCAACAGTTACTTTTTCTACCCATTGCGTGCTCTCGACGCCCTCCTGTCCACACTTGGCATCGAAAAGCAGAAACTCGACGCGGACCGCCAGCAAGAAGGTCGCGACTATGCAGGGCGTATCCTCAGCGTCTACCCCGACCTGCTAAATATCGACTCCACCCTGCCCACAGGAGTGATCGCGCAGGAATTTCAGAAAGTCACCCCTAAGCAGCACGAGGCGATGCGCCACTTCAGCGGTTTGCCCGAGCTCGTCAATGACCTACAAACGTTTCTGACAAGCAACCGCTACGAGGTGCAATTACGGCAAGCCGAGACACAGCTTGCCATGACCTTGCAGCAGATGGAAGATCTCTGTTGGGAGCATCTGAACTATCTGGGCATTCATAGCCGCGATCTGCAAGAACTCCAACAGGAGATGCACATTCGCCAGAGCAAACGCAGCGCGACGCGCTTTGAACAGGTACAGCAGCGTACGCGGGAGATGCGTACCGCCTGGAATGATGCACTGACCGAATTTAACCATGCCGTCCATACAGAAAACAGCGCCTTCTACCAGGCACTGGAGACGGCGCATGACCGTGCAGCACGCCGTGTTAAAATCCGCATCATGCAAGGCTATTTCGACCACTACATCAAGGTCAGCAGCCGCGCTCAAGCCGATTCGCCTGCGTTGGAGATTGGCAGTCGCTGGACAGACATCGACGGATGGAATCTCATCAAGGATCTGCGAATCAGCTTTAGCGCTGCGTTGGAGCGCGAGATGAACGAGTCTGCACGCACGCTGGCCGAAGCTTTCCTCATTCCTATCGCGCATAAGGAAGAAGTCGATGGGTCGCTCGACATCAGCCGCATTGCCCTGGGCGAGCTTGGCGGCGAGTTGGATGAGATTCAGCGTTCTTATAACAAACTCAAACGCAGCATTCGCGAGAAGGCACGCGATGTGTGTCTGTACGTGACGATGGGCGAACTGCTCAACGAGGAGAAGTATGCCCCGACCAAAGATGATCCTGCTGTAGAAGCCCTCTATAGTCTCGTGACCATGCATAACAGGTCAGAGGATATCATCCAGCAGGCGCGGTTGTTGATGGGACCCATCCTGGATGTGATTTGTGGCGGGCTAGCCCAGAGCACGGAGCGGCGCATCGCCCTCCTGTTCCGCTACGAGTTGAACAAACTTGAGGCACGCCAGGTGTTTGAGAGTGATCGTCTTGATGCACCACCCACCAGCCAGCCTGGCGTCTTCACCGATTTGAGCAATTGTCTCTATAGTCTGCTCACGGAACGGGTGCTGATGTCAGAGCAATTGCGCCAGCAGCTTGATACGTTACAAGCTCAACGCGAGGCCGACGTCGACCACTGGGTCGAACTACTCCAGGAAGCGGAGGCGCTCAAAACGGCGCATCGGCAGCAGTGAACTCGTTACGCCTCCTCATTCAGCGCCTCACCGCGCTGCAACTTCAACACATTCTGTGTCGAGAAGAGCACATTGCGGCGTAGGCGCTGCGCTACCATGTAGCGTGTGGCCGCAACCAACGCCAGGCGACCATCGGGGTGATCCGCACCTAACACTGCATGTTGGCGCATGCCAGCATCGAGCATCTGGAACGTGTGGAAGGTTGCGTCCTCACGCAGCAATGCCTTCCCCAGCGCCGCTTTCAGTTCAGCCAGTGGATAGCCCTGCTGCTGGTAATAATGGGCAATAGCCGCAGCCTCCTCAACCTGCTGAAACTCTGCGCAATAGAGCAACCGCTCCAACAATGCAGCCTTATTATCAAGCATCGTCGGGATGGCTGCCTTACCGCGCTCGGCTGGCAAGAGAGCACGCGGAATATTCAGGAAGTGCGTCAGGTAGACGAACATGGCTCCATGTGTGATTGCCTTCATCAAAGCGACGTCACCCTCCAGCGAACGCCCAACGGCGCGACGAGTCAGTGCATCGATGGCATTGGCGTAGCTGATGACGTGCAAGACATCGTCCCAGTCCTCTTCGTTTTGCACATGGAAACGCGCAACGCGGTGGATGCCAGCCCGTGCCAGCACACTACTGAGGGCATCGATGGAGGCTCCTTGTTCCAATGCACGATGCAGCGCCTGCGTAATATCATCGGGTTTGCCTGCCAGTAACACGTCGCGTAGTGCCTCCGGGCGTCCGTCATGTGCCCAGTGAGAATCACGTGGCTGCGCCAGCAGTGCGGGAAGTGCCGCAAATAGCGCCTCCTGAGGCGCTATCGTCTCTTGCCAATCGGCGGCTTCTTCGTGACGGAAGCCCATCGCCATGGGTCGCACAACCGCCGAGAGCGTTGTTGCCAGCACGTCACGCGCATCAGACTCGCCAAAGGGCAAGGCTCCATCAGTCGTCATCACCTCGAACAGTTCAAACGCCTTATTGGTAAAATCAATGACGTGGCCCGTGCTCAAAAAGTAATGGTCGGTCGCACCCGCCATCAGCAGATCGATCAGGTCCTCCGTGGGATAGTCAGCGGCAACCGCCGTACGCAGGATGCGCTCTGCTCCGGCAGCCTCGCGGTCTTCGATGAAGAGGCGAAACCAGTGTTTGAGTTGCGTTTTGTTAGTAAATTGCGTCGTGGGCAATGGGCGTAGCATGCGGCGCGGCGGGCCAGCAAAGGAGTCGCGTGCACAGTTGATGAGGGCATGTACATCAGCCAGGGCCTTGTCATCCTCCTGCAAATGTGGCACGAGCAAACCCATGCAGGTGAGGATCGTCAGCCCCATGGAGAAGCCACCCTGGCGGAAGCGCAATCCATGCAGTGCGGCTGCACTGAGGATATCGCGGTCGGCGACGCCATTGGCACGCAGACCCGCTACGGCTTTGGCAATGAGGAAGGTATTGCGTTCCTCCATACCCTGGCGCAGGTCGCCCAGAAACTTTTCGCTACGGCTGCGCACATAGCCTTCCATGGGCGTTGGGCTAACCCAGATTTCGCCATCGCGAATCTCTAGCGGGAACACGGCTACATCATCTCCGCCTTCGGTAAAGCAGCCACCAGAGGCCAGATCAAAGCGCCAGTGGTGCCAGTGACAACGCAACACGCCATCTTTGATCGTTCCCTGCGAAAGGGGATAGCCCATATGCGGACAACGGCTATCGAGCGCTCTGATCTGCCCGTCGGCACGCAACAACAAAATATGACGATCTTCCAGCGTGACGACTTTGAATGGACGCTGCTCCAGTTCGGCGACATTGGCAGCGCGGATGAAGTGCCGTCCGTTTGACTCGAAGCGGTTATTGCTGAGGTCAGTGGGGATAGTTTGCATGGTAGGGTATGTTCCTTTCTAATTGCAGAGATAACTCTTCAGGTCTCCTCTCTTCGAGACTCCTCACTGCCTGCGGCAGTTCGCAGGGAGTTTGTGTTTCGTGGTGGGTGCGGGCCATTGCCGCCTGCGGCGGCAATGGCCCGCACCCACCACGAAACTGAGCGAGCCGCCGCAGGCGGCGAGAAGTCAGCCATCTGAATAGTTATTTGCAGAGATTTTTAGAAGTCGGACTTGTCTATCATTAAGCATACACGATAGTCTGGGGATATGGAACTGTTCGAGAGGACAGGTGGAGGTTGACATTTGGGACAGTAGCTCATGGTTGTGATGCTCATCGTGGCATTTCTTGAGGTGTGCGTATCAAGGGGAGCTCTGTCCCTGACACATTTGGGGCAGGCGTGCATGGAACAATGCGCCGCGAGGCCTGGCACCCGCAAGGGCCTCACCACCAGACGATGGCACGGTGAGCGTGAGAGGGGAGCAGGGGGCCGTACGAAATGTAGTGGCACGGGGCTGGGTTGGGTTGGGGGTGGATGGGCCCTTGCGGGTGCCAGGTGCGGGATCACTCCTCTCCTCATCCTGGCGTCAGCAGGTTGACGGTTGCCTCGTGCAGTCTCCGATCGGGAGTCCGTATCTGCATGCGTATCCCCCAGTCTCCACCCATTGCCAGCTCAGCGTGGCCGCTGAAGTGTCCGCTTCCATCCGGGTGCAAGGGAACCAGCGCGGTACCCATCTGCATATCGAGCATGGTGGTAGACAGCGAGATACCCACATCCGTGGCCAGTGTGCCCGTGCTCATATCGATCACACTGACCATGAAGACGTTGGTCCCGGCACGATTGGGACTGGTAGCGAGGGTGACTGCGAACTTCCTATCGGTTGTCAACACGGTAACGACAAATGCGCCAGCAGCTCCCGCCGGTGACCGTGATGGGCGCGCCGACGGTGCCACAGCGGTGGACAAAGGCGGGTCTGCAAAGCCCTGTGCAATCGTAAGAACGGCGCAAACCGCAATGCCGACACCAAATAGCAGCACAGCGCGCCAAACGGTTGTCACGTATCGAGAAGCTGGCATAGGTTGATCCACTCCTTCTGCACACATGAAAACTTATACGTGGCCCTTACACCTCTAATGTATTTGCACTTGACCTTTTCGGGTTTGATGTGTATACTTTCCCTCCGGGGGCGGTAGGAGCAATGTCCTTTCACGACCCGCTTGAGGGTACTGAAAACTAGTAGCCGACCACCAGGACGAATCCCTCCATCGGGATGGGATACTCTGATGCCCCCTTAATCGCCGCGGCACGGTGCTGGGTCGAGTCGGTCTGTGCGTGGGTTACACAGTAGTAATAGTACAGTCCTGGCAGGTTGAAGGGGATAGTGATAGTCTCGCCACCAGGGACATCACCGGTCCCGCCGATGCGATTGATGCCAATCTCAGCAGGATTGATCGGTCCAGACCAGCCTGATACGAGCGCCAGGACATGGGGGTCGGTATCAAGGTTGTGCATCGACAGCGTGCCGCCCTGGTTGACAGCCACAAACTCGGTCTCAAAGTCATCGTGCTGCGTGGGGATATGGTTCGTCGCCCCCGATGGCAGGTTACTGATGGAGCCCTGGACCCAGATGATGCCATCCATCGCCATGGGGAAATGCGGCACTCCCTGCTTGGGGGCCACTCGAGCGTCAGCCGTATTCCAGGTAGCCACGGTGGTCTCATAGTAGTGATAAAGCCCGGGCTGCTTGAAAGTGAACGTCACATGCTGACCCGCTGCGACCTGCAGCGAGAAGGCCGCCAGATTCAGGAAGTTGCTCTGATCTGGCGTGGTTGTGAACGTATGCGCAACAGTATCATCGTTCTGCCAGGTCACAGCGGTGTTTGGTTCGACAGGCAGAATAAACGGCTCAAACAAGTCCTGGCCCTGTGGAATGGTCACTGTCGTCAGTGGAGCGGCTTGGCTCACCGGAGGATGAGGGATGGCAGAACTGGCATGGGGAGCGAAGACGGTGGCCCCGAGTATGACGCCAATCACGACACCAATTACCAGGTCAACGACGAGTAGCGGGATGACAACATTCAAATAGATGCGCGTTTTGAACATGGATCCGATCCTCCTTGTCAGACACACGATGTCTAGAACTCCACTGCCTGCTGCGGCTATTCAGCCACAGCACATGCGATTTGCTACGGGATTATGCATCGACGAGCATGATCCTACAGAGTAGTACGTTTGTGGGTTACAGTCTCACCGAGATAGACAGTGAAACGAAGTGGACTTGCATCGAAAGAGGATTAAGCAATCAGGTTGGTGGTGAGTGCGGGCATTGCTGCCTGCGGCAGCAATGCCCGCACTCACCACCAAAACCCCTACCTGAGCATCTTGAGCTTTGTAGGAATAATATGGCATAATGCGAAGTGATGGTACTCTGCCAGTTCGGAGGCCATCTTTATTACTGCGACTGAGAATAGCAAACAGTTGGAGGAACCCAAAAATGCGTCAGGACATCGAATTCAATGCTGAAGGAACCACCTTGCGTGGCTGGTTCTACACCCCCGACTCAGGAAAAGGGCCGTTCCCCACTATCGTCATGGCACACGGCTTCTCGGCTGTCAAAGAAATGTATCTCGACAGCTTCGCCGAAGTCTTCGCGCAAGCGGGATTAGCAGCCCTGGTATTTGACAACCGTAATTTCGGTGCCAGCGATGGCGAACCACGTCAGGAGATCGACCCCTGGACACAGGTGCGCGATTACCGCCATGCCATCACCTACGCGAGCACACGAACGGACGTCGACCGTAACCGCATCGGCGTCTGGGGATCAAGCTACAGTGGTGGACACGCGCTGGTGCTCGGAGCTATTGATCGACGCATCAAATGTGTTGTGTCACAAGTGCCGCTCTGTAGCGGATACCGCAATATCTTGCGTTTGGTGCGAGCCGACGTGATCGCTCAATTCCGCGCCCAATTCGACCAGGACCGTGAAGCACGCTTCGCCGGGCAGGCTCCTGCCATGGTCCCAGTCGTCAGTGCCGATCCTGCCGGGCCAGCCGCGTTACCCACCGCCGATTCCTATCAGTGGTTCACCGAGACCGGCAAGACACGCGCACCCGCGTGGAAAAATGAGGTCACGCTGCGTACAGCGGAGTTGCTGATGGAGTACGAGCCCGGGTCATATATAGAGCGCATCAGCCCTACTCCTCTCCTGATGATTATTGCCGCCCAGGACCACCTTGCCGTTGCGGACGAGGCATTCGCCGCGTTCAACCAGGCTCGTGAGCCTAAGAAACTGGTGATCTGGCCCGGCGGACACTTTGAGGCTTACACTGAGCCTGGGTTCAAGGTGGCAAGTGGCGCGGCACGTGATTGGTTCGTCGAGCACCTGGCAGCGAAAGAAGGTTAGGCAAGCTGCATCGCCTCAATAGGCTTTAGTCCTTCCCTAAGAGTTGCACTGCCGTCAATGCATAGATCAAGGCGACCTCTGCAATCTTCTCCACGGGAACATATTCCTGTGGTCCATGGGAAACGGTCAAGAGACCCGGACCATAGGCGAAGGCGGGGATCCGCTGTTGCACATACCAGCGGATCTCTAGCAGTCCTGGACACATTGCAAAGATGGGAGTTTTTCCTACCACTTGCTTGATGCTGTGCGCCACGGCTTGAGCCACCGGGTGCGTTTCGCTCACGCCTGAAGAGGGAGCCTCTTGAAAAATCTCCACTTCCAGGTCGATACCTTGTTGCTTGAGCCGGTCGAACAGTTCCAACAAATGCTGCTTCTCTTCTGCCAGGTTTTCCTCGGGGTTGACCCGACGATCCACCGTGAAGCTACACTCTGAAGGAACTACATTGAAGTTTGTCCCACCAGCACATTGTCCTCCCATCAGCAGAATCGAGGCACGTGCGGCTGGCGGCTCGATGTGGAACTGCGTGTGCCTCCTGCTGATCTCACGCTTGTAGTCCAGCAGAGCATCGGCCACCATTACCATCTGCTCGAAGGCATTCACGCCCTCATAGTGCAGCCCCACATGGGCCGGTTTTCCCTTGACATGGACGCGCAGCGAGATAGCTCCTCGACTGGCATTCCACACGACTCCGCCGGTCGGTTCAGCCGTCAGCATCCCTATGCCGTGTTGCCCTAAGAGTCCGTGCTCCACGAGGTACTGGGACCCGCGCTGACCTCCCGTTTCCTCATCGGGAACAATAGTCAGGCCAATTTTGCCCTGCAAGGGGATGTCACATGCTTTGAGTGCTTGCATGGCGCCTATCATGGCGGCCAGTCCGCTCTTCATGTCTGATGAGCCCCGTCCAAATAACTTGCCTCCATCGACAAAAGGCTGAAATTGGGCCGGGTCGGAAGCAGGAACCACATCATAGTGCCCATGAAAATAGAGCGTTTGCTCGCCCTTGCCATAGGAGCTCAGGATGCAATACCCAGCCTCAGCAGCACGTGAGGACGAAGCTGGAGCAGGGATTTCCAACAAGGTGTATTCCAGTCCGATCTGAGCCAGTTTCTGGGCAATCAACTCGCTACAGGCCCGATAGGCTACCCCGGGAGGATTTTCTGTAGGGATGGCCACTAAAGCCGTCGTAAAGGCAAGCAGATCCCCTTCATAGCTGGCAATCGTCTCGCGTAGCAGTTGCTCCATACTGACCTCCTGAACACATCTCCTGGAGAAGAAGGGAGATAGACTATAGTATAGAAGAAATGCGTCAGGAGACCAAGAGCCAATTGGAGGTTCTCTAAAAATTGGTTCTCCTCCAAATTAGATACCTTATCCCGTGCTCCAGAGCATGTTCGATGCCCTGCTGCCACCGGGGCTCCAGCATTACTGGAAGGCTGACTTCGTGAAGGAGCTGACCGACGAGGCAATCGAGGCCCATGTCAAGTACGGTCCAAAGGTCCCGACAGTCGAATCAACAATGCACCTTGTTCCTATCGGTGGCGCGGTACACCGGGTCGGG
>WNFT01037243.1_pt1 | contig 12210 bp, 9 predicted proteins | sample 5400191 | NCBI WGS metagenome assembly WNFT01 (sample SAMN13153359, study PRJNA577476) | soil metagenome | isolation source: 80 cm saprolite under Madrone tree | place: USA:California | collected 2016-06-14
AGCCTTCGCCGAGAGTGGCATCTACGCGAACAACCAGGATGTTCTTTGCGCCATAATTCACGAAATCGGTTACATCGTAGCGGAACGGCGTGTAGCCGCTTGCATGTCGTCCCAGGTAAATCCCATTCAGAACCGCGATCGAATCCCGAAACACGCCGTCGAATTCAACCCAGATACGCCGGCCTTCATCGGATGCAGGCACATCAAAACTCTTGCGGTACCAGCCTATGCTGGTGTCCGGATAATCCCGTCCCAAGGGCTTATATCCGTGGCTGTCGAGTTGAGGGTCGTTCTTGAAATCGAGCGCCACCGCCCAATCATGAGGAATGTCAACCCGGCTCCATTGGCTGTCGTCGAACTCCGGCTTGGAAGGAGCAAATAATCCCCCCGTCGTCGAAAAAAGTGACTGGCCAGCGTAACCGAAATCCTGGTTCGGATCAGTGGCGTGACCGAGGTGGAATCGCCATCCGAAATCGAGACTCAGCCGCTCGCGGAGACGCGATGTCCCACCGCTACTGGCACTGCGAGATGCCTCCGGTTCGCCTGCCACTGCTTGTGGCGCCGATTGGGTTAGGGCTCGAGTCGCGAGCAGCCTCGACGCGGCGCTGGCGGAAATGGCCAAGCCGCTGCCCTTCAAGATCTCGCGCCGGGTCCAATCAGTCATAGCCGGTTCGGCCCATCTTGCACGCACAGCCTGAATAGCTGGGAAACCCGTGCCATCTAAAATCGTGAATTCAGTTCTGGGAGCGCGCTGCGCGGGACGCTACACCGATCAAGGTTGGCAGTACGTTCCCAACTCCGTTGTTTCCCGGCTCGCCAAAAGCAAAATACAATTTGCTATACATCGGATAGAGTTCGTTGTAGACAGCTCGCTCGGACGTATCGGGATCGAATTGTCTATGCGGAGGACAGATTTTGTCTTGCGCCTCTTCGACCGTCTTGAAGGCGCCCGCGGTGAGGAATGCAAAGATTGCAGAACCGAGACTCACCAAGGGTTTACTCGGAACCAGCACCGGTCTTCCAAGAATGTTGCCGTAAACCTGGTTTAGGACATTGTTCTTCTGCGGAATGCCGCCGGCATTAATCACGCGTTTGATGTGTACTCCATGGGCGGCCATGCGATCGAGAATCACGCGCGTGTGGAACGCAGTGCCTTCAATGGCGGCAAATAGCTCATCGTGAGCTGTGCTCTGGAGATTCCAACCGAATGTGATGCCCCGGAGATTGGGATTCACCAAGACCGTGCGGTCGCCATTATCCCAGGTTAGGCGGAGCAAACCCGTCTGTCCCGCACGATAATGTTCCAATCCCCGACTCAAGGTATTGATATCGGTTCCGGCGCGAGTAGCGATAGCATTAAAAATGTCGCCCACCGCCGAAAGGCCGGCCTCGATTCCGGTACGCTGGGGATGCACACTTCCTTGTACGACCCCGCATACGCCGGGAACCAAGTTGACTGAGGGCGTAATTCCAATGATGCATGTGGAAGTGCCGATAACGTTCACTATGTCATCGGTCCTGCAACCTGCGCCGATGGCGTCCCAGTGAGCATCGAAGGCGCCAACCGGAATCGGAATGCCAGGTTTTAGTCCAAGCTTGTCTGCCCAGCGGGGCGAAAGCCTTCCTGCAATTTGGTCTGAGGCTGCATACTCCCCATCCAATTTCTCGCGAACTCCTGCGAGTAAAGGATCAACTTTGGTCAAAAACTCCTCAGGCGGCAAACCTCCGAGCTTTGCGTTCCAGAGCCATTTGTGCCCCATGGCGCAGATGCTGCGCTTGACTTGTCACAGTGTTCGAACGCGGAAACGAACTCGGAGCGCTTGGCGGGATTGTGGCGAAGCCAGTGCAGCAGCTTGGAAAATCCCCACTCGGAGGAGTAGACTCCCCCGCACCACTGGATGGCTTCGAGGCCCTCGCGGCGCGCCACTTCCGTAATCTCCGCGGCTTCGCCTTTCGCGCGGTGATCACACCACAAATAATATTCGCCCAGCGGTTGCAGGTTCTTCCCAACCGGAATGACTGAGGACCCGGTTGTGTCCAGCGCAACGGCTTCCACGTGGTCGCCTGAGACTCCAGCCTGCTTGACGGCCTCGCGCATCGCGCTGGCCAGAGCCCGCATGTGATCTTCATGAGACTGAGTAGCGTACTCTGGGTCCTCACGTTTGCGGTGCAGAGGATATTCGACTACCGCGGAGCCAAGCAACCCACGGTCGCTGTCCACGATAGAAACGCGCACATTCAGGGTTCCGAAATCAACTCCCGCTACGATGGCCATTAGCAGGCTCCGTTTGGCCTCTCGTGCCAATACATGTCCCAGCCGAGATAACGAGTGGTTGCTTCGTAAACGGCAGAGGCGACCCTGGAAAGATTGGCGGCAACGTGATGTTCAAAGCCGCGCTCGCAGATAAAGTGCAGCAGGTTTTGCATCCTGGGGATCTCCACGACGCCCGCACCTCCGAAGGTATTTAACGGATTGTCCGTGAATCGGCCCTCGCCAACATAGCCGCGCATGTTGCCCGCGGTGTCGTCAGTAGAGAAGCGGGCGAAACTCATCTGTTCGGGTTTGATCAGCCCCACGCACGTGCCAAACGTATTCTCTTTGCCGACAGTGCCCGCAATAATTTCCTGGAAGTCCATCTTTACCGTACGGAAAAAGTGTCGGGGCAGATTCGAGCAATGGAAGCAAACCGCCTTGTTAGGATCAGATCCGTAATTATTGTTCCAATCGAGCAGCGCCGACGGCGTGCTGGATGCGAGCTGCAGCGCGTGCATGCCAAGGACGCCGCAGATGTCATCTTCACAGGCGCTTGACACCAATTCATTGCTCATCATGCTCATCACCGTGCATGGCACCACCCCGAGGTTTTCTTCGATGGACGTCCAGCACTGTACCGCACTGATGGTCACGTCTGTCGCCACCATCCATTGATCGATCACTGCTCCGAGTTTGGCCATCTTGAGCAGAGCAGGCTTGGGTACATTTGTGGAATCGACATACTTCTCGATGGCCGCGAGCTTGGCCCGCGGGGCATCATCGTTGTCTTTCATTCGCTGAATGCGGCCCAGCACTTCAGAAAGATCCAGAGTCTCAATTGAAATGCCGTGGGCCTCCAGAATCTTTTCGCTGTAGCGCACTGTATTGAAGGCCGCGGGGCGGGCGCCGATCGCTCCGACGCGCAGGTTACGAAAACCGTTTGCCACCCGGCAGACGGCCCCGAACCAGTCCAGATCCCGGGCGAACTCCGGCGAATCGGGACTCTCGGTATGAAGGGCAGTGATGGAGTAAGGAATCCCATACTGCCTGAGGTTATTGCAGACTGACATTTTGCCGCAGAAGCTGTCGCGGCGGAACGCGATGGTCATTTTCTTTGGATCATCAGGCGTAGCTTGAATCAGCACGGGAACCCGCAAGTCAGCCAGTCGTAATGCATCTGCAATCGCGCGCTCCTCGCCAAAATTCGGCAAGGCAACGATCACTCCATCAATGCGATCGCGGTTGAGTCTGAACAGCTCCGCGCAGCGTTTACTTTCATCGCGTGTCTCCACAGCGCCGTGCTTGCTTTGCTCCGGCGTAAGTGCCACTACATCCATGCCGGCCGACTCAAGCGCGCGAAGCATCTCTCCCCGCCCGCTTTTGGCCAAATGATCGGGAAAGAAACCACGGTTGCCTACGATCAATCCCATTGTCATTCGCTTTGCCGGCATACCAAATCCCTTTTTAGAAACTCGCACTCATCCCTGCCGCGTCGGAGCGAACTTAATGCAGTAAATGAGACCAAGCAACAGCAGCATCGCGCCCCACCACACGTTGGCGTGCAAGTGAAACAGCACGACCGGATTGGCGGGCGGGTTGAAAATCTGCCAGACGCCAGCGCTCACAATCAGGAATCCATTCACCAGCAATGAAAGCGCGATAAATATCATAGGTCCACACTGTCGTAAACGCGCTCACGTTTCCCGCCATGCCTGACATAAAGCCCGCAATCAATGCCGTGATTCCCAAGCCTAAAAGCCCCGGCCCACAATAACGCGCCAGCATCAGCGGCAGGACTTCGTTGTAGCTGTGGCCGCCGGTAGCCACCGCCATTGTCTCGCCGGTCAGCTTTATCGGCAGCACCGCCAGCCCCAGAAGGCCGGGGAGGATCACGCTGAACGGGACCAGCATCTTGAACGCTCCTCCGATGATCGGTGCCAGCTTCGCCGAGCGAAGATCCTTCGCGGCAAGCACCCGCTGCACCACCAAAAAATCCGTTGTCCAATAGCCAAACGAGATCACAAACCCCAGGCCGAACACGATGCCAGTCCAGTGAATCCCCATCGGGTTGCTGTCGAACGATCCCAATGTCGACCACAGGTGGGTGTACTCCGCCGACGCATTCCGCGCAATTTGCAGCTTCAGATTGCTCCACCCGCCTGCCTCTACTAATCCGAGGACCGGAATCAAAAGCGCTCCCGCCCATATCAAGATGAACTGTAAGACCTCATTAAAAATCGCCGAGCGCAATCCGCCCAGCGCCACATAAGCCGCCACTGTGAGCGACGAAACCCAGATGCTGAAGTTGATATTCCAGCCGAGCACCACTTTCATGACCAGCGCCATGGAATACATGTTGATGCCGCTCATCAAAACGGTCATGAAAGCAAATGAAATCGCCGACAGAGCACGGCTGGATTCCCCGAACCGAAGCCTCAGGTAACCCGGAACCGAATGCGTCTTCGAAATGTAATAAAACGGCATCATCACGATGCCGAGGAAAAGCATTGCCGGGATTGCGCCGATCCAGTACCAGTGGGTTGCCAGGATTCCGTATTGATAGGCGGACGCGGCCCATCCCATCAGCTCGAGTGACCCGAGATTCGCGGAAAGAAAGCTCAGCCCCGCAATCCATGCCGTCATCTCTCGTCCCGCCATGAAGAAGTCTTCGCCGGTGTTGGCACGCCGCTGCAGGTAGAAGCCGATCGTGAGCACGAGCCCGAAGTAAAAAATTAAAAAATAATGATTGCCGCGTCCACGGCAGACAAATGCACAAGCCTGGATGCAACGTACATCGCAGCAGCGTGATCATCCTTTAGCCTTATCCTGCCCGTAGTATGCATCGCTGCCATGCTTTCTGAGGTAATGCTTGTCGTGCAATTCGCGGCTGATCGCCGAGGCATCGTGGTTAATCCCGATGGTCAGAAATGCGGTCTTCGCGATCGTTTCTAGCACTACGGCGTTGTGAGCCGCCGTTGCGGGATCCGGGCCCCAAGTGAAAGGTCCGTGATTGGCCACAAGGACCGCAGGAACCGCTGCATGATCAGCGTGCTCAAACGCACGGACGATTGCCTGCCCCGTGTTCATTTCAAAATCGGAAGCAATCTCATCATTCTTCATAACGAACGTTACCGGAACCGGTCCGTGAAAGTAGTCGGCATGAGTGGTCCCGAAACAAGGAATCGGTTGTCGAGCCTGCGCCCAGGCGGTGGCGTATTCGGAATGCGTGTGGGCGATGCCGCCGATTGCCGCATACGCCCTGTACAGGACGAGATGAGTCGGCAAATCAGACGATGGCTTCAATTTCCCTTCCACTATTTTGCCGTCGAGATCTGTAACAACCATATGTTCCGGTTCCATTTCTTCGTAGGGGACGCCACTCGGTTTAATCACAACGAGCTCATCCTCGCGCGAGATCCCGCTGACATTGCCGAAGGTGTAGAGCACCAGCCCATGCCGCACCAGTTCAAGGTTAGATTGAAGCACCTCTTCACGCAGGCTTTGCAGCAGTATCTTCGCCCTGCCGCGATATTTGGAAGTAATGGTCGTAAGTTCACCTGGTAATCGTTTACTGATATTTGCAAAACCTAGAGCACTCACGTCGCTTTGTCAATCAGGATCGCGGCCCAATTGCTGTACCGACGTCTCACTTGGCGCGGCAATGGCTCTTCATCCCCTCTGAATTCGCACACGTTAATATTCAACTGTAAAGATGTTTCCGTCCAGGGTGACCGGATTTTTCTCACTGGACACGCACCGTAAAGTCACTAGTTGTCCGGCTTCCATTTCGGAATGCCTTATTTCGCCAACTGCCCAGGAAAGCCCACTCCAGATCGCCTTGTCGTAGTTTATTTGTATCGGAAGTGGCTGGCCATTTTGCCAGGCCTGCAGCACGAGGATTTTGCCCATGCTAATTCCATTTGGGGGGGCACCACCTGAACTGCGCCGGATCTGGTGGTCGTTCCCCCATTGCTGCATTACCATTCGCAGATCGCCGCGTTCCGGCGCCGATACGGTGGTCTCAATCGTATTCTTGCCATCGGGCATGAACTTAGCTGCAAGGGGCCGAATTCAAACCCCCATCCCGAAAGAGCAAGCGGCCGATCTCATTCGGCTCCTGCAGGCGCGAAAGCAAGGGCATTTCAGTCTCTGCGATACTTTGTTTCGGATTCAGAAGAGTGTAAATCGCGCCTTCGCTATCCACGGATCCAAAGCCATACGGCTCGGCCTCCCCGGGGATTCCACCAAAGGTTTTAGTTCGCCCCATCGCCTCGAGATGCAGATAAAGCGACTGTACCCGGGCAAACCAGCGTGCGTCCTCGTCGGAGATGAGCTCCAGATTCCCGTGTACGGTGTTCACCCAGCCTCCGCGGGCGAGCATCAGTATCAGCGCCCCTTTCCACGCGTTGGTTTTTCTGTAGTAGATCGTTCCAGTGCTTCCGATCATGAATCCGGTCGAGTCGATGCGTTCCAGCGGCACGGCACTCTGTTCATAGCGCCGTACCATATGATCGCTGTAAATATCCATGGAGCGCCAGAAGCTCATTTCTGGTACATCCGATGGCCGAGGATCACCCGAGTACAAAGAATCAAAGACTTCCAGCCAACGCAGATCGATTGGATGCTGGAATGGGAAGGGACTCGCCGCGGATCAATATCGCCGCCGAAACCGTTAAACGCTACGAGCACTACATCAGGATTCTCTCTCCAGAAACTCTTGAGCGCGGTCCGCAAAGCGTCGACGTTGTGAGAATAAATCTCCTCCCGTGACTGTGTTTCTTCCGCTTTGGGGGTTGCAGCGGTGAAATCCACAAAATCAAATTTGAACATCCGAATTCCACGGTCGTGCCAATATTGCAAGACATCCATAAAGCTGGATAAAAATCCACCTTCATAGAAAGACATCGCCCGCTTTTGCCGATTCAGCGAGTTCTCCCACTGGGGGGCGGCATCGATCTTTACGAGAGTATTCGTACCGAACCAAAGCCCGGGCAGAAGACCGTTATCTCTGCACTTCTTCAACCACTGATCCGGGCCATTTGGCCAGCTGGACTTGCGCCAAGTCTTATAGCCGCCGTCCTGCGCAAACCAGAAGGCGTCCATCATGTAGTAATCGAACCTGACGCCAAAGCGGCGCAGCCGAATAATCTCATCCAGCTCCTTCACTGCTAGCTGTTCGGTTAGCAGTACGTTGTCGGAAAGTTCGTCATATGAGGACCAATTGTTATAGACGAATATCGGATCTGGAAGGAAAGTCTCTCCCAGCAATCGAGGGGACCAGGACGTCGATCCTGGAGTATGAGCAGGTTTTTCATAACCGATGTCCTGTGCTTCCAAGCAATCGACACAACTCAGAAGACACACTAACGCCATATAGCAGGTAACACGCGAAATGGGACAGGTGTACACGGCTATTTGCGAAATCGATGCGCGCGCTTGAGCTTCTGCGACGGCCCGATTGGCCACGTCAGAAACATAGTTGCAATCGAGACCGCCTCCCCTGGCTTTCAAAACGGTGAAGGGAAACGGATGATCGAAAGCAACGAAACAAACGCTACCCGGCAAACGTTTACCGCAGGAAGCGTCGATTTTACGCTCATTGTGCTCTGTTCTTCATTCTGCCAATATCAAAATGGAGGATTGGGAGCGGCTCTGGTTTGAGCGACTCCCCCCCAATAATTCAGAAGTACAGGTGCAATCCGAGCTGAAGAGTGCGGCTGCCATAGGTGGATGTGCCACTGATCGATCCAAATCCAGCCGCGTGTTGCGTAGCTGTAGCAGGGAAGTAACCAATCGTCGGATCTCCTACAGGTTCGGCAAATTGTGGGTGATTCGGCAGGTTGAAGACAGATGCTTCAACGGTCAGCTTGGTCCGCTCTCCGGCCGGAATCTTGAAATCTTTTTGGATGTCGAAGTCAAGATTGTCAGCGCCTGGGTTGCGAACGTTTGAGTAGAAGCGCGGCGCGTTGCCAAATGCCTTGGTAAGGTCGCAGCAGAAGTCCGCCGCCGGGGCTGAATTGACCAACCCTGGGCCTGGGCAGGTTCCGGCGAAGTCCATAGCTTGGTTATTAAACCACAGGTTCACGCTTCGGTTAGACCCCGAGATTGACCCTGGGTTACCAACGAGATCCGGACGGTCCGTCAACATGCCAGAGCCGTTGCAATAGCCGTACGAGTTGTCAGTTATGCCGAATGGAGTACCGGCACTGATTGTGTAGATAGCGCTCATGCGCCAGCCACCGAGTACATCAGCGGCAAGGCCGCTGTTGAGCCACTTCTGGCCAGGCCCAAATGGCAACTGTACCACTGGAGCCAATGTGAAGCGGAAGGGTATATCGCCCGCGCTAACCGACCGCTCTGCCTTCCTGTTGTAGAAATCCTGGCCTAAAACGTCGAGCGACCAGAATCCGCCCCAGTCTGACGAGGAATCGTCAATCAGCTTGCTCCAGGTAAAATTCGACAACATGGAGAAGTTGTGCGAGAAACGATGCTGAAATTGGGCTTGCATGGAATGGTAGGTCGAGCTGGAGAGTCCCCACCAACCTGGGTTGATGGCCAACCAGAAGTAAACTGGCCCCGGACTGAATCCGGCTCCCGCGTTTAATGCGGCGGCAGCAGCCGGACAGTTCGGAGTGCTCAGCGGACCCACAAAATCGAAGGTTGGATTGCCCGGAACGGCTTCCGCCGCAGTGCTGGCCTGGGTTTGCTGGCATATGTTATACGCATAATTGATCGGCAAATGCGTACCCTTACTGCCAACGTATCCAATTTGGGCAGTGGTATCGTTGCCAATTTGTTTCTGCACAGTAAGATTGAAGAGCTGCATGTAGGTTGGATACTGGCTGCGTGGCGCCCAGGAACTAAAGGACACAGTGCAGTTATTGATCGGTATAGCAGAGGTCACCTGCGCCGCAGTCGGAATCGGACATGCAGGGGTCGCGGTGTCCCATACCGAGCCGCTGAGGTTTGAGGTCCACAGCAGGTTAGGTCCAGGCTGGCCATCGCCGGCGCGAGTCGGGAGCGTTCACGCCGAATTGATCCCAATGTGGCACACAAGAGGCGCTCTTTCCACTATACAAGACCGCGCACGGATCAAAGAAGGCATCTCCGTGATGGATCTCATGGAATGACTGATCATACTGCCACCGCAGACCTGCGTTCAGGGTCAGTTTTGGCGTCAGCTTGATGTCGTCTTGGACGAAGAAGGCATACGACCAAGCGCGCGACGAGACAAAGACAGATTGACCTTGGAAGCTACTGGTCTTGCTGGGGCGTCCAAATAGGTAACTTGCAAACGCATTACCTCCCACTCCGCCCCCTGCGCCAGTGCTGTTAGTGGCTTGTCCGTTATTAAAAAGGAAGTTCCCGGTCACGCCATTCGGCTGGTAATTGTCAATCGAGTAATGATCGGCCTGGAAGCCTACCTTCAAACTGTGTTTGCCCATTAGCTTGCTGAGCGAATCACTGAAGTGGAGGCCGGTAGAGGGTTCGTACAGCATTCCACTATTGCTGAAGCCACCATAACCGTTGACGGAAACTCCCGGCGTGCCGCACTTGGTTCCATTGGCGGTGTCAGGAATACTGGAGAGGCAATCGGGAATGGCGGGAATTCCAAGAAGCGCCGGCGAGGTAAAGCCAACGCCAGAAGGCATCCGGTCACCGAGGTGGTGGGAGACGCCAAACCGGAATTCATTCAATGTGGTCGGGCTAATGGTGTGCGTCCATCCCACCGTTGAGGCATACTGCCTGCCCCTCCCAATCCCTACGCCGGCGGGCCCAAGAATGGTGTTATTGTAAAAAGCATTGTAATAATCGTAGTGAAATGCGCCGAATATATGGTCCGATTGCGAAAGATTCAGGTCCACGCGCGGGTTGACCAGGGTGTCGGTGTTGTGGTAGGGGGGGTTGATGGTCATTACGTTGGTTCCGATCCCAACCGGTGTTCCGCCACTGGGCCAAAGCGCGAGGAAATTGGCAGAGGCTACGCTGGTGGGCGAACAACCTCCGCAAGCCGCAATGTCGTTATTCGGAATCGGGTTATGCGAAACCGGGTCGTAAATCTGGAAGGCTGTGTTGGTACAGACTCCGGAACTAAACGTGAAACCGTTGCCCGTGCACAACGTGCCCAGGTCGCCGCTGCGAAACAGAGCGTTGGGAACTGTTACGCCATGGTTGACCGTCTCGCCATGGTTGGTAATTCTCTCGATGTCGCTGAAGAAGAAAAGCTTGCCCTTGACGATGGGCCCGCCGACGCTTCCGCCGAAATCGTTATAGTTGTAAGGGTTTTTTCGCAGAGTAGGGTCGGCAAAAAAGTCCCTGGCGTCCCAGTTTTCATTGCGGTTGTATTCATAACCCGAACCGTGGAATTGATTAGTGCCAGACTTGCTGACCTGTGCATCCGGTCTGCTGCGATACTCCTGGTGCCAGCGAAAGGAGATTATAGGGGCTACGACCGTTGGCATTGGCTCCCCCACCTTCAATCGGCAGGTTGGCCAACATGCTTGTGTCCATGGTCTGCCCGAGATCGGCTTGCTGGGTCTGCAAAATGGGTGCGTTGCTTTCGGTCACGGTGACACTCTCGGTCGACTGCCCTACTGCTAGCGCCAAATCCACTTTGGGCGTAGCACCCACCTCAAGAATGATTTTGTCGACCACCGTCCTTTTGAAACCGGCTGCTTGAGCTTCTACGCGGTAGGTGCCGACAATCAAGCTGCTGGCGACGTACACGCCCGCTCCGTTCGTCTTGAGAGTGGTGGCGACGCCGGTATCTACATTTGTCACCTTTATAGTTGTGTTTGGGAGCACCGCGCCGCTCGGATCGGTAACCGTCCCTGTAATGGTCCCATAAAATTGCTGGGCTGCGACATTGAAGGCGCAGACCAAAACAAAAATCACAGAGCCTACAACGACTGCAACGATTCTCGTTTGTGTCACAACGTCCTCCAGAAAAGGAAGTCGCGGAACTGATTCCACGAGTCTGCCGGCCTACGCTGGCGCGTTCCCCGGACTCACAGACCGCCAGTCCTTAGATTTGAGTATACGTTTACTCAAAAACGGCTAAATAGTATTTCCATTGGCCCGGTTTGTCAAGATGTTTTTGGAGGATGTTTTTGGAGGATGTTTTTTGGAGGATGTTTTTGGAAGCTTTTTTGGGATCGACCGTTAGAGCCTGATTTTCAGGCGAGGGGCGTTGTGCCTTTCCGCCTTGCGGGGTAAGGACTCGATGACTTTCTCGCTGCCCCACTCAGTCTCAAGAGCTCTACTTGGCCACCGTGAGCGGGCGCCAGGGCGGTGGAGCGCCTCAATACCAGATGGGTGTTCAATTCGTACTCGCTCTTTCCTTGCGGCGGTGATATCCCGTCCACCTCATTCATCAGTGCCTTGAATGCTATCTGCGCCAGCTCAGTCTGCGACATTTGCACCGTTGTCAATGGTGGAATCATGAACTCCGACAACCGTATATCGTCGAAGCCTACAACCGAGAGCTCGTGTGGGATGTTGATACCCTGATCGTACGCTTCCCGCATTAGTCCAATCGCCGTCATGTCATTCGAGCACAGAACCGCGGTCGGGCAATCGCGAACGCTGATCAAATTAAGTGCCCGCATACCGCCTTCCATAGTGTGATCTCCCACCACGATTTGTTCTGGCGCAACCGGCAGCCCGATTTCGTCCATAGCGGTTTTGAACGCGTCCCGCCTAGCCAGCGCCGATTTCAGATGTAGCGGGCCTGTAACGAACGCGATCCGCGTATGCCTTAGAGCAGCCAAGTGTTGCACCGCTTGCCGGATGCCATTTTGGTAGTTGATCCGGATGTTGCTAACGCCGGGAACGTCAGGCCCAACATCGACAAACACCAGTGGCACCTTACGGAAACGAAGATGCTCGATTAGCGAATCCTCCATGCCAAAGGTAAGAATCGCAACTCCGTCCACTCTGCGCTCGATCATGCGGCG
>WNFT01004459.1_pt1 | contig 12209 bp, 9 predicted proteins | sample 5400191 | NCBI WGS metagenome assembly WNFT01 (sample SAMN13153359, study PRJNA577476) | soil metagenome | isolation source: 80 cm saprolite under Madrone tree | place: USA:California | collected 2016-06-14
CGCCGCCCGCCGCAACCACCGCCACTTGCAGACCCCAGCAGGAGCCGAAAAACGGGATATGACGCGCAAAAACCTCTCGCGCGAAGTCGATCTGGCGCAGCGACGCCGGTTCGCCCTTGTAGATGTTCAAGGCCGAACCCGTGATGGCGATGCCGTCGTAAGATTCCAGCGGTGCGGCCAGTTTCGGATTCTCGTCCGCGGGAAAGCAGAGGTCGATTCGCGCATCGGGAACGATCGCGCGCAAGGCGTTCGCATAGCCCTCGCTCGGCGTCTCACCGGCCTCAGCCGCCATGCGGCGGCGCGCCTCCGACGTATTGCCCTCCGCGACGAGGAGGCGAAGCGGACGCGTCACGATCAACCTCCAAGATCGCCGCGTATGGCCGCCAGAATGAGCTTCTCGAACTCGGCTTGCGACAGAGGACGCGGGTTGGAGCCGGCCGTCGGGTCTGCCACCGCGTCGGCCGCAATGGCTTTGGCGTCTTCTTCACGAACGCCCAATCCGGCAAGCGAAGAGGGTACCCCGAGCGCCTTGCGGAATTCCAGGACCCAAGCCAGCACGGCTTGGAAGCCCTGCCCTGGAAGGTTCAACACACGCGCAACATGGTCCATCTTGGCTTCGATGGCGGGCTTGTTGCAGATCATGACGTAGGGAAACACCACCGCGTTGGTCAGCCCGTGGTGGGTGTCGTAGCGCGCCCCCACCGGGTGCGAAATCGAATGGATCGCGCCCAGCCCTTTCTGAAAGGCGGTCGCGCCCATCGAGGCCGCCGCGAGCATGTAGGCGCGCGCCTCAAGATCGGCGCCTTGCGCGACGGCGCGCGGCAGGTACTGCTTGATGATCCGCATTCCTTCCAGCGCAACGCCATCGGCGAGAGGATGAAATGCGTCGACACAATAGGCCTCGAAACAGTGGGCAAGCGCGTCCATGCCAGTCGCCATCGTAAGAAACGGGGGCAGGCCCACTCCAAGTTCCGGGTCTAAGATCGCGAACTTTGGCATCATCGCGGGATGGAAGATTATCTTCTTGCCGTGGGTAGCCTCATTAGTAATGACTCCGGCGCGGCCAACTTCCGATCCCGTGCCCGCCGTCGTCGGTACGGCGATGATCGGCGCAATCGCGTTCGGATTGGCGCGGGTCCACCAGTCGTCTACATCCTCGAAATCCCAAACTGGTCGAGTCTGGCCGGCCATGAAGGCGACGCATTTGCCGATATCGAGCGCCGAGCCGCCGCCGACCGCGATCACGCCGTCATGACGCCCCTTCTTGAAGGCTTCAACCCCGGCCAAAAGATTGGCTTCGGTTGGATTGCTTTTGACATCCCCGAACAGACCCGCCTTCAGCCCCCCATCGGCCAGCAGCCGCATGATGCGGGGGATAAGCGGCAGTTCGAGCAGCCCCTTGTCGGTGACGACAAGCGGGGCCTTTATTCCGTTGGCGCGCGCAAGATCGGCGAGTTCGGAAATGCGCCCGACGCCGGTGACAACTCGGGTCGGAAAATTCCACGCGCCCTTGAGATGATTCGTCATAAATTCAGCCCTTAGATCTTTGTGCGGAGATGGTAGGATTTGGGCCGGGTCATGGCGTCGAATCCCAGGCGCGACATGGCGGCGCCGCGCCCGGTGTCCTTAACGCCAGTCCAGGCCAAGTGCGGATCGACATAATCGCATCGGTTCATGAATATCGTTCCGGCCGAAACTTGATTGCCGATCCGTTCCGCCGCTTGCTCATCTGACGTCCAGATCGACGCCGTTAATCCATAAGGGCTGTCGTTCATGAGCTGGATCGCCTCCTCGTCCGAGGCCACCTTCATGATTCCAACCACGGGGCCGAAGCTCTCCTCCATCATGACCGTCATGGAATGGTCGACGCCGGTTAGAACTTGCGGCATGAGATACGGCGTGTGCGCGGCGTCGGCGGGAAAGCGGGAGCGGTCGACAAGTTCGGTAGCACCCTTCACCAGAGCGTCGGCGATGTGGTCGCGAACGGTCTGCGCAAACCGGCTCGCCGCCATGGGGCCGAGTGTGGTCTTTTCTTCGAGCGGATTGCCTAGATCGTAGCGGGACGTGAGATCGACGAATGCCCCGACAAATCGGTCGTAGAGACTTTCGTGCACATAGATGCGCTCAATTCCGCAACAGCATTGGCCCGAATTGAAGAATGAGCCATCGACCAGGTTTTCGACCGTAAATTCAAATGGCGCATCGGGCCGCACATAGGCCGGGTCCTTGCCACCGAGTTCGAGCCCAAGCGACGTGAAAGTGCCGGCAGCGGCGCGTTCGATGGCTCGCCCGCCCCCGACCGAGCCTGTGAAATTGACGTGATCGACCTCGCGTGAGGCGATCATACGGGCTGTGGTTTCATGATCCATCACCAGGTTTGTAAACAAGCCCTTGGGCAGGCCCGCCCGATCCATCGCCGCCTGGAAACGCTCACCCACAAGGATCGTCTGAGCCGCATGTTTCAGAATCACAGCGTTGCCGGCCAAAAGCGCGGGCGCGATCGAGTTCACCGCCGTGAGGTATGGATAATTCCACGGCGCAATAACAAGAACGATCCCAGCCGGCACCCGCTTGATGCTGCGACTGAGCCCGGCGCTTTCGCGAGGCACGATCGGCGCAAGCGCCTCATCGCTAATCTCGATCAGCGCGCGCAGCCGCTCCTCGAAGCCGCGCATCTCACCACCGTAACGAATGGGACGGCCCATCTGCATCGCAAGTTCGGGAACGATTTCCTGATTTTGAGCAAGCAGCGCGGCAAGAAATTCTACCATCTTGGCTTTGCGTTCAGCAAGCGGAGTGGCCGCCCATCGACGTTGCGCCTTCCTTGCAGTGGAAAGAACCGCCGCCACGTCGGCGCGCGACGCAAGCGTGCGACGGGCAACCTCGCTGCCGTCGACCGGGGAAATACAGACGATATCGTTCACGATGCCTCCATTGCCGAACCGCTCGGCCTCAACGATTCAGATGATCTCGAAATAGCGCGCCAGTTCCCAATCCGTGATGGCCCGCTGGAATTCGCGCTCCTCCCATTTCCGGCTCATCGCGTAATGATCGACGAAGGCATCGCCGAACAATTCGCGCGCAGGCTTGGATGCAACCAGCCGATCCGCCGCGTCGGATAGCCGGCGCGGCAAGGCGCGCTCAGGCGCGTGCGGTCCCTCATAGGCATTGCCCGAGATAGGCGCATCGGGCTCGATTCGGTTCTCGATGCCCCACAGCCCGGACCCGAGAGCCGCCGCGATCGCAAGATACGGATTGATGTCGGCCGCCGCGACCCGGTATTCCACCCGCTGGCTCGAGGGCGAGCCCGGAATCACACGCAGCGCGCAGGTGCGGTTCTCGATGCCCCAGGTCGCGTCGGTCGGCGCCCAGAATCCCGGGATGAGACGGGAATAGCTGTTCACGGTCGAGGCCACCATCGCCAGCAGCTCCGGCAGCAGCGCCTGCTGACCGCCCACGAACCAGCGCATCACGTCGGACATGTTGCCGGATCGTCCCGCCTGGTGAAACACGGGCGCTCCGTCAAGCCCGCGCAGCGACAGATGCAGATGGCCCGACTGTCCCGGATAGGAATTCGACCATTTGGCCATGAAGGTCAGCATCTTGCCCATGCGCTGGGCCAGCACTTTGGAAAAGGTCTTGAACACGACGGCTCGATCGGCCGCCGCCAGCGCATCCGTATATTCGATCGCGGCTTCGAGAACGCCGGGCCCCGTCTCGGTATGAAGGCCCTCGATCGGCGCATCCATCTCGATGCCGAGCTTGATCAACGCATGATAAAACTCCGACTCCACCGATGAGCGCAACATCGAATAGCCGAACCAGCCCGGCGTCAGATTCTTGAGGTCGCGGTACTTCTTGTCGCGAAGGCTATGCGGCGTCTCGTCGAAGACGAAAAACTCGAACTCCGCGGCGGCCGACGCCTTGAACCCCATGGCGGCGGCGCGCTCGACGATCCGCCCGAGCAATCGCCGGGGGCAGAGCGCCGCCGCCCCGTCCTCGAACTCGCCGAGAAAGAACAGCATGTCGCCTTCCCCCGACACGTTGCGGCAGGTCGTCGGGTCGATCCGCATTGTCGCATCCGGAAAGGCCGTATGCCAACCGGTGAAGGTCGAAGCATCGTAGAGCTGATCGTTCGAATCCCAGCCGAACACGACGTCGCAGAATTTCACGCCAGATTCGAGACAAGCGAAGAACTTGTTGCGCGCTAAATACTTGCCGCGCACCACGCCATCGAGATCAACGAAGCCCACCTTTACATGGGAGAGGCCGCGTTTTTCTACAATCTCTCGAGCCTCAACGGCCGTCTTTACCTGCCTCGCATCCATAATCATTCCTCAACTGCCAACTCTTGCGTATTGCTTACCGCGCCTATTTTCACGGCTTGAAGGATCAGCGCAAAGCTCGTGACAGATCTTCAGACCGCGGCGCGCTGGTTCTCAAGGGAGCCACGATGCGCGAAAAAGGAACGCCTTTCGGCCCACTCGAGGCAGAAGAGCACCGCCATTGAAGTAGTTCGCCACGCAAATTGCGCTTGATGTCCTGCTCAGGCCTCCCGTCCTTCGCCCGAACGAATTGTCCGTTGAAGGCGCTCAGCACAGGGATCTCGTTTTCTGCGCGCAAGCCGGCTCCTTGATGCGATTTGATTCACCGATGGGAGCCGGACGCCCGTCGATGGGCACCCAACTCCAACGCCCGGAAATTGCATCGATAGGGAATGTTACACAATGCCTGTACAATCACGGCAATGAAATTGCAGAGCGCCAAGACCGCAGTATCGTCACGACGGATTCATAACTTCGGCAACGAGCTGGATGAGCCGGTCGCGGCATTCGCGCCTATTCCATTCAGGGCGAACGCTGTGCAGTTTGTCAGCGATCTGAACTTCGACCGGCTGGGTCGGATCGAGCGTGCTTTGCGACTTCGAACTGATGATATGCCGAAGCGACACTTCCGGCCCGTAGACCAAGTGCAAAACCAGTGCGGCCACGTCAGATCGCATTGCTGCGCGACATGGCGAGTGCACCGACCGCATCGGCCGTAGCGGCCGACAGGGTCCAGCCCAGATGACCATGGCCGGTGTTATAAAGAATGCGTGGACTGCGCCCGCGCATGACACGCGGCAACATGTCCGGCATCATCGGGCGCAGCCCCGCCCATGGCACTACCTGCCGAGTGCTCATGCCAGGAAAATGTGCCCGGCACCATGCAACGAGTGGCGCGATGCGATCGGCTCGGATATCCTTGTTTACACCATTAAATTCCGCCGTCCCCGCAACTCGGAATCTCGCCTGCCCCAGACGGCTCGTGACGACTTTGGCTTTGTCATCGAGTAAGCTCATCCAAGGGGCAGCATCTTGATCGGCTTTTTCGGGAAGGTTCACCGTGATCGAATAGCCCTTTACCGGATAGACATTCACCCGGTCGCCGGCCTGTTGAGCAAGTTGGCGCGACATAATTCCAGCGCAGATCACGACTTGGTCGAAGTTCGCGACCTCAACCGACGCAACGGCGTCGCTCAATGATGCGTCGGCGGAACAGCTGTGGATTGTCACGGCACGGTCGGACGGCGCGATGCTCGTGACGTCGGTCGCAAAGCGCATGGTCACACCAAGCCTCTCACAAGCACGCGCCAAGCCATTGGTAAACTTATGGATATCGCCGGTGAAATCGGAGGCAGTGTAGAACCCGCCATAGAACGCGCCGTTAAGCGCAGGCTCTAGGAATTTGATTTCGTCGGGCGTCACCGCACGGCGATCGAGTCCGCCTTTCGCAAGTAGTTTCGAGACACGTTCCGCCGAATCGAAGTCAGCCTTGTTGTGGTAGAAGTGCAGGATGCCGCGGGTTTCGCAATCGAAGTCAATATTTTCTTCCGCTGCCATGCGGGTTAGATGGCCTCGCGCCTCGATCGCGAGGCGAGCAGTCGTAACAGTGTTTTCCTCATATTTCGGAATCGCCGCGACGAACTCGGCCATCCAGGACAGCTTGTGCCAAGAGGGTTTCGGATTCACTAGAAGCGGCGCGCCCGGCACGAACATCCAGTTTATGCCCTTCAGCACCGTGGCCCAGCTATTCCAAACCTCGGCATTGGAAGCCGATAGCTGCCCGCCATTCGCGAAAGATGTCTCCATCGCTGCGTAGGGCTGACGATCGAAAACCGTCACGTTGCAGCCGCGCTTGACGAGATTGTAGGCTGTGGTGATGCCCGTAATCCCTGCCCCGATCACGGCAATACTGGGGTGACATTTGTTCATAGGCGCTCCCTCCCGCTGCGCGGGTTTGAACGCCCCCCCTGTCATTGGCCTGAGAGCTTCACCGTTGCCCACGAACTGAGCAGCGATTTACACCATCGGCGGGAGCTAAGGCTCCGCTTTTCAGAGTTCAAAAATTAGACGCGGTCTCTTTGCCTGAGAGTTTCCGGGGCGGTTGCTCCTTCGGCGCCGTCCGATCGATGCCGACTGGACGGTCTCTTCCGCGTTGACGAGTCTCATCCGCTATTTGAGAGGGGCATGTCAAGGAGATGTTTCATGACCAATGACCCGGCTGGTGACACGTCTTCTCACAACGGTATTTGCGTTGGCGCTATTCACGTGATCGCGCCAGCGTCACTCGTGGGTCTCGTAGACTATCGTAATCGGCAAGGCTCCCGCCCCGAACGACCGCACGGAACGCCTGCAATTGGCCCATGTCGATTGACTAGCTTGCAAGCACAACAAGTGCCGATCAAAGACCGTTATGTGCCATAACAGTCATTCCCCTCACAGTTCGCATTCCACATGCACAAGGGCAAGTTCGGCAATTTCTGCTTTCTTCTGCGCCAGGAATTGAAGTAGTTGCCGCGCAAGTCGCGCTTGACGTCTTGCTCAGCCTTCCCGTCCTTTCACCCGAACGATTTGTTCGTTGAACGCGCCCAACACATGGGTCTCGTTTTCTGCGCGCAAGCTTGGCTCCTTGATACGATTTTATTCTCCAAACCGGGGCCACCCAACTCCAACGCCGGGAAATTCCATCGATATGGAATTTCCCACAATTCTTGTCTAATTCGGCAGGGATATTGCAACCTGCCAAAACCGCTGCAAACGCCAACAGTCGAATCTAAATTATCAATTTTCAATTTTCTGCTGAAAAAGGCTTCAAGCTGATTCGCGCCACATCACTCAGTGCCCTTCTATTGGTCGCGCCCTGACCAAAAATGTGGAATGTGCCACATCTTTAGTGTTGACTCACAACCGTTCCGGCCTTCAAAGTGTCACAAGCGGGATTCTTATCCCTTTGAGGGGCTGGAATTCGCGTTGGTTAAGAATACCGCGGAGGGCCTCGGCAGCCGTCGCTAAAGGCAAGGCTGTGCCTCGACGGTGCTTGCCGCCGGCGCACCATCGCGAGAGGCCTCGTTCTTCGTTGGATCGCGCTTCGAGATTACGGATTTTAGGGATCAAGAGACCACGCGTTACGCAGTGAACATCAAGTCCATACCAGGCCATTCCCTCGATCGAACGGAACCAATCGCCATGCATGTATCGGATGCCAGAAGCGAATTGATCATTGCGAGGCAGATCCAGATCGGTCGCCTATCCATCGACATCGCAGCTACGGAGAGGCACTTCGTCCGCGATGAGGACCGCGAGAGCAGCGCCAACGATCCTTCCTATCTGCTCGTGATCCCGCTTACCGGTTCCCTCAATTTTACTCAGCACAGCAGAAGCGGAGTCGCCATCGCGGGCCAATATGTCCTGCTGAGCCAGAGGGCATTTTACGAACTATCATCAGAGAGCGGCGCCACGCTAATCCTTGTACACATCCCTGCAACGGAACTACGGGGCCGCCTCGCGTCCGTCGACGATCATCTCAGCCGCCGCTTCAACGCAAACGAGCATATGTGCCGTCTTCTGGTTGATCTGATTCGCGGCGTAGTCGACATTTTCGGCGATCGTCTTCCGCCGAATCCCGAAGCTCTTGCGACTGAAGTTATCAGCTTTATTGCTCTCACGATCGGCGCGGAAGATCGTGGCGCTGCAATGGACGTGCGCAACTCGCGCTACCATCTGAGGCGTCGAATTTTCGATTTCATCGAAAAACATCTAAGCGATCAGGATCTTTCGCCCAAGAAGATTGCGGCGAGCAGCCGCATTTCACTGAGCTATCTTTACAGCCTCTTCAACGACGATGAGACGACAGTCGGGCAATTCGTGCAGGTAAGACGGCTACAGCGCGCCTACGAGCTACTAGTCGCCGATCAAAGGGGCCACCGCACCGTGTCAGAGGTCGCCTATGAGGTTGGATTCAAGAACGTCTCCCATTTTTCCCGGACCTTCAGCCGCCAGTTCCGCATAGCGCCGCGGGATGTCCGCCAACCCCCTCGTCTGGCTGATCGCAACACGGAGACGCCGGTAAAGAAAACAACCAAGCAGGAGAACGTCGGCGGTGGCGCCGACCATATCGACGCCACTTTTTTAGCCGACGCTTTCCATCCCGCGCTGCAGGATGCAATATAATTTAGTGCATTCGCGACCGGTGGATTGCTATACCGTGCGGAGCCAATTGTCCCAGCGTGCATCGTACATGACGTCGTGGGCACGCCTATATTTCCAGACGCCATATTTTTGGTAATCGAAGTCCCAGTCCTTCAGCTTGCGGTTCACCACCGCCCACGTCGCCCATTTTACATCCGCGAGAGCGCGACTGACCATCACGCGAGCTACGAACTGCTGACGGGCGGTCCCTGCGTACTGCTCGACAAGCCTTACAATCAGCTTTTCGTCGAAAAACATCTCGGCGAACAGCACACCCAGTTCGTAACTTCGCTCATTGTTGGAGGCGTACTCATAGTCGATGAGCTTCATCGGTTTCAGAATGGTCATATCATCGCTTACGAGGAAGTTGCCGGGCATCGGATCGTTGAAGCAGGGCACCAGATCAAGACCCGACGCCAAGAACGCCGCTTTCGCCTGGCGATAACGATGCTCGATCCATGGCATATCGGCGGGAAAATGCGACCCTAACTGCCGCCCCTGATCGATATGTTCCTCAATCATATCGAAGATGGTTTTGGTCGTCCCTAGAGCTATGCCGGCGTGAAGGCGGCTATAAAGCGCAACAACATCGCCCTGGATCGCTGGATCAGCAAAATCTGCATTGGTGCAGGCGCGGTAACCCTCCAGGAATTCAGTAACCTCGAGCCCATCCTTCGGATCGAAGAAGATGACCTCCGGCGCAATGGCTATCGCATGGGCGTTGCGTGCCGCCTCGTTCGCGACAATCCTATCGATGAACATTTCGGAGCCGGCGCCCGGCACTTTAACAAAATATCTGCGTGAATCATTCTCGACGTCGACAATCCAGTTCTGGTTCGTAAGACCGCCAGCCATCGGGGCATAGCGGATATCGCGGCCACGCCATTGCGGAACGCGGCTAACACCTTGCTCCAGATCGCGCTCATGCGCCGATGTCCCCTCGCCCAGACGCCGCAGGACGCTCATCGAATCCTCCGTAGCATTTCGCCGAAGCGCGGTTCGCTCACAGCCATGCGGCAACGCAGGAAACGCCAGCTTGCGAATTTGTAGAATTCGTAAGTCTTGCGCGACGATTTGGCAGCCAACAGAGCCCCGATCAATCCCCAACGGAAATCGTCCGCGACCCCATATACGCGCGCCCGATTAAAGGCGTGCTCGTCGGGACGCCTCGTATGGCGGACAAAGGCATCCCAGGCCTCGGGCTCTTGGTCGAACGCTTCGACCAGAAAGCTGCCGAGATCTTCGAGCGGATCTGCATTTGTGGCGCGATCCCAATCGATCAGGCGAACTTCGCCGGAATCGCCGATCAACATATTGGACACATTGCCGTCGCCATGAATGGGAACGAGGAGTCCCGCGCTTTCCTTCATTGCCTCAGCGGCGAAGCGCAATTCGGCCAGCAGCCAATCCGCGTAGGGCGGGAGTTCGGCCGCGGCCGCCACGGCGGCCGCATGAAAATGTTCTATCTCCTCGAAGACACCGCGCGTGGTCGGCAAAGGTGGCCCCTTCTGAAAGGTCTCGCGAGTGGCAAGCGCGGCATCGACCAGCGCCGGATCGAGCATCCGCTCCAGCGTTCCGACGCGCCAGCCCGCGTTGAGATCGTCCATCACCAGCACGCCTGAAGCCGGATCGGCCGACATCACGGTCGGACCGATGCCGAGATCAGAAGCGCGGCGCGCAGCCTCGAACGCACAGGCCACGTCGATGTAAAACTGTGCATCGGAATCCATAATCTTGACGAAGAGGCTTTCGCCACTGGCTTTGTCCGAAGCGCGCCAGGGCGAACCGTCAACGCCGCGCCAACTCGGCGACGCCAGGACCGGAACGGCCGGCTCGGCGATGACCGCCCGCCCTTCCCAGCCAGGCACGGCACGCACTGCCGCCAGAACCTGCGCCAATTCCAATTCGAATCTACTCATCCTGCCTCAGGTCTCCCCTTCTGGGGCTCGTCTGGTGCTCGTATTGCAATTTGGACTCCAAAGATCGGGCGATGAAATGCAACACGACATTCCTTTCCTGCAGTTTCATCAGGATCGGAACAAAGTGGATGTCTGTAGCTCTACCATTGCTTTGCCGCCAGACCGGCAACCTATCGGCGGGTGGAGAATATACGGTAAATCCATCACAACAACGATAAGGCTTGGCGCAAGACGGCAGCCATATATGGCGCGCCCGTGTAGCGCGAGAGAATTGGCGGATAGCGGATGTCGATTGAAGAATTGGTCAGGATGAGCGTAGGCGAACTTGTCGGCGCCTATGCGAAGAGGAGTTTATCGCCTGTCGAGGTTTTGAAGATGACCTTGACGCACGCCGAATCTGTGAATCCGACTATCAATGCGCTGTTCTGCTTCCATCCCGAAGACGCCTTGGCCGTCGCCAAGGCGTCCGAGGCCCGCTGGAAAGCAAGGGAGCCTCTCGGCCTGCTCGATGGCATACCGATGACCGTCAAGGATAGCGTCGCGATTAAGGGTTGGCACTCTACGCACGGCATAAAGGCGAATAGGGATCTGCCGCCCTCCACCTACAATTCCCCACCTGCCTTGGCGCTTCAAGAGAGCGGCGCGCCAATCTTCGCTAAAACCACCATGCCCGATTGTGGTCTGCTTGCCTCCGGCGTTAGTTCGATGCACGGCGTTACGCGCAATCCTTGGGGTCTCGCCTGGAACACAGGCGGTTCTTCTTCCGGAGGCGGCGCGTCGATCGCGGCCGGAATAGGCCATTTGACGGTTGGCACCGACATTGCTGGGTCGGTGCGCCTGCCGGCCGCCCATTGCGGCCTGGCCTCGCTGAAACCGACGCATGGCCGCATAGCGCATATACCGCCGGACACAATGCGGATGGCAGGCCCGATGGGGCGTAGCGTTGAGGACATCGCCCGTCTGCTTACGGTGCTCACGCGGCCGGACGAACGCGACACCTGGAGCTTTCCGGCCCATTCTACACCTTATCACGAGCTGTTGGACCGGGACATGAAGGGGCTGCGGATCGGGGTGCTAACCGACATGGGTTTTGGTCCTAAGCCAGAGGCCCCGGTGCGCGCCGCTGTGGAATGGGCTGGCAAGGCCCTGGCCGGCGCCGGCGCTATCGTCGAGCCTTTTGTTTCGCCTCTGCATTTCGACGCTTACGCGCCGATCGACGTGTTCTTGCAGGTGCGCGGTTTCGTCGAATTCAGGGGATTGCCACCGCATGGGGAAGACGGCATCAACGCCTGTGTGCGTGACTGGGCCCTCGGCGCCGCCAGATACAGCGGGCCGGATGTTTACAAGGCGCTAGGACAGATCGCACAGATGAAAGCAATGCTACTGACCGCCTTCGAACCCTATGACTATCTCGTCGCTCCCACCACGCCGATGGTAAACTTTCCCGCCGAAGCGTCTGGTCCGGATCGCTCAATGCCGCTCGCGCATACCGTGTTCACGGCGATGTTCAACCAGACCGGACAGCCTGCCTCCACCGTCTGCGCCGCCTTCGACGAGCGGCGTCTGCCGATCGGCGTCCAGGTGGTCGGCCATCGCTTCGACGATTTGGGCGTGCTGCAAGTCACCAAAGCCCTCGAAGACATGCGCGAGGTGGCCATAGATTGGCCGCTGGCGCCCCGCGCCTGAGGCGTTGGCCTTGGGTCGAACCCTGCATCAACTGATTGCCGACTTCGCTCGCTTCGGCGCGACCGACGACGGCGGCGTTTGCCGTCTGACTGGC
>WNFT01023933.1_pt1 | contig 12209 bp, 10 predicted proteins | sample 5400191 | NCBI WGS metagenome assembly WNFT01 (sample SAMN13153359, study PRJNA577476) | soil metagenome | isolation source: 80 cm saprolite under Madrone tree | place: USA:California | collected 2016-06-14
CGACGCTCGAGCAGATCGGTGAAGTGCGGCGCTGGCAGATCGAGGTGCTGGGCGACGCGCTTCTCGAAGCGCTGCGCTAGAACCCCATCATCGCGCGAATCTTCGGGTCGATCCGCTCCGGCGTCCAATACGGCTCCCACACGATCTCGATGTCCACGTCCTTCACGCCCTCGATGCCGCGGACGACCTTGTAGATGTCGTTCGTGATCATCGGCCCCGCCGGACAGCCCGGTGAGGTCAGCGTCATGTTGATGCGCACCAGCCCCGCCCCGCCGTCGACATCCACGTCATAGACCAGGCCGAGATCGACGATGTTCATGTCGAGCTCGGGATCCTTCACCTGGCGGAGCGCCTGGCGGACCGTCTCAGCACTGAGCACTGCAGTCGTCACAGATGTCTCCTCCGTGCGAACCTAGCGACCTGGAATACCCCGCACCAGACAGTGCCGCCGCGCCGCGATCTGGGCGTAGATCCGGCGGGCGACCGGCAGCACACCCGGAATCGCAAACAGCGGCGCCAACCAGCGCTTCCCGGAAAAAAGTCGGAGCAGCTCCGGGATCGCATCGGCCCCGGCGTACACGCGGCCGTCCGGTAACACCAGATGCATGGCCGCGGCGAGCGCCGGAAGCGCGATCCCCCGTCCGAGGCGTGCTACGCCAACCGTGTCCTGAAACGGGACGAAGTGGAGGACATCTTCCCGGTCCCAGCGCTTGAGCAGCGCAACCGACCGCTGACAGATCCCGCATTCGCCGTCATAGAACAGCGTCGGATCTGTCGGATCAGCGGCCAAGGGCGTCGGCAGCGCGCGCCGCGGCGTCGGCCACGCGCCCGCGAACGTCCTTCAGCTTGGTGAACGAGCCGCGCACCTTGGGGTCGTAGGCGCGATTGGTGAGCAACAGGACGAAGACATCGCGGTCGGGATCGATCCACAGCGACGTGCCGGTCCAGCCGGTGTGTCCATAACTGTGCGGACCGAACAGGGTGCCGGCACTGGACGTCTCCTCGCCGGTCGGCAGCGCCTCCCACCCGAGTGTGCGGGCGCTCACGCCGCGGCGCGCCGGCACCGCGATTTGGGTGAACTGGTGGACCGTTTCCTTCTTCACGATCCGCGGATGATCCGGCAGTGCGCCCTCGTTCAACATGAATTGCGCAAAGCGGGCGAGCCCGCGTGCCGTGGCGAAGACACCGGCGTTGCCCGAGACGCCGCCGAGCTTCCCGGCACTGGGGTCGTTCACGACGCCGGCAATCGGGTGCCCGCGCCACAGGTTCGTGGGAGCGATCCTCGATTGCAGCCGCTTCGGTGGCCGGAACAGCAACTGCTGATCGAGGCCGAGCGGCGCGTAGATGGCGCGGGTCACGAAGGCATCGAGGGTTTGCTCGCTCACGTGCCGGACGATCTCGCCCAACAGAATCGCATTGAGATCGGAGTACACCATGCGAGTGCCGGGCGCGACGACTGGCACGGTGGTCAGCACCATGCGCAATGCCGCCGCGCTATCCGGTGCCGCGCGTAACGGCAGTGTCGCCCGCAGACCCGACGTGTGGGTCAGGAGGTGTCGCACCGTGATGCCTGACGTACCAGGACTCTCGAACTCCGGCAGGTAGCGAACCACCGGGCTATCGAGGGCGACCTTCCCCTGCTCGACGAGCAACATGAGCGCGGGCGTCGTAGCCACGACCTTCGTCAGTGAAGCGACGTCCCAGAACGTGCTGTCGACGCTCACGGCGGGACTCTTCGCACTCCATGTCAGACGGCCGTACCCTTTCGCGAACAGAATGGTGTCGTGCCGGCCGACGACGAGGACCGCGCCGGGGTAGACGCCTTGCCGGATCCCGCCGAGCACGGCGCTATCAAACGCGGACGTGGTACGAGCGCTACGACCAAATGCCCGGGATCCGCCGGCTGCAGGAGGGACAGCGACCGTCAGCGCCGACGCGCTGCTGCTTGATGACGTAGCCGGAACGCTCGATCAGCAGGTCGCCGCAATCGGGGCAGTAGGTGTGCTCCCAGCGGCCCACGCGCCCGGGGAGATTCCCGGCGTACACGAACCGCAGCCCCGCCCGCGCGCCGATTTCGCAGGCGTGCAGCAACGTCGCGGCCGGCGTATTGGCCGGGTCCGTCATCTTGTAATCCTTGTGGAACGCGGTGACGTGCCAGGGGATCTCCGGCGACACCGACGCAATCAGCTCGGCCGCGCGCGTCAGCTGCGCGTCGTCGTCGTTGAAGCCGGGCACGATCAAGGTGACGATCTCGAGCCAGAAGCCCCGCTCGTGCACCATGCGGATCGCGTCGACGACGTGTTGCAGCACACCCCCCAGCTCGCGATAGCGCCTGTCGTCCATCGCTTTGAGATCGATCTTGTAGCAGTCCGTCCAGGGCCGGATGTAGTCGAGGACTTCTGGGGTCGCGTTGCCGTTCGAGATGAACGCCGTCTTCAGGCCGGCGGGCCGCGCGGCCTTGAAGACTTGGACCGCCCATTCGGCGGTGATCAGCGGCTCGTTGTACGACGAGCCCACCATGCGGGCGCCTTGCTGCCGGGCCAGGGCGACCAGCGCGTCGGGAGTCACGTCGCTGGGCATCACGCCGGCCGAGTCGTCGCGCAGCGCCTGCGACGTGAGCCAGTTCTGACAATACCCGCAATGGAAGTCGCAGCCGAGCATGCCGAACGTCAGCGTGTCGCTCCCGGGGAGGCAGTGAAAGAACGGCTTCTTCTCGGTAGGATCGCACTGGAGCGCCGCGACGTACCCGGCGGGTGTGAAGAGCGTCCCTTCCTTATTGAATCGGACTTTGCAGATGCCGCGCCGGCCGGGCTTCACGAGGCAGCGGTGCCCGCAGGCAAAGCAGCGGACCGCCCCTGCGTCGAGTTTTTCGATCAGCTCCGCTTCCCGCACACGGGTGTCGAGGGCCTGCGCCAGCGATGCCGGAGGGGCGGTGTGTTGCAGAAAGGACGTGATGCTCCGCGGGCTCAGCGCAAACTCCCCGGCGTCAGCTGATACAGCAGCAACACCGTGCGAACGTCCCGGTCCGAGAGATCCCGGACCTTGGCGGTCGGGAACATGATGTCCGTCGAGTCCTTGGAGTGACCGAGGCCCAGCACATGGCCGACTTCGTGTGTCGCAACGACCTCGATGTCGCTCCGCTCCATCTGGCGGCCGCTTGGATCGAACGTGGCGAGCGTCATCACCACGGACTCGATGTGCCCGTTCTCGTCCCACGTGACGTCGGTCTGGCCGGTGCGCTCGATCTCGAACTGGATGCGCCACTTCACCGTGACTTCCGCATTGGTCGAGTCGCCGGAGAAGTCGAACCGGACCGGCACGCCGGCGGCGACCCACGTTCCAAACGCCTTCTTGATCGCATCGAGAAACGCCGGCTGGAAGTTCGCGGCATGCGTGGGGGCGAACCACACGCGAATCGGTGCGGTCTGGCGATTGTCCCAGCGCCGCAGCATCGAATCCCCGCTCGCCTCGATCATCTCGCCGAGGAACGTGGTGGAGCCGCTGGACCGGATCTGGCGACGCGTTGCTGAACGCGCCAAGAGCTCGATGTACGACGGCTCGCGGCCGTTGGGTCCCGCGGGGATGGCGGTTCCCTGGGAGGCGGTCGAGGGTGTCGCCGATGGCTGCGTGGGAGCGGGCGGCGGCGGCTGCGGCTCGGCGATGCGCAGCGGACCGTCGGCTTCCGGTCCCGCCGAGGTGCGGGGCGTGGGTCGGAACATGTCCCAGAAGATGAAGAGCACGATGAGCACCGCGGCGGCGGCGATCATTCCCGTGAGCCGGCGTTCCATGCGCGCAATATGCGAAGATTCGATGGCGCGCCGCTAGCTTTGCACTTCGCCCGTCCCTATGATTGTGGCCCGCATGTGCTTGGACCGTAGGTGATCGCGTTACCCGCGAGGCAGCTCGTCCGCTGGCGCGGCTGGGTCATCGGCGCGTGGGCGGTGCTCGCACTGTTGTTCGTGCCCAAGGCGACCCACGTGCAGCGCGTCCTGGCCGTCCGCGGAATGAACGTCGAGCAAACAGAATCCGCTCGCGCGTCCCAGCTCATCCGCCAGTCGTTTCCCAATCCCATCGCGGAATACGTCGCGATCGTGGTGCACGGACCGGTGCCGTACCGGCACCCGCGGTTTTCGGCCGTCCTCGATTCGGTCTCGGCGGCGCTCGCCCGCCAGCCCTACATCAGCCAGGTGATCTCCGTACGCACGATCGGCGAATCGACATTCGTCAGCCCGGACCGCCACACGACCTTCCTGATCGCGGCCCTGACACCGGCAAGCACGAGCGATGTGAGCCGGACCGTCGTCCCGGAGCTCCGCGAGACGGTGAGCAGTACGCTGGGGCGGCTGCCGCATGCCGACGGCTTCGACGTCAAGGTCACCGGCAATCCCGCGCTCGACTACGACGTCCGCACGATCAGCGCGGAGGACACCCGGCGCGCCGAGGAGCACGCGCTGCCGTTGACGCTCGCCGTGCTGGTGCTCGCCTTCGGCGCGCTCGTCGCCGCGACGCTCCCGATCATCGTCGGCGTGCTCGCGATTACGATCGCCCTCGGCATCGTCGCCGTCGCCGCGCAGTTCCAGACGATGTCCGTCTTCGTGCTCAACATCACGACGATGGTGGGGCTGGGCGTCGGCATCGACTACTCGCTGCTCATCGTCACGCGCTTCCGGGAGGAGCTGAACCGCGGCCTGGCACCAGTCGACGCCGCCGTGCGCACCATTCAGACCGCGGGCTCGGCCGTGGTAACTTCGGGACTGACCGTCGTGGTCGGATTCGCGGCGCTGATCCTGACGCCGCTCACCGAGACCCGCTCGGTCGGGGTCGGCGGGTTGATCGTCGTCGCGGTGGCGGTGTTGCTCGCGACGACGTTTTTGCCCGCCGCGCTCGCGATTTTGGGGCGCGATATCGACCGGCCCAAATGGCTCGCGCGGATGCTCGCCTGGATCCACACCCCCCAGGGCTGGGAGCGCTGGGCCCGTTACCTCGGCCACCGGCCGTGGCGGGCCATTCTCGGCGGCGGCATGGCGGTCGCGATCCTCACCTTCCCGCTGACGCAGATCAAAATCGGGCTTCCCGTCCGCAACTGGTTTCCCCCGGACGCCGAGTCGGGACAGGGGCTCCAGGCGCTGCGGGAGATGGGAGCGAGCGGCGTGATCCAGCCGCTCCGCGTGGTGGTGCAGCTCCCCCCCGGCGAGTCCGCGTTGTCGGGTCGCCGGCTTCCCGGACTCAAGGCGTTAAGCGACTCGATCGCCAGAGACCCACGCGTGCGCGAAGTGCGCGGGGTCGCGACGCTGCGGCCGGGCATGTCGATCCTGCAGCTCGCGATGTTCTACGCCGAAGCGGACGCGGTGCGCGAGCGCTATCCCGAGTTCTTTAACGCGTATCTGAGCGCCGACCGGCGTACGACGCTCATGGACGTGATCGCGGTGGACTCCGTGTCGTTGACCGGGATGATGGATCTGGCCCGCCACGTGCGCGGCACGATCGCGCACAGTACGAGGCTCCGCGGCGTGGAGGTCGTGGTGGGCGGGTTCGCAGCGTCGAGTCTCGATCTCCAGGAGAATCTGCTCGGCCGCTTCCCCGGCATCGTCGCGATGATCCTCGGCGTCACCGCCATCATGCTGTTCATCGCATTCCGCTCGGTCCTGGTACCGCTCAAAGCCGTCGTGCTGAATTGCGTGTCGGTCAGCGCGGCGTTCGGAATCACCGTCCTCGTGTTCCAGCACGGCTACGGGGCGAGCCTGTTTGGTCTCGAGGGACCGACGGAAGCCATCTTCGTGGTCGTGCCCGTCCTCGTGTTTGCGACGGTGTTCGGACTGTCCATGGATTACGAAGTGTTTCTGCTGACGCGCGTGAAGGAAGTGTTCGATAAGACCGGACGCAACGATCACGCCACGATGGAAGGACTGTCCACGACGGCGTCCACGATCACGTTCGCCGCGCTGATCATGATCATCGTCTTCGGCAATTTCGCGTTCACGCGCGTGCTCGCGGTGCAGTTCATCGGATTCGGCCTCGCGCTCGCCGTCTTGCTCGACGCCACGCTGATCCGCATGGTGCTCGTGCCCGCCATCATGCACATCGCCGGGCGGTGGAATTGGTGGCCGGGAGTCCGGGCGCCACGACGGGATGTTGAAGAGGTTACGTAGGATCCAGCAGCCGCAGCTTTTCTCCCCACACATCCCAGTGCCAGGCCTCAACCCGGATCCCCGTGTCCGGATCCTTGAGCGGCTTGTACTGCAGCCAGCGGGGCTGAAATCCCAGCGCGCGACCCAGCTCGAGCAGCCGTTCCTTATCGGAGCTTACCAGGTGGACCATCGGCTCATCGTGGATCGTATGGCGGTGAAGCCAAACGCCGCCGTTCAGGGCGAATCGCATCCCCTCACGGCGGCGTTGGAATTCCCGATACGGTCGCTCTAGGTACAGGTAATCCGACCCTCGATAGTGGCTGGGGCGACCGCCGTCGCGTTGCCCTGAAACAGCACGCACTGGCGCGTGGTCTGCGCGTGCACCGCCCGGGCGGACCAGCCGCCGGGCGTCGCCTGGAGCACCGTCAGCGTGACACCCGTCGACGAGTTGAAATTGTTGAGCGCCGCGAGGCTGCTCGTGTAGAAGGTGCTATCATAGAAGAAAGCCTCCTCCGCCGTCGCCAGATTCTTGAGGTCGGACTTCATCTGGGCGACGTAGGCCTTCTGCTTCGTGTTCGCGAACTTCGGGATGGCAATCGACGCCAGGATCCCGATGATCACCACCACGATCAGCAGCTCGATCAAAGTGAAACCGCGTGCCTTCACCGCATTACCCTCCGGGCGCGAAAGGGCGCCGACCCGGAAAACCCCGAATCGACGCCCCTATTGTGGGCACTCCCCCCCGTTCCTGCAAGAGGCGTGCTTAACCCTTCGCGTCAAGCCAATTCTTTCCAGCACCGATACTTACGACGAGCGGCACGCGCAGGTTCGCCACGCCCTCCATCTCGCGTTTTACAAGGGCTCCGGCAACTGACCGCTCCGCTGCAGGAATCTCAAACACGAGCTCGTCGTGCACCTGCAGAAGCATCTTGGCACCCAGGCCCGCGGCGCCGAGCGCCGCATGAATCCGGATCATGGCAATCTTGATGAGATCCGCCGCCGAACCCTGGAGCGGTGAGTTGGTCGCGGTGCGCTCCCCGAAGGCGCGGATACTGAAGTTGCGGTCGCGCAGCTCGGGGATGTAGCGGCGGCGCCCGAACAGGGTCTCGACGAATCCGCGCTGGCGCGCTTCCTCGACGGTCTTGTCGAGCCAGGCCCGCACGCCGGCGAAGCGCTCGAAATACTGCTTGATGAACGTCTTCGCCTCTTCGAGCGTAATGCCCAGCTGGCGCGACAGCGCCAGGGCGCCCTGACCGTAAATCGTGGCGAAGTTGATCGTCTTGGCGCGGCTGCGCATCTCGCTCGTCACATCGGCCTCGGCGACGCCGAAGATGACGGCAGCGGTTTGCCGGCGAGTAATCGGCGATGAGCAGCAGGTGCCCCGGCGGCGCCACGAAGGCGCGCCGGATCTCCCCGCCGCGGCGCGTGCGCACGGGGATGTTCTGCAGATTGGGATCCGAGGAAGACAAGCGCCCCGTGGCCGCACCGGTTTGATTGAAGCTCGTATGTACGCGCCCGGTGTCGGGCCGGATGTATCCCGGCAGGGCATCGACGTAGGTGGATTGCAGCTTCGTCAGCTCGCGGTACTCGATCAGCAGCCGCGGGACCTCATGGCCGAGCGCGGCGAGCTGTTCGAGCACCTCCACGTCGGTGGACGCGCCCGTCTTGGTTCGCTTCTGGACCGGCAGCTTGAGACGCTCGAACAGCACCGCTCGCAGTTGGGGCGTCGAGTTGATGTTGAACTCGCCGCCAGCGGCACGATAAATGTCGACCTCGAGTGCCGTGAGCTCCTTGGTGAAACCGCGCGACATTTCACCCAGGAGCGCGCGATCCACGAGGATGCCGGTGGTCTCCATGTCGACCAGCACCGGAATGAGCGGGATCTCGATTTCTTCGAGCAGCCGCGCGAGATGGTGTGCGTCGATGTCGGCGCGGAACGCTTCCTCCAGCCGTAACACCATCTCGGCTTGTGCGGCGGACACGCGCGCGGCTTCGGCAGGCGGGACCTGGGCGAAGGCTCCCCCGCCCTTCGCCTTTCCCAGCAGCTGCGCCGTGGTGGGCAGCTCCACGGAGAGATGCTCGCGCGCGAGATCATTGAGGGCGTGCGAGCGATTTCCCGGATCGAGCACGAAGCTCGCCACCATCGAATCGTAGGCGACGCCGCCGAACGGCACCCCGGCGCGTGCCAAGGCGACCCACGCCGCCTTGATATCATGTCCCGCTTTGCGGACCGCGGGATCCGCCAGGAGCGCGCGAAGGGGCACGAGCGCCTCACTCGCGAGCGGGGGGAGGTTACGCGGCGGCGTGGCATCGAACTCTCCTTCGCGCGGCACATGGCCGAACGGCAGATACCACGACCGGCCGGGCGCGACCGCCAACGACATGCCAACGAGTCCGGGCTCGGTTTGCAGCGCGATGAGTCGAGCGCCGCGCAGCTCTTGGATCATTCCGGGGAGATCGGCGGGATCGTCGATGATGCGCGGATCGGCGAGCTGTGGCGCGCGCGGACCCACAGGTGGCGCCGGTGCGGTCACCCCAAGCTCCGCGGGCTGGGCGACGCCCACCGACGCGAGGTCGGTGAGCTTCGGAATCAAAGTGCGGAATTCCAGCTCCGTGAACAGCCCCGCCAACATATCGGTATCGGGCGTCCGCACGCGCAGCTGCTCGAGGTCGAGCTCGACGGGCACGTCGCGGCGCAGCGTCACGAGCTGGCGCGACAGCCGGGCGTTGTCCGCCTGGGCGAGCAACGCTTCGCGCGGGCGTTTCCCGGGGATGTCGGCCGCCTTCGCCAGGATCGTGTCGAGATCGCCGTAGGTCTCGAGCAGCTGGACCGCTGTCTTGTCGCCGATGCCCTTCACACCGGGGATGTTGTCGGAGGTGTCGCCAACCAGGGCGAGATAATCGACCACCCGTTCCGGCGGAACGCCGAGCCGCTCGCTCGCATTGGATCGGTCGACCCACTGCTCTTCGACGGCCGCCTGGCCACCTCGGCCCGGGTTGAGAAGCGCGATACCTTCGCCAATGAGCTGGTAGAAGTCTTTGTCACCGGAGACGATCACGGCCTGCAGCCCGCCCCCGGCCGCGCGCTGCGCGAGCGTGGCGACGACGTCGTCCGCCTCGTAGCCGTTGATCGCGATGACCGGGATGTGGAACGCGTCGAGGACCTGGCACACACGCTCGAGCGAACGGTCGAAGTCCTGCTGCAGCTCTTCGCCCAGCTTCTCGCGCGTCGCCTTGTACTCCGGGTACTGCTCCTGGCGGAACGAGACGCCGCGATCGTGGACCCAGCCGACGTATTCGGGATGGTAGTTCTCGTACAGCCGCAGCAGAAAATTCGTGATGCCCCACACCGCCGAAGTGTTCTCGCCGCTCTTGGTCGTGAGGGGCCGCGCGATCATGGCAAAAAAGGCCCGGTAGATCAACGCGTACCCGTCGACGAGGAAGACGCAGGTCTTGCCGGCTGAGGTCGCAGGGATGGGTGGCGCTGGGCGGGGCGGCATGGCGGGAAAACTAAACCCCGCCCAAACGAATCGGGCGGGGCGGAATGGTCGGGTGAAGGGCGCGCGTTAGACGCGCACGACGTTCGTGGCGTGGAGCCCTTTATCCCCCTGCTTCACTTCGAACTCCACCACCTGACCCTCGGCGAGTGTCTTGAAGCCGTCCATCTGAATCGCCGAGAAGTGCACGAACACGTCTTCGCCGCCTTCCTGCTCAATGAAGCCGTATCCCTTGGCGTCATTGAACCACTTCACCTTGCCCTTGATCACGATCCGCCTCCTGCAGAGTCTGTTACCGGGCCCCCCCGCCCAAGCGTTGGGATGCCTGCCCGGCCGTGGTGTCGGGCGGCGTAGAAATGACCCGAGGTCCGGAAGACTGTCAAGCGGGATTTCTACGGTCCATACAGCGCTCGGTACAACTCGCGATTGCGCAACAGGCTGCGCACATAACCCCGGGTCTCCGGATACGGAATCAATTCGATGAACCGGTCGGGGTCGGAGGCACCGGCGCGATCGAGCCAGCGGCGCACCGGCTGCGGCCCGGCGTTGTAGGCCGCGATCGCGGCGTCGACCCGACCGAAGCGCCTGAGCAACTCCGCGAGATGCGCGGCACCAAGGTGAAGATTGAGATCGGGGACGGTGATCCACTCCGGGTAGAAGGCCACATCGAGCCCGCGCGCCATGAGCGACGCGGTGCTCGGCAACAGCTGCGCGAGGCCGCGCGCGCCGGCGGGCGAGAGCGCCTCGACGTCGAACACGCTCTCCTGGCGCACCAGCGCCGCCAGGAGTAACGCATCGACGCCGAATTCCTGCGCCTCCGCTTCAACGGCGGCGCGATTCGGCCACGGAAAGATCGCCCGCAATACGCGCACGTCGCCGGGCGCGAGCAGGGCGGCCTGCCAGCCAAGGCGGACCGCGACCGATCCGTAGCCGCGCACGCCCAATCCCTCACTCCACGCGAGGAGGCCCTCGAGGTCCTGCGGCGGGTGCGCCAACACCACGCGCACCTCCGCCTGTGCTTCGGTGTCGAGCCCAGCGAGCAGCAGGGTGTCGATGCGAGCGAGGCCGGTGACCACCACCGGTGCTGGCGGCGTCGGCTGGACAACCGGCGTCGCAAACGCCAAGGGGCCAAGCCCCGTTTCGCGTCGGGCGCGCATGCCGTAGTAGCCGAGCGAGTCTTCGTGGGCCAGCGCAACCCAGACGCGTTTGGCTTGCGCCGAATCTCCGCGCGCGGCCGCCATCTTGCCGAGCCAGAATCGCGCCGCCGTGCGCTGCGGGCCGGACGCGTCGATCTCCGACTGATACAACGCCGCGGCGCTGTCTGGCTGGCCCGCGCTTTCGGCGTGCGCGGCGAGGCGGAAGCGCGCGAGAGATGCGCGCGCGTCGGCCGGATAGCGGCCGATCAGCTCCGTGTACCAGCGGCCGGCCTGTCCCCAATCGTCGCGACCATCCTGCATATCGCCCAGGATGTAGAGCGCTCCCGGCGCCGCGGAATCGGCTGGGTAGCTCTGCGCGAACCCGGACAGTGCCGGGATCGCCGTCGAATCCCCGAGGCGCACCAGCACGCGAGCGCGGCGGTAGATCGCGAGCGGGCGGGCGGCCGAGTCGCGCGCCGCGGCGGCGTACGCGCGCACCGCGTCGCGCAGGAGTCCGGACGACACCAGCAGCTCGCCGTACAGCGACAGCGTGGCTGCACTCGAGTCTCCCGCTCTGAGGGCGTGCTCCACGTGAATGCGGGCGTCGCGCACGCTCGCGCGCCGATTCAATGCTCGGGCCAGGGCGACGTGCTGGTCGGGGGCGCGCGGCGGCAGCGGCCCGATCGCCAGGCTCACCGCGGCCGCAGCATCGTCACTCAGCGGATCGCGCGCCAGGAGCGCATACAACATGGAGCGTGCGCGGGCGGAGTCCCCCGTCGCGACGGCGAGCCGCGCCGCGTCGAGACTTCCCCCCTTCCCCGCCGCCGCGAACGCCGCGATCGCGCGCGTGGTGTCGCCGGCGAGCAGCAGCGACCGCGCCCGTGCGATCGGGACTTCGCGCGCCGCGGGCGGTGGCACGTCGGCGACGAGCTGGCTCGCCGCGGCAGTATCGCGCGTCACCCGCGCCTGCCGCACGCGCAGCCACGTATCGATGCTCGCGAGTTTGCCCCCCGCCCGCGCCGCGGCAAACGCGGCGGCGGCACTGTCTGTCTGTTGCGCGGCCTCGAAGGCCACGCCGGCGCGCACGGCGAGCAGCGGGACGCGCGCCGCGGGCGCACGGGCGCGCGCCATCTGGAAATGCGCGGCGGCATCGGCGTAACGGCCGACGCCGAACTCCGACTGCGCCAGGACCGCGAGCGCCTCACCGTCCAGATAATCGAGCAGCCACGGTTGCCCGGCGAGCAACGTTCGCGCGTGCTCGAACCGCCGGGCGTGGACCTCCGCCTTGGCGCCTTCCACGATCAGAAACGCGTTGGGATTGGGGTCGCGCCGTGCGGCCGCGAGCAGCGTCTCGGCGGCGTGCCAGGGGCGTCCCGACAGGCGGAGCGAGTCGGCGCGGTACGTGGCGGTGTGATCGGGTGGGACCACGCTCTGGGCCCGGCCCAGTG
>WNFT01004460.1_pt1 | contig 12208 bp, 12 predicted proteins | sample 5400191 | NCBI WGS metagenome assembly WNFT01 (sample SAMN13153359, study PRJNA577476) | soil metagenome | isolation source: 80 cm saprolite under Madrone tree | place: USA:California | collected 2016-06-14
TGGCGAAGATGCCCCGCTCCTCCGGGCAGAGCTCGATCCCGTGGCGCGCCACCTTGAACGGCTCCAGCCCGATGGTCTCGGCGCCTCCCACCTTCACGGACCCGGTGCGCTTGCCCACCAGCCCCATGATCGACTTCATGGTGGTGGTCTTGCCCGCGCCGTTGCGGCCCACCAGCGTGACCAGCTCTCCCTTGCGGACTTCCAGATCGACGCCGTGCAGCACGTGCGATTCGCCGTACCAGGCCTGCAGGCCCTTCAGCGAAAGCAGCGCTTCAGGCATGGTCCGTCCCCAGGTACGCGGACACGACCGTCGGGTCCTTGGAGACAGATTTGTAGTCGCCCTCCGCGATCACCTCGCCGCGCGCCAGCACGGTGATGCGATGCGAGAGGCTGGCCACCACGCCCAGGTTGTGCTCGACCATCAGCACGGTCCGCTCCTTGGCGACCCGCTGGATGAGCGTGGCGATGCGATCGACGTCCTCGTGCCCCATGCCCGCGGTGGGCTCGTCGAGCAGCATCAGCTCGGGGTCCAGCGCGAGGGTAGTGGCGATCTCGAGCGCGCGCTTGCGCCCGTAGGAGAGCTCGGCGGCGAGGGTGTCGCGGAAGTCCTGGAGCCCCACCGCGGCGAGCAGCTCGCGGCCGCGCCCGTCGAGTTCGCGCAGCACGCGGCTGCTCCGCCAGAAGTCGAACGACGACCCGCGCTTGCGCTGCAAGGCGATGCGCACGTTCTCCAGCGCGGTCAGGTAGGGAAAGACGGCGCTGATCTGGAAGGAGCGGACCAGGCCCTTCCTCGCCACCTCGGCCGGCGACGCCGGCGTGATGTCCTCGCCCTTGTACTCGATCGTGCCGCTGGTGGCCGGCAGGAACCGGGTGAGCAGGTTGAAGCAGGTGGTCTTGCCCGCGCCGTTGGGGCCGATCAATGCGTGGATGGTGCCGCGCATGACGCGCAGGTCGACTCGCTTGACCGCGATGAAGCCCCGAAACTCCTTGGAGAGGCCGCGCGTTTCGAGGATGACCTCTCCGTCGGGCACGCGGGCTACATAGTCGGAAGCTCGCCTCTCGTGCAAGTACAGGAGCGCTGGAAGCGTGCGATCCGCGCAGAGCGTCGCCAGCTTTCCCGCCGAGACTGCACGGGAGGCAACCACATGTCCGCTTTCATCCGTTCGCTTTGTCTCGCCGCCCTCCTGGCGGCGGGGTCCGCATGGGCCCAGCAGCAGCAGACCGATCAAGACCACGAAGCGATGATGCTGAAGAACGCCACGCCCGAGATGCAGCTGCAGAAGCTGCACAAGGTCAACCTGCACGAGATCGAGATGGGCAAGCTGGCCGACCAGAACGGCACCGACCGGGTGAAGACCTTCGCCCGCACTCTCATCCGCGATCACCAGGACGCGGATCATCACCTTCTGGCCCTGGCGAAGAAGAAGAACATCAGCCTCGAAGGCGCGGCGATGAACCCCGACCGCCAGAAGGAAAAGGAGATGAAGAAGGATCGCCTCTCCACCCTGAAGGGGACGGACTTCGACCGCGAGTTCGCCAACGAGATGGCGAAGGGCCATCAAAAAGTCATCGCGCTGGCCCAGACCTGGAAGCAGAACTGCAAGGACCAGGACGTCTGCAACCTGATCGACTCGCTGCTGCCCACGCTGCAGCAGCACCTCCAGATGGCCGAGCGGCTGAGGACCCCGGCTGCCCAGGGCAGGGCTCCGGAAACGAATCGGTAGATGTTCAGGCTCAGGCGCAGCCGCTCGGCCGCCTTCGGCGGCCGCGGCTGACCGCCTCGCGCGCTCGGGGGCGTTCTTTTACACGCGCCCTGAGCGGAGAGTTGCCAACGAATGCCGCGTATGCTTTGGTCCGCTCCCGCAGCGCGTTCGTGCGTGCTTCGCGAAAACCCACCTCAAGGAGCGGACCGCGATGAGCATCTCCCGGCGCAAATTGATCCAGACGGCAGGCCTTGGCGCGGCTGCGCTGGCACTGCCCAAGAAGACCTTCGCCGCGAAGAAGACCTTGCGGATCTTGCAGTGGAACCACTTCGTCCCGAATTACGACAAGTGGTTCAACGGCCAGTACGTCAAGGAATGGGGACAGCAGAACGACACCGAGGTGATCGTCGACAACGTCGGCATCCCCGCCATCAATCCCACCGCGGCGGCGGAAGTCTCGGCGAAGAAGGGCCACGACCTCTTCATGTTCCTCTGGCCGCGCCCGGCCTACGAAGAGGACGTGATCGACCACGGCGAGATCTACCAGGAGTGCGAGAAGAAATACGGCAAGCCGATCGACCTGGCGATCAAGAGCACGTACAACCCGAAGACCAAGAAGTACTTCGGGTTCTCGGACATGTTCGTCCCCGATCCGATCAACTACCGCCTCGATCTGTTCGAGCAGGTCGGCGGGACCGTCGACACCTGGGACGACGTCCGCAAGTACGGAAAGATGATCAAGGACAAGACCGGCGTGCCGGTGGGCATCGGCCTGGCCGCGGAGATCGACACCGCCATGGCCATGCGCGCCATCCTCTACGCGCACGGCGGGAGCGAGCAGGACGCCGAGGGCAACATCGTCCTCGGCTCGAAGAACACGGTGGAGGCGGTGAAGTTCGTCAAGGCGCTCTACACGGAGTCGATGACGCCGGAAGTGCTCTCCTGGGACGCCTCATCGAACAACCGCGCCATGCTGGCCGGCAAGGCGTCGGTGGTGCTCAACGCCATCTCGGTGACCCGCGAGGGCGAGAACAAGGGCATGGCCATCTCCGATCAGATCGGGCTGGCCAAGGCGGCGAAGGGGCCCGCCCGCCGCATGGGCCTCGAGCACGTGATGTCGAACTTCGTCATCTGGAAGTTCGCCGAGAACATCGACGGCGCGAAGAAGTTCCTGGTCGACCTGATCGGCAACTTCCACAGGGCCTACGAGGCGAGCGAGTACTACAACTTCCCCTGCTTCCCCAAGCAGGTGCCCGACCTCAAGGAGACGCTGGCCAACGACAAGAAGGGCAAGCCCCTGGGCAAGTACAGCGTGCTGGCGGACGCGCAGCAGTGGGCCACCAACGTCGGGTTCCCCGGCTACGCCAACGCGGCCATCGACGAGATCTATTCGACCTGGGTGCTGAACACGATGTTCGCGCAGGCAGCCACCGGCGCCATGTCGCCGGACGACGCGGTGAAGGAAGCGGACGCGAAGGCGAAGAAGATCTGGCAGAAGTGGAAGGAGCGCAAGCTGCTGTAAGACAGCGCCTTCATGGCCATCGTCGAGACGAGGCAGATCCGCAAGGTCTTTACCGATCACACCGCAGTCGATGGCGTCGATCTGGCCACCCGGGAGGGCGAGTTCCTCGTCCTCCTCGGCCCCAGCGGCTGCGGCAAGACCACGCTCTTGCGCATGATCGCCGGCCTGGAGAAGCAGACCAGCGGCGACGTGGTGATCGGCGGCAACGTGGTGAACGACCTCCCGCCCCGCGAGAGGAAGATCGCCATGGTCTTCCAGAGCTACGCCCTGTACCCGCATCTCACGGTGGCGAAGAACATCGCCTTCCCGCTCAAGGCGGCGAACGTGCCCAAGAACGAGATCGAGGGCCGCGTGCAGAGGGCCGCCTCGATGTTCGGCATCGAGCGCCTCTTGCACCGCAAGCCCCGCCAGCTTTCGGGTGGCGAGCGGCAGCGGGTGGCCCTGGCCCGCGCCATGGTGCGCGAGCCCTCGGTGTTCCTGCTCGACGAGCCGCTCTCGAACCTGGACGCCAAGCTGCGCACCGCGGCCCGCGACGAGCTGCAGCACTTCCAGCGCCGGCTGGGCACCACCACCATCTACGTCACCCACGACCAGGTGGAGGCGATGGGGCTGGGCCACCGCATCGCGGTGATGAACAAGGGGAAGGTGCGCCAGCTCGGGCCGCCGCAGGAGGTCTACAACGAGCCGGCCGACATCTTCGTGGCCGGGTTCCTCGGCTCGCCCCCGATGAACTTCTTCGAGCGCAACGGAGCGTTGGTCGGCTTCCGCCCCGAGCAGATGCTGCCCAAGGGCGCGTACTCGACGCAGGAGCCCCTGGTCCACGTCTGGTTCCGCGTCGACCGGGTGGAGAACCTCGGCTCGGACCGCCTGCTCTACGGCGTGCTGCGGGATCTGGCGCCCGAGGTGAAGATGATCATCAACCTGCCGTTCACCGTGCACCTGCCGGTGACCGAGGGCCAGGCGTACGAGTTCTCCGTCAAGCAGAAGGACCTCAAGTTCTTCGACAAGGACAGCGGGCTGCGGGTGGCGGCGAGGCCGCTGTGAGGATCGCCGACGACGACAAGGCGCTGGCGAGGATCTTGATCGCGCCCGCGCTCCTCTACATCGCCGCCGTCATCGGGCTGCCGTTCATCCTCTCCCTCTGGTTCTCGGTGAGCGACGTCACCGTCAGCTCGTCGGCGGGCCGGTTCGTGGGATGGGAGAACTTCCGCTCGGCGCTCGACGACCCGAGCTTCCGGCGCGCGCTGCGGAACACGTTCCTCTTCGCCGTCACCTCGCAGGTGATCGTGATCTTCCTCGCCACCGTCCTCGCCGTCTCCCTGCAGAAGGAGTTCCGCGGAAAGTGGGTCGTGCGCTTGCTCATCCTGCTGCCCTGGGTAGCGCCGATCTCGCTGGGCAGCATCGGCTGGCTCTGGATCCTCGACTCCATCTACAGCGTGATCAACTACACGCTGTACCACGGGCTGCACGTCTGCGGGCCGCTGCCGGGAATGACGCCCTGCCCGGTGTGGCTAGGTCAACCGAACCTTGCCATGGCCTCCGTCATCGGCGTGCAGGTCTGGCGCACGCTGCCTCTCGCCACCGTGATCAACCTGGGCGGCCTCACCTCCATCCCCCAGGACATCCACGACGCGGCCGCCATCGACGGCGCCGGGTTCTTCCGCACGCTCTTCCAGATCACCATCCCGCTGGTGCTGCCCATCCTGCTCGTGGCAGTGCTCTTCGGATTCGTCTTCGCCTTCACCGACATGATCGTCGTCTGGGTGCTGACCCGCGGCGGGCCCTACGACATGACGCAGGTGCTCGCTTCGCTGGCGTTCTTCAAGGGGATCGACGGAGGCGATCTGGCGGGGGCCTCGGCCATCGCGCTCTTCCTCTTCCCCGTGCTGGCCGCGGCCGCCATCCTCTTGCTCCGTCTGGCGCGGCGCGCGGAGGTCGTATGAAGGCCCGCGAGGTCGGCGCGAAGGCGGCGCACCGCACGCTGCTCGTGCTCTTCAGCCTCTTCGCGGCGTTCCCCTTCGCCTGGATGCTGATCACCGCCTTCAAGAAGACGACGGACCTGCTCGATCCGAACAGCTTCCCCTTGTGGTACCCGCAGGGCCCCACCCTGGAGAACCTGCGCGTCCTCTTCGAGGAGACGCTGTTCGTGCGCTGGGTCGGCAACACCATCTTCGTGGGCATCCTGGTGGTGCTGATCACCCTGGTGATCGCCGTACCGGCGGGCTACGCGCTGGCGCGGCTCTCCGGCACGTTCGGCGAGCAGCTCGGCATCGGCATCTTCCTCACCTACCTGGTGCCGCCGACGATCCTCTTCATCCCCCTCGCCAAGGTCGTCAGCACGCTGCGCCTCCAGGACACGCTCTGGGCGCTGGTGCTCACCTATCCGAGCTTCACCATCCCCTTCTGCACCTGGCTGATGATGGGGTTCTTCAAGGCCATTCCCAAGGACATCGAGGAAGCGGCGATGGTGGACGGGCTGAGCCGCCTGGGCGCGTTCGTCCGCGTCATCCTGCCCATGTCGGTGGCGGGGCTCTTGACCGTCGTCATCTTCAGCTTCACGCTGGTGATGCAGGAGTTCGTCTACGGGCTCACCTTCATCAACAGCGGCCGGAACTTCACCGTCAGCGTCGGCGTGCCCTCGTTCCTGGTCCGCGGAGACGTCTACTTCTGGGGATCGCTGATGGGCGCCTGCTTCATCGCCAGCGTCCCCATCGCGTTCCTCTACAATCTCTTCGTCGACCGCTTCATCGCCGGCTTCACCGTCGGCGCCGTGAAAGGCTGACCCCGCCCGCGTCGGTGGGATAAGCCGCGGGTCTTAAATCGCGACATTTTGTCGCTCCTCCCGGAACCAAATCGCATCTTGCGATCTCCCGGACTTCCCGCTCGTTTGCCCGCCTGCAAGTATTGACAACCAGACCCGGCGCGGAGCAGGCTACCGGCGTTTTTCCACAACAAGGAGCCAGCCCGTGAAGCGCAGGACCTTTTTGAAGGGTTCGGCAGCAGCGGTCGGCGGAGCAGTCGCACTGGGGTTCGATCTGAAGGAAGCGCGCGCGGAAATGCGCGAACTGAAGATCGCCCGGACCACGGAGACGAGGAGCACCTGTCCGTATTGCTCCGTTTCCTGCGGCGTGATCATCCACACGCTGGGCGACAAGTCCAAGAACGTGAAGCCGGCCGTGGTGCACGTCGAAGGCGACCCAGACCATCCGATCAACCGCGGCACGCTCTGTCCCAAGGGCGTCACGCTGCGCGAGGACATCGTCAGCTCCAACCGGCTCACCACCCCCAAGGTGCGGCGGCCCGGATCGGACAAGTGGGAGAACATCTCCTGGGACCAGGCGGTCGGCGAGATCGCCAAGGAGATCAAGTCGACCCGCGACCGCACCTTCGTGGCGAAGAACGCGAAGGGCGAGGTGGTGAACCGCACGCCCGGCATCGCGATGATCGGCGGGTGCACGGACACCAACGAGATGAACTTCCTCATGCTCAAGACCATCGCCGGCCTGGGCATCGCCTACCGAGATACCCAAGCAAGGGTTTGACACGGTCCAACGGTGGCCAGTTTGGCCGCCACGTTCGGCCGCGGTGCGATGACCAACGGCTGGACCGACATCAAGAACACCGACCTGGTGTTCGTGATGGGCGGGAACCCGGCCGAGAACCATCCCTGCGGGTTCAAGTGGGCGATCGAGGCGAAGAAGACCCGGAACGCGAAGATCGTTTGCGTCGACCCGCGCTTCACGCGCACGGCGGCAGTGTCCGACATCTTCGCGCAGATCCGCGCCGGGACCGACATCGCGTTCCTCAGCGGCATCATGCGGTACGCGATCGAGAAGAAGCGCTTCCACGAAGAGTACGTGAAGCTGCACACCAACGCCCCGTACGTGATCAACGACAGGTACCAGTTCAACGACGGGCTGTTCGCGGGCTTCGACCAGGGCAAGGGCGAGTACGACAAGAACGCCTGGCAGTACCAGGCCGACCCCAAGACCAACGCGTACCTGGTCGACGAGACCCTGCAAAACCCGCGCTGCGTCTTCCAGCTTCTGCGGCACCACCTGAGCCGGTACACGCCGGAGACGGTGGAGCAGATCTGCGGGACGCCCAAGGAGCAGTTCCTCAAGGTGGCGGAGGCGGTCACCTCGACCGGCAACGCGGAGAAGGTGGGCACCATCCTCTACGCGCTGGGTTGGACGCAGCACTCCACCGGCGTGCAGATCATCCGCGCGGCGGCCATGCTGCAGCTCCTGCTGGGGAACGTCGGGCGTCCGGGCGGCGGCGTGAACGCGCTGCGTGGCCACTCGAACATCCAGGGCGCCACCGACATGGGCGGCACGTTCGAGATCCTCCCCGGCTACCTGAAGACGCCCACCGGCGCCACCCAGACGCTGGCCGAGTATCTCGAGAAAGGCCCGCCCACGACGCTGAACAAGCAGGCATGGGCGTCGATGAACTACTGGCAGAACTATCCCAAGTTCACCGTCAGCCTGCTCAAGGCCTACTACGGCAAGGGCGCGACCAAGGAGAACGACTACAACTTCGCGCTGATGCCGAAGGTCGACGGCAACTACTCCTGGATGTACCTCTTCGACGACATGTACCGCGGCTCGTCGACCCGCGCGGGAGGGAAGGAGCCGGGTCCGGAGGGGCTGATCTCCTTCGGCATGAACCCGGTGGGAACGGGCCCGAACTCGCCGAAGATGGTGGCCGCGCTCTCCAAGCTGAAGTGGATGGTGATGGTCGAGAACTTCGAGAACGAGAGCGCCACGTTCTGGAAGGCTCCGAAGGAGCTGGGGACGGCCGATCCGAAGGACATCAAGACCACCGTGTACCAGCTGCCGGCCGGCAACTTCGCCGAGAAGGACGGCACCTTCACCAACTCGTCGCGCTGGATGCAGTGGAAGTGGAAGGCGATCGATCCGCCGGGACAGGCGAAGAGCGACCAGGAGATCCTGGCCCGCATCTTCCTCGCCGTGCGCGACCTCTACAAGAAGGAGGGAGGCGCGCTGCCCGAGGCGGTGCTCGCGGTGGACTGGAGCTACACCAACCCGTACGCGCCGGACCTTGCCGAGGTGCTGAAGGAGATCAGCGGCAAGGCGGTGGACGACATCAAGGATCCCAAGGACCCGACCAAGATCATCAAGAAGAAGGGCGAGCAGCTGGACGGGTTCGCCCAGCTCCAGGATGACGGCACCACGTTGTGCGGCAACTGGCTGCACTCCGGCGTCTACAGCAGCGCGGGGAACCTGGCGGCGCGGCGGAACAACGCCGACCCGACGGGCCTGGGGATGTTCCACGAGTGGGCGTTCTCCTGGCCGGCCAACCGGCGCGTCATGTACAACCGGGCCTCCGCCGACGCGCACGGAAAGCCCTGGGATCCCACCCGGCCCGGCATCGTCTGGAACGGCGAGCGCTGGGTGGGCGACGTCCCGGACATCAAGCCCGACTCGCCGCCCGGTCAGTTCGGCGCCTTTATCATGCTGCCGGAAGGCGTGGGCCGGCTGTACTCGCCGGTCCTCAACGACGGGCCGTTCCCCGAGCACTACGAGGCCATCGAGGCCCCGGTAGACAACCCGTTGCACGCGAAGGTGACCTCCAACCCGGTCTCCAAGAAGTTCTCCACCGACAAGGACAAGTACGGAAGCCGCGACCAGTTCCCCATCGTCTGCACCACGTATCGCCTGACCGAGCACTTCCACTACTGGACCAAGCACCACGTGAACGGACGGCTCAACGAGGTCCAGCCGGGGTTCTTCTTCGAGATCCCGGAGGATCTGGCGAAGGAGAAGGGGATCTCCAACGGACAGCAGATCAAGGTCAGCTCGGCCCGCGGCAGCATCACGGGGCCGGCCATCGTCACCAAGCGGATCCTCTCCATGACCGTGAACGGCAAGAAGGTCTGGCAGATCGGGTTCCCCATCCACTGGGGGTACACGGCGGCGAAGGGGCACGTCGGGCCGCTCGCCAACCTCCTCACGCCGAGCGCCATGGATCCCAACACCTGGACACCTGAGTTCAAGACCTTCCTCGTGCAGGTGGAGAAGGCCACCGGGGAGAACGTCTGATGGCACTCCAAGGACTCGAGATCCGGCGCTCTTCGGCCTCCCTGAGGGGCGGCGGCACCGGGCTGCGCAAGCTGCCCACCGTGGCGAAGTACATCGACACCAGCACCTGTATCGGGTGCAAGGCGTGCGAGGTCGCCTGCCAGGAGTGGAACGACCTCCCCAACGCGCACACCGAGCAGACCGGCACGTACCAGACCCTGCCGACCATGACCGCGAGCTTCTGGAACTTGATCAAGTTCCGGGAGGTCGAGACCAAGGAACACGGGCTGCAGTGGCTGATGCGCAAGGACCAGTGCATGCACTGCGACGAGCCCGGCTGCCTGGAGGCCTGTCCGGCGCCCGGCGCCATCGTGCAGTACATGAACGGCATCGTCGACGTCGATCCCGAGAAGTGCATCGGCTGCCAGCTCTGCGAGACGGGCTGCCCGTTCGACGTGCCGCGGTATGCGCAGGGCACCAGCAAGATGGCCAAGTGCACGCTCTGCGTGGACCGGGTCAGCGTCGGCCTCGAGCCGGCCTGCATCAAGGCCTGCCCGACGGGATGCCTGCAGTTCGGCGACAAGACGGCGCTCCTGGAGAGCGCCAAGCACCGCGTCGAGCAGCTGCACGCGGACGGGTTCACCCAGGCCGCGGTCTACGACCCACAGGGCGTGGGCGGCACCGGCGTGATCACCATCCTGAAGAACGGCGACCACCCCGAGTGGTACGGCCTGCCGAAGGACCCCAAGGTCCCCACCACCGTCAGCGTCTGGAAGCGCGTGCTGCATCCGATCGGCTTCGTGGCCATGGCCGCCGCGGTCTTCGGCGCCATCGGACACTTCATGGCCTACGGACCGAAGAAGCCGAAGGACACCTCGCGCGAGTCCGGGGGTGAGGTATGAGCGAGCTCCGCATTCCCGGCGCGACGCCCGCCCGCGGGCCCACCGCCATGCAGGTGGCCCGCGACAAGGAGGACGTGCTGGTGGGGGACGAGCTCGTCCGCCACCGGCTCTCGTCGCGGGTGATCCACTGGACCGTGGCGGTCTTCTTCATCACCGCGCTCCTCACCGGCATGCCGATCTGGTCGCCCGTCTTCGGGTGGATGGCCAACCTCTTCGGGGGCCTGTCGGTCTGCCGATGGCTGCACGCCTGGCTCGGCGTGGCCTTCGTGGGCGCCTTCCTGCTCATGTTCGTCGCCTGGCTGCGGGACATGACGTTCGACAAGTCCGACCGGCGCTTCAACGTGTTCGAGTACATGAAGTTCTCGGACAAGGAGGACCCGGACGTCGGCAAGTACAACGCCGGCCAGAAGTTCTTCTTCTGGGCGGCGGGACTGGGGGCGCTGGCATTCTTGCTCTCCGGCGTCGTGCTCTGGTGGCCGGCGTACTTCCCCCAGGGGCTGCGCTCGGCGTCCATCCTGCTGCACGACCTGGCCTTCATCGCCTTCTTCGTGGCCATCGTCGGGCACATCTACCTGAGCACCGCGGCCGAGCCGGGGACCTTCCGCTCGATGACGCGGGGAACGGTCACCAAGTCCTGGGCGCGGCTGCACCATCCGCGCTGGTACAAGGAAGTGACCGGTGGAAAAAACCGGTGATCGATCCTGACCAGCGGGCCCAGCAGCTCGCGCAGGAGTACCCAGGCTCCGCCGAGCTGCTGCAGTTCGCGTCAGGGCTTTTGAAAGCGCAGGCGTCGGTGCGCGCGGCGGAGCTCTCCAACCTGGCGCCGGCGGCGCAGCCGCTGCTCGAGTATTGCGCCGAGAAGGGCCCGAAGGAGCTCGCCGCCGACGCCCGCGAGGCGCTCGCCGGCGGATTCGACGAGCGCGTCCACGCTTATTGGGAGACGGGAGAGTTCGACTACCTGGCGCGGGCCGCGCTGGCGCCTTACGCGCGCACGCTGCGGGAAAGCGGTCTTTCCCTGACGCGCGGGGTGACCGGACCGTGCGTGTTCTGTGGCGGTGGCGCCTGGGTCTCGTCGCGCAAGATCCCTCCGGGCCCCGGGACGGGCGAAGGCGCGCTGCGGATGCTGCACTGCGCCCTCTGCGCCTTCAGCTGGCAGATCGGCCGCATCCGCTGCCCCTCTTGCGGGGAGGAGGACCCGGAGAAGCTGCCGTCGTTCAGCGCTCCCCAACATGCCGCGGTGCGGGTCGAGGCGTGCGACAGCTGCAAGAAGTACGTGAAGTCCGTCGATCTGACCCTGGATGCGCGCCGGGTGCCCGAGATCGACGAGCTCGTGGCGCTCTCGCTGGACCTCTGGGCCGTGGAGCAGGGGTACCAGCGACTCGAGCCCGGTCTCGCGGGGCTCTGAGCCCCGCGAGGAGCGCGCGCGCGGTTACTGCTCCTTCTTCACCGCTTCCGGATCCTTCCCGTAATCCACGCTGGCCGGATTTCCCGTTTCGCCGGCATTGATCTCGGCGTTCGTCGGGTTATGGGTGCTGGCCTTGCGCCTGTTGTAATCGACGCTCTGCGGATTTCCCGTCTCCGCGGCGTCGATCTCGGCATTGCTGGGATTTGGGGACTTGTTCGGCCGGGACTTGTAGATCGTGCTGTTCGGGTTGCCCCGCTCCGCCTTGTCCAGCGCCGTCTTGTTCGGATGCTTCTTCTCGCTCTCGGCCTTCTTCGGCTTCTTCTTCTTCGGCGTAGCTTGCGAGTCCGTCGTTTGCGAGGCCGCCGGGTCGGCCGGGTCGGTTTCGGCGCGCGCAACCGCGGATCCGGCGACCGACAGCGCGAAACCGGCGGCGAGCGAGAGGATCAGGTTCGAGGGCACTGGGCGGCTCCTTCCGAGTCGTGTGGTCGTGTCGTTCGACGCACCTTGAGCGGATGAACCGGGTGCCGCCAGGGATTCCCCCTACCTTGGTATGGCATGAGCCAGCCTTTGCGTCGGCCAACCCGGCCCCGTGAGTCGAACGACCTGACGCTGGACGCCCGCAGGCTGCTGGA
>WNFT01006684.1_pt1 | contig 12207 bp, 10 predicted proteins | sample 5400191 | NCBI WGS metagenome assembly WNFT01 (sample SAMN13153359, study PRJNA577476) | soil metagenome | isolation source: 80 cm saprolite under Madrone tree | place: USA:California | collected 2016-06-14
GTGACAATCGTGGCATCGCGGTTGCCGTCCTTGGCAAGCTGCAGCATCGTGCCGCGCGATGACGCTGTCATGGCGGTCTCGCTTCCGGAGAAGAAAAACGCCAGGAACAGACAGAACAGGACCGCCACAACGATCAGCCAGTCCGAAAGCATCATTGTGTGTCAAGCTTCTCGGCAAGAAAGGCGCGCAGCAGCGCCGGATCGACCTCATGCGAAATATAGGCAGCCCCGATATCCCGGAGAAGGACGAACGTGAGCGTTCCGCGCTTCACTTTCTTGTCCTGTAACATCAGCTCCATCAGCCGGTCCGCGTCCGGCACGCCGCCCGCCACATCCGCAAGCCTGACCGGCAGGCCAGCGCCCGCAAGATGGCGCGTCGCGCGCCCGACCGCCGCCGGCGCCAGCATGCCCAGGCGGGCGGAAAACTCGGCCGCGAGCACCATTCCGAGCGCGACCGCCTCGCCATGGAGCAGCCGATCGGAAAACCCCGCCGCCGCTTCCAACGCGTGCCCGAACGTATGGCCGAGATTGAGGAGCGCACGATCGCCGGCCTCGCGCTCATCGCGGGCGACGATGGCGGCCTTCATCCGGCAGCTCGTGGCGATCGCATGTTCACGCGCCGCGCCGCCGGCAAACACCTCCCTCGCGTTGGCTTCGAGCCACGCGAAGAATCCGGCGTCGCCGAGCAACCCGTATTTGGCGATTTCGGCATAACCGGCGCGAAACTGGCGCAGCGGCAGAGTATCGAGCACTGAGGTGTCGGCCACCACCAGGATGGGCTGATGGAACACACCGACGAGATTCTTGCCGTGGCGCGAATTGATCGCCGTCTTGCCGCCGACCGCGGAATCCACCTGCGCCAGCAACGTGGTCGGCACCTGGACATAGTCGAGCCCGCGCCGCACTGTCGCGGCCGCGAAGCCCGCAAGGTCGCCAACCACGCCGCCTCCCAGGGCCACAACAAGATCGCCACGCTCGACCCGGGCGGCGATCAGGGCCTCGCACACACATTCGAAGCCGGCAAAACTCTTCGTCGCCTCTCCGGCCTCGACAATGACGTGGTTCGTCGCCACTCCGTGAGCCGCGAGCGCAGCCTCGGCGGCTTTGAGGTGCAGGCCGGCGACCGCATCGTCAGTCACGATCGCGGCTTTCGCGCCCGGCTTGAGCGCTGCCGCACGCGCCCCCAGCGTCGCAATCTGGTTGCGCCCGATCACGATGTCATAAGCACGTTCGCCGAGCGAAACTGTGACGATCTTGGGATCCCCGGGTCGGAGCGGCGCAGTCACGGTTGGTCCTCTCGGCCGCAAGCGTCGGCAATCCCGAGCTTGCTGCGCAGCGCCGTCACAATCTCTTCGACGATGACCTCGTGCGGGACATCCCGCGACACCACCACGAGATTGGCTTCGCCATAGATGGGATTGCGCGCGGCGAGGAGATTTGCCAGCGTCGCAGTCGGATCGGCGGTCTTGAGCAAGGGGCGATCGCTGCGCCGCCGCAGCCGTCGCGACAGCACGTCGATCTCGGCCTTCAGCCAAACGGAAATCCCCTTCTCATGAATTTTGGCGCGGGTTTGAGGGCTTATGAAGGCCCCTCCGCCCGTCGCCAGCACCTGGGGACCGTGCTCCAGCAGCCGGGCGATGACGCGCGCCTCGCCCGAGCGGAATGACGGCTCGCCGTGGGCCTCGAAGATATCGGCAACAGACATGCCGGCGGCCTCCTCGATCTCGGCATCAGCATCGGAAAACGGAATGCCGAGCCGGGCCGCGAGCCGTCGACCGATCGAGGATTTTCCCGCCCCCATCATGCCGACCAGCACGATGGAACGCCGTCCGAGCGCTGCCGCCAGCGGCGCATCGTGCGGCGCGACACCCAAACGATGGGACAGCCCAGAGTCGTTCATCGAACCTTCTCGCAATCGCGCAACCTCCCACAGGTTGATCATGGCATCAACCACATGGACCCGCTAAAGGCTGCGCGTGTCTTTACAAAACTTTACACGCCGGACAAACCCCGGAAATTCAGCTCCTTCACATTTCGCATGTGGGCGACAGAGTATGAAGGAGAGCCAAATGAGCAACCCTGATCCGATCAGTGAAATGCCGGGGTCCGCACCCAAGCGAGGCGTCTGGTACGCCTCAGAGCGCCGTGATCCGATCGATGAAATCGTGGCGTCACCGCCCCAAGGCGTGCACCCCCGGCAAAAACGAGCCTATGTGATGGCGGTCATCGCCGGAGTGGCCCTTGTCGGGGCATTCGCCATTTCGCCGGTTGGCCCCGGATTGGGGCATCGCATCCTGGCGAGCGTGCCCGGCATGGCTGCCGCCGCTGCACCATTTGATGGCGGATTCCCGCCTGGTCTTGCGGCTGACTGGCGAAGCGGTCTCCTCGACGGCGCGATTGAGGCGGTCGTCGGGGCCCACGCTGACCGCATGATTCGCCATTTGGCGATCGAGATCGACGCGACCACCGAGCAACAAGACAAGCTCCGCGCGGTCGCAGGCGGCGCCGTGCACGATTTGCTGCCGATGCGGGAAAAACTGCTGGCTGCCCGCGCCACCGCACGGGATCTTTTGACGCAGCAGACAATCGACCGCGCGGCGATCGAAAAATTCCGCGCCGACCAGATCGCGGTTCACGATGCGACCAGCAAGCGGCTCGTCCAGGCCGTGGCCGACGCCGCGGAGATACTGACGCCCGAGCAGCGGCGCAAGCTCAGCAACATGATGCCGCCGCGCGGAGGCCCTTGGGGCGGAGGCTGGGGCGGAGGTCCCTGGGGCCGCGGCCCATGGGGGCACTGGGGAGGCTTTGGACGGAACTGACGGCGGACCGACATGACCATAAAGCGACCTGACCATAAAGCGATCTGGCGATAAAATAACTCCGTGACTGATCGCATCCTGCTCATCGAAGACGACAGGCGTCTCGCCGAGATGGTCAAGAGCTATCTCGGCGAGTTCGGCTTCTGCGTGACCGCCGCCCACAGCGGCGGCGCCGGCATCGCGCTTTATCGCCGCGAGCGCTTCGATGCGCTGATTCTCGACCTGATGCTGCCGGACATGGACGGCCTTGAGGTCTGCCGCCAGATCCGCGCCGACGCGCGGGCGCGAATCCTCATGCTGACGGCGCGCGGCGATGCCATGGACCGCGTCGTCGGCTTGGAGATGGGCGCGGACGACTATCTCGCCAAGCCCTTCGAGCCCCGCGAGCTGCTGGCGCGATTGCGCTCCATCCTGCGGCGCGCGAAGGATGACCACAGATCCGAGATGCTGCAGTTCGGGCGCCTGGAAATCGACGTCGCAGCCCGCGAAGTGCGGCTCGGCGGTGAACCCCGCGCCTTGACGAGCTACCAGTTCGCGCTGCTGTTGGGGCTCGCCCGACATGCGGGGCGGGTAATGTCGCGCGAGGCCCTGATGGATATCGTCAAGAACGAGCGTTTTGAGGCCTTCGATCGCTCGATCGATGTCCATATCTCGCGTATCCGCGCGGCGATCGAGGACGACCCGAAGAATCCGCGTCGCATCATCACCGTGAGGGGCACCGGTTACGTATTCGCGAAGTCGCAAGAATAGGCAATGCGACGCCTCTATCAAAAGATCTACCTTGTGTTCCTGGCGAGCCTGATCGCCGTGGTGGCGATCAGCGGGATGTCCTGGCGCATCGGGCAGGCGAACCTCCCCCACAGCGAGGTGCTCGATCTTGCCGGCGAGCTGGTGGTGGCGGCGCTGCCGCCAGCGGACGCGCCACCGCAGCTCCAGCAGCGTGCGGTCGAGCGGCTCGGCCGGCAGCTACGTGTCGACATCGCCCTGTTTGATCAGACCCGCGCCCCCGTCGCGGCAGCCGGCCGGCCGTTGCCGCAGCCGACCTCGGTCGCAGCAAGCGGCGGCTGGTTGCACGGCCGCGGCGGACCGGCGTGGGCGTTTCGATTACCGGATGGGCGCTGGCTCGTCGCACGCTCGCCGCTGCGGCCGGCAGGGCCATTGCTCGGCCTGGTTTTCTTCCTGACCGCCATGGCGATCGCCATCGCGGTGTTCTCCTATCCGCTGGTACGCGGCCTGACCAAGCGCATCGAACGGCTGCAGGCAGGCGTCGAAACGCTCGGCGCCGGGAACCTCGCAACCCGGGTCGCTGTCGAAGGCCGCGACGAGGTCGCCCAACTCGCCGCAAGCTTCAATCGCGCCGCCGCGCGGATCGAAGAATTGGTCGGCGCGCACCGTCTCTTGCTCGCCAACGCATCGCACGAATTGCGCACGCCGCTGTCGCGGATAAGGCTCGGAATAGAATTGTTCGAGGCGAAGCCCGACCCCAGGATCAAGACCGAACTGGCCCGCGACATCGCGGAACTCGACGACTTGATCGAGGAAATCCTGCTCGCCAGCCGGCTCGACGTTGCCGCTGCGCCGCTGGCCACGGAGGACGTCGACTTGCTCGCCCTGGTGGCGGAAGAATGCGCTCATTATGACGGCGTCACCCTTGATGGCGAACTCGTCTCACTGCGTGGCGATGGCCGGCTGTTGCGCCGCCTCGTACGTAATCTTCTCGACAATGCGCAGCGCCATGGCCGGCGTCCAATTCGGGTCGAACTGCGGCGCAACGGCTCCCGGGCGTCGTTGTCCGTCATCGACGCCGGCGAGGGGATTCCGCCCTCGGCCCGCGAGCAAGTATTCTTGCCGTTCCATCGGCTCCGCGGCGACCGCATGGGCGCCGGCCTCGGCCTCGCGCTGGTGCGGCAGATTGCCCGGTTCCACGGCGGCGACGCGATGGTCGCGCCGCGCCCTGATGCACCGAGTTGCATCGTGGTCGAGTTACGGATCGCATAAATGCCACTGCCCTGCCGGCGGTGGGGGGAGGCGGGGAGCGGGCGGGAGGCCGGCTCCACCAAAATTCGCTCTTGCCACAGCGAGGCGAAAATGATCGTACTCTGCGGCAGCAGGGCGCGCGAGGGGCCGCACGGGTATGCAGCCATGCCGACCTTAATTAAGTTGCTGGCGGTCGTTGGCGTAATAGCCGGGATCGGCTACGCGGCAATGTTTGCGCTTGCGACCTTGGTCGATCCGAGACCGCGCGAAATGGTGGTCACCGTACCGCCGGACCGCTTTGTCAAGCAGCAGCACTGACCCCGGATGGAACCCGTCACAGCCCCTGAGCGGCAATTGATCTCGCTGTTCCTCGATATGGTGGCGGCCGAGCGCGGCGGCGCCGCGAATACGCTTAGCGCTTATTCCCGCGATCTCGGCGACCTGACCGGCTATCTGGCGACCCGCAAGCGCACCCTTTCGTCGGCCGCCACGGCGGATCTGAGGGGCTATCTCGCGGCGCTGGCCGATCGCGGTTTCGCGGCTTCCTCGGTCGCGCGACGGCTTTCCGCGATCCGCCAGCTGTACCGCTTTCTCTTTGCGGAGGGACACCGCAGCGACGATCCGGCCGCCATTATCGAAGGACCCAAGCGGGGACGACCGCTGCCGAAAGTGCTCTCGGTCGCCGAAGTCGACCGCCTGATCGCGGCGGCACGGCAGGCCGTCGACGCGCAGCGGACGACTAGCCTCGCGCGATTGCGGGCGCTGCGGCTCTTGTGTCTTTTGGAACTTCTTTATGCCTCGGGCTTACGCATTTCCGAGCTGATCGCATTGCCGGTGTCGGCGGCGCGGCGCGACGACGACATGCTGATCGTGCGGGGCAAAGGCGGCAAGGAGCGGCTGGTTCCGCTCAACGGCGCAGCAAAGTCGGCGATGCGCGACTACCGGGATGCGCTCCTCCAATGGAGCCGGGACCGGGCGTCCCAATCGAAGTGGCTATTTGCATCGTTCGGCGAGGACGGCCATTTGACCAGGCAGCATGCGGCGCGCGAGTTGAAGGAGCTGGCAGTCGCCGCAGGCCTGCGCCCCGAACAGGTGAGCCCCCACGTGCTGCGCCATGCATTCGCGAGCCATTTGCTGCATAACGGCGCCGACCTGCGCGTCGTGCAGACTCTGCTCGGCCATGCCGATATCTCGACCACACAGATTTATGCGCACGTGCTGGACGAACGGCTCAAGAGCCTGGTTCGGGACCTGCATCCCCTGGGTGAAGAATGATGCGAAGCTATCTCGACTTCGAAAAACCGGTCGCCGAGTTGGAAAACAAGGTCGAGGAGTTGCGGGCGCTCCAGGAGACCGGCAACGCGGTTGCCATCGGGGAGGAGATCGCGCGGCTTGAAGCCAAGGCGGCCGTGGCACTCGACGAACTTTATGCGGCGCTGACGCCGTGGCAGAAGACCCAGGTCGCACGCGATCCGCGGCGGCCCCATTGCCTCGACTACGTGGCCGCGCTGATCACCGACTTCACGCCGCTTGCCGGGGACCGCAAGTTTGGCGACGATGCCGCCATCGTGGGCGGGTTCGGCCGCTTCAACGGCGAAAGTATCTGCGTGATCGGCCACGAGAAGGGTTCGACCACCGAAGACCGAATCAAGCACAACTTCGGCATGGCCCGGCCGGAAGGCTACCGCAAGGCAGTCCGGCTCATGGAGATGGCGGACCGCTTCGATATCCCGGTGTTGGCATTGGTCGATACCGCCGGTGCCTATCCGGGCATCGAGGCCGAGCAGCGTGGCCAAGCCGAGGCCATCGCACGGTCCACGGACGCCTGCCTTGCGCTCGCGGTGCCCAATGTGGCCGTGATTCTTGGCGAGGGCGGCTCAGGCGGCGCCATCGCGATCGCCGCCGCCAACCGGGTCCTGATGCTCGAGCATGCGGTCTATAGCGTGATTTCACCGGAAGGGGCGGCGTCGATTCTGTGGCGCGATACCGCGAAGGCCCAGGACGCCGCCACCAGTATGAAGATCACGGCGGACGATCTGATGCGATTCGCCGTAATCGACGAAATCATCCGCGAGCCTAAAGGCGGCGCTCACCGCAACCCTAGCGCAGCCATCCAGGCGGTGGGAGAGGCCGTGGCGGCGGCCTTCCAATCGCTGCACCACATGGATCGGGACGCCATCCGAACCCACCGTCACAACAAGTTTCTGGCGATTGGGAGCGCGGCCGCATAGGCACGGCCGAATCAGTTGAAGTGAGGTCGCTCCGCGCCCCCCTACTCTTCCGGTGCGGCGTAGGGCGGGTTGTTTTTCTCTGGTTCCACAATCGGGCATGGTCCGAATGTTCCAATCCCGTGGATTAGCAAGTTGTTAAACATATTCTTTTGCGCGGTCCGGTAACGGTGGCGGCCTTGCTTCGACCACATGTTATAGATAGGCTTATCAAATCGCGGTGGGGAACTCACGGCTTCGGAACTGCCTTACCGGCAGCGTCCGGCAAGTAGGGGACTGGCGCGTTGCAACGTTTCTATCGACTCGCCCGGCTATCGGCGGCCTCGATTGCGCTGGCGTTAGCGGCGGCACTTGGCGGCTGCGAGACTGACGACCTCGCGCAGGTTGGGGCGCGGGCCTTGAAGCCGCTGCCCGCCGCGCTAGCGGCCGAGATCGACAAGCGAAACATGCCTCGCGAGTCCCCGATCCTGGTCCGCATCTTCAAGGAAGAAGCAGAACTGGAGGTCTGGAAGCAGGACGCCGAGGGGAAATTTGCACTCCTCAAGACCTATCCGATCTGCCGCTGGTCCGGCGAACTTGGTCCCAAGGTCAAGGAAGGCGATCGCCAGGCTCCGGAAGGCTTCTACACGATCACGCCGGGGCAGATGAATCCCAATTCCAACTATTATCTCTCCTTCAATCTCGGCTTTCCCAACGCCTACGATAAGGCGAACGATCGAACCGGCGCCTTCCTGATGGTGCACGGCGACTGTTCCTCGGCCGGTTGCTACGCCATGACAGACGAGCAGATCCAGGAAATCTATGCGCTCGGTCGCGACTCGTTCCTGGGAGGACAGAAGTCATTCCAGGTGCAGGCCTACCCGTTTCGCCTGACGCCGCTCAACATGGCGAAGCACCGCAACAGTCCGTACATGGCGTTCTGGCGGATGATCAAGGAGGGCAGCGATCATTTCGAGGTGAGCAGAACCGAGCCGCACGTCGATGTATGCGAGAAGCGCTATGTCTTCGACGCCCGCGCGCCCGGCAACGCCTCGGCGCCGCTCACCTTCCATCCGCGCGACAAATGTCCAGCCTATGAGATACCTGAAGCCATCGCTTCGCCCGTGAAGGCCAAGCAAGCGAGCGACGAACGCGCCTTCGCGGAATACGTCAACAAAGGCGTCACTACGGTTGCGGTCAAGACGGGCTCAGACGGCGGCATGCATCCGCTTTTCCTGGCGAAGCTGCAGTCCAAGTCGGTGTTCGATTTCCAGAACGTGAGCCGCGACGTCAAAGCGCCGTCCGGGCCATTGCCGACAAACATCAATCCGCCGCACACGCCCGAACCGGAAATAACCACAGCAGCCTTTGCGCCGGCGTCGACCCGGGCCGCGCAGCCGGGCGAATCGACGTCGACTCTGCGGACGATTGGTAGTTGGTTTGGCGTGGGCGGCAGCCAACCCGCTGCAACGGCCGCTCCCGCTGTTGCGCCGACCACGGCGAAGACCAAACCTGCTCCGACGCAGACCGCGGCCGTCCTCTCCGCGGCTCCGCCAAAGCCGGTGCCGGCACCGGCGAGCAAGCCCAAGCCGCCAAGCGACGTTGTCCAGGTGCCATCCCAGCAAGCGCAGTCGCAGGCGGCATTGCCGCAAGCCGCGTCGCCGCCAGGCCCGGCCGCCAGTTCCATACCCGACCTGATTGCGGGCGCAAGTCCTCAGGTGACGCCGTCAAACAGTTTCGAAGGGCGTTGGAGCGCGATTCGGTAGCGGCGCGTTCCGATGAGATTGCACGGGCTTTTTTGCTTCGCCCGGGATGTCAATCCTTTGATTTAGTCTAAGGTCGGATCGACTCGATTCCGAACGGCGGCGATTGGCGAATTTCTGATCAACGCGGCAGCGCCACCCGAGATCGCCGCTCTCACAGCGACCCCAACAGGAGAGCGATCGCCACGCCCGCCGCCAAGGCCAGGAACGACAGCATCGCCATCACCGGCACGGGTGGCCGCGGCGCCTCGTCGCCACCCGTGGGCCTGCCCGGCGCCGCAGAGGCCGCGTCGTCCATGCGGGCTTGAACGCGGTGACCGCTGGCGCCGGCCGCCGCCCCCCCTGGCCGTACGGTCATCATGCCGTGCTTGAGATGGTGGGTCACCAACCACCAGTTCATCGGATAGGCGGTGATAAACCCGACGAGAAGCCCCATCGACATCACGAACCAGAAGCGCGCCGTCGTGGGGTCGGCCGCGGACGCGATACGCGTCCGCAGAACCATCACGGTCGGTATCATTCCTGCCATCAGAAGATTCATCGACAGCAGTTCCGGCACAAATGCGCGGGCCAGTGAGATGCGGTAAGAGCCTCCGGCCATGTCCCGCATGAACAGCGCCTGGAAGATGGCCCAGCCGAAGGCGAAGCCCAGGACGTATTCGAGGATCACCTCCGCCAGACCGCCGAGACCGAGGACACTCGCAAGCACCGCGCCAGCGAGAATGCCGATGCCGTCGCCGGCGACGCAATGCATCGTCGATCCCAGCACCTGCCGCCAGCGCGCCGCAACGTAGCGCTCATGCAGCCCGGGCAGCGGCTCGCGGCAGCCGAGGACGTAAAGAAATGCACCGATCACCCCGGTGTAGGCGGTCACCAATACGAACCCCCATTTGAGCACAGGAGATTCGGGGGTGGTGCGGATATCGATCATCACGAACAGGAGCGCTGCCGCAGTCAGTAGAAACCACAGCAGCAGCACGCCATCCAGCATCGCGACTCTCTCCGGGACCTGTCCTGCCCCAAAGTGCTGCATGGGAGACGCAGTGACTCGAGGCGCCGAGCAGTCTTTGTCAGAACGCGCTCCAGAGCAGGATGACTTGGGGTCGTCGTTCCGCTCGAGCTTGTTGAGGGAGAATGATCTTTCCAAAAACTGGTTCCCGCTGTCCGGGATCATGTTCCGGCGTTAAGCGCCGGCAGAGTCGTCCGAAGGTCCTCTTAGGACGCGTCGGGAAATAGTCGGGAAATAATTGCATCATCTAAATGTCATCGCCCGCGAAAGAGCGTGTGAAGAAATTGAAGCCCTCATCCTGAGGAGGCCGCCCTCTTGGGCGGCCGTCTCGAAGGATGGCAACAGGCACGGCCGAGCAGGTGGCCATCCTTCGAGACGCGCCGCTAAGAAGGGAAACATCCGCTTTCGCGGGGCATGACAAGACCGTGATTCACTTAATCGACCGTATTTCGTCGCCGGGCTTGTCCCAGCGACCCCAAGTTTCTGGGCGTTAAGCAAACACAAGTCCGAATTTCACCCAAACCGCCCATGGCAATGTTTGAACTTCTTGCCCGAGCCGCAAGGGCAGGCCTCGTTGCGCCCGACTTTGCCCCAGGTCGCGGGATCTTTCGGGTCTCGCGCCACGGCGGAACTCACGGCCGCCCCGGCGTTGCGAGCGAGGGTCGCGACCGCTTCCGACATCGCGAGTTCATCCTCGCCGGTCGCCGGATTGATGTGGTGCGCCTCCATGAAAGGCAGGTTTTGCTGCGGCTCGGGCGGCGGCTGTTGCATGATCTCGACCCGCATGAGCTGCGCCGTCACCGCCTCGCGCAGGTGCAAAAGCAGCGCCTCGAACAGCTGGAAGGCCTCCGACTTGTACTCGTTCAAGGGATCGCGCTGCCCGAAACCGCGCAGGCCGATCACCTGGCGCAAGTGCTCAAGCATCAAGAGATGCTCGCGCCACAGGTGATCGAGCGATTGCAGCAGGATCGTTTTCTCGACGTAGCGCATCACGTCGGGACCCCATTGCGCCACCTTGGCGGCCATGTGCTCGTCGGCGCGGCGCTCGACGCGGCCAATCAGTTCCTCGTCCGCGATGCCCTCCTCCTTTGCCCATTCGTCGACCGGCAGGTCGAGCCCGAGGACGCGGTTGAGTTCTTCCTTAAGGCCCTTGGTGTCCCATTGCTCCGGATAGGCGTTTTCCGGGACGTATTTTGCGACAAGCGTGTCCACCACTTCCTTGCGCATGTCGCCAACGGTTTCGGCGACGTTGTCGTCCTTCATCAGCTCGATGCGCTGGTCGAAGATGACCTTGCGCTGGTCGTTCATCACGTTGTCGAACTTGAGCACGTTCTTGCGGATGTCGAAGTTGCGGGCCTCGACTTTCTGCTGCGCCTTCTCCAGGGCCTTGTTGATCCAGGGATGGACGATCGCCTCGTTCTCCTGAAGGCCAAGCTTCTGGAGCATGCCGTCGAGCTTGTCGGACCCGAAGATGCGCATCAGGTCGTCTTGCAGCGACAGGAAAAACTTGGAATTGCCGGGATCGCCCTGGCGGCCGGAGCGGCCGCGCAGCTGATTGTCGATGCGCCGCGACTCATGGCGTTCGGTGCCGAGCACGTAGAGGCCGCCGGCCGCAAGCGCCGTTTCCTTGAGGCGGGCAACCTGTGCCCGGATCGCCTCGATGCGCCCCGCGCGTTCCGTCGCGTCGGTGACGGCGGTCAGCTCCTGGCGGACGCGCATGTCGGCATTGCCGCCGAGCTGGATGTCGGTGCCGCGGCCTGCCATGTTGGTGGCGATCGTGATGGCGCCCGGCACGCCGGCCTGGGCCACGATGTAGGCCTCCTGCTCGTGATAGCGCGCGTTGAGGATCGCGAACACCTTCGCCTTCGAGGCGCCCTCGTCGCCCGAATAAAGCGCCGCGAATGCGTTGGGATCAGTAAAGTCGTGCTGCTCCCAGCCCTGCTTGCGCAGCATCTCGGCAAGCTGTTCGGATTTCTCGATCGACGTGGTGCCGACCAGGACCGGCTGGCCGCGCTTCTTGCAATCCTCGATCAATGAAATGATGGCGCGGTACTTCTCCGCGGCCGTGCGATACACCTCGTCATCGTCGTCGAGGCGGATGAGCGGCATGTTGGTCGGGATGTCCAGCACTTCGAGATTGTAGATGTCGAGGAACTCGTCGGCCTCGGTCAGCGCCGTGCCGGTCATCCCGGCGAGCTTCTCGTACATGCGGAAATAGTTCTGGAACGTGATCGAGGCGAGGGTCTGGTTTTCCGGCTGGACGGTCTGATGTTCCTTCGCTTCGAGCGCCTGGTGAAGGCCTTCGGAATAACGCCGCCCCGGCATCATGCGGCCGGTGAATTCGTCGATGATGACGACCTCGCCGTTGCGCACGATATAGTCCTTGTCGCGCTGGAACAGCTTATGGGCACGCAGCCCTTGGTTGACGTGGTG
>WNFT01004461.1_pt1 | contig 12206 bp, 10 predicted proteins | sample 5400191 | NCBI WGS metagenome assembly WNFT01 (sample SAMN13153359, study PRJNA577476) | soil metagenome | isolation source: 80 cm saprolite under Madrone tree | place: USA:California | collected 2016-06-14
GAATCGTCGATTCTATCCCCTCTCTGTCCCGGTTTTCGAGCACGATAGAGTCAATCCCTTCCATAGAGAGGAGGAGCGACAGCATTAAACCGGCTGGGCCAGCCCCGATGATTCCAACGCGTGTTCGCATGTTCATAACGCATCTCCTCGCAAGTGGTGTGCATCTAGTAGTAGATGCGTCCTGATCACCGTGACGCCACTTGCAAAGTTGCTAATGACCTGGCGAAAAACATGTGGATCCACATGTTGCTCCTTCTATCAGTTCACATTAAGTGAAAGCCTTGAGCAATATCGGCATTCCTAAATAAAGCAAGGGTAGAGGGACGTTTCTTTCCTATCTAAGAGTGTAGCTGATCGGAAGATAAATTTAGGCTGCAAGTCCCTCTGCTTTGGGAGAACAGTTCCCCTATTTCAGGGAACTGTTCTCCAAAGCAGAGGAACCGTTGTAGAGCCACTTCATCACAGACGAAAAGTTTCCTCAAGGAGGAAGTTAACATACCTCTCCTTCATTGCTGAGAAAAGGGAAGTGAGATGAGCCCATAGGCTGACCCTGAGGTGGAGATGGCGATCTCTAAGCCGAACGGGCGTAATTTAGAGCGCAGCTTAGAGAGAGCGTTGTAGAGCGGTTTCAATTCCTTTTTCCTGGTTCCCAACTTATAGGCATGCTGCAAGAACACACGATTCCTTTCTATGGCAGCCTGCCACTCCTCTCTGGAAGTGCCGTTGGAGGAGAAGAGCCCGGCAAGTAGTCCGCGGTACGAATAGAAGAGGCTCGTATAGAGGACCTCATGCGGACAGTAGCGCGGGGACTCCAGCAGGGGGAGCAGGAGGCGCATTTGGAGTTCGGTCAAGAGTCTTTGCAGCAGAATGGGGTTCTCGCTCGTGGAGTTCGTCAACACCAGCGAGACGATCAGGTAGGTCGTATTCACACTAAGCGCCTGGCCAGAGGGTAGTAACCCTTCTACAGGGAACAGGAGCAGATCATCTTCCCACTGGTTAAAGGCCCCTTGCACCTTTATCATCCCTTCCATAAATCTTTCTTTCCGTCCTCATACAGCTTAGGCGGACAATTACAAGCACTCGACCCTACCTTCCGAATATACTCAGGAATGACAGTGGTTGGGCGCGGTCAAATCATATATTATTTTATATATAAATATAATATATGATAACACATTTGTCAAGTATCTGGAGCAGCTTAACTTTTCGGACAGCAGTTTCTCATCCCGCTGTCTGCTTAGGATCACTTTCAGACTTGACCGGGCAGGTGTAGGTTGCCTGCTATTGAGTGGAAAATGTACATAGTCGAGCTAATGCCTCTGAAACTAAATTGCTGCCCGAATCGTGTTATATGTCACGGTAATTTTTTTGAGTTCCATGGAAATTATTTTTGGACTGTTTAGACTGTCACGTATGATTGAATGTAAGTAGCCGTTCCCATAACTGGCTCGATCGGGTCACCGCTGGCCTTTCTCTACGTCTTTGGCTTCGTTTCACAGTTCGATATAGATCGATCTCCAGAGCTATTTAAGGATGAGAGGAATGAGCTATGAACAAAATGAGCATTGGATCCCCATTCGCTGACGAGTGGGAAAGCGAACTTCCCTTATTTTCCCTGGACGGCTTGTTGCCTGTTGCCCAGGCGCTTAGCGTGAATACGGACTGCCTGGTTATCTCGCTCGTGTCGACACACCCAGTGAGCGAGAACCCCATTCTGCTGCAGAGATCCTTAACCGAACTCCAAATGCGCCTCCTGCTCCCCCTGCTGGAGTCCCCGCACTACTGCCCCCATGAGTTCCTCTACGCGAGCCTCTTCTGTTCGTGTCAGGGACTATTCGCCGGGCTTTTTTCACCTAAGAGAGTCGCCGGAGAAGAGTGGCGTGCTGTGGTGCAGGAGGCACGATTGCACCTGGAGCATGCCCAGGCGCAAGGCATGTGGAGAAAGGAATTGAAGCAAATCTACAATGTGCTCTCCGAGCTGCGCGCCAAATTACGTCCGTTCTGCTTAGGCATCTCCGTCTCCACCTCGGGGTCAGCCTATGCGCTCGTCTCGCTCCCTGCATCGGAGCAGGAAACGCACGTAGCAGTACGAGTCCCCGATCGGCGGCTATATTGCAAAAATTCCAGTGAACCAAAAGGGGCTGTGGAGCCATCCTGCTATGAGCAGAGGCAACCACGCGAAACTGGCGTGTGATGAACAGGATCGTCAATGATTTCGCCATGGTGGAGTAAGGCGTGATCTGAGACAATGTATAGAGGAGATTATGTCATTGCCTGCGGCAGGACATACGAGCAAGAGCAGCCTCCTATGTGGCAACCTGCCCAGCCGACTCTGAAAGGACATCCGGAGCGCTATCTGTTTGCAGCCCATACCTTCTGCTACAGTGTTATTACTGTTCGCACCGAAAATGGGGGTCACAGGAACATGAGAAACGCGATTACTGTACCACCGTTCGTTGATGAATGGAAAGGCGAACTTCCCTTATTTTCCCTCGACGGATTGCTGCCTCTTGGCCGGGCTCTCAGTGTAAATACGGACTGCCTGGTCGTCTCGCTAGCGTTGACACACGCAGCGAACTGGAACCCGATTCTATTGCAGAGACCGTTGACCGAACTCCAAATGCGCCTCCTGCTCCCCCTGCTGGAGTCCCCGCACTACTGTCCGCATGAGGTCCTCTATACGAGCCTCTTCTGTTCGTACCGCGGACTACTTGCCAGGCTCTTCTCCTCCGACAGCACAGCCAGAGAGGAGTGGTTGGCTGCCATGCAGGAGACGCGGTCGCTCTTGGAGCATGCCCAGGCGCAAGGCATGTGGAGAAAGGAATTGAAGCAAATCTACAATGTGCTCTCCGAGCTGCGCGCCAAATTACGTCCATTCGGCTTAGGCATCGCCATCTCCACCTCCGGGTCAGCCTATGCGCTCGTCTCGCTCCCTGCATCGGAGCAGGAAGCGCACGAACCATGGCGAGTCCCCCTGTGGGCTGCCAACGGGAGCAGCCAGCCTAGCCTATCAGGTGCGATATGAGGAATGACAGACCACAGTTTCGAAGTTAGCGAACAAGATAACCGATCAGAAGCCACGCTTCAAACAGACGCTAAAGAAGCCCATAATAATCAGCACGCGCCAGAAGATCGTATTGCCGATTTTTCCAGTTGCTTGGCAAATTCGTCGAGGATTAACCTTCAATCTTGAAAAGATCGTGCTAGCAGTTATTTAGAGCCTTTTCCATTACTTCAATTGGCGGTTCTACTCCGGTATAGACTTTAAATTTCAGCACACCTTGCCAGAAAAGCATGCGATCGCCATAGACTATTTTGCATCCTCTTTCTTTTGCTTCTCTTAGTAATTTTGTTTCTTTTGGATGAGAGACAAGATCCATAACGATTAATTCTGACGAGAATAATGCTTTCTTTACTAATGTTTCGTTTTCAGTCGGCACCATGCCCACTGAAGTTGCATTGATCACAACATGAGCACCTTTTATTTCTTGTTCTAGCTTATCTACAGTTTCGTATTTACAATCAACTGCTTTTGCCAGATCTTCTGCTGCATCTTTTGTCCTATTTACAATAATTACATCCCCTCCTTCGTCTGCAATAGCAAACGCGATAGCTCTCGCTGCTCCACCGGCGCCTAGTAATAAGACTTTCTTTCCAGCAATACCCGTTACTTCTTGTAGTGCTTTAACTGCTCCTTTTCCATCTGTATTTGCTCCAAGTAACTTGCCATGATTATGCATAATTGCATTGACTGCTCCAATTCTTCTTGCATCGCTATCCAATTCATCAAGGTAGGGCATGATAGCGATTTTATAGGGTAGCGTTACACCGGCTGCTTTTATTCCTAAATGACGTATTCCTTCGACGGCTTTTTCTAAGTCTTTAACAATCAATGGGATGTAGACATAATTGAGCCCTAATGCTTCAAAAGCAGCATTGTACATGGCATACATCTTGCTTGTTTTGTACGTTGCTCCCAAGAAGCCAATAATTTGTGTTTCGCCATTAATTGTTGCCATAGGCCCTTAATTCCGTCAAAATGGCAGTAACTACTTCCTCAGATGTCCCATTACTTACATCTATTGTTATATCTGCCAGTTTTTTATATGTTGGTACTCTTTCGGTTAATAATTCATTAAGTGATTTTTCCGGATCATTTTGATAAGGGAAAAACGCAGGGATGCCCTGAGCAAGGATGCGTTTTAAAAGAACTGCTTTCTCGACTTTCAAAAAAATGACTTTCCCAAGTCCGGATAAAATTTCCTGATTTTCCTCCTGTAGAGGGGTTCGTCCTCCACATGCGAAGACAAAGTCCGTATTCCCAGATTCTTTCGCAATATGCTTTAAAGTTTTCGCATCCAAAGCACTAAAATACTGTTCTCCATATTTCTTAAAGATCTCGCGGAAAGGAATAGCTTCGCCCCTCTCCTGTTCGTGCATTTTTTCAATAGAAGCATCGGAGTCAATAAATGGTATTTGCAACTTCTCTGCCAATAATGTCCCTAGCGTTGTTTTTCCACAACCTTTCATACCAACGAGAATAATTCTCATAACCTTGCTTCCACTACCTCAAAATTTGCTCCAACTTTTATCATGTCTGGGATGAAATTTTCAAAAGATTTCACTACCATGTCCGCATCAGAAATGATGGTTTCTCCTTCTACTTGCATAGCTGCAATAGCCAACGATAATACCATCCGGTGATCATAATACCCATCGATGTGTGCAGCTTTTAATTTCCATGTTCCATCCTGGCCGATAATAAGCCCATCCTCTTTTTCAATGACTTTAGCACCCATCTTAGACAGCTCTCTACATACCGCAGCAATTCTGTCGCATTCTTTCCAGCGTGCAGTCAATGCATTTTTGATAGTGGTTTTTCCTTTTGCAAAGCATGCCGCGATTGCTATCGTTGGAACTTGATCCGGTAGATCGTTCATGTCTACTTCAATGCCATGAAGCTCACTGGTTCTGGCGGTTAAAGAATCACCATCAATGGTGATATCGGCACCCATGTTTTGTAGAACGGAAATAACCTGTTTGTCTCCATAGGGGTCTTCCCAATTCATGCCTTTTACGGTTATGGCTGAATCAGGGGTAAGAATGGCCGCCAGCAGAGGATACGCGGGAGCAGACCATTCAAAAGGGATTTCCGCATCAAAAGCCCGGGGAGGTGTATTGCCGGGAAATATGTAATGCTCATGTTTGTTATCAACATTTTCATACTGTAAACCCACTTTGCGAAACCAGTATAACAAAAGGTCGATATATGCTCTTTCCCCCGGATTTCTTGCAAACACTTCAACCGGTTTTTCGGAAAATGCAGATGCAATGAGTACACTAAAAACGGGTTGACAGCCAACACCATCCATATGTGCTACTCCGCCATTTACTTTTCCTCTGATCACAAGTGGCGCCATGCCATCATTTTTTGTCGATAGTATCTCAGCGCCCAATTCTTGAAATGGTTCAAACAAATTTTTTGAGATTTTTCTGAGTGTCCGTATTGATTCATCTCCGGTAATAACCGACCATCCCGGGCACGCAGCAGCTACTCCTGCAACAAAGAAGAGCATGGTACCAGAATTATTGACATTGATGACATCTGCTGGCGTTTGTAAACTGCCTCCTACCCCTTTCACACGAAAAACGTTTTTTTCTATTTCCTCAATTTTCGCGCCATACATTCTCATTGCCTTCACTGCTTCATGCCAATCGCCACTGAGTTTTGGATTTCTCACAAATGATGTTCCATCAGCGAGCGACGCCAGGATTAACGCTCGAAAAGAGTGCGTTTTACTCCGTGGCATACGCACCTCGCCTGTCAAATTTTGGCTTTTCGTAACTTTTAAAAATACACTTGTTTTCTGCATAGCGCTAATGTACCCTTAAATAATTGATTAACTTTTTGAGTGCTTCATAGTAGCTTTGCTCCTTCAGCCCGACTACCTGGTCAATACGTACGTCTTCAAGGACATTTACTGATTGATTGATGCCCGTTTTGTGGATATCAGACATATGTACTTCAATCGCAGGTTTTCCCAGGTCAACGAGTGCCTGCCTGAGACAATAGCCATAGCGCACAAGTGCCCCTGGATTAATAATGACGCCGTCGGCCGCTCGCGATGACTCTAGCTGTAGAAAATCGATGATGGCACCTTCGTGATTTGATTGAAAAAATTCAAGTTCGCAGACTAATTCAACCGCAAGAAGTTGCAGCTGTGTATTAATATCAGTCATCGTCAATGTCCCGTATTTTGTCGGATCTCTTTTGCCTAACATATTGAGGTTTGGTCCATGTATTACTAAGATTTGCATATACTTTTTGTAGCGTCTCCTGTAATGCTTGTAGGACTATTGCCGTACCAACTTTTTGCTCGCGCACGGCATGAATAACGTTTTCTAGTAGTACCCAATATAGCATGAGAAGCCGCAAAAGGCAATGAAACCAGACGTGTACTGCTCCATTCTCAAGGGCACTTTGAACATACATCGTGTTCCACTCTACAAGAGACATCGACCACGTGCTGGCGTGGCAATGCCAGCCGACCCACGTCTCGTTAGTAGCCTACCGTCTCCGTCACGCGCACCTTGCCCCAGAACAGACGGTAGGTGAGGATGAAGTAGAGGATGGCGAGTACCATGCCAATCAACCACCAGACTAACCCCACCGCCTGGGCATACTGGGATGCTGAGGCGTTATAGATCGTCAGACTGTTGGCCGGGTTGGTGGCGGGCAGGACCATGGGGTACAGGGTAATGGCTGCGCTCGCCAGCAGCCCCACCATGTAGGCACACGAAGCAAAAAACGCTGCCAGGTCTCGTTGCCTGAGATTAAAGTAGCCCATGCCGATGAGTCCCACCAGCGCGATTACAGGGAAGATGACCTCCCAGGGACGGATACTGAAGCTCGCACGTATCGCAGGCTGCACCGAGAATGTCAGAATGGTTCCAGGCACCGTGAGGACAATCGTGATGAGCCAGGCGAGCCTGGCAATCCGCCGGGAGCGGGCATTGAGCGTCCCCTCTGTCTTCACGGCAATATAGTTGGCCCCATGAGCCGTCAGGGCAGCCAGCGCTAGCAGCCCGATCAGAATCGTGTACCAGTCCAGGATGCCGGGGTTCGAGCTGTACGGGTTAAAATCTGTCCACAAGGGCAAGAAGAAGGTCCCCGTGCTATTCAGCGGCACACCCCGGATGACATTCCCGAGCGCGACACCGAAGAAGAACGCCAGCAGGGCACTCCCCAGAAAGAAGAGCCCATCCCAGAAGGAGACCCACACCGGATTCTGGAGGTGCGAGCGGAGTTCAATGGCAACCCCGCGCAGCATCAAGAACCAGAGCACCATGATCAAGGGCAGGTAGAACCCGCTGAAACTGGAGGCATACAGGACGGGGAAGGTGAAGAACAGCGTGCCTCCAGCGGCGATAAGCCAGACTTCGTTGCCATCCCAGACCGGGCCAATCGCGCGCACAATCGTGCGACGCTCCAGATCACTCCTGGCTGCAACCAGGTGAATGACCCCGGCCCCCAGGTCAAAGCCGTCGAGTACGACATACATGGTGAGCATGAACGCCACCAGGATAAACCATAACGTCTGCATCGTTTTCCTCCTCGTCATTTCTGCCTTAGTCGCTGAATCCCTGTGCCTGTTGTGGAACCGCTTCCTCTAGCGGAGCCTTTTCCTCACTGATGGGGCCGCGTAGCGCTTCGTTGACGATCAAAACGACATAGAGCAAGCCCAGCAGTAGATACATGCCTGCGAATCCAATCAGCGTAAAGATCACATTCCCATCCGAGAGCGTCGTTGTTGACCCCTGGACCGTCTGCAGCAGTCCGTAGACAATCCAGGGTTGACGACCGAGTTCAGCCGTGAACCAACCCGCTGTGTTCGCGATGAACGGGAACGGAAGCGCTAGCAGCAGGATCCAGAGCATCCAGCGCAGCTGGAAAAGCCGGCGCCGCCAGAGCAAGAGCGCCGCTAGCCCCATAATGGCAATGAAAAAGGTCCCCAACCCGACCATGATGTGATAGCTATAATAGAGCAGTGCGATCGAGTCTGGTCGCTGAGCGGGAGGGAAGGCGTCGAGCCCTTTCACCACAGCAGTCCAGCGGCGGTAGGTCAGAAAGCTGAGCACGTTCGGGATGATGAGCGCATTGTCGAGGGTTCCATGCGCTGGATCAGGCTGGCCGATAATGACGATGCCCGCACCCTGTTGCGTTTGAAAGAGCCCCTCCATCGCCGCCAGTTTGGCCGGCTGATTGATGGAGACCTGTTGCCCTTCCAGGTCACCACTCGGGAAGAGCTGGTTGAGGCTGGCAATCAGCCCCACGATCACCCCCAGGGTGACAAACAGTCGGCCGTACTCGACGTGCTGCTTCACCAGCAGGTAGTAGGCACCCAAGCCGGCCATGGCGAAGGAGCCGGTGAGCACAGCTCCGCTCATAGTATGCAGGTATTGCGGGACGATCCAGGAGTTGAACAGCACCGCCCAGTAGTTGGATAAATGCAGCCGACCGCCAGGGGTGATCGTGTAGCCAACCGGGTGTTGCATCCACGCGTTGGAGGCAATGATGAAGCCACCGGAAGCCCACGTTCCCAGCCACACCATAAACGCCGAAAACCAGTGCATCTTTTGCCCGAAGGCGCGTTCGCCAAACAAGAAGATCCCGAGGAAGGCCGATTCGATAAAGAAGGCAAAGGCTCCTTCCATAGCCAGGGTCTGCGCGATGATATCACCCGCAAAGACAGAGAAGCGCGCCCAGTTGGTGCCGAACTGAAACTCCATCGGGATACCCGTCACGACGCCTACAATAAAGGTGACGGCGAAGATTCTGGCCCAGAAGCGTGCACCTGTGTTGTAGCGCTCGTCCTTGCGCCACAGGTACAGCGTTTTGAGGATCAGGATGAGCAGGGCCAGCCCCATGGTGAGCTGCGGAAAGAGATAATGAAAGGAGATCGTGAAGGCAAACTGTAAGCGTGATAAGAGTGTCGATGTGTCCATACGCTACCTACTTCCTGCTAGGATAACTGTCCGTATCATACTCTCGCTGCTGAGGATGAAGGTGATTCCTCCGTCTTTCCGTGCTGTTCCTTTCCCACTGACGCTGGATGGCTCCAGGAGAGACTAGCATTCCGTCCTGCACCTCAAACATGCTCCGGTAGAGCCCATTCCTCATCAAGAGCTGGCCATGGGTACCGCGTTGGCTGATTCTACCCTGATCAAGTACCAGAATCTCATCCATCCGCTCCATCGCGACGAGGCGATGGGTCATCATCAACGTCGTTCGCCCCTGCATCAGCATATCGAGCGCATCAAGTACCGCTTGCTCTGTCAGTGGGTCCAGGTTGGCGGTTGCCTCATCCAGGATGAGCAATGGGGCATCCTTGAGCAGCACCCGCGCAATGGCGAGACGCTGCCGTTCCCCCCCGGAGAGTCGCAGTCCCTGCTCGCCTATCCAGGTCTCAAGGCCATCGGGGAGTTGCTCGATGAACCCGGCGAGTTGCGCCTGCTCCAGGGCCTGCTGGATCTCACTGTCGCTGGCGCCAGGTCGTGCCAGCAACAGGTTACCGCGTATCGTGCCGTTGAAGAGGTACGTATCCTGGGCAACGACACCGATGAGGCTACGCAGATCGCTGAGTCCATACCTCCGAATATCCTGGCCATCCAGGCGAATGGTGCCGTGCGTAGGGTCCCAGAAGCGCAGGGCCAGCCTGGCCACGGTCGTCTTGCCCGATCCGCTGGGGCCAACAACTGCCGTCCGGCTGCCAGGATGCATGCGAAAGGTGGCCCCATCCAGTACCTCGCCTGCGGCAGTCGGATAGGCGAAGTGCAACTGGTCGAACTCCAGCATATGCCCAGCTGGCGCATACTCACTCGGCGCAGGCAGAGGAGTAGCGCATTCTCGCACCTGGGGAGCGGCGTCTACCACCTCAAACACTCTCTCAGCAGCGGCTAGCGAGTGGCCGAGCGATTGAAAGGCCTGCGCCAGGGGCTGGACGGCTTCAAAACATGCCAGGATCACCAGGGTGAGCGTGGCAAGGTAAACACCGTTAATGGCCTTGGTGACCACGAGGGGCATCGCCAGGATGAGAATGGTCCACAGCGCCAGGTTCACCAGGAGGTTGTTCAGCGCCTGCTGCAACCCTGTAATGTATGCCATCCGTCGCTGTACCTGTCCAAGTGCACGGTCGAGGTCAGCGATCATCCGGCGCTGATCGCCCGCACACCCACACGCCAGGATGTCCTGTACGCCCTGGATACCATCCACGATCTGTGCGTTGAGCTCGGCCCGCAGCGCAAGCTGGCGTTTCCCTAATCCGCGAGCGAGAGCGTTGGCCAGGAGTGGTACGCCGAGGCCGGCGGCGACAAGAAACGCCAGCGCCACCCAGGCCAGCACAGGGCTGAACATGGTGAACAGGCCGAACGTGAGGATGGCAATCAGAACGGCGACAATGAAGGGTGAAACCACGCGCAGGTAAACGTTTTGTAATTCCTCGACGTCTGCAACAAGGCGGGTCAGTACGTCGCCACTGCGGTACATGAGTAGCCGAGCGGGAGCCAGAGGTTCGAGGCGGCTGTAGACCCAGATGCGGAGCTGGGCGAGCAGGCGGAAGGTGACATCGTGTGCTACCAGCCGCTCGGTGTAGCGTGAGACGGCCCGCGCAACACCCATAAAGCGCACGATGTAGATCGGCAGCGTGAGCAGAACCAGCAGGGGTGCAAGCGCCGCAGCCGCAATCAGGTATGCTGCCATGCCCAGCAAGCCCATATAACTGGCCACCGTCGCACACCCCAGGATGATGGCCAGTACCACCTGCCAGCGAAAGGGACGCAGAAATGTGAGCAGGCGTAGAAAGAGCTTCATACGGGCACCTCTCCCATTCTGTAAGCGTCCACAAGGCGACTATACGGACCGCTCCGGCGCATCAGTTCCTCGTAGCAGCCAATCTCGACGAGCCGTCCATCCTCCAGGACCGCGATCTGTTGCGCCTGGGCGATGGTGTTGAGCCTGTGGGCGATCACCAGCACCGTCCGATCCTGCACCAGGCGCTCCAGTGCCTGCCTGATAAGCGTCTCACTCTCGGGATCAAGGCTCGAGGTTGGCTCATCAAGGACCAGCAGTGGGGCGTCTTTGAGGAAAGCGCGAGCGATGGCGAGGCGCTGGACCTGGCCCGCGCTCAGGCGGGTACCCCGCTCTCCAATCTCAGTCTCGTAACCCTGTGGAAGCTGGGAAATAAAAGCTGCCGCTCCAGCGAGTTCGGCGACCCGCGCGACTTCGCCGTCGCTCGCGCCGGGATGGGCCAGTCGAATGTTCGCTCGCACACTCCCAGAGAACAGGTATGGCCGCTGTGGCACCAGGGCCACAGACGCTCGCCACGCCTCAGCCGGAAGGTCAGTGAGCGGGATGCCGTTCGCGGTAATGCCTCCACCCTGGACATCCATAAAACGCAGTAACAGGTTCACCAGGGTGCTCTTGCCCGCGCCGCTCCGACCCACCAGTGCAGTGCAAGTGCGGGCTGGAAGGGTCAGGCTGACCTCATTAAGAGCGGGACGATCACTTCCAGGATAGGTGTAGGTCAGATCGGTAAACTCAATAGTGAGGCCACCAGGAGGGATAGCCACAAGAGGTGCCCCTTCCTGATTTGTTTGTAGAGGTACAGGAGTTTCTAAAATCTCGACAATCCGCTTTGCCGCTGCTTTCCCCTCCATGCCCGCGTGACGATGGACCCCGAGTTCCCGTAGTGGCCGGTAGAACTCTGGTGCCAGGAGCAGCACGAGAAAGGCTTGCTCAAAGGAAATACCCCCATTCAATAGACGCACCCCCAGCGTGACGGCAACCAGGCCAATGGCGATAGCTGTCAGGAATTCAAGAACCGCTCCTGACAGAAACGCGATGCGCAGCATTTTCAGAGTTCTATCGCGGAATGTATCGCTCACCTGGGCAATGCGTGCGCTTTGTGCCTCACTGCGCCCGAAGAGCTTCAGCGTTGGCAATCCTTGCACTATATCCAGGAAGTGTGCGCTCATGCGCGAAAGCGCAATCCATTGGCGCTGGATGTGTTCCTCGGCATAGCTACCCACCAGGATCATCAAGAGTGGAATAACCGGGCCGGTCACCAGGAGCAGTACTGCGCTGGTCCAGTCGAGGGGCAAGATATACCCAGCAATCAAGAGCGGAACCAGGACGCTCAGGGCCATCT
>WNFT01004462.1_pt1 | contig 12205 bp, 11 predicted proteins | sample 5400191 | NCBI WGS metagenome assembly WNFT01 (sample SAMN13153359, study PRJNA577476) | soil metagenome | isolation source: 80 cm saprolite under Madrone tree | place: USA:California | collected 2016-06-14
CAAGCACGGCAACATACCGCTTTGACTCTTCTCTTCCCGACTCTTCAAATTGCCTCTCCCGCGCCCGCGGCTTGTCCGCGGACGCAAACCGGGAGAGGCCGCCGACGCGCCAAGCGCGTCGCGGGTGAGGGTGCCACGATCCCGACCATAGCCACCGCGTTTTTCAAGGACCAACGTCGACGGCTGTCGACGCTCGGCTCTCTAGGGGCGCTCGGATTCAGAAGTGCTGTGCGATATGTAAACGTCTTAGCGGACTTGAATCGGAGTTTTTTTGGAGTTATATTGGAGCTATATTGGAGTCAGAATGGAGTCGTGAGTTCAACGAAAGGAGAAAAGCAATGGCAGAGCTACGGCTAGAAGTTCCCGATGAGCTCGTGAAGAAGTTTCAGGAAAAGCTGGGTGCCGGAGTCAAAGTGACGGACATTGCCAGGGATGCACTCACCCTGTTTAACTGGGCGTTCGACGAACGAGCGAAGGGGCGAATACTTTTGTCGTCTGACGAAACCGGAGAGAAGCAGACCCGACTTGCGATGCCATCTCTGGAGAAAGTGAGTCCGAAAAAGGAATAACCCACTGGCGAGGTCGACGGTACCTCGGGGAAAGCGATGCCGCTTAACATTGTCGCGACAGAAGCCCCCCAGGAAGTCCCCGGTCTCGTCGCGGCACCTCTTGCACCGTCCGTCGCGCCACAGCCAATCGCAGCAGCTGACCTGCCGCCAGCCGGTGCTGCGGCTCCGCCGGTCGTGCCGGTTCCGATTGTTACGCCCGACATACCGCCAGTAACGGCTGGTCTAAAGCTCGCCTCCTTTGTTCTCTGGATTGCCATCGTATCTATCATATCGCTGATTCTCTATTTGGTGTTGATGGACCTGATGGTGGCACGTAATGTTCTCGATGCATATCACGAGGTACCGAATGCGAATCCCATAGGGTCCGAATTTTACACTCTGGACCGCCTTGAAAGACTCTCAGCCGATCTGAAAGCCGCGCAGGACCAACCTTCCAAATCGATTTCAGCGGTCTCCTTGCAGAACGCTGAGAGCATGATCGAAATGCTCAGCCAGCTCCCAAGCATCACGAATACAGAAAAGACCCAGCTTAAGGATTGCATACCACTACCGGCGTCCGAAGACGCTTCACGTAGTCAGAAGCTCGACCGCTGCCTTGCGATCATCAAGAGCATCAAACTGACCGCCCTCGAAAGCGCTGCGGGTGCGACTAACCTGCAGGTCGCTGGTGAGTCCGCCAACAAGATCAACGAACAGCGCCAGAGTTTTCATACCTTCTGGCTCCAAGCTGCGCAGTTGATCTTGCTCAATCTCCTGCTGCCTATACTAACAGCCCTCTTGGGCTATATCTTCGGCACGCACCAAACACAACGAGCCGCCTAGGAAAACCGGGCGTAATCGGGTGAGGGCACTGCTACCCCGACAATCGTCACCGAGGCATCCAGGACCAAAACCATCCAGGACCACTGATGTTTAACCGCATCCTCATCGCCAATCGCGGCGAAATCGCCGTCCGTATCATCCGCGCCTGTCGCGAGTTGGGTGTCGAGTCCGTCGCCGTCTTCTCCGACGCCGACCGCACCGCGCTTCACGTCCGCCAGGCCGATTACGCGGTCGCCGTCGGACCGCCGCCGGCTGCCGAAAGCTATCTCAACACCACGCACATCATCGACGCCGCCAAGCAAACCGGCGCCGAGGCCGTCCATCCCGGCTACGGCTTTTTCTCCGAAAATGCCGGCTTCGCCCGCGCGGTCGGGGACGCCGGCCTTGTTTTCATCGGCCCGCCCGTGTCGGCAATCGAGAAAATGGGCGACAAAGTCGAAGCGCGCAAACTGATGGCCAAGGCGGGCGTTCCGATCGTCCCCGGCTCGCCCGGAACGCTCGAAACCGAGGCGCAGGTCCGCACCGTCGCCAAAAAAATCGGCTACCCGATCATGCTGAAGGCGGCGGCCGGCGGCGGCGGCAAGGGTATGCGCCTCGTCGAGAACGAAAAAGACCTCGCCAGCGCCGTTCGCATCGTCGCGAGCGAGGCCAAATCGTCCTTCGGCGACGGACGCTTCTACGTCGAGAAATATCTGAGCCGCCCGCGCCACATCGAAGTGCAGGTCTTCGGCGACCATCACGGAAATGTCATTCATGTCTTCGAACGCGAATGCTCGATCCAGCGCCGCAATCAAAAGGTGGTCGAAGAATCGCCCTCGCCCTTCATCACCCCCGAGATGCGCCGCGCGATGGGCGAAATCGCCGTCAAGGCCGCGCGCGCGGTCGACTACGTAAGCGCCGGCACCATCGAGTTTCTCGCCGACGCTGACCGCAACTTCTACTTTCTCGAGATGAACACGCGCATCCAGGTCGAGCATCCTGTCACGGAACTTGTGACCGGCGTCGATTTGGTCAAGGCGCAAATCCAGGTCGCTGCGGGCGAGCCGCTGCCGTTTTTGCAAAACGATCTCACGCAGAACGGCTCGGCCATCGAATGCCGCATCTATGCCGAGGACCCCGCCGCCGGTTTCGTTCCCGCGCCGGGGCGCATCGACGCGATGCATTTTCCGGACGGCCCCGGCGTCCGCGTCGACGCGGGAGTCTACGCCGGCGCCGAAGTCCCAATCTATTACGACCCGATGATCGCCAAGCTCGCGACGTGGGGCCGCAACCGCGATGAGGCGATCGCGCGGATGCGCCGCGCGCTCGACGAATTCACCATCAGCGGCGAGCTGACCACCAATCTCGACTTCCATCGCTGGCTGATGAACCATCCGCTCTTCATCGCCGGCGACTTCGACACCAACTTCATCGCGCACGAGTACCATCCCGAAGCCGCACCGCCCGCCGGCGACGCGCGCCGTCTGGCCGCCGTCCTCGCCGCTGCTGTGGTCGCTCAGCGCGACAACCACCACGCGAACTCCGCCGCGCCCCGTCCGTCCGGAAATTCCACGGTGGCCTCGCCCTGGAAGACGCTCGGACGCCTCGGCATGTTGAGGGACTAGGCGGGACAATGCCGGCAAAGTACATGGCGACGCTCGCGGGCGCCGATCACGCACTCGAAGTCGAGGAGCTTGCCGCCAACTCGCTCCGGATAAAGCTGGGCGCGGATCAATTCGACGTCGACGTCCGCCGCGTCGGGCCCGCCTCCTTCTCGATCCTGGTCGACAATCGATGCTTCGACCTGGACGTTATCCCCGACGGCGACGAGATAATCGTGGCCTCGCGCGGCGGTACGACTCGTGTCACGCTGGTTGATACAGCGCGGCGATCGCTTCGCGGCGCCGGCGCGGCGCGTGCGCAGGCGGCGGGACGGGTCGAGATTCGCGCGATGATGCCCGGGCGGGTCGTCAACGTGCTCGTCAAGGCGGGCGACGCCGTCGCCTTTCAGCAGGGTGTGGTCGTCGTCGAAGCGATGAAGATGGAGAACGAACTCAAATCGCCCAAGGAAGGTAAAGTGGCTGAGGTCAAGGTCGCGCCGGGCCAGACGGTGGAAAAGGGCGATGTCCTTGTCGTAATCGAGTAAACCGAGGCCAGTAGCAATGCCACGCGACGATCGCACTATCGAATCCACCCGCAACGAATGGACGAAAAAGAAGCTCAAGCCTTCGCTCAAACGCGGGCCCGAGCGCCGCGAGCGATTCACCACCACTTCCGGAATCGAAATCAAGCGCACCTACGAGCCCGACGACGTCAAGGATCTCGATTTCCTCGATGATATCGGCTTCCCCGGCGAATACCCCTTCACGCGCGGCGTGCAGCCCACGATGTATCGCGGGCGGCTGTGGACGATGCGCCAATACGCCGGCTTCGGCGACGCGGAGGAATCCAACCGCCGCTATCGTTACCTCTTCGCCAACGGCCAGACCGGCCTCTCGGTCGCCTTCGACCTGCCGACCCAGATGGGCCGCGACGCCGACCACGAACTCGCCTCCGGCGAAGTCGGCCGCGTCGGCGTCTCGATCGGCTCGCTCGACGACATGGAGACGCTGCTCGCCGAGCTTCCGCTCGACAAGATCTCCACCTCGATGACGATCAACGCGACCGCCTCGATTCTGCTCGCGCTCTATCTCGTCGTCGCCGAGAAGCGCAACGTCCCGTGGGGCAAGCTCAACGGCACCATCCAGAACGACATCCTCAAAGAATACGTCGCCCGCGGCACCTATATTTATCCGCCGCGCGGTTCGATGCGCATCATCACCGACATTTTCGAGTACGCGACCAAAGAGGTTCCGAACTGGAACACGATTTCGATCTCCGGCTACCACATCCGTGAAGCCGGCTCGACCGCCGCGCAGGAACTCGCCTTCACGATCGCCAACGGCATCGCCTACGTTGAAGCGGCCATCAAGGCGGGGCTCAAGGTCGACGACTTCGCGAGCCGCCTCTCGTTCTTCTTCAACGTTCATAACAACTTCTTCGAGGAAGTCGCCAAGTACCGCGCGGCGCGCCGCCTGTGGGCGCGCATCATGAAGGACCGCTTCGGCGCGAAGGACGAGCGCTCGATGATGGTGCGCTTCCATGCGCAAACGGCAGGCTCGAGCCTCACCGCGCAACAGGTCGATAACAACGTCGTTCGCGTGACGCTCCAGGCGCTGGCCGCGGTGCTCGGCGGCGCGCAATCGCTCCACACCAATTCGCGCGACGAGGCGCTGGCGCTTCCGAGCGAAACTTCCGCGCTGCTCGCGTTGCGCACCCAGCAGGTTATCGCGCACGAGTCAGGCGTGACCGATACGATCGACCCGCTCGGCGGCTCCTGGTACGTCGAATCGCTAACCAGCGAACTCGAAAAAAAGACGCGCGAATACCTCGAAAAAATCGACGACCTCGGCGGCGCGGTTGCTGCGATCGAGCGCGGCTATATGCAGCGCGAGATCCAGAACGCGGCCTTCATTTACCAGCGCGAAATCGAGACCAGGGATCGCATCATCGTCGGCGTCAACGAATTCACCTCGGGCGACACCCCGCCCAGCGACATCCTGAAGGTAAACCCCGCGATCGAGCGGAAGCAGAAGGAGCGCCTAGCCCGCATCCGCGCCGAGCGCAACGCCGAGGCCGCGCAAAAGACGCTCGCACGCGTCGAGGAAGTCGCACGCGACGGCGCCAACCTGATGCCGCCGATTATCGACGCTGTGCGCGCCTACGCGACGCTCGGCGAAATCTCCGACGCGATGCGCCGCGTGTTCGGCGAATACCACCCGTCGAACGAAGTTTAGATGAACTCCGCTTGAAGCCCCCTCGACGCTTCGCAGACGGAGGCGTGTCAAAGCCCACCCCTGCACTACACATAGGTTGCGCGTGTGGCGATTGTAATTTCCTGACCGCATGACCGCGTGGCGCAAGCGTTGCGGATCCAGTAGTCAAAGACGCTGGAGAAAATAAGCTGCCAGCGGAGGGGAGCCTTGCTGCGGTCACTACATTTTTTGCCGTGGTGTCATTTGGACCGTGCCTTCAGTGCGAGTGGCATTACCCTTCTTCCGATTGATCTCAGCCATCCACCTGCTCAGTTGGACGATGAGACGATAAGGTCCGTCGGATCAGTTCTATCGGACTTCATTGGCATCACCGGACAGCCCGTAGAGAAGTTCGCCGTCGCGAGCCTGCACGACCACATCTTGCTCGACTACCTTGTGGACCCTGTGGATGTTGTGGCGATTCGGGATTATATCGATATTGCTTGTCTTTCAGGACTTTCTGACCGAGAGTTTCTCGGTCGCGCCGAGCCATACTGTAACTCTGACTGCTTCTTGTATTACGAGCGCCGATTCGACTCGGTGACCGGCGTTAGAGCGCCAATGTTTCGGAGACGGGACAACACAGCTTTTGGGCCTGCCGCCGGTCCCGCGATGCGAGTTCACGTGCCTTTGCATGCTGCTGTGGTTCCGCGAGTGTCGCTGGACGAGAGCTTCTTTCGCGCGCTTGCAAGTTTTCGTGAGATCGTCGTGACCAGTTCCGAATCCGAACGTTGGACTGCGTGGCAGGAGGCAATCTATTGCTTCAACCAGGCGAACACAGACAACGAGAGCATGAGTGAGCATCTAGAATGGGTGCTGATGTCATCCGCGCTGGAGCGAATTCTCGGTGCTTCGGGGAACAGCGACGCAATCGCCAAGCGATTTATCGAAGCGATGGTTCCGAAGAATCCACTACTCTACTTCGACCTCACATTACTTGGAGACTGGGTGCGCGAATTCTACCGGCTTCGCGGCGATTTTGCTCACGGACGGATTCAGTCGCGGAAACCGCGTCGATGGGAGTCGTGGCATCATCTGCTCTTCGGGGCCATCGCGTTTCCTCTGTTAACCAAAGCGCTCCTTGAAAACGAGAAGTTATACGTATTCACCGAGAATGATCAGTGCCAATTGGCGGCGCTGGTGTGGATGTTAAGGGAGGCCTCGGGCGCTTCCGCAACTGCGAAGAGCTGGCATCAATATATCAGCGATCAGCATTTGTTAGTTCGGCGATCGCCGATGGTGTCCTGACCCGCGGGAGCACCCGGTGCTCACACACGCCTTCGAAAGCGACCTATCGAGACTCTGCAAATCATAGTGACAGTTCCGGTCTTGCTCGGCTCTTGCTCTGTCATTCTCGCGCGTGGCTGCCGCGCGAAGAATCCCGGTCCTTCCCCGTCCTCCAGCGGAATTCGGGATTCCTCGCGCGCGCCAGACACGCGCGCGGGAATGGCAGAAAAATTCGACCGAGCGGACATGCGTGTCACTATCTTGTGCAGGACTCAAATAGGTCACTTGTCACCCACCATCAACCACGGTTTCCGTCTCCCTTACTGCGATCGACAGTCAACCCGCAGCCTACAGACAGCATGCGACTCCCAGGGTGGTTTTCAAGGCCTTCGGGAGCGCCTGTCGGACGGCTGCTCTCCTCTTTCCGGCGCAGGCGAACACCGCTGCGTCGAATGAAGTTTAGGGCGCGGCCGTTGTCGGCAACGCCTGTCAAAAATTTCACGAAGAATTAAAACCGGCGAATTCGGCGCGATTTGCACAGAAAACGGGACCTGCAAACGCACTTTCCGCTCATTCGCCCCAGGGCGAATCTTTCTTGCGGCCCCAACGTCTGAAATATTAAGGTGAGCGGCTTGCTCCGGCGGCCGTTGCGCGGAGCAGGAGGGAATAAATGGGGCCGTTTCCGAAGGGTGTCTTCCTGACCAAGGGCGTCGGCAAACATCGCGAGAAGCTCAACTCATTCGAGCTTTCGTTGCGTTCGGCTGGAATTGCGGAGTTCAATCTCGTTCGCGTCAAATCGATCTTCCCGCCCAACTGCAAGCTGATTCCGCCTCAGGAAGGGCTACGTTATCTCTCGCCCGGTCAGATCGTTTTCGCCGTGATGAGCGATAATGCCACCGACGAGCCGCATCGACTGATCGCCGCATCCGTCGGCGTCGCGGTGCCGGCCAACCCGGCCCATTACGGCTACCTGTCGGAGCATCACAGTTTCGGCGAGACGGAGCAGAAGGCTGGCGACTATGCCGAGGACCTGGCCGCGATGATGCTCGCGACCATCCTGGGCGTCGATTTCGACCCCAACGCCAGTTACGACGAGCGCAAGGACATCTGGCGGGTCTCCGATAAAATCGTCACTACGCGCAACGTCACGCAGTCCGCGGTTGGCGACCGCGACGGCCTCTGGTCGTCGGTCGTCGCCGCCGCCGTCTTCGTCGATTTACCTAACGGCAAATAACGTCGAGATGTCCGGCGCCGTCCCCCTTTCCCTTTGAGCGGCACGCGGCATCGTTGTAGTCTCTAATCATGGCAACCGAAATCCTTTACTGCTCTGCTTGAGGCTACAAGCCGCGCGCGGCCAGTCTGGCCGCGTCACTCAAGTCCCGCTTCGGCGAAGACGCTCAAGTCAAGGCGGGAAAGACCGGGCAATTCGACGTCGTTGTCGATGGGAAAGTTATTTTCTCGAAGGCGGCGACCGGCCGCTTCCCACTCGATGATGAAGTCGAGGATGACTTCGCCGAATTGAAGGGCAAGTAGCGGCCGAAGGTTTGGGACGGTCTCCGGTGCTCAGCTTTCGCCCGGAACGGCGAGAAGGTTTGGGAGTTCTTCCGGCTTGAGCCGGATTCCAACGTAGAACGAGCCGAACTCGGCGTAACGCGCGCTCGACTCGTCGAAGCGCATCTCGTAGACGAGTTTCTTGAACACCAGCGGATCGTCGGCGAAGAGGTCGACGCCCCATTCCCAATCGTCGAAACCGACCGAGCCCGAAATTATCTGCGTGACTTGGCCGGCGTAGCGCCGCCCGATCATCCCGTGGTCGTGCATCAGGCGCTGGCGTTCTTCGATCGGCAGCATGTACCAGTTGTCGGCGCCGGCGCGCCGCTTGTTCATCGGGTAAAAGCATACATAGGGGCGCGCGGGAATCTTCGGCCATAGCCGCGCACCTAGTTTATTTCGCTGGTTGGCGAGTTCGGCCTCGACCGCCTGCTTCCATTCGGGCGAATGCGGCTTCACATTTTTCGCCGCAAGTTCCGCGTAAAGCTTGACGCTCGCCTCGTAAAGTCCAATCTCGATAACGGAAAGATAGGAACCTGTCTGCTCGAGAAATCTGGCGATCGAGAGACGCCCGACTTCGAGTTGCGCCTGCGCCAGGTCGTCGAGGCTTCGCCGGAAGTGAATCGCGATAAGGTCTCCCTTATGACCCAATTGCGTAAAGAGCGCGCTTTCCTCCCTTGACCCCATCGCACCGAAGAACGCGACCGCCTTTTCGACCGCCGGGTCCCGCCGCGATTGTGCGAGCGCATTCCACCGCGAGCGGCGTATTCGGAAAAATTGATGCAGGATATGGTACCCCTCCAACGTGTTGGGCGCGGACGGGAGGTCTTCGGCCAAGTTCATCGGTTCGTGTTTCTCGTGCTTCATGGTGGGAGTTTTACAGATCGGCTAGCAGACCACGCTAGTAGACTCTAGGGAATTTTTGTGGCAGGTCCCGACAAGTCCCGGTAAGTCCCGCGTCCCAGCCGGTTTCGTCGTTATTTCGCTCTCCAAGCTGAACACGCCTTGACGAGGGTGCGGGCGATGTTCGGGTTCGACGCCCAATGCGCATGAACGTAGGAGGCGACGAGGTTGCCCACGCGATAGCCTTCCGCAAACGGGCCGCCGCCCCATCGCGGGGTGACCGTGTAAACGTATTCGACACCGAGAGCCTCGGGCTGAAGCGTCGAGTAGCGGAACTGATGGCCGCGAAAGCGCACGCCGGCGGGCCCGAGAATCGAGGGGGTGCGCGTCTCCACTTCGACATAGCCGATCGCCTGCAACCGATTCGACATCACGGTCTCGCCGGGGATCAGCCCGAGCATCGGAAATGATTCGCCGTCGAGCGTGCGGATCGCCTGCGAGCAGTACATGAGCCCGCCGCATTCCGCGTAGATGGGACCGCCCGCGGAAGCGAATGCGCGCACCGCCTCGAGCATCGAGCGATTGGACGATAACTCGCTCGCGACGGCCTCGGGGTAGCCGCCGCCGAAGTAGAGTCCGTCGACCTCGGGCAACGAGTGGTCGCGCGACGGCGCGAAATTGACTATCTCGGCGCCGAGCGAGCGGAGGCGGCTCAGGTTGTCCTCATAATAGAAATGGAATGCATCGTCCAAAGCGACTCCGATACGGCATCGAGGCGCGTCGAGTGTTCCACCGCTCGGAGCCGACGCCTCACGCATCGGAGCCGACGTTTCAGCAGTCGAGGCGTCGTACATGATCGGTGATACGGCACGAGCGGACGCGATTACAGCATCGAGGTCGAACCATTCGGCGACGAGCTTTCCCCATGCGGCGATGTTCTCATCGGGAACGCTTTTTTCGTCCGCAGTAAAAAGGCCGAGGTGGCGTTCAGGAAAGGCCGCTGCGGAATTTTGCGGAAGTCCGCCCACGACCGGAATAACCTGCGATGCGGCGCGCAGAAGATCGAGATGGCCGCGGCTGCCGACGCGGTTGCATACGAGGCCGGCTAGGCGAACCGCCGGATCGAAGCGGGCGAAGCCGGTTGCGAAAGCGGCTATCGTGCGCGCCATTCCTGAGGCATCGACGACCAGCAGCACAGGCGCGTCGAGCCATTTTGCGATCTCGGCGGTCGATCCCTCGTCACTCGTTGGCGTTGCCGCGTCGAAGAGACCCATCATGCCTTCGATCACGGCGATGTCCGAATCGCGTGCGGCGCGGGAGAACGTCGCGACCACGGCCTCCCGCCCCATCATCCAGCCGTCGAGATTGTGCGAAGTGCGGCCGGCGGCACGCGCATGGTACGTCGGGTCGAGGTAGTCGGGCCCGCATTTGAAGACGGCGACTCTCAAGCCGCGCGCCCGCAGCGCCGCAACGAGTCCGACGGTCACCGTTGTCTTGCCGGCCCCGCTTCCGGTCGCGGCGACGACGATTCGCGGGATGCGTGCGCTCGAGTCCATCGCGAGGGCTGCCTCAGGCGAGAACGATCCGCGCGCCGTGCGAGGCGACGGAATCGAGCAGGCCGCGCATACCGCCAGTTGTCTTGAGGATCACCTCGAAAGGCGATGGCCCGCGTGTATTGAGACGCTTGGCGACGTCGCCTGCCGGATTCATCGGCGCGAGGAACTGAAGTTCGTGCGGCCCCACCATAAAGCGAACACCCGCACCGCCAACGTCCGGGCGTTCGACTCGCTCACCGGGATTTCCGAGCACGCTCGAATAAATCTTGAGGGGAGTGGCCGTGTCCTGCACCGCGATGGCGAGCGTTCGCACGCCGGTGACGCCGTTGGGATGGGCCCGCTCGCGGGGAACGCGTTCGTCGCGCGGCGTTTCGTCATTAATGAAAAAGGGAGCGATGCCGCGGTCAGCCCCCTCGGCGGTTGCGATCTGCCAGTTCAACTTGTAACCGTCGGGCCGCTCGCGGCCCATGCGGAATGACTTCGCGATCGCGGCTCCGGCCTTGCGAAACGCTTCCGCGTCCGCGTCGAGGTCGGTGGTCTGCACGCATAAATCGACGAGGCCGCCGCCGGTCGCAAGCGCGGAGTACCACCAGATTGGCGTATCGGCGACGGGCGGGATGAAGGCGATGAGCTCGAAATAGGCGCCGTCGGAAAAAGCGATCAGCGCATTGTGCGTGCCCATCGAGGGATGGCGTCCGCCGCGCACCACCGTGAATCCGAGTCTTCCATAATCGGCGACCGCGGCGTCGAGATCGCGAACGACAATTACCATATGGTCGATTCCCTTGAGCATGGCTGCCTCGCTTCGACGGTGCGTATTCAACTAGTAGGGCCAAGCCAAGGTGGCGCGCAAGATGTCGTCGTCGTGACAAAGAGGGGTAGGGTGGCAGGTTGTGACCCCGCTGTTCGGCAGCGGATGACTCAATCACTGACCGCAAACTCAGAAGCCCTTGCGTCGGGTGGTGAGGGTCAATAAAACGAACTTTCCGCGTAGAAAATCGGAATTTCCACGGAAACCAAATGGCGACACAAAACGAATCGTCGAACGAATGGCAGGCTGACCGTTACGCGCAGCACGCGCATTTCGTGCCGGCGTTGGGGCAACCCGTGCTCGAGCTGCTTCAACCACAACCGGGCGAGCGCATCCTCGACCTCGGATGCGGCGACGGTGTGCTCACCGAAAAGATAGCTGCGGTGGGAGCGTCTGTGGTGGGCGTCGATGGGGGACCGGATATGGTCGCGGCGGCGCAGAAGCGCGGGCTCGACGCGCATGTGATGGACGGACAAAAACTCACCTTCAACGGCGAGTTCGACGCCGTCTTCAGCAACGCGGCGATCCATTGGATGAAGACCGACCCGGACGGCGTGATTGCAGGCGTCTGGCGAGCGCTCAGACCAGGCGGCCGCTTCGTGGCCGAGATGGGCGGCCACGGATGTATCGCGGCGATAACGGTCGCCCTGATCGCGGTACTCGACAAGCGTGGCCTCGACGCCAGGCCGATTATCCCGTGGTATTTCCCGACGGTGGACGATTACCGCGCGCGGCTCGAGAAGTGCGGCTTTGCGGTCGAATACATCGAGCTTATCCCGCGGCCGACGCCGCTGCCGACCAACATGGCGGGATGGCTCGAGACGTTCACGGGACTTTTCTTCAGGCAGTTGCCGGCCGAAGAGCGCCTCGCAGCTCGCGATGAGGTGCTCGCGCTACTGAAGCCGGTCCTATGCGACGAGCAGGGGCGCTGGACGGGCGACTATATACGCCTGCGGTTCGTCGCGCGCCGTCCGCGCTGAGGCGCGGACGGCG
>WNFT01006258.1_pt1 | contig 12205 bp, 11 predicted proteins | sample 5400191 | NCBI WGS metagenome assembly WNFT01 (sample SAMN13153359, study PRJNA577476) | soil metagenome | isolation source: 80 cm saprolite under Madrone tree | place: USA:California | collected 2016-06-14
TGTTCCACGATCGCAGTCGGTGCGGCAACGATCGTTGGAGGGGTGGTATCGAAAACGATGCGCTCCGGCCATTTCCGGTCGGAACGAATGCGGATAATGGGCGAATTGACGTGCGCGCTCTCCATGACCGGCAATTTGGTTAGGCATGCGTCCAGAATGAACACCAGTGTGAGCAATACTCCGCCGACATAAAGGAAATATCGCGCCAGTGGCATACGCTACTCCACCGCGGCGCCGCACCCGCTTCGAGGTCGAATTCGGGCACGGTCGTGTGTTGGCAAGAGCCGCTTTCACCTCGACGTCGAGCAATCCGCGACATCAACGAGGTGCTATTGCGGCAGGAAAGACTCTGTCAGCGCCGGCCGGCGCGATCCACCGGACCGCCACGGTTCGTGGGTGTGCCTACCCGGCCGACGCCCGGGGTCGCCACCGCGCGCGCGACCGGCCGCGGACGCAGCACGACGCCTGCCCTTACGCTGCAGCCCACGGGATAGTCGACATACTGGCAGTATACGATAGCGCTGGCCGGTTCCGTCGTGGCGGCCATGAATCCAGTAATCAGCAATGCCGATAACGCGATCGAGAGTTTCATGTTGCTCTCCCTGTATCAGAGGCTCCAGATGCCCCCGGAACGCTCGGCACTTCGATGCAACCCTCTCAAGGCCAATCCCGAGCGCGATGGAAAGGCTGACAACGGCCTCTCCTGCTGGATTGATACAGATCAAGGGTGCGCACGGCGTGCGTCGGGCTACTTCGACCATCCCCGCTTCGGTTGAACTCCCTCATCGCCTGCCAGCAAGGTCATGCGCAACACCTCAAAAATCACCGCAGTGGACCAGCCGAACAACAGAACGCCGTTCATAGCGGTCATCGGCCCAAGCAAATTCCAGCGCTTGACCGGCGTCACGTCGCCATAGCCGAGCGTCGTGTAGTTCACAAAGGCGAAATAAACGAGGTCTGAGCCTTCGGGCGTGACGCCGAGTATCGCGTAAGTCAGTGCCCAGACCATTATCTCGGCAAGGTGGGCTATCATCAGGACCGTCACGGCGGCAATCATCACCGCAATCAATCGCAACGTTTGATATGCCGTTGCCAGCTCATCCGCGCGGCGCGTCACTCTTATAACGGCCACCATCACCAAAGCATGGATCGCAATGTTGCATCCGCTGGCGGCGGCGCCCACGAGAAACTGACGCAACATCAACTTGCCTCCGGAGATGGAGCGCCCTGCCGGGACCGGCAATCACGACGACGGGATATGATTGCGTTATGACTCTACGACTCAATCGATGATGTGATATCCACCGTCGATATACATGACGCCGCCGGTGATGAGCTTCGCGCCGTCGAGCGCCAGGAACGCCGTCGCGGCACCAACGTCGTCGATGCTCACGAGACTTCGCGCGGGCGCGGTGGTCTGCGCCTTGTCCATCAATTCGTCGAATTCTGGAATCCCAGACGCCGCGCGCGTCGCCAGCGGCCCCGGCGAAATCGCGTGCACACGGATGCCCTTGGGGCCCAGTTCGGCCGCGATATAGCGGACAGCGGCCTCAAGGCCCGCCTTCGCAACGCCCATGACGTTGTAGTTTTTGACCACCATCTGGCTGCCGTAATAGGTCATAGTGAAGAGTGTGCCGCCGTCCTTCATCAGCGGCTCCGCCAGATGCGCCATCCGCATGAATGACCAGCAGGAAACATCCATCGTCTTGAGGAAGCCCTCGCGATCGACATCGACCACGCGCCCGTGCAACGTTTCCTTCGGCTTCTTGATCCGCTCGAACACCTGCTCCGTTTGGCCTTCGGTGTTCACATCGAGCGGCATGAAGATCGGCGCCTCAAGCTCCTTCGCCAGCGGCTCGACGTGCTTTCGTGCCCTTTCATTCAGATAGGTGACTGCAAGGTCCGCGCCTAATGCTCGAAACGCCTTGGCGCATCCCCAAGCGATCGACTGATCGTTGGCGATCCCGATGATCAGTCCTTTCCGTCCCTTCAGCGCAATCTTGGTCTCCGGAAATACGGGAATTGTCATGACGCTCTCTCGCGTTTCGGTCTGGAGGAAGAGTGCCGATTCCACAGCAGCGATAATGTGTGCTGTGCAATCATCAACTCTTCATCGGTGGGCACGATGTAAACGGGGATGCGGCTGTCCGCGCGCGAGATCCGTGGCGCGTGACGAGCGTTCTCGACTGGATCGAGAGACACGCCGAGCCATTCGAGCCGCTCCGCAATCCTTGCCCGAATGCCGACGGAATTTTCACCGATCCCTGCGGTGAAGACGAAACCATCGAGACCTTGCAGGGCCCCTGCCAGCATTCCCGCCTGCAGAGCAACCCTGTAGACGAAATAGTCGACGGCAAACACCGCGTGGGGATCGCTGCTGTTCTGAAGCTCCCGCATGTCGTTGCTGACGCCGGAAAGCCCCTTCAGCCCGCAATCGCGGTAGAGAAAATCCTGCACCTCGGCAGGCGACATGCCCTTTGCGATCATCAGGTACAGAAGGACGCCGGGATCGATCTGGCCGGTGCGCGTTCCCATCGGGAGTCCATCGAGCGCAGTAAAGCCCATCGTGCTCTCCACGCTGCGTCCGCCGTGTATGGCGCACATGGAGGCGCCGCTCCCGAGATGCGCCACGATCACCCGGGCCCTGGCGATTTCGGGTGCAAAGTCCGGCAGGGTCTTTGCGATGTACTCATAGGAAAGACCATGAAATCCGTAACGACGGACGCCCTCCTCGTGCAGCCGGCGGGGTATGGCGTAGTGGTCCGCGACCTCGTCGTGGTCACGGTGAAAGGCCGTGTCGAAGCAGGCGACCTGGGGCAGAGCAGGAAAATTGGCAAGCAGGGTTCGGATCGGCGCCAGATTGTGGGGCTGATGCAACGGTGCAAGTGCCGTCAGCCGCTCGAGACGCGCGATCACACCGTGGTCGATCAATACGGGGCGGTCATAATCAGGACCACCGTGAACGACCCGATGGCCGACGGCGAGCGGGTTCAATTGATGCTCGTCCCGTAACCAGGTGCTTGCGAGCATCAGGGCCGCCGGAACGTCCGGCACATCCTCGATCGGATAGCATCGATCCGCCAATGCGTCGCCCGCTGCGCCGGTTGCACGTAGGCGTGGACGGCTGCCGATCCCGTCCATCTGCCCCTTGATTTGCCGGCGCAGTCTGCCGTTGCCATCCACGGCAAACACCTGGAACTTGACGCTTGAGGAGCCGCCGTTGACGACGAGGATTGTGTCCATAGCCATCACGCGGCAATTGTCTGGGCGCGGCGCCGCCGGGCATCCGCATAGAGCGTCGCAACCGCACAGGATGCCATGCGCGCTCTCGGTGAATCGGCACGCGACGTCAGCACGATCGGCACGCGAGCGCCGAGCACGATTCCAGCTCCATCGGCCTTGGCGAAGTATGCGAGGTTTTTGGCCAGCATGTTACCGGACTCAAGGTCCGGCACCACGAGGATTTGCGCCCGTCCCGCAACCTCCGACTTGATACCCTTGATCCTTGCCGCCTCTTTGTCGATCGCGTTGTCAAATGCGAGCGGTCCATCAAGCAACCCGCCCGTGATCTGGCCGCGGTCCGCCATCTTGCAAAGTGCGGCGGCCTCGATGGTCGAGGGGATCTTGGATGTCACGGTCTCGACGGCCGAAAGGATGGCGACCCGGGGCGAGGTGCCAAATCCCGCCTGCGTGTAGAGATCGATCGCGTTTTGCACGATGTCGCGTTTGCCATCGAGATCCGGAAAAATGTTGATCGCGGCATCAGTGACGAAGATGGTTTCGCTGTAAGCCGGGACATCCATCACGAAGACGTGGCTGATCCGCCTTTCCGTACGCAGTCCGCCGGCTTTTGCAGTAACGCTCCGCATCAGTTCGTCGGTGTGCAGGCTGCCCTTCATCAGCATCTCGCCCCTGGCCGCGTGAATCAGCTCAACTGCCCTCGCCGCGGCGGCCTCGCTGTGCGAGACATCGATCAGCTCAAATCCACCGATGTCGATACCGTGCTTGGACGCAATGGCCTTGATCTTCGCGGACGGTCCGACGAGTATCGGCTTGATGATGCCGGCCTCGGCAGCATCGGCAACGCCGCGCAGCGAGCTTTCGTCGCACGGATGGACAACGATGGTTGCTGCCGCCGGAATCGCCTTCGCCGCCGCGATCAGACGATCATATTTGGCGCCTGGTTTGGCTTGGTCCGCGTGCTTGGATGCAATAGCCATATCCCACTCTCCGATCTACTCGCCAAGGCCTATGACGCTTTCGCCCGCGATTCACTGGCGAGGCCGAACAATTGTGCCACGCGATCGAGCCGTTTTGCGGTCTCGCCGGATATCTCCGCGCTGGCCGAAAGCACGTCACGAATGGAAGCCAAGCCGGCGCGGCGCGCATCTTCGCCCGACGGCAACAGCTTGGGGATGGCAGCAAGGCTCGCCTCGGGTTCGAGCAACAGCATGAAGAATTGCTCGCGCACAATGGTCTTGAACTGCGCGAGCGTAAGACGCGAGCCTTTGTCGTCCGAACGGGCCCGCCGCAATGCCTCCAAGCTCCGTTCGTCAACCATTCCCCGTGACATCCCGACATAAAGCAGGCCGCGGATGACGCATTCCCTGAGACCACCCTTGCCGACCTGCGATTTCAGCTCGGCGATGCGTGCCTGCAAACGCTTGCTGTGTTCCGGCGACATCTGCGGTTTTGGCGAAACTTCCGCATTGGGCGTGATGCCGACCGCAGCCTGAACCATAGGCGACCCATAGATGCTGAGAAAGAGCGCTTCACTCAGCGCTTCCTGGGTGTCGCGCCACTTGTCGAAAACGTCGATGATGTTCTTCGAGACGGTCTCCTGGAAAGTGAGGAACGGGTTGTCCTGCGCTGCCGGCTTACGCTGCTCGCGAATCTTGTCAGCAGCTTTCGCGACGCCCTTCATGGCGACGGTATCGCCTCCAAAGGCCTCGTAAGAGACGCGTAGCGGATGCCATTTGCGCATCCAATCCGCCATTTGGGGCGTAACCGCCGCATGGACCCACGGCTGCACGAAATTCCGGTAGTTCGAGAGATTGATTTCGGATACACGCGCAGCTGTCGCAAACCGCCGTTCGTCTTCGGCCGCATTGCCGCCCATGGCCCTGATATCGTCCAGCGTGCGCCGTTCGCATCGCATGATCCACTTTCCAACGACAAGCTCCGCATGGGCCGTGTCGGCGGATTTGGCTTCGAAGGTCGCCTCGTAAAGCCCGGGCGGCAGCACGTCGATCAGGTCGATGTTGCTTGAGAATTCACTGTGCTCCTTCTTGGCGACGCCACCGGAGACAAAGATGCCGAGATGCCCGACAGTCTCGTGAACGGTGTAAACGATGGTCTGTCCATACGCCCGGATCTCGTCGACATCGCTGTAGAGATCGAGAATCCAGCCGAGCGCCTGCTGCGGCGGCGTGATGTTGTCACCCTTTGAACAGAACACGACGATAGGGGAAGATATTTTTCTGAGGTCGACGACCTGGCCGTCCGACGTCTTGATGCGTCCGGCGGCGAGGTTGTTGCCGACGAACAGCTCGTCGACAATGAACTGGATCTCCTCGGCATTCAAATTGACGTGCCCGCCCCACCAGCGTTCGAATTCGAGATAGCGATCGGCTTCGCTGTCGACTTTCGAATAGACGTTGTACTGCTTGGTCCAGAGCGTGTTCGAGGGATTCATGTTCTCGAAGTTCTGGACAAGCCACGCCCCGTCAAACTTGCCGCCGCCAAGGTCGCTGGTGAGCGCGGTCAGCCAGCTTCCGCCGAGCAGGCCGCCCGAGTAGCGCATCGGGTTCTTGCCACGGACGCCCGCCCAGTAGGACAACGGCGCGCCGGCGATGATCAGCGGGCCGAACAACTCCGGCCGCAGCGAGGCAAGGATCATGACCGCCCAGCCGGCCTGGCAGTTGCCGATCACGCACGGCTTGCCGTCGGCTTCCGGATGCAGGGCGATAACCTTCTCGATGAAGACGGCCTCGGCTCTCGCGATGTCCTCGATGGTCTGACCGGGCATCGGTTCGGGCAGGAAACCTATGAAGTAGCAGGGATGGCCGGCTTTCATCGCCACGCCGATCTCGCTGTCGGCCTTGAAGCCGCCGATTCCGGGCCCGTGCCCCGCACGAGGATCAATCACCACGAATGGACGGCGCTTGTTATGGATCACTACGCCACTTGGCGGAGCAACGCTTACCAGCGCGTAGTTAACTGGTCGCTGAAGGGTTCTGCCGTCGACGATCAATTCAACTTCATAGTTGAGGACGTGAGGCGCGGTTTCGGCGATATGTTCGCGGTATTGCAGTCCGCGCTCGCGCATGACGTCGAGGAACAGGACACTGCGCTGCCCGGTATCCACCAGATATTCGAGAGCTGATGCAAAGATCCCGGGAAGCGTCACGCCCGAGGCGGCCGGCTTGTCGATAGACATGCTCAAATCCCTCACAGCTTGCAGCCCTTGCATCAGGATTGCGCGCGGCCGAAGGGGACCATTGACATAGGTCAAGGCGGCCAGCCTTCGTTCCACGCCGTCACATCAGGATGCGCGCGACGCTCAGGCGTCGACGGTGACCTTTTTCGTGCTCGGTTCGGCACCAGTTGCGGCGGCATCGGTCCGCTCTTCGCGGATCCATGCCATCATCAATTCCCAGGTCACCGCCAGAATGATGGGTCCGACAAACAGCCCGAGGATGCCATGCGCCAGCATCCCGCCCAGCACACCGATGAAAATGACAAGCATGGGCGTATTCAGTCCACGTCCCATCAGTATCGGCTTGAGGATATTGTCGGCCAACCCCACAACCAGGAGGTAGATCGTCAACGGAAGGGCCAGGGCAAAGTCCTTGGTGGCCCAGATCCATATGATAACGGGAATAAGGACGACCGCCGACCCGATCTGCAGGATCGCAAGAATCAATACGAGGAAAGCCAACACGCCCGCGTGAGGCACGCCTGCAAGCTTCAATCCGATGCCGGCCAGCAGCGATTGAAGGACGGCTACGCCGATAACTCCCTGGGCTATCGTGCGTATCGTCAACCCGGCGAGCGCGACGAAATCCTGGCTTCGCTGGGTAACCAAACGCGCCTGAATCCTTTTTATGGCCGCCACGAGGCCCGGACCGTAATGGAACAGGAAGCCCGACAGCACCACGGACGCGACGAACTTGAGCGTTCCCAGGCTCGCGCTGCCGGCAAAGGCAAGCACCGGACCTGCCAATGGCTTGAGGTGCGGAGCGAACTCCTTGAGCGCGGCCCTGAGGTTTGTCGAAGCCTGATCCCAGAGCTCGTAAATCGGGGCGCCGACGACCGGCCAGGCCTTGACGCCTTCAGGGGGCGATGGAATGGCCAAGGTGCCGGCGCCAAGCTCGTGGGCAAAGTCTTGCACGCCATCGATCACGCCATATCCAAGCCATGTCACCGGTCCAATGACGATTGCCAGGCTGATGATGGTGATAATCGCGGCTGACAGCTTCGGCCGGTCGCCGAGATGCACCGATAGCCAGTTGTACGGCGGGTACAGAGCCACGGTAAGAACCATGCTCCATACAAGTATAGGGATGAATGGACGAACAAGAACGAACGACCAGTAAACGAGGAAGGCCAGCACGCCCAGGCGGACCGCCAGCTGAATGAAGTCGCCTCCGGATGTCGTCTGCCGAACTACCCTCTGGGCCATCGTTTCGACCTCGTCGACGCGCGCAGCAACTCCACTGCGGACCGGATGCGGTCCGATAGAACTTCCCCTGACATTCGGAGCCTATCGGCGCTTGCCCAGGATCGCGCTTGATCCAGATCAAACAGCAGCACGCAAAGGTCGTTCTGGCTGGTAAAGTGCGCCGTCGGACCTGTGGGAACTTCTTTCATGCCTGAAGTCGCCGAATATTCGGTTCGTGAGCATCTTCGCGACGATCGTCCAATCACTATCCGTGCCCTTCGGCCCGATGACAGGGCCGGTATGCTTGCGGCGATCGGGCGGACCAGCATGCAATCGCTTCAGCGGCGCTTCTTCGTGCCAAAGAAGGGCTTTTCCGAGCGGGAAATGGCTTTCTTCCTCGACATCGACTTTGAATCCCACGTCGCAATCGTCGCGGAAATCGCCGAGGATGGACGCTCAGTCATCGCCGGTGGCGGACGCTATATCGTGGTCCAGCCAGGCCAGGCGGAGATGGCTTTCGTCGTCGTCGACGCCTATCAGGGCCAGGGTGTCGGGACGATCCTGATGCGGCATCTGGCGATCCTGGCGCGTGAGGCAGGTCTCAAGGAACTGATTGCGGAAGTGCTGCCCGAGAACACCGCCATGCTGAAACTGTTCAAGAAGTTCGGCTTCCGGCCCGACTCGAAAAGATCGCCTCAGGTGGTCCATCTGACGCTGCAACTGTCGTGAGCGGAGGATCGTGATGGAGTTCGTTCGGTTGGCGCCTCAGCGCAGCCCGAACAACGAGCGGCGATAGCCACTGCTGCGGGCTTCCTCCCGGCACACAAAGCCTCCGGTAAAGCCGCGGCCATACCGTCGTTGCCGCTTCGAGTAATAGATCCCTTTGCCAAGATCGAGCCAGACGATGACATCCGCAGGGCAATGTCGTTGCGCCTGCGATTCATAACGGAACGGTGTTAGCGGATTCGCAGAAGCGCCAACGAAGCCATAGGCCACGATCAAGGCTGTTATCACGCCTGTCGTCCACGGTTGGAAACCTCGCATCGATAGACTGCCTGCCTTTGCCCGGCGAAAATGATCGCAGCAGTCCGATCCAAATACAGTCGGCTTCGTATGCGAACGGCGACGCGTCAAAGGCGCGAGGCCGCCCGTCGGACGGCGTCCCGCGCCTGATGGCCACAACTGATCGCGCACAGCTTCGGGAGTTAACTCGGGCGACGTCGCGCCCAGGTAACCGAGATTTGGCCCACGCGCAGCTTTACAATTCAGCGGCAGACATATGTGCCGTTTACCAGCACGCGGACACACCCTGCAGCGGCCGCCCCTACGGCAGCTCCGCCTACCACCGCGCGCCGGGTCGTTCGTCGTGCAACGCCTGCGACGCTGACTGGAGTCAGCGGCCGTCCTACCCTCGCCTGCGCGCTTTCAACCGACAGCGCAAGACCGTTATTGGGTGACCATGTTACCGATCCGAGAGCTCCGAACGCGAAAACCGCGGCAGCCAAAAACGCCCGCTTGACGTTGATTGTCTTCATACCGACCTCCTCTGCTGATCAAGCAACGATAGCCATCCGTGATCAGCCCCATTGATCTATGTCAAAGCTTGACTGACCTAATGTCGCGGCACCACGCCTGCGGGATCAAATGATGCTTTGGACAGCGTGCGGTCGACCGAACGAGACACGGGAGCCCTGAGACTCTAACAGCGAGCAAGCTGCATTAAGCCGGCAGGCCCGCAGCAATGCCGGGTTCCACGGGGTGCTAAATCGTGGTGTTATGACGGGGCCGTCCAGCGCTGCGGGACGATGAACAGACGCGGATCACCTGGTCCGATCGGTGGGTCCATGCGAGGATTTGTCGCGCCTCTCCGCATTGTCTTGCTCGCGTGGGCGATCTTCACGCTCTGGGCGCCGACCCGCCGCGCCGCAAAACTGCGAACCACCCTCCTGATGGCATTTGCGGGCCTGGTCATGTCGATCACCGGCTGTTTGCCGGCGTCGGCTGCAACGCGGCATATCGTTCTGCTTTTTGACGAACGGGTCGAATTGCCGGGCTTGTCGCTCCTGGAAGCAGAGTTCGTCCACACACTCAGGTTCAACGCCACCGAGCCGGTCGAGGTCTATCGCGAAGCGATGGATCTGTCCCGATTTAGCTCGGACTCTTACAAGACGATTCTGCGAGACTTCCTTCGTGCAAAATATGCGGACAAGAAGATCGACGTTGCAGTCGCCATCATGGCACCGGCCCTTGATTTCCTGATGACGTATGGAGACCTGATCTTTCCAGGGGCATCCGTTGTATTCTGCGGGTTGGATCGGAGACAATTTGGTGCTCGCTCCCTGCCACCGAACATGTACGGGGTACTGATCAAGAGAGAGTTTGCACCGACGCTCGAACTCGCGCTTCGTCTCCATCCCGCAACGGAAGGCGTGGTGGTCGTTTCCGGAACGTCAGAGTTCGACAAAGAACTTCTTGCGCAGGCGCAAGCCGATTTCCGTCCGTACGAGAACAGGGTCTCGTTTACTTACCTTTCAGAGCTCCCTTTGGAACAAATTCTTGCGCAACTTTCGCAGTTGCGTTCCCGAGACGTCGTCCTCTTCATCACGATGTTTCAAGATGGCAGCGGTCAACCATTCGTTCCGCACGACGTTGTTGGACGTGTTTCCGCCGCGGCAAGCGTGCCCGTCTATGGCTCTCTCGATCAGTACATTGGCCGCGGAATCGTCGGGGGAAGTCTTTATAGCACCACCAAGCATGGCGCCGACACGGCCCAGATGGTTCTGCGGCTCCTGACCGGCGCGGCGACGCCGGCGCGGTTGGCTGAGGTCTCCAGCAACAAAGTAATCTTCGACTGGCGGCAGATGCAGCGTTGGGGCATCAGTGCGGGTAGTCTCCCCCCGGGAAGCGAAATCCAATTCCGCGAGCTACCTGCATGGCAAAGATATTCCTGGCAAATCGTATTCGTTGGTGCGGTTGTTCTGATACAAGCCGGACTGATCGCGATCCTGCTGCATGAGCATCGGCGACGCCGCACCGCCGAAGTGCAGGCGCGGCAGCGCATGGCGGCACTTGCCCATATCAATCGTTTTTCGACGGCCGGTGAGCTGACCGCGTCAATTGCTCACGAGATCAATCAGCCCCTTGGGTCCATTCTCACGAACGCCGAAACCGCACAGTCAATTCTGGTGTCTCCGCATCCCGACATCGAGGAACTCAAAGATATTATCGATGATATTCTGCGAGACGACCGGCGCGCCAGCGAAGTCATTCGGAGGATTCGCAGTCTGCTGAAACGGGCACCTTTCGAACCGAAGGATGTCGACCTCAATGAGCTCGTGCGGGAAACCATCGCGTTTCTTTCGGCATTGGCCGCTGGACGGGAAGTCAAATTGAGTAGTTTGCTCTCGCCCGTTGCACTCCCCATTGTGGGCGATAGCATCCAGCTCCAGCAGGTTATTCTGAACCTTGTCGTCAATGCGATCGACGCGATGGCGGGCACGCCTGATGACGACCGCGTCATCAGCATCCGGACTTCGCGGGTCGAGAATTTTGCCGAGCTGACGCTATCGGACCATGGCCCGGGCATTCCCGAAGGCAAACTGAAAGAGGTCTTCGAGCCGTTTGTCACGAGTAAGTCGAAAGGGATGGGCGTGGGGCTATCCATTGCGCGAACGATTGTGGAAGCTCACAACGGCCAGATATCCGCTGGTAACGACCCCGGAGGTGGGGCGGTGTTCCGGATCAAACTGCCGGTAGCGGGCCACGCTGGCGCCTAGCGGGCACTGCGGCGTGAGCTTCGGGAATAGACCGTGCACATCTGTGCCGCCGGGAAGTGGAGCTGCGAACTGCTCGGCCCGCTTCGCGCAGCTCTTGCTACGCCAGGATGCACAACAATCTGGCCGAGCGCCCTAGCAGACCTGCCCCAATGCCGGAATCTGCTCTTTCTCCTGCTTGATCGCGAAATTCATCTTTGCGAAATTTTTCTTGGCGAAATTTATCTTGCGACAGGCGCGACCAATTCTCCGCTTCAGCCATCCACAGGATTCGGTTTGCGGGCTCGAGTTCGGCGAGTTGTCTGCAAAGCTCGGCGCGTGAATTAAACTCCAATTGACCTGTCATTGGTGCCCCCTGCCTGAGGGTTGAATTATTCTCACCTACTTACAACAAGCGCCCTGCCCCGGACTATTGCCCTAATGGTCAATGTCCCAACGGGCAGGTGACGTTGACTGAGCTGCAGCATCGAAGTGATCGCCGTTTCAATACCCTTGATCTGAGTCAAGATCAGGCACTCCGAAACGCAACGAAATGCATCGCTACCGTGTTTTATGTACAACGGAGAAGACCATGAAACAGAGTGCAAAAAGGCTTACTCTCGCCGCGTCCGCCTTTGCGTTTGCAGCGCTGTTTTCATTCAGCTGGTCAGAGCAGAGCGGCATCTCGCTATCGATCGAAAGCGCTCAAGCCCGGGTCGGTCGCCCACTTACCCCCGTCAGCGTGGCGGGCGTCGCCAGGCGGCAAAACAGGCGCGCCGCAATCGGCACC
>WNFT01004463.1_pt1 | contig 12204 bp, 8 predicted proteins | sample 5400191 | NCBI WGS metagenome assembly WNFT01 (sample SAMN13153359, study PRJNA577476) | soil metagenome | isolation source: 80 cm saprolite under Madrone tree | place: USA:California | collected 2016-06-14
GGCGCGTCTCGCGGTTCCGCCGGCCGGCGCACAAAGGCAATGCGTTTCCCGTCGAGCGACCATACCGGATCACCATCGCGATCCACCGAAGGAGCGACGTAACGGATGGTCTTGGATGAGACATCGTTAACGGCGATGAGGGCGTGATCGCCGCGCCCGGCGACGAACGCTAGCTTTTCTCCATCCGGCGACCACTGCGGATCCGAACAGTTGCCTCGCACCACAATCTGTTTGGGCTTCTCACTGCCATCGAGCGGGGCGATCCAGATTTGGCCGTCCTTGTCGTAGGCTACCCAGCCTTTGGCGGAAACTTGTGCCTCGCGGCCGCCTTCATCGATTTTTCTTGGCGCGCCGCCTTTCCAATCCACGGTCCACAAAGCCATTTGCGCCCCGGCGGGATCGCTGGTCGGATTTCCGTATTGCCCGGCGGGATTTTTCTGCTCACCGCGCACGTAGACGATCGTGTTGGCATCCGGCGAAAAACTTACGGAGGAAAGTTCGCCGCCATCGTCCTCGGCGTAAGAGGTCAGTTTGCGCGCCTTGAAATCCGGACCCTCCGCGACCCAGACGTTTCGTTTTCCCTGTTCATCGAGCGTCCAGGCCACGCGGTTTCCCGTTTTTGCCGCCGTCAAATTGGCGGGGAAGGGCGCGCTCATTACTTGCTCAAGCGTAAACGGTTTCTGTGCGTTCGCCGGCGAGATGAAAATCAGCAATCCTACCGCGCACAGCAGAGCATGACGCTTCATCGATCGTTTCCTCCACGATTCAAGTGAACCATTTCTCTTGCGAGTTCAGAATTCAATCCGCCGGCTGCCGCACGCCCGGCTTTTCAACGGAAACAATTGGTCCATCCAATGGCCCGGAGATTTTCAGGACGTGGCCATTTCCAAATTCAGCCGGCTTGCGGTCCTTGCCGCTCCGCGTACTCGCCGTCTCGATTGCCAACTCCGCGTTCCGCCCAAAGCTCAAGGATCCATTGACCAGCGTGAGTTCCTTCCCGCCGTCCAGCTTCAAGTCGTCCAGAAAAATGCTTTGGCCCTTCACGCGGAACGATCCGGTTCCCGCGGCCCAGCGCGAAATTCCGGTGTGCGCCGCGCCGTCCGCGACGCTGGCGTTGACGTCCCACCCGCGGAGTTCGACTTTGTTAAGATGAAAATCGCCGCGCCCTTCCAGCTTGCTCAGCAATTCCTCACGGCCGACCCCTTCGGTCTTCAAGTGCAAAGTTCCCGCCGCGGTGCCGGTCAGACGCTCGGCGATTCGTCCCGTTCCGGGTAGCTGGGACAGATTGACGCGTTCGAGCTCCGCTGAGATGTCGTAGGCCGGCCGGGGCAGAAACCTTGCGTCAATCTTTGCGCGGACTTTTCCGCCAGCCCATTCGGCATTCGCGTCCTGCACTTCCAACTGCAGATTGCGCAGCGAACCCTTCGCGTGGACCTGCTCCAGCTTCAGTTTTTCGATGGTCAATTGCCCTACGTCGATCTCGCCCTCGGCATTCACACGCCGCACCAACTCACTCGCGGGAGGGCTCGACGCCGAACCACCGAGCAAGGACGGCAGAAGCCGCTGCAGCCAGCCGGGCCGCGCCCGGGGCCCCACCCAGCGATCCAATTCCGCCGCATCCAACTGGTCTGCGGACAAATGAAAAATCCATCTCGGCGCATTTTCACCGTCCGTGGCCGTCGCTTGCTCAATGTTTCCAGTCCACATCCCCCCGAACGCCTCCACCCTCATCACACGCGCGATCCGGCGGCCGCCGGCAAAATCCAAAGCGCTCTCGGCTATTTTCAGAGGCTGGTTAAGACCCGCAACGGTCAGGTTTGCCTTGATGAAACCAATGCTTCCATTCCAGGTTCCGCTGAGCGGTTTTTTCCATTCCCACTTCGTCAGCGCCGTCGCCTGTCCGTTCAATTCCCAGCCGTGATTCAACGGATGTCCAAAAGCCGCGGACAATTTCAGAAAATCTTCGACTTTGAGGAAATTCCCTTCGATGTTGATACTACCGGCCTGGGTGTTCAGATCCTGCACGAGCGTCAAATCGGCGGCGTTATTCATTGCCAGCGCGACACGACGCCGCTTCGGCGCCACCACATCACGGATGTCGCCCCCGAGCGCAATGCGCACGGGACCGAACACCAACGAAGAACGCTCGCGCCCGCCGGTGACCGTACCAATTCGAATGGGCTCGGCGAAACCCGGAACCGTGACGACACCTCCGCTGCTCGCGATGGCGGCCGATTCCACGGCCAGCGGCCAGCCGCGCAGAATCATTCCGCCGGTAAAATACTGATCCGCCGTCACACCCTCGGCCACATCCGGATGAAAAGCGCGGTACCACGCGAGCAGGTCGGCGGCTTGAACTCCCATCGAATCAAGCCGTAGTTCCGTCGAACTCGAGTTTCCGCCGACTCGATCGAATCTCCCGCGCAAATTCGATTTCGGCCCTTCCAAAAGAATTTGCTCGGCGACTAAGTTGCCCGTTCCCGCATTCCAGCGGCCCTTCACGTTGGCGTTTAGGCGCGGATTGTCCGAACGTTCCGTCAAATCCCACCGATGGATCTGCGTCGCACGCCCCTGCACCGAGAATGTCCAATCCCCGGACTGATCCTCCCTGGCGATGCCGCTTTTCGCCGCGGCGTCCAACGCGAACGAGCCGCGCGCGCCGTAATCCTGGCCGCGGAAAAGCCGGAAGAGGTCGGCGAGCGAGGCGTCGCTCCAATGCAATTCAATCTCGGCGGGCTGCAGCCGCGTTGACGTGCCCGCCAGGTCTCCGCGCACGCGGATCGTGCCAGCCGATTGCAAGGAAACGCCGCTTCGCCAGGGCTCGGCCTCCAGTTGCAAACGCCAACGTCCGGGAGACACCTGCTCCACGCTTCCCGATACATTCGTGAAGGCAAACGGCTGCTTGTCTTCTTTTATTTTGAAATTCACGCGGCCATCATCAAATTCAATTTTCTGCAGGCGATTCACCGGGGCCACGGGGGAAGGCGGCCCGTAGACGCGCGCGGTCGAGCCGGGAATTGTTTTTGCCGGAGGCAGCCATCTCTCCAGGTTCCAGCGCCCCTCCGCATTGCGCACCAGGATCAGGCTGGGCTTGCTGAGCGACATCGTGCCAAATTCAAAGTGCCCGCGCAGAAACCCCATCCAGCGCAGACCGGCGCTCAGGCGTTCTGCACGCAGAAAATATTCGTAGCCAAAACCGGGATCTTCGCCGACTGTCACATTGTTGGCATCGAGCCGCGGGCTGGGCAGGATCTGTACATCGAAATTTCCCACCTCCACGGGACGGCCAAACGCTCGCTCCAGCTGCGTAACGAGATAACTGTGCATTCGATGCGTGCGAACGAGCAGCGAAACGCCGGCTTGCAGCGCGATCACCAACACTACAATCGCCAGCGCCGGTTTCCACCACTTTCGCAGCGTTTTCATTTCGCTCGGAAGTTTCGCAGACTCATGCGAAAAAGGGTAGGGGCGAGCCTCGGCTAAGCCCTGAATCTGGCCTGCGAGACCGGAGCACCAGGGCCCGTTTCGTCAGGCCGCTGAAAACAGCCACGCGTCTATTTCGCGAAGCGCCGAACGCTGAAGGAAATCGGCAGCCCTACCACGGCCATGTGCACGAGCAGCCCTAGAATCAGATCATGAAGTTTGTAAGGGCCCCTGGCGTGAAGCGCGGAGAGCGGCAAAACGACAAGATTCATTACCTCTTGCACCGCGGCGCCAAAGAACAAGCCGCACACCAGTGGATGCTCCATCATAAAACGGAGCCTGCGGCTTGCCGCGTAGTAAACAGCCGCTGCTGAGCATGCGATAAAGAAGTGCAGGAGGACACCCAGAACATAGGTGCCGACGCCTCCCTGGAAAGCCTGCCGCCCCAGCAGGCCCCCGGCAATCACGAGCGGGATGTCCCATCCAAACAGGATGCAAGCTTGTAGAAGGTCCAAAGTTCCGGCAATCCCGCCGCCCACTGCGATTGCCAATAGGGCGCTCCTTTTCCCCAAGGGCCCAGGTGCAGAATCTCCCATCATCCGAAGTCCTTTCTTCAACTTTGATTTGTTTGTGATTCTTTTACCTCTGATTTGCCTGCAATCCGCGATGCCACGATATCCAGGTGAGACGCGAGAAGTCCTGAGTTGAGGTCTGAAACACCCTGAATAGTTCTGAAATGACGTTGTATCGGCGGTGGCGCGGCGGGGGTAGCATGGCCGGAGTTGCGCCGCTCGGCGCAAGACTGGCTAGAACGCGGTCAGCGCTTCTCCGCGGTGTTGGTATAATTGGCGAGAGCCGCCTTTTCTATCTAAAAACGTCTATTTAAGAACAGAGGGTAGCAACCAATCCTGTATGGAACGACCTACCACGACAATGCTTCGCATCGGCGCCTGGTGCGTCAACCCAGCGTCCGGCCAGATTTCACGAGATGGAGAGACCTCTCGGATAGAGGCGCGGACGATGCGACTGCTGCTGTGCCTCGCCGAGCACGCCGGCGAGGTCGTCAGCATCGATGACTTGCTCAACCAGGTCTGGCCTGACGTTACCGTGGCTCCGGATTCCGTTTACCAGGCTGTGACATCGCTCCGCCGTCTGCTGGGCGACGACCCCAGGCAGCCCACGTACATCGCGACAGTGCCGCGACTGGGGTATCGGATGGTGGCGACGGTCAGTCCCTGGGCGGATCCGTCCGTCGCCCAAACGGGCGCACAGACAAACGTACAGACGGGCTCTTCGCGGCCTTTGGACAGCGAACATCCGACGCCGGCGACCACCGATGCACCCGAGGTGCCGAAAAAGTCCGGCCTGCGCCTCAGAGCCGGCTTCACGCTCGCCGCCGGCGGGGCGCTTTGCCTTGCGCTCGTCGTTGCTTTCCTTTTCCACAGCAAGGCCGCGAACAACAATCCCTCAGCCTCACCCGCCATTGCTCCGGAGCCACAGAAATCCATCGCCGTGGCGCCGTTTCTCGACCTGACCGAAAAGATGAACGAGGAGCCCTTCGCCGACGGCATGACCGAGGAACTGATTGACAAACTTAGCAAAATCCCGGGCCTTCGCGTACCGCCTCCCACATCCTCGTTCTATTTCAAGGACAAACTATGGCCGCGTTTGCATGGGACTCCGCAAATAACCATCGCCGATATCGCCAAGGCGCTGGGTGTCGCTCATGTACTCGATGGGAGCGTGCGAAAGTCAGAGGTCAGGGTGCGGGTCGCTGTGCGATTGATTCGTGCGGACGACGGGTACGTTGTCTGGTCTGAGACCTACGATCGGCCATTCGACGACATCTTGATGGTCCAGGACGACATCGCCGGCGAAGTAACGAAAGCGCTGAGGGAATCCATCGAGGCCAAACCGGACCGCTTGCCTTAGTGCACGGTGCGGAGCATGCGGCTCCATCGCGTGCGCGACGGCAGATGAGCCAGGGTCTGAAAAATGCCCGTCAAGCGCGACCAGAAGGTAGTTTCTCCGCTGTAATCGCCGCTGGTCGCGTCCACCGACCAGTAGACCAAAAAGGGGCGCCCCATGATGGCGTCGCGGTCCACGAATCCCCAATAGCGGCTGTCCTGGCTGTGGTCGCGATTGTCGCCCATGGCGAAGTATTTTCCGGGAGGAACGACGATCTCGTCGCCCTGCACGTATTTCCGGATTTCCGGCCGCCATTCGGGGATGACATTTGGCGAGATCACCTGGCCCCGGGCGGGGGGAAAAGAAAAGTTGAATGGATCCACGGAAGCCAACGGGTCGTGCACGGCATAGGGCTCATTCAAGCGCTTCCCGTTGACATGGACCTCCCCGTCGACAACTTTCAGGCGGTCGCCCGGCACCCCAATGACCCGCTTTACGAAATGCTGATGGTCCGCGAACGGATACTTGAAAACGATAATGTCACCGCGCTGCAATTGCCGGTAAGGGAGCAGCTTTTCATACCAGGCGCCGGTGCCGCCGAACACAAATTTGTTGACCAGGAGGTGATCGCCGATCAGCAGCGTGCCTTCCATGGAGGCCGACGGAATCTTGAAGGCTTGCACGATGAAGCTGGTTCCGAAGAGCGCCAGGATGACCGTCACGAGGAGGGACTCCAGGTATTCGGAAAACGTGGCCTGACCTTCGCGATGCTCCTGCTTCTTTTCCGCCGCCTGTTCCACGACTAACGTTTCTTCCGGCATTCCGCGTCAGCCTCTCGTTTCCGCGTGTTCCAGCATCTCCAGCGCGCTACTGGCGGCGCGTTGCTCCGCTTCCTTTTTTGTGGCGCCTTCTCCCGCCGCCATGCGCTCCCCGTCCACCCACACCTCGATGAGGAAGAGCTTCTGGTGGTCCGGCCCGCTCTCCCCGGTCAGGCGATATTCCGCGGGCGGACGCCCGCGTCCCTGCAGAAATTCCTGCAACGCCGATTTGCGATCCGAGTCCGCGATGCGATCGCCGCGTTCTTCCAGGGCCTGCTCAAACAAAACCCGGCGCAATACTTCCCGCGAGGGGCCCAACCCAGCGTCGAGATAAATTCCCGCTACGACCGCTTCGAATGCATCCGCCAAGAGCGTCTGCTTTTCGCGCCCGCCAGTTTTTTCTTCGCCGCGTCCCAGTCGGAGATGTTCGCCGAGTCCCAGCCTCCTGGCGGCCGCCTCCAGCGAGCCCGCGTTCACGATCCGCGCCCGGCCCTTCGAAAGCTGCCCCTCGCTCCATTCCGGAAAATTTGCCAGCAGGTATTCGGTCGCCAGCAGCCCCAGCACGGCGTCGCCAAGAAACTCCAGCCGCTCATTATCCATCGGGAGCGTGCCGTGGCTCACCTCTTCCGCGCCGGAGGATTTCAGCTCGGGCACCGCGGAGCTATGCGTCAGCGCCCGCTCGAGAAGCGCCCGGCTCGAAAACTGGTAACCCAGCCGTTCCTCGAGCGCCGCGTCGCGATTCCGGATGTGCTCTTGCATAAGTCCGGCGTACCGGAAGCCGGCGCCTACTTTGGCGTGCTCAATTGCGTGGAGCCAAGCTTTTTCGCTTCTTCCGCGCCACTCTTGCACGTCGCCTGCATCGTGCCCGGCATCGACACGCAATGATTGAAAGCCGCTACGGCATCATCGAAGTGTGACGCACTCTTATTCGCCAATCCCAACAAATAGTAATTTACCGGGTCCGGAGTCGGATCAATCTTTACCGCCTGCTCGAGTTCCGGGATGGCTTCCGCGTACTTTCCGCGCCGCATGAAAACCAATCCGAGACCGCTGTGCGCCATCGCCAGTGATTGGTTCTTGGCATTTTCAAATTGCTGGTCGGTCATTTCTGCGGGCTTGGGCAGTGTGGGCGCAATTTCAATCGCCTGTTTGGAATACTTCTCGGCTTTGCTCAAGACCTGCGGCGCGTCCGGCGGGTTGCCGTGCAGCGAGCGGGGAAGCGTCTGGCCAAGAACGGCGAGCGTGGTTACGTCGTTCGGCGCCAGCTCGAGTTCCTTTTCTCCGTATTCCAGCATCTTTGGAACCTGTCCGATCTGCAGGTACCCGAATGTCAGCGCCGTATAGACAGGAGATTTGTAACGGCTCTGCGGATACTTTTGGAGAAATGCTTCTCCCAGCTCAATCTTCTTGTTTGCGTCCGTAATCGAAACATCGTGGAATGCCTTATAGGCGGCGTCTTCGCCAGCGCTGACAGGCGCGGGGGCGTCGAGCGTCAGAGGCGTGACATCCGGTGTTTTCGGCTTATCGCTCGCCTGGGGAGCCGGCTGGCTCTGGCTTCCCTGCCCGCTCGGTGAACCTTGCGCGCGCGCGATTCCGCTAACGCAGAAAATCAATGCCGCAACCGTCGTCCTATTCCAGTAGCTGTTCATCCCTGTTCTCCTCTTTCCGTCTTAACTGACACGAACTCTGGACGGGATCCCCCGCACTTTCACGGAAAACGTTTCTCAAAGCTAAAATCGATCTTACCTCAGGGCCGTGCTGCCGGCTTATCCCCTCCGGAAGACGCGAGCCCTTTTTGTGCCGCCAGCCTGGCTTGATCCGGCCCGCCGTCCACGGCCAGCGCGGACTGATACTCCACCCTGGCTACGTCCGGATTACCCTCGTCGTCGAAAATTCGCGCCAAGTAAATATGCGACCACGCCAGCACCATGGGGTCCGCCGTTGCCGCATGCTCGCCCGCCGTCAGCCGCCCAAACACCTGCTTGGCCCTCGCGGCGTCATGGTCCAGCAGTGCCACCAATCCGATCCCATACCAAGCACGCGTCTGATCCGGATACCTCGTCAATACTTTCTGAAAGGAAGCCTCTGCCGCGCGCGGATTCTTCTCCGCGATGCGGCGCTCCCCTTCCGTCAGGGCGGCGATTACCTCGGCGTCATTCGGCACGGTTGTGGGAGGGGCTTTCTTTTTCCGCGCTACCTCTTCGGTTGAGGGATCATCTCCCGTCTTTGCCGGCTCGGCCGCCGCGAAATTCACGGCGGCGATGCGCTTCGATTCTGCGCCGACATCGATCGCTCGCACCAACTCCGGGAAAAAAAGCTTCATGGAAGGCTCGGAACTCTCGTATTTCGGGAGCGCGCCGAAAAGGGCTCTCGCCAGCACGTAACCATCTTCGTCATAGCGGCTCAACGCCGCTTCTTTTTCACCCGGCGATACCTTCTTCAGTTTCAGCTCCACGGCACGCACCAGGCATTCCGCAAAGTACGACGCGTAATCATCCCTCAGTTCCGGCGCGAGACGCGGGGCGAGGGCCGCTTTCTCAAAGAGCGGCCGCTTGACAGCAACTACGTGCGAATACATGAGCGGCAGCCGGTCCAGCAGGAAGTGCAAAAAGGCGTGGCGCAAAACATCCGTGGGAATCTCTTCTCCGCCGCTCAGCACCAGCGCGTAATGATCCCCGAAGTTCCGCACGTTGGTGATTCGGCCCACGAGCGGCTCGACCACGATCGTGAAGGTCTCCGGATGTGAGGCATCCAAAATTTCCCGCAGGTAAGCCGTCGAAACGAACACGACTTGCGAGACCGCGTCGTGCAGCCGCACCACTTCGCGGTCGTAAATCGGCTGCACTTGCCTCCAGAGATGGCCTATCTTCTGTTCCTCGTAATAGTTCGATAGGATTTCGCTGAAGCCCTCGAGAGCCAGTACTTCCGGGGGAATTTCGTCCCGCCGAAGAACGCTTTGGAACTTGGGCGCGGGCCCGGTCACCAGGCCAAACCAGAGGTACCGGGACAGTGTGGCGCCTGCATCCTGCAACTCATGCTGCTTGTAGAACTCCCGCAAGGCGTCCACCGACGGGCCCTGCTGCTGGCGCAACCTCTCCCGCATCTGCGCCCGGAACGCGGTCCAATGGTCCGCGCTGACGTTGGATTCAAAGCCTGCCGCGACGAGCGCGCACATCGTCGCAAACATGGCTTCGCTGCCGTCCACGGTCACGGGGCTCGGCGGCACTGATCTCTGGCGGGGGCGCGCCGCGTGCGAAGGCGCCGCGGGGGGAGGTGCTTGCGTTTGCACCTGTGCCGGTGTTGGCGCTTGTCCTGCCGCAGGCAACACCATCGCCGCATACAAAGCAGAAAGAACTATTCTTTGACTAGTTTTCTTCATTCTTCTTGCCGCAGTTCTCACTCGGACCAAGGGTTCATTCTCTCTCGGCTTGCAGCGTTTCTCGGCACAGGTGGTATGTGTGCGAGACGCGCCTCTCCTCTCGCAACGCCGCGGCATGCAGTCAATTTACCGTCGGCTCTCGCATCCGTCAAGGAATCGCTCTCATTTCCCGCTTCGCCTTCCGGTGCAACACTTGCCCCTCGTCCTGGCATCTGATAACAGTGAAGATGCGCCCAAACCCCGCGTGGGATGGCTCCTCCGAATGCTTGCGTGCCCATGAAAAAAATCGCCCTTCATCTTTCATTGGCCATCGCCGCAGTGGCATTCCCATCGCACCTTGCTGCCCAGCTCGTTCACGAAGGTCCGCGGCCCCAAGCATCCGACTCTCAGGACGCGCAGAATTCTTCCGCACGTCACGGCAAGAAACGCCTCTCTCAGGAAATCCAGCTCACCGGCAATGACAACTGGCTGGACTGTGGCATCGACGTGCAGGCCGGCGAGCACGTGCTCCTTACCGCCACGGGCAAGCTCCGTTATGCTGACGCGAAGGAGGACAATGGACCAGAGGGCCTCGGCCGCGGATTCAAGGATCTCCTTCGAGTTCTCCCGCTCAACGACGCAGGTCGCGGCGCGCTCATCGGCCGCATCGGCGACCAGAACACGGCCCAGCCCTTCCTTATCGGGGCCCAACGAGACGTGCTCGCTCCCGTGTCCGGCCGCCTGTCAGTAGGCATTAATCAAACCACCAGCGACACCGGCGACGGCACCTACGCCGTCCGCATTGAAATCTATGCTCCCGAGGACAGCTCCACTCGCGTCAGCGTCAAGCAGGTCACTTCTCTTCCTGGCATTGATAACCAGCTCTTCTCGAAGATTCCGCGTCGCATCGGCGACAAAGACGGCAATTCCGGTGATATGGTCAATTTCCTCATTCTCGGCTCCGAAGCTGCCATGCAGCGCGTTTTTACAACCGCTAGCTGGGTGAAAGTCGACGCCGACGTTAAAGACACTGTGCTTCACGGCATCCTTGGCAGTCTTTCGAAAGAATCCTACCTGACCATGCCCATGAGCCAGCTCTACCTTTTTGGCCGCCCGCAGGATTACGGCTGGGCGCACGCCGAGCCTATCAGCGTCGTCCGGTCACGCAACCATCTGCGCCTCTGGAAAGCTCCCTTTGAGGTCAACGGCGAGGCGCTCTGGGTCGGCGCCGCCACGCACGACATTGGATTCGAACGCGACCAGCGCAATAACGGAGTCACGCACAAGATCGATCCCGACATCGACCTCGAACGCGACTACGTCGAGAAAACGCTCACGTCCACCGGCCTCGTCGGCGAGGTCTCTCACTTTCTCCCTGACAATCCCATGAAGGAAGCCAAGACGGCCACCGGCGGCACGTTTCATTCGAACGGCCAGGTGCTCGTCCTCAAGCTCGCCGACTCCGGCAAAGACACGAACATCAGTACAACTGCCAGCGATAAAAACTAGCGCCTCGGTTCTTGCGCTCTATTTTTCCGCTTCCAGTTCGAGCGCAATCACCCGATCCACTTCGTCTGGCTGCAAGTCAGGCACTTTCAGCACGAGTGCTCCCATGACAGCGCTGAACTCCACGCTGCTTCCATCGCGCAGCAGCCGCGCCGAGCGTACCGGCCGCGGCAGGTTTGGCAGCGCCAGCACGGGTGCATTCCAATCGAGCACGTGCACGTAGACCGTCGAGCCCCGTTGCGTCGTTACGCCCCACGGCCCCGCCGCCACCGGCCCGCCCCGCGTGCCATAAATCGATTCGCCATACTGCTTCGTCCACTTCCCTACTTCCTTCAAGCGCTGCACGAACTCCGGCTGGATTTCACCGTTCGGCATCGGCCCCACGTTCAACAGGAAATTCGCATTCATCCCCGCGGCTCGCACCAGATAACGGATCAGATCGCCCGTGCTCTTGTAATGGTCATCCGTGATCCGGAATCCCCACGAATCATTCATGGTCTCCGCGGTTTCCAGCGGCAGAGCGCTCACCGATTGTTCCGGGTTGAAGCCCGTGGTGTGCCCGCCCGGCAAATCCTTTTCGAACATCTGAAAATCCTCGCCGGGAAACGGATTCTTGTGGTGGTTACTGCCAACGAGCGCCTGCGGCTGCAGTTGATGAAGTAGCGCGTACGTCAGCGCGAGATGCCAGTCGGCGTCGGGCTTGTCCCACATTCCGTCAAACCACACGCCACCGATCTCCCCGTAGTTGGTCAGCAACTCGCGCAACTGTCCGTCCATGAAATTCAGGTACGCGTCCCAGTTGCCTGTTTCCGGCCGGCCCGTCTTGCGGCCCGTGCTCCCGCGCGGAAAATAGTCCGGCGAATGCCAATCAAGCTGCGAGTGGTAAAGAAACAGCTTGATGCCCTGCTTGTGGCATTCCGCCGCAAGCAGGCCGATCGCGTCTTTGCCGTAGGGAGTCCGCGCCACCACGTTCCAATCTGACAGGCGCGAATCAAACATCGCGAATCCATCATGATGCTTCGAAGTGATGGTGATGTATTTCATTCCCGCGGCCTTCGCCAGCGCCACCCACGCCGCCGGGTCAAACTTGATGGGATTGAAAAATCCGGGGAGTTTCGCGTAGTCCCCTCCGTTTACGGGACGCGTCTCCATCACCCATTCCCCGTCGCCCAGCTCGCTGTACACTCCCCA
>WNFT01004464.1_pt1 | contig 12203 bp, 10 predicted proteins | sample 5400191 | NCBI WGS metagenome assembly WNFT01 (sample SAMN13153359, study PRJNA577476) | soil metagenome | isolation source: 80 cm saprolite under Madrone tree | place: USA:California | collected 2016-06-14
GCGACTTGATCGGCATCCTGTACGGCATCCGATCGAGCATCCACTGGTCTTCGTTGAAGTCACCACCCAGGACCTGCCCGAAAATCGCAGCCGGGTTGATCCGCCAGATGTCGATTGGCGTCCACTGATAGCTGTCGAGGATTCGCTCCTTGAACCCCGGTGCGATCGAGTCCATAACATCGTGCCGGCGCCGCAGCAACTCATCGCGGATCGGACCGTCCCAGGCCATGGGGCCACCCAGATCGCGAAGCGGATAAGGAAGCACCTCTTCACCGCGAATCACACGACGGCCGTCGCGAGAGACCGAGTTGGGGTCACACGCGCCGTAGTTGAGGATCTCAATAACCTGCCCGAAGGATCCCCACGTGTCGTTGTTCAGCTGGCGACGAAATAGTCTTTGGCGCCCTGCCACGAATCAAACGCGCGGTAGACGAGGACGGACTCTTTGATCAGGGGGTCGAAGTCGATCGATCCCCAGGGGACATCGCCCTCGATGAGCCATGACGTGACCGTCGATCCCCGCGGGTCCATCTTCCAGTGCTTGATCCGGGAGGCAAGCCTGCCGTCGACGGGCCGCAGGACCTCCTCGCCCACCAACTCCATCGTCTTGAGCGCGCCGACGTTGGATACGACTCCTCGCCGCGCCTCGATCCGGGCTCCGGGGAAGACCGCGTTTTCGGCCATCACGACGGAGGTCGCGCGCCCTCCCTCAACTTCGATCTTGGCGACCGGACAGCTGGTGAGGACCGTGCCTCCGGCTTCGACGAAGCAGCTGGTCACCGCCTCGACGAGCGATTCGTTACCACCGATGGCCAGCCCGGTCGTGTAGAAGAAACTGAGCACGACGCCGAAAGCTCCCTGGCCTCGCGCGAGAGGCGCGCCGTGCTCGTGCAGGGCGAGTGGTGACACGACCGTCTGACGGACGCGGTCGGATTCAAATGTTCGCTCGATCAGCTCAGGACCCGTCATGGTGGAGAGCTCCTCGAGGTCGTAGCCGGTGACGTAGGCGCACAGATCGAGGACGCGCTCAAATTTGTCCGGGTCCGGGTGCGGGCTGAAGAAGGCCAGCTCGTTCATCTCGACCATCTTTTCCTCGACTCGCGTCTGCATCGCGAGCATGACCTCGGCGTCGTGCTGCGAGTGCAGCGCGAAATTTCGAGCCGTCAGATGGGGGTCGTGGCACAGGAGACAGTTCGTTCCATCCTGGTGCGTCGTGGCCAGCGCAACGCGACTCGCGCGGAAACGAAAACCGTGCTCTTCGAGCTCCAGGTCTTCGACCGCGGGTGAGTTGCCGCAAAAGTTGATCGCAGCGTGTGGGCTGTCGAGCGTGGCGGGCCAAGTCTCGTGCGTGGGGCAGAAGACGCCCAACTCCGGGCCTCCTTCAACGACCAGGACTTTGAGTCCTGCCTTCTGGAGATAGGCAGCGCACGGCAGCCCCTCCGGAGATCCCACCACCAACCACGATCACGTCGTACGTATCCATGGCTTTCCCCTTCCTATCGGGCTAGGCTAACCCTCCTGCGTGGCACTGACATAGATCACCGGGCCGGCGCCCAGGACCAGGACCGGGGACCAGGACCAGGTCTGAAACTGACGACACGCTGTACGCACCGAACGCCCGGGAAAGTGACGGTGACCACGTCAGCGCCACGATCGTCGGCGCCACCCCAAAGCGCCACTGATGGGATGCCAACGATGATCACTGCCACGATAAGGGCTAGTCAGGTTCAGGAATAAGGAGAGAACAGCGAACAGAGTGGCTTCGAGCTAGGTCCTTGGCGCCGCGGACGAACCTCTCACGATGAGCTTGAGGCCGAGCGTCTTGCGCTGCGGCGGGCCATGCAGCTCGCCCTCCACGCGGGCTGCGATCGTCTCGACGGCAAGGGTCGCCAACTCCGGCTGGGGCTGGCGGACCGTCGTTAGGTTGATCCGTGCAAGACCAGCCATGACGACGTCGTCGAACCCCACCACAGAAAGATCCTCCGGTACCCGCACGCCCAGCCGGTCCGCGCAGTCGAGCAACTCGATCGCTCCGTAGTCGTTGGAGGAGAAGACAGCAGTTATTCGGTTGCGCAAGATCCGGTCCAGTTGCCGGTCTCGCGCCTCTTGCTGCAGCTCGTCCGGCGGCCGATCCCAGTGGAAAACAGTCGCCGCGAGACTTGAGCGCTGCACCACGCGCCGGTACCCAGCCTCGCGCTGACGGTCGGCGGCGTCCTCCACGATCGGGTCGGCGAAATAAGCGATCCGCTTGTGGCCGAGGTCGATGAGGTGCTCCGTTGCCAGCTCCGCACCGGCCTCGTCGTCGCCGGACACCACATCACCCCAGTCGGCCGCGCATGTTAGGAAAACCGCCGGAACGTGGCCCTCGACCACACGTCGGACCTGAACGAGGTCCGTCGGGTGCGAAAGGAACACGATGCCGGCGGCTCTGTGCTCCATGAGGCTCTCGAGGCCGGAAACCTCGGCCTCCTGATCCCCCAGCGTGTTGCAGAACATCACCCGGTAGCCACGACCGGCTGCCGCTCTCTCGATATGCTTTGCCATCTCGGCGTAGAAGGGGTTGCCGAGGTCTCCGATGACGACCCCGAGCGTTGTCGTGCGCTGCTGGACGAGGTGGCGCGCGAGGAGATTTGGCCGGTAGCGGAGTTGCTCGATCGCCTCCCGGACCCGCAGACGCGTTTCCGGCGCGACGCCCTTAACGCCACGGATGACGTTGGACACGGTCGATTTCGAGACGCCGGCCTCTCGCGCGACGTCGACGATGGTGGCGTGCTTCGAGAGCGCCGTCACGCGCTCACGGCCGGCGACCGCGCAGTGTGGCGTGCGCGCGCCGGAAGCGCTGCGGCATCACCAAATCCCCTGGTCCGCAGTCACGAATGGATCTTCGTGCTCGATGGCGATGGTTTGCACGCGCCCTTGCGCAGCCACCTCGGCGACGGATCGCGTGCGCCGTCATCGCCCTGACCTCGACGAGCCTATGGTGCGCCAGAGCCTCCGTGACCAGGCCGACCGGCAACGGCGGGTATTGCCAATCGTCAGGGTTGACTCGGGCACGTCGGTGCTATTTTGCAACGTTCCACAGACCCCAGCAAGCCGCGAAGCGATGTTCTTCCCGCGCAACATCGTGGTGGTTGGTGCTGCTTTAGCTCTCTGCTAGGGAACGATCAGAGAACGGCGGCGCAGTGCAAGACGATCACCCAGCGAGTCGGTGCCCGTCGATGACTGAGGTTGCGTGCATTTGACCGGTGAGTTCGATCGCGGCGGGTTCCAGGCTCTGAAAATTCCTTGGCTTCGCGACGAAGAGTCCTTGGGCAAGAGCACATTCGCCACGCGCTCGTAAGCTCTCGGCCGAATGACTGCAGCGTCTTTGTCGAGAAAGACGGCGCCAGGCAATCGGCTCTTACCGCGACCAACCTTGCACTTACTTGACCAATGACCCTGGAGCTTGCCTCCCACCAGTCGTCGGGTTGCTGCTCAGACCATCCCGGGCGGGGCGTGTAGATCGGAGACTCGGCGTTCGCCTCTGTGACTAACTTTCCCTTCTCATCAACCGCCAGGCACCGCGCGCCAGTGGTTCCGAATCGAGTCCGAGGAGGCTGGTCACACGCGCTCGCAAGCACCTTTCATGGCGCCTCCGTCGCGTAGAGGAACGGTTTGCCAAGTTCCGGTATGACGACCTGAATCCCCGAGTCCCTCCCCCGCGCTGCGCTCACGACCCGATCCGGGTCACCGAGATTGGCGGCGAACATGTCGTAATGCATCGGTATCAGGGTCTGGAACCCGGCTCGTACTGCGAGGTCGACTGCCTCGTCGGCATCGAGGTTGCCGACGATATCTCGCGATTCACGTTCTGGCGAGCGCCCATTGATCGGCAGAAGGGCTAACCGAACGTCAAGATCGCGAAGGCTGGCAGCCAAGGTCAAATAGTCGATCGTATCGCCCGCGTGATAGAGAGAAATGCCCGGTGACTGGAGCACATACCCCACATACCGGATCAGCCCGTTGGAGATCGATTCGCCGAAGTTGTAAGCGTCCTGTGGTTTGAGCCCGTGGGACGCCGGCACGGCATGAATGACCAAGCTCTGAATCTTGACTGGGCGCCCTGGCTGTATGCCAATCACGCGACGCGGGTCGATACCGATGTGCGTGATCATGTCAACGATTGGTTGCGGAACGACCACCACTGCGCGGCTCGATGCCGCTGTGAGAGTCGACACAGCGTCCAGATCCAGATGGTCAAGGTGTTCGTGAGTGCAGGCGACCACATCAATCCAGTCGGCGTCACCTGGATTGAAAGCCGGGGGAGTCAGCCGGTCTGGATGATGTGACAGGAACGGGTCCACCACGACGGACACATCCTTGAAACGCAGCGCGAAACCGCTCTGCCCGAGCCACAGGAGTGCCACCTGGCCATACCCAACCGCCAGTCCGAACAGCGCCGAGATCGCATCTGGTGGCGTCACCTGTCGTGAGCTCAACTCACGGAGGGAGGCTATTCCCCACCCAGCGCTTTATAGACGATCTCGTAGGCGCGAATGGCGTCTTTTTTCGACTGCGCATCGCGTAGCGCCGTGTCATCGATCCGTGCGGCCACAGAGTCGATGAAACGCCATTGCAGGACGCTTCGCCGCACAGCGGCGATCGCGTCTTCGGTGTATGGGTACAGGTCGAAGCCGAGACGCTCGCCCTTTTCGCCATAGCCCGCGCGGCGCAGCTCGAGCGCCAGCTCCAGCGTCTCCATGAATGCGGTCGCGCCAACCATGTTGTCGTCGTCGAACGTGCCCCAACCGCTGTTCGCATGTTGATGACCAAGTAGTCCTTCCCCGGCCAGCATGGCCGCGTACTCCGCCAGGTTCTCGCCATTCATCAAAAGGTGTTGCCAGTCCATGTTCACCATCACATTGTCGAGGCCCTGAGCGCGCAGCTTGTGGATGACGTGCAGGGTCATGCCGATGTTGCGCATCAAGATCTTCATGGCCGGTTCGGAGTTCTTGTGCTCGAGGAACAGCTTTATTCCATGGTCCTTGCACCTTTGCGCGGCGACCCCGATGCCCTCGACTAACCAGGCCCAGCTCTCACGGTAGGGCGTCTGGAACGGGTAGTTGTAACCCTCGATGCCGGGCCAGATGATGAAGTTCGCGCGCAGGCGCCCTGCCATGTCCACCGCGGCCAGCGTGCGACGCACGGCCTCTTGGCGCACAGAGGGGGTGGGCGAGCTCAGACCTCCCCGGCCGAACTGTGGGTCGAGGTGGAGCCCGGTTGCGACGCAATAGATCCCGTGCCCGCCGAGGGCGGCCTTGATCGCCTCGGCGTTGTCCTCATTGATCTCGTATGGATAGTGGAACTCGTAGTCGTCTATCAAGTCGCCCAACCCCGCGACGGCCCGCTTGACCTTGTCGACAATAGGCTCCGAGGTCCACTGCGGCTGGTAGCCGACTGGAACGAACCGGGTGATCATCGGCCCCAGCGCCCAGATGCCAAGACTTGTCTTGAGCGTCATTCGCGATAGTCCCCCTCGATTCTTGTGAACTCGATCAGGTTTCCGACCGGGTCTCGGCAGAAAAAGCGCGGCCGGTTGGGAATCGGCGTGTCGTCGAACGGCTCCAGGCCCGCTTCTTGAAGGCGGCCTCGGGTCTCCTCGAGATCGTCGATGTCGAAGCAGAAGTGGCGGCGCGACTCCACGTCTGGCGCGCCCGGAAAGAAGTGCAGCTCGAGGCCTTCACCGGCGGAGAACCACAAAAGTCCCATGCCGGCAAGCGTGGATGGGGCGGGTTGCTCACGAAGCCCGAGGACCTCGCCGTAGAAGCGGCGCACTGACCCGTCCCTGCCTTCGGGGTATGACGACGAGACATGCTGCAGGCTGCGCAGCCTCACGAGACTGCGCTCATGATGACTGCCTTGCCGTGGGCGGCTCAACGCCGAGGAAGCGTCGCTGCGCGTCGATATCGCCAATCAGCTTCTGCGCGGTGGTCTCGGCGGCGATGCGCCCGGCGACCATGATCAGCTGGCGGTCGGCCAAAGCGGTCGCAACGCCGAGGTTCTGCTCAACCACGAGCAGGCCCACGCCCTCGCCGGCCAGCTTGCGAATGGTGTCGATCACCATCTCGACGATGTTGGGCGCCAGGCCTTCCGACGGCTCGTCCATGATCAGCAGCTTCGGGTTGGTCAGCAGGGCCCGTCCGATTGCCAGCATCTGCTGCTCGCCACCGGAGAGCTGACCGGCTCCTGTGCTCTTGCGCTCCGCGAGCCTAGGAAACGTCTCGTAGACGCGTTCGGGTGTCCAGCTGCCGTTTCCTTTCCTGGGAATGATCCGCAGATGCTCATCGGTCGACAAGGAAGGAAAGAGACGGCGACCCTGCGGGACGAAGCCTAGGCCGAGCCGCGCAATTCGGTAGGCGGGCTTACCCACAAGCTCCTGTCCGCCGAACCGGATCGAGCCGGTCGTAGACGTGAGCATCCCCATAATCGCCTGGCAAAGCGTCGACTTGCCCATGCCGTTGCGCCCGATGATCGCAACCGGTCTCTCATCGACCGTGAAAGCTACATCTTGCACGACGTGGGCACGTCCGTAGAATGCGTTGAGGCCACTCACCTCGAGCAAGGCGCCCGTCACTGTTTGTACCGGCTGCCCGTGTAGAGATCGTGAACGAGCTGATTTTTGCGTATGTCGGCGGGGCGGCCTTCCGCAACTATGCGTCCCTCGTGCATCATCGTCACCCACTGAGCGACGCGCAGCGCGACATCCATATCGTGCTCGATCAAGATCAGGGTGATTGCCGGATGCAGAGCCAGCAGCTGCTCTGTCAATTTGTTCCGCTCGCCCGGCGACAGACCGGCTGCCGGTTCGTCGAGCATCATGAGTTTTGGCGCCGACGCTTGCGCCATGCCGACTTCGAGCTGTCGCCGCTCGCCATGCGACAGCTCGCGCACCAAGGTGTCGAGTCGGTCAGCGAGGCCGATCGCCTCGGCGGTCGCGCGCGCACGATCGCGAATCTGGCGTTCGAGCCGCGGCAGGCGAACCGGGAGCAGATGTCCACGCCTGACCCCGAGCACAGCAAGGTAGAGATTGTCCTCAACCGAAAGTCCCAATAGCAGTCTCGAGGTCTGGAAAGTTCGGGAAAGCCCAGAGCGCGCGCGGAGGCGCGCGGGCTCGTACGTCACGTTTCGGCCGAACAGCTCAATCGTGCCCTCCGTCGGCGGGAACTCGCCGGAAATCACGTTGAACAAAGTTGTCTTCCCGGCTCCGTTCGGCCCGAGAATGGCCCGTCGCTCCCCTGGCTTGACGGCAAGCGTGACGTCGGCCACGGCACGCAGGCCACCGAACCGCCTGCCGACCCCCCGCAGGTGGAGAATCGGCGCGGCGGACTCGGTGTTGCGCAGTGCCGCGTCTACACCGCTTTGCGTAATGGACTCATCATCCGAAGTTGACAGGGATTTCGTGTCCGACCCATGACGGCGGTGTCTTCTTGGTACAGGGTGGGTTGGTCCGGTCGAGGGATGGTGTGCTGGGGCTGAAGAAACCACCAAACGTCTGGTCCACCTGCGGGATCTGCAGGATGGTCTTGAGGCCGGGGACGTTGCTGCCAGACGGCGGCGGAGTGATCTGCGTCACCCAGTTATCGGCAATCGCCTGACGGTTTGAGTCGAGGCTGATCTTGCCATACGGGCCGTCGAGCGTGACCTTGGCGAGCGCTGCCTGGAGCGCCTTCTGGTTGCCTGAGATGTCGCCGTTGACCGATGTGAGCGCCTGGCCGAGCGCCGTCATTGCGCTCCAGTAGCCCAGCGTGAAGACGCTGGCCGCGTCCTTTTGCGTGTCTGGGTAGACGGATAGTTCCTGGACGTAGGCCTTGGTTTGAGCTGAGGTGTCATCGGCCGCGATCCCGCTGGCGGCAACGGCGCCCACCATCGGGGTTCCAATGGCCTTGAGCAGCTGCGGGTCAATCCAGAAAAGGTTGCCCATGATGTGCTGGCTCTTAAGGGTTCCGTTGGCCTGCTGGTACTGCTTGAGGAAAGTGACCAGACCCGCTCCGCCGACGCCCACGAACAACCCGTCGACATTCCTGGGGAGCTGGGCGACGAACGAGGAGTAGTCGGTCGTGCCAAGAGGGGGCCAGACGCGCTTGGTGACATTGCCACCGATCGCGCAAAACTCGGCGATGAAGCCTGCGAGCGACGTGTATGGAAAAGCGTAGTCGTCGCCGATCACCGCGGCCGTACGCCAGCCGAGTTTGTTGTAGGCATAGGATCCGAGCCCAGCTGACCATTGCGCCCCGTCGGGATTGAAGCGGAAGAAGTTCGGCGCCTGGACCTTCAAGGTCGCCTCCTGCGCGCCGGAGATGCCGTTGATGAATGTCTTATTCGGCTGGTTTGTCTTGGCGTAGTTGGCCACTGCGATTCCCTCGTCGCCGGAGAGGGGGCCAATCAGAATATCGGCACCAAGCTGTTCGACCAATCGCCGCGTCTCTTCGATCGCTTTGTTCGCGGTGGAGTCCGAGCAGCCAAAGCCGACGATCTGGATGTCCTTGCCTGCGATCTTGGCGCCGGTCATCCCGTCCTGGGGCTTGGATCCGCTGGCCTTGCCACCGTAGTGGGCGGCCAAAACGGCGAGGGCACCCCCTATGTCGTCGTTGTAGAACGAGCCAAAGTCTCCCTGGCAGTCGGACAGGATTCCGATCTTGATCACGTTCGACGTCGTGGTACCTGGCGAGTTACTGCTGCACGCGGTGACCGCCAACAGCCCGATGGCGGTGGTGGCGAGCAACCGTCGGAATTCGACATTACGTTGAGGTCTAAGCAAATTCCTCTCCTTTACAACACGAATAGGTCGGACACGCGATTCGACACCGATGCTGCCCACTATTGATATCTCCATCCACCTCCTTGACTACACCGCTGCGTGGTGGTCGGCGACGTCTTCACGATTTCCAGCCGCCGACACCGGGTAACTGTCCGTTGGCCCGCGCCCGGCCGGATTCCTTCTGGCCCACACGCTCTCCCAAATGCCGACCAGTCCGCCTGGAGAGGCCAGCACGATCACCAGGAAGATCACGCCGATTACAGTCTCGAATCGGGCAGGCCCGAGCCAGTCGCCGACGTTTGGCATCCACACGCGCGAGTAGTTGTCAATGGTCGAGAACACCACGGCGCCGATCCACGCACCCTCCAGCCGGTAGAGGCCGCCGATGACGGCGATCACGAGGATGTTGATGGTCTGCGCCACGTTGATACCACCCGGCGAGATCTGCGTCGTGTACCAGACGGAGAGGATGCCCGCGATTGAGGCGATGAACGCTCCCACCCCGAATGCAAGCGCGCGGTGCAGCGCCACGTTGAAGCCGAGCGCCTGCATGCGCGCTGGGTCGTCGCGGATGCCCTGGAGCGCGAGACCGAATGGCGTTCCCGCGAGATAGCGGATGCCCGCGTAGACGAGAGCCGAGGCGATCAGCGCCGTGTAGTAGAGCGGGAGTGGATTGATGACAGGGTTTCCGATCACCGCCGGCGGGGTCACGCTTCGGATGCCACCGTACCCGGACAGGGTGGTGACCTGGGCGAAGAAATAGAAAACGATCACCGAGATCGCGAGCGTGATCATCAGGAAGTAGATGCCGTAGCTTCGCGAGGCGATGGCTCCGCACAGAAGACCGAACAGGGTGGCGACCGCTATTCCAGCTGCGGTCGCGGCCAGGGGATCCCAACCGAGGTTTTTTCCGCCCGCCGCGTGGACCAGGTTCGCCATCGTGAAGCCGGCCACGGCGTAAATCCCGGTCTGTCCGAGCGAGATCATGCCGCCGTAGCTGGAGAGGAAGATGAGGCTCGCGGCAGCAATGCCCAGCCACAGCGCCTTGGTCAGTATCTGGCTGAGCGTGAAGCTGTCGAACACTGAGGGCGCACCGACAAGGAAGAGCACCAAGGCGCCCAGGGCCACCCATTGAGGGAGCCGAATGCCGCGGCGGGCAGGTGACGAGGTCACGATGCTCAAGCCGGACGTCCGAACAGGCCGAGCGGCCGGACGGCGAGCATGGCCACGACCAGGATGAAGGTCAGCAGGATGGAGTAATTCGTCAAGTCAGTCGTTCCGAAGCTGAGGTAGACGTTCGAGTACGAGCTGACCAACCCCAGAGCGAGTGAGCCGATCGCGGCGCCGCCCAGGCTGCCCATGCCGCCGATGATCACCACGATCAACGAGTCCAGCAAGAACGCGGAGTCATTTCCGGGCTGCACGGCGAGCATCGTTCCGCCGAGAACTCCAGCCAGCCCGGCAAGCAGGGCGCCGATGAAGAATGCACCGGCAAAGACGACCTGAATATTCACACCGAGGGCTGAGACCATCGTCCGGTCGTCCACGCCCGCCCGGATGATCATCCCGAACCTGGTTCGCTTGATCACGAGGAAGAGGAGGGCGCCGATTGCGACCGCCGCCCCGACCACGACCACGAGCCGGAAGTATCCGTAGTGAACGTCGAACAAGCTCACGCTTTCCGGCCACGCGCCGGGCGGCTGAATGGACTCTGCGATCCCGCCGAAGTGGGCGACCATTTGGTCCGCCAGGATCACCGAGATGGCGATGGTGATCAGCGCCTGGCGGAGATCCTGGCCCTGGTTCCAGCGCAGAAACACCTGCTGCATCAGCACGCCAGCGAGACCGATGACGATTGTCGCTACCACCAACGGCACGATCCAGGAGGCGACGGTTGCCGGTGTGCCGCTCAACAAGTTGCTGCTGACCCCGTACCAGTTGCCCTGAAGCGTGAACGCTATGTAGCCGGCGAGCAGGTAAAGCGATCCGTGGGCCATGTTGACGACTCGCATTAAGCCGAAGATCAGGGTGAATCCGGCTGCCACCACGAAGAAGAGGCAAGCGAGCGTGATCCCGTTGAGGGTCACGACCCAGAACAGCCTGCCGTCCTGACTCGCCTTGTACGCGATCCATGCCACGACGGCCAGACCCAGCAAGCCGAGGATGATGCGCGGAGCCATCCGTAGATCCAGCCGACTGGGCGTCAACGTGTCACGAGTGGTCGAGGGCCGAACGAGCGCGACCCATCCCCATCGCCAAGACAGGTGGCGACGTTGCTGAACCGTACCGGTCTATCAAAACCTGTCAGGCGACGTTACATCCGCCCGGCAAACCCGTCAAGACTGCCTCTGAAGTGAAAGAACCTGAAGGGTTGGTCCGCGGTCTATTATGTTGGCGCCGCGAGAACCGGCCACTGCGCTGTTGGGACTTGGCCCTGGGGAGAGGCGCGATGAACGGGAAGACAGTCGTCCTCGTCGGCACTCTGGACACCAAAGGCGCGGAGTATCAGTACCTGCGGGACCGGCTCGCTCTGGCCGATGTCAAGACGATCCTCGTCGACGTGGGGACATTAGAACAGCCTCTGGCCAAGCCCGACATCAGCCGTCATGACGTCGCCGCAGCATCTGGCCTGGACCTGGACGCTCTGACCGCCGCGCGCGATCGCGGCCGCGCCGTGTCAGCGATGGCCGATGCTGCCACCATCGTCGTGCGGAGGCTTTACGACGAGGGTCGGTGTGACGGTGTGCTCGCGGCCGGCGGATCGGGGAACACCGCCATCGCCACCAAGACGATGCGCGCTCTGCCCGTCGGGGTTCCCAAGCTGATGGTTTCGACCATGGCAGCCGGAGATACTCGCGACTACATAGGGGCGAGTGATATCGCCTTGATGGCGTCGGTCACCGACGTGGCCGGCATCAACTCGATATCGGGTCGCATCCTTGCCAACGCCGCGGCCGCAATGGCCGGCATGGTGAACGCGCCTCCAGTCGAGCTGGGCGACAAGCGCCCACTGGTCGCCGCCACCATGTTCGGGGTTACCACCCCCGCGGTGACGGCGGCCCGAGAGGAGCTCGAACGGCGTGGATACGAGGTGTTGACGTTTCACGCCACCGGCACAGGCGGCCGGGCCATGGAGGCGCTGGTCGAGTCGGGCTTCGTGACTGCGGTGCTCGACATCACCACCACCGAGCTGTGCGACGAGCTCGTGGGCGGCGTACTTTCGGCGGGTCCTCACCGCCTCGAGATGGCGGGCAAGATGGGCGTACCGCAGGTGGTATCGGTGGGAGCTCTCGATATGGTCAACTTCGGAGCGCGGGACACGGTGCCACCCAAGTTCGAGTCACGCAACCTCTACATCCACAATCCTTCGGTCACCCTGATGCGGACGACTCCCGACGAGTGCGCG
>WNFT01004467.1_pt1 | contig 12200 bp, 9 predicted proteins | sample 5400191 | NCBI WGS metagenome assembly WNFT01 (sample SAMN13153359, study PRJNA577476) | soil metagenome | isolation source: 80 cm saprolite under Madrone tree | place: USA:California | collected 2016-06-14
TCACGAGACCATCGCCGATGCGATCCTCCGCGAAAAGCGGATCAAGAAATGGCGCCGCGCGTGGAAACTTGAGGTGATTGAGCGCCACAATCCGCAATGGCATGATCTTTACGACCAGCTGGCGTAAGAGCGCTCGCCCTAGGTCCCCGCTTGCGCGGGGATGACGGGCGGGCGGAAGTTCGGTACGCTAATTTTTGCAACGAGGTACTAGCTTCCTCATCCGCACCCATCAAACGCGAGTAGCCTGCCACGTCGGCGGCGAAGATTGCGGTGAGGCGGCTGGTGATGGTCATTGTGGACCTAGCACTCGATTTTGCCACCGCGATTAACCCAAAGCTCCCGGTCTTCCTCACTCCTTCTTCATGGTTGAGCCAGTCGCGGCGGGGCGGTGATTTGACAACGATGAAGACACTGGCTTTGAGCGGGACTGCTTGATGACTTCCCCGATGACTGCCTTCCTTGGCCGATGCGCTTCCGAGTCCTATCTAGATGGTCGAGGGACCGCTTGCGAGCAGTCCCCGTACAAGAAAGCACCCAGGGCAGTGCTCCGGATTACAGGAGGCAGCCATGCTCATTTCCGACGTTTTAGGGACCAAGGGCCATAACGTTGTGAGGATACACCCCACGGACAGCGTCGAACTTGCGATCCGCAAGCTGGCGGAGCATCGCATTGGCGCCTTGGTAGTAGAGGATCGGTGGATGAAACCGGTCGGCATATTCTCGGAGCGGGACTTCATCAACGCTGTGGCCCGAGACGGCGCCGACGCACTGGGATTTCAGGTCCAACAACTGATGTCGACGCCCATGCGTACCTGTCGCTCCTCCGATCGCGTGGATGCCGTGCTTGGGACAATGACGATAGCGCGTATCCGTCACCTGCCGGTTATCGAGGACAACGAGCTGAAGGGCATCGTGAGTATCGGTGATCTGGTGAAGCACCGCCTCGACGAGAAGGAGCTGGAAGCGAGCGTTCTTCGTGATATCTCGCGCATGCGCGCCTGAGGCGGCACCTCTACGCTGTAACGCGTCAGCCACTTCTCGCGGATCTTGTAAAGCCGATGTGGGCGGAGAGTTCCTGGTGGAGCAGCGCTCAGCAAAATAACCGAGATCTGACCGGACGCTACTGATCCCGCTTACACATAACACCACGAAAGGCGTGACGATGGTGACTTGCCGCTGGAGGGAACCGGCTTCGAACCATCGGTCCCGCCGTAGAGGAAACGCCGTTTCCGACGCCCGATGTCTCTTTCCGCGCCAACGGTTCGGATCTGCGACATTCCCTGAGAGGGACCGAAGGTTCGAATCCACTTCCCTCCAGCGGCGCGTCAACAACGGAACCGTGCCCTGTTCCGGGTCACCGCTCATATTGATGAAAGGCAGCGCCGCAATCGACGGCTTGTCACCGACGCGCTGTTTGAGGCCATCGGCATCGGCCGCGAATATAAGGACGCCACCAACCACAGCACTTGGCGGAGACGCACAATCTCTACGAGCGTGAGATCGAGACCGTAAGAGAGCGCGAGATCACAATATTGGGAATAGTATTTCTTGAAGGTGGAACCTGCCCCATCGGCATCCCAATGATCGAGATCGGCATAAAAAGGGGCACAAGCGCCGGCGAGGGGGTTCATAGCGCCGAGTGATAGATGCATACCCACCGCATATCACAGCAAAGGGTCGTTGTCAATTTGATAAATGTGCTGTTGGCACGGCCGTTGGAGCCCTGGTACTGCCGAGAGATGTCCGGAGTGACCGAGGCGATCAAGCCGTACAACGGGAAGGAAGTCGCCATCCAGGGGTTCATCGTTCCGAGCCTGTTCAGAGTGCGCAATGCGCGCGTCGAAGAGGTCTGGGGCGCGAAGATCTTCAAGGTGGGTGAAGTTCCGGCCCCTGCCTTTAAAGCCGTAGGGGCCGCCGTGAAGCGAGTCTACGCGCGCCGGCGTCGCACAATCTGCGGGCGCCGTTCGATTGAGGCGTGGTAACCTGCCCGCATGGGCAAGCGCGCGCCCGAAAAGCAGAGGGGAGGGAGACGACGATGATCGCATACCTGCGTGCCGTCGCGATCGTCGGCGGGCTGCTGATCGCGCTGTGCTCGGCCGATGGGGCCTTGGCTCAAAAAGCCGGAGGCACACTCAAGATCTCGTTCTTCGACAACCCGGCCAGCATGTCGCTGCACGAGGAGGCGACGGGCGCTGCGCTGCGGCCGATGATGGGGGTGTTTAACAACCTAGTCATGTACGATCAGCACGTGGCGCAGAACAGCCCGGACTCGATCATCCCCGATCTGGCGACGAGCTGGTCGTGGAGCGAGGACGGCAAGGAGCTGACCTTTCCGCTGCGCCAGGGTGTCAAATGGCACGACGGCAAGCCGTTCACCGCCGCCGACGTCAAATGCACCTGGGATCTGATCCTGGGCGTCGGCAGCGAGAAGCTCCGCGTCAACCCGCGCCAGACCTGGTACTCGAACCTCGACCGGGTGGCGACAAATGGCGACTACGAGGTCACCTTTCACCTGAAGCGGCCGCAGCCGGCATTGCTTTCGCTGCTGGCGTCGGGATGGTCCCCGGTCTACCCCTGCCATGTCTCACCGCGCGAGATGCGCACCCGTCCGATCGGCACCGGCCCGTTCAAATTCGTCGAGTTCAAGCCGAACGAGGTGGTCAAGACGGCGAGAAATCCGGATTACTGGAGACTTGGCCGGCCCTATCTCGACGGCATCGAATGGCACATCATGCCGGATGGCAACTTGCGCAATTTGAGTTTCATCGCTGGCACGTTCGACATCTCTTCGCCTTACGGAACGTCGGTTCCATTGCTGGAGGACGTCAAGAGCCAGGCGCCGCAGGCGATCTGCGAGATGACGTCGACCAATGTCAGCCGCAACCTGATCCTCAACCCGGGAAAGCCGCCGTTCGACAAGCCGGAGCTGCGACGGTCAGTGGCGCTCAGCATCGACCGCCAGGCGTTCATCGACATTATCCAGCAAGGCAAGGGAGACGTCGGTGCAACGATGTTGCCGCCGCCCGAAGGGTTGTGGGGGATGCCTCCAGAGGTACTGGCGACATTGCCGGGCTATGATCCCGATGTCGCGAAGAACCGCGCCGAAGCGCGCAAGATCATGGAGAAGCTCGGTTACGGCCCGAGCAACCGGCTTGCCGTCACCGTGTCCTCGCGCAACATCCCCGGCTACCGCCAACCGGCGGTCATCCTGATCGATCACCTGAAGGAGATCTACATCGACGCTGTGCTCGAGCCGGTCGAGACCGCCAATTGGTTTCCCAAGATCTACCGCAAGGACTACACGATCGGCATCAACGGCACCGAGAGCGGCGTCGACGACCCCGATCAGCAATTCTACGAGAATTTCGTGTGCGGAGCGGTGCGCAACTACACCGGCTATTGCAATCCGGAGGTCGACAAGCTGATCGACCAGCAATCGGCCGAGGCCAACCGGGAAAAGCGCAAGCAGCTGGTGTGGCAGATCGAAAGGAAGCTCGCCGAGGAGCAGGCCCGGCCGATCATTTTCTACCCGCGCGGCGGGACCTGCACGCAGCCCTATGTCAAGGGGCTCGTGACCATGGTCAACAGCATCTACAACGGTTACCGGATGGAAGACGTCTGGCTCGACAAGTAATGCGTGGCGGCGCCAACAAGCGAGAGGAAAGAAAAGTGAATCCAGGTTTTCGCGCCGCGCTCGCGGCGGCAGCGCTTCTAGCGGCCGCCCCGGCCCAAGCGGAAAAATCGGGTGGTGTGCTGCGGATGCCGGCGATCACCAGTCCCGCGAGCATGTCGATCCACGAGGAGTCGACGATTGCCGCACTCGGTCCGATGATGGGCGTCTTCAACAATCTGGTCATGTTCGACCAGCATGTGCCGCAGAACAGTCTCGAGTCGACTGTGCCGGACCTCGCTTCGAGCTGGTCGTGGAGCGAGGATGGCAAGGAGCTGACCTTCAAACTGCGGCCGGGCATCAAGTGGCACGACGGCAAGCCGTTCACCGCCAAGGACGTCAAATGCACCTGGGACCTGATTGCCGGAACGGCACCCGAGAAGTTCCGCATCAATCCGCGCAAGGCTTGGTACCGCAACCTCGAAGAAGTGACCGTGAATGGCGATCTCGAGGTCACGTTTCGCCTGAAACGGCCGCAGACTTCGTTTATTGCGCTGATCGCCTCGGGCTGGTCGCCGGTCTACCCATGTCATATCTCGCCGCGCGACATGCGCACACACCCGATCGGTACCGGCCCGTTCAAATTCGTCGAGTTCAAGCCGAACGAGTCGATCAAGGTGACGCGCAACCCCGATTATTGGAAGCCGGGGCGGCCCTATCTCGACGCGATCGAGTACACGTTGATGTCCACCCCGGCCACCGCGATCCTTGCTTTCAGCGCAGGCAAATTCGACCGCTTCGCGCAGGGGATCATGCCGATCCCGCTGATGAAACAGCTCAAGGACCAAGTGCCGAATGCGGAGTGCACTGTGGTGCCGTGGAACATCCCGCGGCAACTGATCGTCAACCGCAGCAAGCCGCCGTTCGACAACGCAGAGCTGCGACGGGCGATGGTACTGACCCTCGATCGCCGGGCCTTCATCGACATTCTCGGCGATGGGCAAGGCGAGATCGGCGGCGCCATGCAGCCGCCGCCTGGGGGAAGCTGGGGCATGCCGCCGGAGGTTTTGCAGACCCTCCCGGGCTACGGCTCCGATGTCGCCAAGAACCGCGCCGAGGCGCGCGAAATCATGAAGAAGCTCGGCTACGGGCCGGACAAGCGTCTCGCGGTGACCGTGACGACGCGCAACGCCCCTTCCTATCGCGATGCTGCAGTGCTGCTGATAGACCAGGTGAAGGAGATCTACATCGACGGCACCCTCAACGCGATCGACACGACGCAATGGTATCCGACCGTGATGCGCAAGGATTATACAGTTGGCGTGACGGTTAGCGAGAACGGGCTCGACGATCCCGACCAGCAATTCTACGAGAATTTCTCGTGCGGCGCCGAGCGCAACTACACCGGCTATTGCAGCGCCGAAGTCGACCAGCTGATCGATCGGCAATCGAGCGAGCCCAATACGGCCAAACGCAAACAGATCGTCTGGGAAATCGAGCGCAAGCTCGCCGAGGACGCGGCCCGCCCGGCGATCTTCTATCCGATGTCGGCGGCGTGCTGGCAGCCCTACTTCAAGGGGCACACGATGATGGTCAACGGCAATTACAACGGTTGGCGCCTCGAGGACGCCTGGCTCGACAAATAAAATAGGCGCGCTTCGCAGCTGGCGCGCGACCACCGAGGGAAGGAAACAATAGATGAGACGGGAACTCTGCAGCTTCGCGGCTTCCGCCGGGTTGCTCATCGCACTCACTGCCGCACCCGATGCGCTTGCCCAGAAATCGGGCGGCGTCCTCAGGCAATACATTATCGACAGCCCGGCCAGCATGTCGATCCACGAGGAAACGACCGTGGTGGCCGAGCGCCCGATGATGGCGGTGATGAACAACCTCGTGCTGTTCGACCAGCACGTGAAACAGAACAGCCTATCGGTCATCATGCCCGAGCTCGCCACCGACTGGGCCTGGGACGAGGACGGCACGAAGCTGGTTTTCCACCTGCGCCAGGGAGTCAAATGGCACGACGGCAAGCCGTTCACCGCCGCCGACGTCAAATGCACCTGGGACCTGGTCCAGGGCAAGAGTGCCGAGCGGTTGCGCGTCAACCCGCGCAAGGGCTGGTACACCAACCTCGCCGAGGTCGTCCCCAACGGCGATCACGAGGTGACCTTTGTCCTGAAGCGGCCGCAGCCGGCGTTTCTAGCGCTGCTTGCGACGGGCATGTCGCCGGTCTACCCGTGCTACGTCTCGCCGGCGCAGATGCGTCAGCATCCGATTGGCACCGGCCCCTTCAAATTCGTCGAGTTCAGGCCCAACGAGTTCATCAAGGTAGTGAAGAACCCGGATTATTGGAAGCCGGGTGTGCCTCATCTCGACGCGATCGAGTACACGATCTTGCGCAACCGCTCGACCGCGATCCTCGCCTTTGTCGCCGGCAAGTATGAATTGACCTTCGCCGGTACACTCAACATCCCGCTGACCAAAGATCTACAGAAGCAGCGGCCCGATGCGATCTGCGAGCTGCCCCCCGGCAGCGTCAGCGCCAACATGATCATCAACCGCGAGAAGCCGCCCTTCAATACTCCCGAATTGCGCCGGGCCATGTCGCTGGCGCTCGACCGCCAGGCGTTTATCGACATCCTGATAGACGGGCAGGGCTTGCGTGCCGCGGCGATGCAGCCTCCGCCGGGCGGCCAATGGGGCATGCCGCTGGAGATGCGCGAAAATCTGCCCGGCTACAGTCCGGATGTGGCAGCCAATCGCGACAAGGCCCGCGAGATCATGAAGAAGCTCGGCTACGGGCCCGATAAGCGGATGAGCATCAAGGTCACCACCCGAGACGTCCCGCCCTATCGCGACCCGGCAGTGATCCTGATCGACCAGCTGAAGGAGATTTATATCGAGGGCGAACTCGAGCCGGTGGACACCGCGCAGTGGTATCCCAAGATGCAGCGTAAGGACTACGCCGTGGCGCTCAACCTGACCGGCACGCTGGTCGACGACCCCGATGCGATGCTTTATGAGAACTACGCGTGCGGCGGGGTCGGCAACTACAACGGCTATTGCAACCCGAGATCGACAAATTGATCGAGCAGCAATCGATCGAGTCGGACCAGGAGAAGCGCAAACGGCTCGTCTGGGAGATCGAGCGGCGGCTGACTGAGGATGACGCCAAGCCGCTCCTTTACTTCGGCCGCGGCGGCAACTGCTGGGACCCCAAGGTCAAGGGTCTGACGATCATGGCCAACAGCATCTACAACGGCTGGCGCATGGAAGACGTCTGGCTCGAAAAATAATGGGGCCCGGCACGGATCGAGCCGCGAACAGACAATCACAGGGAGGCAAGGATATGTCGCTCAATCTGCGTGCCGCCGCAGCGGCGAGTGCGCTGCTCGTCGCGATATCGATGGGCGGCCCGGCGACAGCCCAAAAGCCGGGCGGGGTTCTCAGACAATACATGATCGACAGCCCGGCGAGCATGTCGATCCACGAGGAAGCCACAATCTACGCCCAGCGCCCGATGATGGCGGTGTTCAACAACCTCGTCCTGTTCGACCAACACATAAAGCAGAACACCCTCGACTCGATCGTGCCTGATCTCGCGTCCGCCTGGTCGTGGAGCGAGGATGGTACCGAGCTGACCTTCCCGCTGCGCCGGGGTGTCGGATGGCACGACGGCAAGCCGTTCACCGCCAAAGACGTCAAATGTACCTGGGATCTGCTGACCGGCAGATCGAGCGATAAGTTGCGCATCAATCCGCGCAAGACCTGGTACCGGAACCTCGCAGAGGTCACCACCAATGGCGACTTCGAGGTTACGTTCCATCTGAAGCAGCCACAGCCGAGTTTCCTCGCATTGCTCGCCTCGGGGTTCTCGCCGGTCTATCCCTGCCATGTGCCGGCGCGCGACATGCGCAGTCACCCGATCGGCACCGGGCCGTTCAAATTCGTCGAGTTCAAGCCCAATGAGCGCATCGTGGTGACGCGGAACGAGAATTACTGGAGGAAGGATCGGCCCTATCTCGACGGCATCGAGTACACGATGGCAAAGAACCGGTCGACTGCGATCCTGGCCTTTATCGCCGGCAAATACGATCTGACTTTCGCCGGGAGCGTGACGATCCCGCTGATGAAGGACATTCAAAACCAAATGCCCGAGGCGGTCTGTGAGTCGAACCCGGGGAGCGTCAACACCAATCTGATCGTAAACCGGGACGCGCCCCCCTTCGACAACCCCGAATTGCGGCGGGCAATGGCGCTTAGCCTCGACCGCAAGGCGTTTGTCGATATCCTGACCGAAGGGCAGGGGTTTCTCGGCGGGGTCCTGCAGCCCCCGCCCGGAGGATCATGGGGCATGCCGGCCGATGTCCTGCAGACGCTGCCGGGCTATGGCGCTGACGTGGCGAAGAACCGCACGGCGGCCCGCGAGATCATGCAGAAGCTCGGCTATGGTGCCGATAAGCGGCTCAAGATAAAAGTCTCGACGCGCGATACGCCAAACTACCGGGATCCGGCGGTCATCCTGATCGACCAGCTGAAAGACGTCTATATCGACGGCGAGCTCGAGACGATCGACACAACAAACTGGTTCCCCAAGGTCACACGCAAAGATTTCATCGTCGGCCTCAACCTCACCGCCGGCTTTGTCGACGACCCCGATCCGACTTTCTACGCAAACTACGTGTGCGGCGCCGAGTCCAACTACAATGGCTACTGCAATCCCGAAATCGACCAGCGGGTCGATCAGCAGTCGATGGAAACCGACCGACACAAGCGCCAGCAGCTGGTGTGGGAGATCGAACGGACAATGGCGGAGGACGGCGCCCGGCCGATCATCTACTACAACCGCGGCGGGGTCTGCTGGCGACCACAAGTGAAGGGGCTGACCATCATGGTCAACAGCATCTACAACAGCTGGCGCATGGAAGACGTCTGGCTCGACAAATAAGGCAGGTCAACCGATGACATTGAAGCTGCGTCTAGCCGCGGCGGCGAGTGCGCTGCTGGTCGCGATATCGGCCGGCGGCACGGCGTCGGCGCAAAAGCGCGGCGGCGTCCTGAGGATGTACACCCCGGACAGCCCGGCGAGCATGTCGATCCATGAGGAGGCGACGGTCTTTGCCCAGGGACCGATGATGGGGGTATTCAACAACCTCGTCATGTTCGACCAGCACGTGCCGCAGAACAGCCTGCAGTCGATCGTGCCTGATCTGGCGACCGGCTGGTCGTGGAACGAGGAGGGGACGGCGCTCACGTTCCCGCTGCGGCAAGGCGTCAAATGGCACGACGGCAAGCCGTTTACGGCCAATGACGTCAAATGCACCTGGGACTTATTGATCGAACAGTCGAGCGAGAAGTTCCGCGTCAACCCGCGCAAGACCACCTACAAGAACCTGGAACGGGTCACTACCAACGGCGATTATGAGGTCACCTTCCATCTGAAGCGGCAACAGCCGGCGTTTCTGATGTTTCTCGCCGGCGGGTTTTCGCCGGTCTATCCCTGCCATGTCCCGCCCGCCCAGATGCGCCAGCATCCGGTCGGCACCGGCCCGTTCAAATTCGGCGAATTCAAGCCAAACGAACGCATCACAGTGACCCGCAACCCGGATTATTGGAAGCCGGGGCTCCCCTACCTCGACGGCATCGAATACACGGTCATCCGCAACCCGGCGACGGCGACATTGACCTTTGCGTCCGGGAAGCTCGACATGACCTTCCCCTACCAGCTCACTGTGCAGCTGCTGAAGGACCTGCAACAACAGATGCCGCAGGCGATCTGCGAGCTCGTGCCGGACGGCGGGATCAATCGTCACGTAATCATCAACCGCGACGTGCCGCCTTTCGACAATCTCGATCTGCGGCGCGCGATGGCGCTGAGCCTCGACCGTAAGGCGTTCATCGACATTCTCAGCGAAGGCCAGGGCGATATCGGCGGCGTGCTGCAGCCGCCGCCCGCCGGATTGTGGGGCATGCCGCCGGAGATGCTGAAGGAACTGCCGGGCTACGACCCCGACGTGCACAAAAACCGCACGCAAGCCCTCCAGCTCATGGCGCACCACGGTTACGGCCCGGACAAACGGCTCAAAGTCAAAGTAACCACGCGCGACTTGCCATTTTACCGAGATCCGGCGGTATTGCTGATCGACCAGCTGAAAGAGGTCTATATCGACGGCGAGCTCGACACGGTCGACACCACCGCCTATTTCCCGAAGATCCGGCGCAAAGACTTCACGGTCGGCCTCAACCTGCAGACCAGCGGCCCTGACCCGGACCCGACCCTCGACATTTTTTACGGCTGCGGTTCGAGCCTCAACTGGGACGGCTATTGCAACCCGGAGGTGGACCGGCTCATCGAACAGCTATCGGTGGAAGCCGACAAGGAGCGCCGCAGGCAACTGGCGTGGACCATAGAACGTCGGCTCGCCGAGGACGTCGCGCGGCCGATTATCTTCTATTCCCGCGGTGGAACCTGTTGGCAGCCTTACGTCAAGGGGTTGACCCTGATGGTCAACAGCATCTACGCCGGTAATCGCCGCGAAGACATTTGGCTCGACAAATAGCGGGCTTCCGCCAAGGAGAAACTGCGCATGGGTAGAGTGTTGCGTATCGTTGCCGCCGTCGGCGTGCTGGTGATCGCGATGGCCGTCGCCGAGCTGGCGCTCGCGCAAAAGCCGGGCGGTGTCCTTAAGCTCTCGCATTTCGACAGCCCGGCTAGCATGTCGATCCTGGAGGAATCGACACGCGCCGCATTGCAGCCGATGATGGGCATATTTAACAACCTGGTGGTCTACGACCAGCATATCGCCCAATCGAGCCTCGAGACGGTGCGGCCGGATCTGGCCACGAACTGGAGTTGGAGCGAAGACGGCAAGGAGTTGACCTTCCCGCTGCGCCAGGGCGTCAAGTGGCACGACGGCAAGCCGTTCACCGCGGCCGACGTCAAGTGCACCTGGGACCTGTTGATGGGCACGGGCAGCGATAAATTGCGCGTCAATCCGCGTCAATCGTGGTACAATAAAGTCGCCGAAGTGACCACCGGAGGCGACTTCGAAATCACCTTCAAGCTCAAGCAGCCGCAGCCCTATCTCTTGACCTTGCTGGCCTCCGGCTGGTCGCCGATCTATCCATGTCACGTGCCGGCGCGCGAGATGCGCCAGCACCCGATCGGCACCGGACCATTCAAATTCGTCGAGTTCAAACCCAACGAACACATCAAGGTCACCCGCAATCCCGATTACTGGAAGCCGGGCCGACCCTATCTCGACGGCATTGAATACACGATCATGCGCGAAGCCGGGCCACGCAACCTGGCCTTCTTCGCCGGACGGTTCGATATGATCCCGTTGAACGTGTCCATCCCGACGCTCAAGGATTTCAAGGAGCAGGCGCCGCAAGCGCTGTGCGAACTCCGCGCGGGCAACGTGCCGCGCACGCTGCTGATCAACCCGGCCGTCCCGCCCTTCGACAATCCGGAACTGCGTCGGGCCATGGGGCTGGCCTTCGATCGCCAGGCCTTTCTCGATATCCTCACCGAGGGCAAGGGGCGGATCGGGGGTAACATGATGCCGCCACCGGACGGTGCCTGGGGCATGTCGCCGGAGGTGCTGCAAACCCTGCCCGGTTACGGCCCCGATGTCGAGAGGAACCGCGCCGAAGCGCGTAAGATCATGGAGAAGATCGGCTACGGGCCGGATAAACGCCTCGCTATCAAGTTATCGACGCGCAACTTTCCGGACTGGCGTAACTTTGCGGTAATCATGAGCTCGCACTTTAGTGAAATCTACATCGACGCCGAGCTCGACCTCGTCGATACCGCGCTCTGGTACTCGAAGATGGCGCGCAAAGACTACACCGTCGGCGCGGTACCGATAGAGAGCGGTGTCGACGATCCCGACCAGATGTTCTACGAGAACTACGTATGCGGCGCCTTACGGAACTACGGTGGATATTGTAACCCTGAGCTTGACAAGCTGGTGAATCAGCAATCGATTGAGGTCACCCCGGAAAAGCGCAAGCAGATCGTGTGTCAGATCGAGCGCGTCCTCGCCGAGGCGGGTGTGCGCCCGGTGCTTTTCTACCCGGCCGGCGCCTCGTGCTGGCAGCCCTGGGTCAAGGACCTGACGCTGATGACCAACAGCATCTATAACGGCTGGCGCATGGAAGACGTCTGGCTCGACAAGTAGTTGTGCGAAGAAAAGGAGAGACGCGCGAATGAACAGGAAGTCTCGGACCGTGGGCGCCATTGCCGCGGTGCTGATCGCGATGGCCGCAGGCGGGCCAGCGCTCGCCCAAAAGCAAGGCGGCATTCTCAGGCTCTCGCATTTCGACAGCCCGGCGAGCATGTCGATCCTCGAGGAATCGACGCGGGCCGCCTTGCAGCCGATGATGCATGTCTTTAACAACCTAGTCATGTATAAGCAGGATGTAGCGCAAACCAGCCTGCAATCGATCGTCCCAGACCTGGCGACGGGCTGGTCGTGGAACGAGGAAGTAACCGAGTTGACCTGCCCGCTGCGCCAGGGGGTCAAATGGCACGACGGCAAGCCCTTTACCGCCGCGGACGTCAAATGCACCTGGGATATGCTCACCG